>Ga0207711_10000865_pt1 | contig 29296 bp, 40 predicted proteins | sample KBSS34metaG_FD_184401 | JGI IMG/M metagenome (GOLD analysis project Ga0207711, IMG submission 184401) | Switchgrass rhizosphere microbial communities from Kellogg Biological Station, Michigan, USA - KBS S3-4 metaG (SPAdes) (version 2) | ecosystem: Host-associated > Plants > Roots > Rhizosphere... | reverse complement strand
CGCGGGTCTCTCGGTCCCCAGCTGGTTGGCCGCGAGCAGTTCATCGGGTACGTGAAATTCGTTACCGGTGCGCTCGATCGCTACACGTCGGACATTCTTGCCCTCGGCGAAGACGGCAACCAGGTCTTCGGAAAGGTTCGATTTCACGGCTATCACAGGGGCGAGCTCTTCGAGGTCGCGCCGACCGGGCGACATGTCTGGTGGTATGGCGCTCCGATCTTCACGTTCGACGGGGAGTTGGTCCGAGATCTTTGGGTTCTGGGCGATATCCACGGCCTCATCGCCCGTCTCAAGGGGACGTCAGCTGCGTCAGCGGCCTGACCCCTCCCACGCAGCACGTTGCTTCGCATCGGTCTCATATCGGACACCCACGACCTGCTGCGCCCGCAGGCCGTGTCCTTCCTGCGCGGCTGCGACCACATCGTCCACGCCGGTGACGTCACGGGTCCGGCCGTCCTTGGGGGACTTGCGGAACTCGCGCCTGTGACAGCCGTTCGAGGCAATAACGACAAGGGTGCGTGGGCCAGTCGTCTGCGCGAGACCGAGCTCATCACCTTCGAGGCAATCTCCGTCTACGTGATCCACGACGTCGGGCAACTGGACACCGATCTCATCGCGGCCGGAATTCATGTCGTCGTCTTCGGCCACTCGCACAAGCCATCCGTCGCGGAACGCGGGGGCGTTCTGTTCATCAACCCGGGAAGCGCAGGTCCCCGGCGGTTCAGGCTTCCTGTCTCGGTCGCCGAGCTCATCGTCTCGGAGGGCAAGGTTTCCGGTCGCACGGCCGAACTCGTGGTCGAGCGATAGGGCATACGAGTGCCGCAGTTCGTCGCGCTGCTTCGTGGCGTCAATGTCGGCAAGGGGAACCGAGTTCCCATGGCCGCGTTTCGAGACCTTCTCGTGGCGCAAGGCTGCTCGGCGGTCACGACGCTTCTCAACAGCGGCAACGCGGTGTTTCGTTCGGCCTCTCGGTCGGCGGCCGGCCATGCCGGGGCGATCGGCGCCGGTCTCCGGGAAACCCTCGGTGTCGACGTCGTCGTGGTGGTCAAGTCGTCATTGGAGTTCTCGGCGGCCGCCGCGGAGAACCCGTTGGCTTTCCCGGAGAGCCATTGCTCTCGCTTGCTGGTCGCGTTCGCTCAGTCCGATGCTGCAGCGCAGAGATTGACGGCGCTGCGACCCCTGCTCGATCCGCTGGAGCGGTTGCACATCGGCCGACACGCCGCGTACCTCTATTGCGCGGGCGGCATCATGGAAAGCAAGGCCGGCACCGCGCTGCTTGGTAAGCTGGGCCGCGAGATCACCACGAGAAACTGGGCGACAGTGCTCAAGCTCGACGCCTTGCTGGGTCGCGGTGTCGCCTGATCCTTCCGTCGATCGATGTCCCCGAAAGGCTTCCGGCGGCCGGCGGCCGAGCTCAGTCGCACGTCAGCCACCTTCAAGGCGATTCATGCGCAAACTCAAATCACTTCTCGCGGCCGCGTTGTTCGCCTGGCTGTCCACGGCGCACGCGCAGGCCCCCCAGAAGGTCGTGGATATCCCAACTCGACCCGGCATCACGCAACGCGTGCTCGTGCTCTCGCCGCCCGATCCGAAAGCGGCCGTGATCCTCTTCGCCGGTGGTCATGGCGGCCTGCAGATCTTCGCGAACGGCTCGATGAAGTGGGGCGAAGGAAACTTCCTCGTTCGAACACGCCAGCTTTTCGCTGACGCGGGCTTGACGGTCGCCGTCATCGATGCCCCCTCCGACCGTCAGTCTCCACCCTTCCTCTCAGGATTCAGGCAGAGGCCCGAACACGCCGCAGACGTCAAGGCGGTCATCGGTTGGCTGCGGGAGAACGCAAAGGTTCCGGTGTGGCTCGTCGGTACCAGCCGCGGCACCCAATCGGCGGCTTACGTCACCACCAAGCTTGCCGGTCCCGACGGGCCGGATGGGCTCGTTCTCACGTCCACCATACTCACCGACTCCAAAGGCAACCGCCCGGTACCGGCCATGCCGCTCGGCAAGATCCGGGTGCCGGTCCTGGTCGTGCACCACGAACAGGACGGGTGCGAACATTGCTCTTTCTCGGACGTGCCCGGCCTGATGGGGATGCTTGGCAAGGCACCAAGGACTCAGTTGCTGCCGTTCAGGGGCGGCGAGAACCGGGGCGATCCTTGCGAGGCCTTTGCGTACCACGGCTTCAACGGCCTGGAGCGAGAGGTCGTCCAGCAAACTGCCGCCTGGATCCTTGCGAAATAGCGGAACAGATGTCCAATCCTTCTGTCGAACGCCAGCCCGTCGGGAGATCGCCATGGGATATTTCGAAGGACTTTCCAGCAGCAGCTTCAAGAAGGACGCGGACGGCCGCACGGTGTTCTATCCGATCGGCATTCTTGGCAGGGGCCGCCTGCTCCCCGATCTGGCGACTGAAGAGCGCATACGGGCTTTCCTGATCCGCTACTACATGGTCAGCCTCTCGCTGATCATCGTCGTGGTCGCATCCGTGCACTGGGGCTGGGGCGCAGCGCTCATTCCCGTCCTGTGGCTCTGGTTCCATCTCGGTACCAAGCTGTTGGTTGCCGGGCTCCCGTCAAGCACCTCCAGACTCACCCTCAAGGAGAGCTATGCCAACTCTGCAAACGCTCATGGCAAGGGCATGCTCTGGTCCCTGCTTGTTTGCTCCGGGCTGCGTGCTCGGTGGCGTCCTCATCCTTGCTCAATCCCAGGACACAGCCGATGCATTGATCGGTCTCAGCTCCATTGCATTCTTCGGCGCCTGCGGTTGCGCCTTCGGCTACATGCTGTGGACGCGACGGGTCTGACCGCGCCATGGAGGATCGTTCGGGTCGGCCGGCGCCGCGTGCCGTGCCCGGTCATGTCGAAAAATGCCCGGCCTCGTGAAGGCCCGGCACTTCAGGAGGACTCGTGTTCGACCACGTGAAATTCGGAGTCAGCAACTATGCGGCGAGCAAGGCGTTCTTCCTCGACGCGCTCGAGCCGCTCGGCGTCGCTGTCGTCTCGGAGGGGCCGCCGACGTACGGCGTCGAGCTCAGCCCGAAGGGCAAGGCGTCGTTGTGCCTGTACCAAAGCGAGGAGAAGCCGGCCCATCTTCACCTCGCGTTCACGGCCGAGAATCGCCAGCAGGTCGAGGCTTTCCATCGCGCGGCTCTGAAGGCCGGTGGCAAGGACAATGGTGCGCCGGGTCTGCGCCCGCACTACCACGCGAACTACTATGCAGCGTTCGTCATCGGTCCGGACGGGCACAACATCGAAGTGGTTTGCCACGCACCCGAGGCGTGATCCTTCGGTCGACCCGACGTTCGCATGAAGGATCCCGACGACACCCCGTTTGAGCGCAGCGGCGAGCTGGCGAGCCTGCTCTCGCTGTGCGGAACCCTGGCGGGACTTTGCATCGGCATCGTCGCGTTCATCAACACCTCGCAGCGAGGCGCAGCCACGCTGATCGATGACGTCCTGGCGGTATGCGCGGCGGTCTTCCTGCTCTGCATCTACCTCATCACGTTTGCGCTGAGAACGCGCTCCCGCCGGCGCGCCGCCCTCCTGACGCAGATCATCGAACTGGTCTTCCTGGCGACGCTGACAGTCATGACGGTCGCCGGGTTCTTCATGGTCTATACGGTCTGGTAGCGCCAGGCTCCGGATGTCCTCCGGCCCGCTTGTCCCGGCTTCGACCGATGAGTTGAATTGAACACCGCCCTCGCCTCGTCCGTGAGCATCGCCTTCGTCGTGCTGGCGCTCTGGCACTTCTGGATGGCACTCTTCCCATCGACGGGCGCAAGCGGCGCCGTGCCCAGCGACGAGGGCAGGCCGTTGTTCGCTCCGTCGACGAAGGCCACGGTGACGGTCGGCGTCATGTTGCTCTTGTTCGCCGGCCTGGTCGCAGCCACCGGGAGGCTGGTTAACCTCGGCATCGCGCCCCGGATTCTCACCGGCCTGTCGTTCGCACTGGCCGCTGGCTTGCTGGCGCGGGCGATCGGCGAGTTCAGGTACGTCGGCTTCTTCAAGCAGGTCCGCGGGAGTCGATTCGCCACGCTCGATAGCCTGGTGTATTCGCCGGTTTGTCTGCTGCTCGCTCTCGGCGTTGCGCGGGTCGCCCAGCAGAACGGCTTCTGACGCGACAGGGTCACGTCAACCGGGCATCCTCGCTTGCAGACACAGCGGCGTATGCTTGTCCGACGTGGATGCGGGAGAGCCCATGAACAAGCGGCAACTTCTATTCGCCGGCGTCGTGGCAGCGGCGCTGCCCGCAGCGGCGCACGCAGAATCACTGCGGTGCCAGAACGGGATCGCGTCCGAGGGCGACTCTCGCCTTGCCGTGGTCTACAAGTGCGGGCAACCCGCCTTGCGCGACAACTACTGTGCTCCGGTCTACTACGGCGGCTCGGTCAACATCGTGCCCGAGCCCTATGCGAGCTACGCCGTGCCCTGCCTCTACACCGAAGAGTGGCTGTACGAACGCGGCCCGGGCGAGTTTCTGGCGGTGGTTCGCCTGCGCGGCGGCAAAGTGCAGTCGATCACGTACGGCCGCCAGCCGCAGTAGCACGGGAGACCGACCCCGGATGGGGGCGCGTCACGCGTCGCGACGCTGCTTTCGTCATTCAACCGGAGGTTGGCTTGTTCTTCGATCCAAGTGAAACGTACGTCCATCTAACGTCCGACGGCGCTGCCGAGCGGCTTGCCGGAGGCGAGCGGTTCTGGTCGATGCCGGCCCCCGAACTCGATCGCTTCGGCGGCGGTTGGCTCATCACCGAGTTCGAGTGCGCTGCGGACTGGACGAACTGGGAGATGCATCCCGACGGTGAGGAATTCGTCTATCTCCTGTCGGGCGAGGCCGTGCTGGTGCTCGAGCAGCCCGCCGGGGTCTCGAAAGTGCCGCTCTCGGGCCGCGCCGCTGTCGTGGTTCCGAGGGGTGTGTGGCACACGGCCAAGGTCAGCAGGCCCAGTCGAATGCTCTTCGTGACCCGGGGTCGCGGCACGCAGCATCGGCCGGCTTGAACGCACAGGAGACAGAGGCAAGAATCATGCAATTCCACCTTGGCCGGCTGATCGACCACGTTCATCTCCGTGTCTCCGATCTCGAGGCCAGCAAGGATTTCTATCGGGCGGTGATCGCGTCGCTCGGGCGGCCTGATAGCCTGGTCGAGGGGAGCGGCTATTTCCACATCGACGAGCTGTTCGTGGACAAGGCGGACGGGCCCGTCTCCCGGATTCACCTGGCCTTTCAAGCACCCGATCGCGACACCGTAGCGGCGTTTCACCGCGCTGCCCTGGGAGCTGGCGGCCGTGACAACGGCGCGCCCGGTGAACGGTCGTACCACCCGGGGTACTACGGCGCGTTCGTCCTGGACCCTGACGGCAACAACATCGAGGCGGTGCATCACGGGCCGGCGAGCAGGTCGGCCCAGTCGGTCGTCGTCACTCCCGCCAAGCCGTAGCCAACGGCGAAGCATGTGGTCCGCATCCGATCGAGCGTCCCTTCGCGCGCAAGCTTGGATCGGCGACATCGGCTCATGTCGAACGTCGGCGCCCGAGCCTCCTCAATGCTCGAGCGCTCTAGAGCTGCGCGAAGATGGTCTTCATCGCCGAATCGCCCTTCTTGTAGTTCGGGCCGGCGCGTTCGAATACCTGATCGAGCACCGCGAGCTCGGAGATCCTGGCAACGTCGAAGAGCGGCTCGCGCTCGCGGCCTCCCCGCAGCTGGTGGACGCGCAGCAGTTCGGTCCCCTTGGTTCCGATTCCATAGCATTGCGGCTCGACGAGCCGGGCCTTTCCGTTGTAGACGAAGTGCAGCCGACGCCTTTGCTCGATCGCGGTTACGAGCGCCCGGTTGGGATTCGTCACCTCCGCCTCCTGGCAAGAAGCTTGCCGCCGGATATCCGAGCCCGGCTTTGGGCGGGCTGGGCGGGAATGCCGTCGCTGCACTGCTCTCGCGTCGAAGGCGCGCGGCTTCGATCGGCATCATCGCGGTCGGCGGGTCGGTGGCTGTCGAAAACGAGCGCCCGCGATCGACAAGGGGCAGAGAGCGGCGAGTTTTCCCCGTTCTCTTCCACATCAATGCAAGGAGAGTCCTCATGTCGTCCCGCGCTGTCCGCCTCCATCGTGTCCTTCGAGCCAAGCCGGAGAAGCTCTATCGAGCGTTTCTCGAGGCAGACGCCCTGGCGAAATGGCTTCCCCCGTACGGCTTCACGTGCGCGGTCCACCACCTGGAAGCGGTCGTCGGAGGCTCCTTCAGGATGTCGTTCCGGAACTTCTCGAGCGCGGCGTCGCACTCGTTCGGCGGCGAGTATCTCGAGCTGGTCCCGAACCAGCGCATCCGCTATACCGACAAGTTCGACGATCCGAATCTGCCCGGCGTTCTCCATGTGACCGTCATCCTCGAGCCCGTCATCTGCGGAACGGATCTGTCCGTCGTCCAGGAGGGGATCCCGGACGCCATCCCCCTGGAGATGTGCTATCTCGGCTGGCAGGAGTCGCTGATGCAGCTGGCAACGCTCGTCGAGCCGGAGATCCCGGGCTAGCGGGACCGTGCGCGTTCCCATGCTCGGGTTCTTTCGCTCGCCCCCCGTCACCGACCCCGAGCTGGGCGTGCTGTCGCGGTCGCGCGGCATGTGGCGCGGCCAGCTCGCTCTCGAGGGCGGATCGGTGCCGCTCGCCATCGCGGGTGCGCGCGACGCTCCGAACCCGGAGGCGCTCGCTCTCGCCAGAGGGCTGCCGGCCAGCTGGCTCCGCCATCGGCAAGCGCTCGCGCAGGCGCTCATGGAGCACTACGCGCCGTACCAGGAGGCGGTCGCCGCGGGCGAAACGGAACCGCCGCCGGATCCGCTTCCCGTCGTCGCCCGGCCGTCAGACGTGTGGCCGTTCGTGACGGTTCTGTCCGCTTGCGTCGCGCCGATCGGTCGCCGGCTCATGACCGAAGTCGCACTGGCCGCGACATGGGATGTGGAGCACACCCTGGGCGCGCGGTTCGACGCCTCGAGCTTCGTCGATCTCAACGGCAGCATCCTGCAGCGATAGGCGCGTCGCCATGAAGCGAAACCGAACACTGTCTCCCGTCGAGCGCGTCGTGGCCCTTTGCCTTTCGCTGGCCTGGCTCGGCGGCGGCGCGTTCGCTCTCTATTTCGCGCTGATCCACTCCCGCTGGGGAATCTGCGCCGCCGCGCTCGCTGCGCTGCTCTACGGCGTGGCCTGGCTTCGCGTCGCGGCAAGCTCTCGTCTGCTCACCTGGACCGAGCTCATCGCTCCCTGGCGTCGCCTGCGCGCCTGAGCTCGTTCATCCTGCGCGGCGTGCGCATGACGCGGCAAGGCAGCGCGCGAGCATGAATCGCACCGCAAGCGCTGTCGGCTTGCTCGTCGCGCTGGCGGGGCCGCCGATCGTCGCGGTGCGATCGCTTCCAATACGGGGCCCGTGCCGTCGGCCGCCGCGAGCATCGCGATCATCGCCCGGCTGATCGGCGATGTTCTCTGGCAGCATCGCATGTGACGGCTGCCGCCGAGTCGAAACCCGCCACTCGAAGAACGAGGCCCACATGCTTCAGCTGCGCCCGAACTGCGAATGCTGCAACCGCGATCTGCCGCCCGACTCCGCGGCCGCCCGCATCTGTTCGTTCGAATGCACGTTCTGCGAACGGTGCGCGAGCGACGTGCTCGGCGGGACCTGCCCCAACTGCCGGGGCGAGCTCGTGGCCCGGCCGCGCCGTCCCGGCGCCGAGCTCAGCCGATTCCCGGCATCGATCGAGCGCGTCTTCAAGCCCGACGGCTGCGCGGCGGCACCCTGACCATGCACGGGCCAGGCGCCGACGCAGCAAGCGCGCCGTGCGCTTCGTCGTGCCCGCTCTGCGGTGGGCCGAACCGATGTGCCATGGCGACATCGACATCGACATCGGACGAGTCGGCCTGCTGGTGCACGCGGGCCGTCTTCAGCCCCGAGCTGATGGCGGCGGTGCCGCCGTTCGCGCAAGGCAAGGCGTGCGTCTGCGCGCGCTGCGTCATGGCTGCGGAGCAAGCCGGAGCGACGGCCAAGGCGCCTGGCGACGACAACGGGTCCCGGGCGGCCGCGGACTGCGAGCTCCCGCCGGTCACGCTGCGGCTGATGACCGACGACGACATCCCCATTCTCCACGACTGGCTCGCGCGACCTCACATCGCCCGATGGTGGCGCCGCGACGGGCAGCGGCAGTCCACGCTCGACGAGACCCGGGCGCAATACGGTCTCGAGGCGTTGACGAAGGAACGAGTCACTCCGTACATCGCCATGCGGGGCGACGATGCGATCGGCTATGCCCAGTCCTATGTCGCACTGGGAAGCGGCGACGGCTGGTGGGAAGATGAGACCGACCCCGGCGTCCGTGGAGTCGATCAGATCCTGTCCCGCCCCGAGCTTCTCGACAAGGGACTCGGCACAAGGCTGGCGATCGCGCTGGTGGAATTGCTTTTCAGCGATCCCGAAGTCACGACCATCCAGACCGATCCGTCGCCCGACAATCCGCGCGCGATCCGGTGCTACGAGAAGGCGGGCTTTCGCAGGGTCAAGACGGTCACGACCCCTGACGGACCCGCCGTCTACATGGTTCGAACCCGGTCGTCTGAAGAACGGCTCGATGCAATTGCGCCGCGCGCGTAGACCACGTATTGTCGCGGCTCCTCGCCCCCAACGCCGCGTCGCGCATCTGCCCGGAGAGATTCGATGGCCCCGGAAACGACTCTCTCGCTCAGCCAGCACGTCGTTCGTGTCGGCCTCTTTCTGTTCGCGGCGATCGCCCTCTTCGGCGGCACGCTGCAGATGGTTCTCGGCCAGCCGGACACATCGCCGCGCCTCGACAACGTGCACAGGTTCATGGCCGGCATCTACCTCGGCACCGGCCTGATCTGCCTCTGGGCCGGCCTGACGGTCCGCACGCAGGGCCTGCTCGTCTACCTGCTTGCCTTCGGCGTGCTGATCGCCGGCGTGGGCAGGCTCATCTCGATCGGCAAGGTCGGCCTGCCCGAGCCGGCGGCGGTCTGGCTCGGATATCTCATTCCCGAGCTCGTGCTGCCGTGGGTGATCGCCGCGGCGCACTATTCGTCACGTCGATGAGCCCGGGTCGCCAGTGAGCAGCCTTGTCTCCTCGGTCGCTGCGCCTGGCGGTTTCTGTCCGCCCTCGTGATGGCGCTTGTGCGCTTGCGCTTCGGCGCCCAGGCTGCAACGATGGCGCCATGGAAGAATTCCCGAGCCGGCCGAGGCCCAGGGCCGGGCGCGCGATCACCCCCGAGGAGTTCGACCGGCTCTCGGACGAAGAGCTCGCGCGCCGGGTCCCGCGCGACTACCGCGACTACTTCCCGGGCAAGGACGATTGCGTGAACGGCTCGTTCTATCTCCACGACGGCACGGTCTGGAGCTTCTTCAAGGGTTCGCTCCTCGACGAGTAGATCGCCGGATCGCACGCGTTCAGCACAGCAAGGGAGCAAGACGACATGAAGACCGAGCATCTCTACCTCGCCTGGGTCACGGTCTTCACCGGCCTGCTCTGGGTTCCCTACATCCTCGATCGCATCGCCACGCGCGGCCTGCTCGACGCGGTCGGGTATCCGGAGAATCCGAAGCCGCAGTCGCCGTGGGCGCAGCGTCTGCTGAAGGCGCACCTGAACGCGGTCGAGAACCTGGTCGTCTTCGCCGTCCTGGTCCTGCTCGCCTCGGTCGCTGGCGTCTCCAATTCGGTCGTCGCGACGGCGGCGATGGTCTACTTCTGGGCGCGCGTGGTCCACGCGGTGGCCTATGCATTCGGCGTCCCCTGGGTGCGCACGCTCGCCTTCACGGTCGGCTTCCTCGCCCAGGTCGCGGTCGCCTGGCAGCTGCTCGCCCGCTGACGTCGCGCTCGATCGGCTCTTCCTACAAGCAAATGCACGACCTCGCTGACATCCAGTCGGTCCTCGAGCCGCTCTTTCCCGGCTTGCTCGGAGTTCGGCTCAGCGAGCTCGCCGCCGACCGGGTCGTCGCCACCCTGCTGGTGCGCGCCGAGCTGTGCACGACCGGAGGCGTCCTCCACGGCGGCGCGCACATGGCGTTCGCCGACACGCTCGGCGCGGTCGGCACGGTGCTCAACCTCGGCGCCGGCAAGCGAACGACCACCACCGACTCGAGCACCAAGTTCATCGCCGCGGCTCGCCTCGGCAGCACGGTCACCGGCGAATCGATCGCGCTGCATCGCGGCCGAACGACGATGGTCTGGCAGACGTCGATCCGCAGCGCCGAGGGCCGGCTCTGCGCCGTCGTCACCCAGACCCAGCTCGTGCTCGACGCGAACTAGGCGCCGCGCTTCGCCGAGACTTCGGTTCGCGCTCGCACCCAGACATCCATTTCGGAACACCCATGGCACGACGACTCATCAGCTCGGGCTCGACCTTCGAGGCCGACATCGGCTACTCGCGCGCGGTGGTCGACGACGACTGGGTCTTCGTCTCCGGGACGACCGGGTTCGACTACGCCGCCATGACGGTCGCCGAAGGACTGATCGAGCAGACCGAGCAATGCCTGAAGAACATCGGCGCCGCGCTGGCCGAGGCGGGCGCCAGCTTCGAGGATGTCGTTCGCGTCACCTACGTTCTCGTCGACGCCGCGGACTTCCCGAAGTGCTGGCCCGTGCTGCGCAAATACTTTGGCGTCGCGCGGCCTGCGGCGATGATGATCTCGGCCGGCCTCGCCGACCCCCGGATGAAGATCGAGATCGAGGTCACGGCGCGCAAGCTCCGGCGCTGACATCGATCCAGGAGAAAGACATGCCCGTTCGCGGATTCAGCCACTACAACCTGCGCGCGCCGCGCGAAACGCTCGATCGCCTGCAAGCCTTCTACTGCGACGTCGTCGGGCTCAGGGTCGGCGAGCGGCCCTCGTTCACCTTCTTCGGCTACTGGCTCTATGCCGGAGACCGGCCGGTGCTGCATCTTTCCGAGGCCGCTGCCGGCGAGGCCCGGTCGTTCGACAGCGTCGGCACCTTCGACCACGCGGCGTTCGAGTGCGACGACCGGCCGGCGTTCGAGGCGCGGCTCGCCGCGCGCGGCGTCGCGTACCGCACCGCGCGGGTTCCGCAGACCGGCCAGGTCCAGCTGTTCCTCAAGGACCCGGCCGGGAACGGCGTCGAGCTCAACTTCGCCAACGAGCGCTGAGCCGCGCGCGGTTCGGGACGACGGAGCGTTTCACCTCGTCACGCGGCCTGCGCCAGCCGGCGCAGAATGCCGTGTGTCGCGTCGCCTTCGCGTTCGCCGCGCCGCCATCCGAGAGCGGATCAGCCCCGCACGAATCCGAAACCCCCTCACGTCCCAGGCTCACCCATGATCCGAATCGAAAGCTTTCTCGCCGCTGCCCTCGTCGTCGCGTCGCTCGGTGCGCACGCCCAGGACCAGCGCTACGACCCGAAGGCGCTGGCGCGCTACGACGTCAGCTACGTCCGCTGCGAGGCAAAGTTTCCGGAGATGAAGGGTCATCGCGACGACGCCTACCTCAGCCTCTGGCACGCCAGCGTGACGCCGAAGTCGGCGGCCAAGCTGGCCGAAGCCCGGGTCAGCGCGCCGTACAAGGCAGAGCATCAGGTCGCCTTGCGCCACGCCGCGGGAGCCAGCGACGCCGAAGCCACCAAGGCGTTCGAGCGCCAGTGCCGGGGGCTCTGGGGCGAGATGAAGCGGATGCCGAAGCCGGGGCAGTAGCGCCCGCGGGCCCGGACCGACGCGAGCCGATGCGCAATCCGGCGATCCTCCTGCCGATGTTCGCGCTCGCCGCATGGACGCTGCTCGTGCTCGTGCTGATCCCGCTCGTTCGCGCGCGCGCGGCGCGTCGGCGCGAGATCGTCATCGACGACTTCAGGTACGGGGAATCGGCCAACGTTCCCGCGGCCGTCAGCATCCCGAACCGCAACTACATGAACCTGCTCGAGCTGCCGATGCTCTTCTACATCGTCTGCCTCGTTCTCTACGTCACCGGCGGGGCATCGTCGATCGCGATCGCGATCGCCTGGGCGTTCGTCGCCTTGCGCGTCGTCCACAGCGTCATCCACCTCACCTACAACCGCGTCGTGCACCGGCTCGCCGCCTTCACCGCCGCCAACGTCGCGCTGGTATTCCTCTGGGTGATCGCGGCAGCTCACGTCGTCGCGCCGGCGCCATGATCGCGGTGCGCGAGATCGACCACGTCGTCCTGCGCGTGAGCGACGCCGAGGCGATGACCGCCTTCTATCGCGACGTCCTCGGCTGCCCGGTCGAGAAGCGCCAGGACGAGATCGGCCTGATCCAGCTGCGCGCCGGACGCTCGTTGATCGACCTGGTGCCGATCGACGGCGCCCTCGGCCGCGCCGGCGGCGCCGCGCCGGGCCGCGGCGGTCGCAACCTCGATCACTTCTGCCTGCGCGTCGAGCCGTTCGACGAAGCCGCGATCCGGCGCCGGCTCGCCGAGCACGGCGTCGACGCCGGACCGGTGGCGAGTCGCTACGGCGCCGAAGGCGAAGGTCCTTCGATCTACGTCGCCGACCCGGAGGGCAACGTCGTCGAGCTGAAGGGGCCCGCCGACGGTGCCCAGGCCAGCGCCATCGCGGCACGCGCGACCCCGACGGCAGCGCCGCTCGGGTGCGGCGACGAGATCACGATCCGCCTGCTTGGCCGAGGCGACGACGCCGTGCTCGACCACGTCGCCAGCGACGTCTTCGACCACGCGGTGGACGCCGCGCTCACGCGCGAGTTCCTCGCTGACCCGCGCCACCACCTCGTCGTCGCCTGCGCCGGTGCCACCGTGGTCGGCATGGCGACCGCGCTTCACTACGTCCATCCCGACAAGCCGGCCGAACTGTGGATCAACGAGGTCGGCGTCGCGTCGTCGCACCGGCGCCAGGGCATCGGAACGAGGATGCTCGACGCGCTGCTCGCGCACGCGCGCGCCCTCGGTTGCCGCGAAGCCTGGGTCGGCACCGAGGAGTCGAACGTCGCGGCGCGTCGCCTCTACGCCAAGGCCCGCGGCCGGGAAGAGGCGATGGTCTGCGTCACGTTCGCGCTGTAGGCGCCGACGCGCGGGCGGCATCGCCACGATTTACCATCCTCCGAACATCCCTCGACGGGCCACAGCGAGCTCAGAGCCATGTGCAGAAACATCAAGACCTTGTTCAACTTCGAGCCTCCCGCAACGGAGATCGAGATCCGCGATGCCGCGCTCCAGTTCGTTCGCAAGCTGAGCGGATTCACCGTGCCGTCGAAGGCCAACGAGGCCGCGTTCGAGGCGGCGATCGCGGAGGTGGCCGACGCCGCGCGCCGGCTGATCGGATCGCTGGTGACGAATGCCGAGCCGCGCGATCGCCAGGTCGAGGCCGAGCGCGCCCGCGCCCGCTCGCAAGCGCGCTTCGGTGCCCCGGCCGCGCGCGCCCTCGAGAACGTGGCAAAGTGACGATCGACGCGTAGGAACAAGCCGCGTCGCGCCGGACGGACAGCGCCGGCGCAGGGTTAGCCGCTAGGCTGTTTGCGATCTTGCAATCGCCGGCCCCATGGCGCGTCCACCCGCCCCCTCTCGCTCTCGCTCTGTTGTCTCGCCGGCGCTTCGCATCGCCGTCGCGGTGGCTTTTGGCGCGGGCAGCGCGGCCGCCGCCGACGCGGTCGACGCCGTCGTGGCGCCAACACCCGCGGCGGCGGCGAGCGCCGCGGCGACCGGCGCGTCGGCGCCGAGCGCCGGCCTCGGCGCGCCGCGCAAGGTGCCGACGCAAGCGATCGACTATGCGATCCCGGCGCTCGAGATCGTCGGCTTCGACTTCCTCGTCAACCGCCTCAACTATCACTTCGGCAGCGAGAAGGAAGACTACGCCGTCACCGCCGCGTCCATCAAGCGCAACCTGCAGAGCAGCTGGAGCAGCGACCGCGATCCGTTCAACATCAACCAGCTCGGCCATCCGTATCAAGGGTCGATGTACCACGGCTTCGCGCGCTCGGCCGGCTTCAACTACTGGGAATCGGCGGGTTACGCGTTCGCCGGCAGCGCCTTGTGGGAGATCGCGGGCGAGACGACCCGCCCGTCGATCAACGACCAGGTCGCGAGCGGCATCGGCGGCACCTTCCTCGGCGAGGCGCTGTTCCGGATGTCGAACCTGATCCTCGAGCACGGCGGCGGGATGCCGAGGGCCTGGCGCGAGCTGGCGGCGGCGGCGGTCTCGCCCGCGACGGGCTTCAATCGCCTCGTCTTCAGCGATCGCTACGGCGCTGTCTTCTCCAGCAAGGACGCGGCCTACTACAGCCGGCTCGGCATCGGCTACACGCACAGCGTCCGCGAGGAAGTCGGCGTCACCACGACCGACTTCCAGCCCAACGAGGTGCAGGTCGACTTCACGATCGACTACGGCCTGCCCGGCATGAAGAACTACGAATACACGCGGCCGTTCGACTATTTCAATTTCCAGGCGACGGCATCGAGCGCGAACGGCTTCGAGAACGTGCTGACTCGCGGCCTGCTGGTCGGCAGGTCGTACGAGGTGGGGCCGGACTACCGCGGCGTCTGGGGCATCTACGGCAGCTACGACTACATCTCGCCGCAGACCTTCCGCGTTTCGACGACGGCGCTGTCGCTCGGCACGACCGGCCACCTGTGGATGACGAACGAGCTCTCGCTCGAGGGCAGCGGCACGCTCGGCGTCGGCTACACCGCGGTCGGCACCGCGCACGGCACGGCATCGACCGACCGCGACTACAACTACGGCGTCACGCCGCAGGCGCTGATCGCGCTCCGCCTCACCCACACCGACCGAGCCGCGCTCGACATCACCGGCCGCGAGTATTTTGTCAGCAAGCTCGCCTCGGGAACGAGCGGCGGCCACGACAACATCGTCCGCCTCGACGCGGCGCTGACCTGGCGGCTGTACAAGCAGCACGCCGTGACGGTCCGCTACCTCGGCAACCGCCGCGACGCGAGCTTCGCCGGCGCGACGAACGGGACTCAGGTGCGCAACACGCTGGGCATCTTCTATACCCTGCTCGGCCAGGATCGCTTCGGCGGCGTCGACTGGCGCTAGAGGACCAGCTTGCCCTGGACCAGGTGCAGGCGCCGGTCGCAGCGAACCGCCAGGGTCTCGTCGTGGCTGACGAGGACGAACGCCATACCGCGCCGGCGCGTCAGGTCGAGCATCAGCGCGAACACGCCGTCGGCGGTGCCGCGGTCGAGGTTTCCGGTCGGCTCGTCGGCGAGGACGCAGTCGGGGGCGCCGACGATCGAGCGCGCGATCGCGACGCGCTGGCGCTCGCCGCCCGACAGCTGCGATGGCCGGTGCGCGAGCCGCGCGCCGAGGCCGACCTGGGCGAGCGCCTCGGCGGCGCGCTCGCGCGCCGGCGCGGTCGCGACGCGGCGGATGCGCAGCGGCATGGCGACGTTGTCGAGCGCGGTGAACTCGGGAAGCAGGTGATGGAACTGGTAGACGAAGCCGAGATGGCGGTTGCGCCACTCGCCCTGCTCGGCCGGCGCGAGCGCCGCGAAGTCGCGGCCGCACAGCGCAACGCTGCCGCGCGTCGGCGCCTCGAGGCCGCCGAGCAGATGAAGGAGCGTGCTCTTGCCGGACCCCGACGCGCCGACGATCGCCAGCGTCTCGCCGCGCCGCACGGCGAGGTCGACTCCTTGCAGGACGTGGACGTCGATCCGCGAGCTGCCGCTTCCCTCGACGAAGCGCTTGTGCAGGCCGCTCGCGACGATGACGTCGCCGCCGTTCGCGCCTCGCTCGGCGAATGCCGGGCCTTCTTCGCGTCCGGCGACGCTCACGGCGGCCGCGTCGACGCTATTCATAGCGCAGCGCTTCGGCGGGCTGCAGCCGGCTCGCGCGCCAGCTCGGATAGAGCGTCGCCAGGAAGGCGAGGACGAGCGAGATGATCGCCACCGGAACGATGTCGCCCTGCTGCGGATCGCTCGGCATGCGGCTGATGAGATAGACGCTGCTCGGCAGGAAGCTGACGTGCAGCAGGCGCTCGATCGCCGGAACGATGACGTCGATGTTGAAGGCGATCAGGAGGCCGAGGCCGACCCCGGCCAGCGTGCCGATGATTCCCGACGCCGCGCCCTGGACGATGAAGATTCCCATCACCGACCGCGGCGTTGCGCCGAGCGTTCGCAGGATGGCGATGTCGGCGCGCTTGTCGGTCACCGTCATGACGAGCATCGAGACGAGATTGAACGCGGCTACGGCGACGATCAGCGTCAGGATGATGAACATCAGGCGCTTCTCGACCTGCACCGCCGAGAACCAGTTGCGGTTGGTGCTCGTCCAGTCGCGGACGATGACCTGCGGCCCGAGGCTGCGCGCGAGCTGCGCGCCGACCAGCGGCGCGGCGTCGAGATCCTTCAGGCGAAGCTGGATGCCGGTCGGCCCGTCGACGCGAAAGAGCCGCGCCGCGTCGTCGAGCGCGACCAGGGCGAGGCCGCTGTCGTACTCGTAGTGGCCGGCGTCGAAGGTGCCGACGACGGTGAGCGTTCGCAGGCGCGGAACGACTCCGGCGGGAGTGACCTGCCCGCCCGGCAGGACGAGCGTGACCTTGTCGCCGACGCGAACGCCGAGCGAACGCGCCAGCTCGCCGCCGAGGACGACGCTCCACTCGCCCGGAACGAGGCGGGCGAGCGTCGTGTCCCTGAGCTTGGCGGCCAGCTCGGTGACGGTCGCCTCTTCCTGCGGAACGATGCCGCGGACGACGATGCCGCGCATGTCGTCGCCGCGCGCGATCAGCGCCTGCGAGGCGACGAAGGGCGCCGCGCCGATCACCTCCGGGTTGCGCCGCGCGTCGCTCGCCGTCTTGCGCCAGTCGGCGAGGGCCCCGCCGCCGGCGTCGATCACCTCGACGTGCGAGATCACCGAGAGCATGCGGTCGCGGACTTCCTTCTGGAAGCCGTTCATGACCGAGAGGACGATGATCAGCGCGGCGACGCCGAGGGCGATGCCGAGCATCGACACGCCCGAGATGAACGAGATGAAGCCGTTCTTGCGGCCGACGCGGCCGGCGCGCGTGTAGCGCCAGCCGATCTGCAGCTCGTAGGGCCAGTTCATGCCGGGGCGATGCTACCCGACCGTCCTCGGCCTTCGCGTCGCGGGGCGGCTCGGATAATCGCGGCATGCACCTGCTGGTTCCGTTCGCGTCCGATCGCTCGCAAGCGTGCCTGCACGTGCTCCGCGACCTGCGGCTGCCGAACCTCGAGCGGGTCCTCGCCGTCCTCGCCCCCGCCGGTCGCGACGAGGGCGACGCCGACAGCTTCTCGCCGCCGCACGAGCGCGCCCTCGCCGCCACCTGGGGCTGGCACGGCAGCGACGGCCTGCTGCCGTTCGCGGCGCACGCCGCCGCCGCCGACGGCATCGCGACCGAGGCGCTGGCGTGGGCGCTGCTCACGCCGACGCACTGGCAGCTCGGCCGCGACGACGTGACGATGCTCGACCCCGACCTGCTCGGCCTCGACGAGGCGGAATCGCGCGCGCTGTTCGCGAGCGCCGGCGATCTGCTCGGCAGCGAAGGATTCGACGTCGCCTGGGGCGCGGCCGATCGCTGGTACGCGGCACGCGACGACCTCGAGACGCTCGCGACCGCGTCGCTCGACCGCGTCATCGGCCGCAACGTCGACCGCTGGCTGCGCGCGTCGGCCGGCTCAGGCGGCGACGGCAGGCGCTCGGTCGCCTCGCTCGTCCGGCGCGTGCAGAGCGAAGCGCAGCTCGTCTTCCATTCGCACGCGGTCAACGACGCGCGCGAGGAGCGCGGCGCGCTCGTCGTCAACTCGTTCTGGCTGAGCGGCTGCGGCCGGCGCCAGGCGGCGACCACCGCGGCGACTCCCGAGGTCGCCAGCGAGCTGCGCTCGCCGCTGCTCGGCGCCGACTGGGCGGCGTGGGCCGAGGCGTGGCGCGCGCTCGATGCCGGCGCGCTCGCCCGCCTGCTCGCGAAGGCGCGCGCCGGCGACGCCGTGACGCTGACGCTGTGCGGCGAGCGCACCGCCGCGCGCTATTCGCTCCAGCCGCGCTCGCTCTGGCAGCGCCTGCGGCCGGCGACGGTCGCGGCACACGACGTGCTGGCGGCGCTGTGATCGTGCGCATCGACGCGGCCTCATCGGGCCCGGCCGGCGGCGTGTCGATCCGCCTTCTGAATGGATCTCCCGCGGTCGGGTTGCGCCGGTCGGGCAAAGCGCAGGCATGACGCCGATCCGCCTCGTCGACCGCGACGTTCCGCCGCGCACCGCATGGGCGCTCGAGCAGGCCGGGCTGCACCCGCTGCTCGCGCGACTGTTCGCGGCGCGCGGCGTTCGCGGCGCCGACGAGCTCGACGATGCGCTGGCGCGGCTGCTGCCGCCGTCGGGTCTGCTCGGCAGCGACGACGCGGCGGTGTTGCTCGCCGACGCGATCGGCGCCGGCAGCCGCATCTGCGTCGTCGCCGACTACGACTGCGACGGCGCGACCGCGTGCGCGGTCGTCCTCCGCGGCCTGCGCATGCTCGGTGCCGACCCGGCGACGCTCTCGTACGTCGTCCCCGATCGGCGCGTCCACGGCTACGGGCTGACGCCGCAGATCGTCGACCTCGTCGTCGCCAAGGGCGCCGATGTCCTGGTGACGGTCGACAACGGCATCGCCAGCCTCGAAGGCGTCGCCCATGCGCAGGCGGCCGGGCTCGCCGTCGTGATCACCGACCACCACCTGCCGGTGAAGGGAGACGACGGCGCCGTCGTCCTGCCCGCCGCCGACGTGATCGTCAACCCGAACCAGCCGGGCTGCGCCTTCGCGAGCAAGCACATCGCCGGCGTCGGCGTCGCCTTCTACGTGCTGCTCGCGCTGCGCGCCGAGCTGCGCGAGCGCGGCGAGTTCGATGCGCCGGCGGGCGCCGCGGCGTCGCCGGGCGAAGCGGCCCGCCGACCCCAGCCGCGCCTCGACGCCCTGCTCGACCTCGTCGCCCTCGGCACCGTGGCCGACGTCGTCCGCCTCGACCGCAACAACCGCTGCCTCGTCGCGCAGGGATTGCGGCGGATTCGCGCCGGCCGCGTCCACGCCGGCATCGTCGCGCTCTTCACCGTCGCCGGCCGCGACCCGCGCCAGGCGAGCGCGGCCGACTTCGGCTTCGCGATCGCGCCGCGCCTGAACGCCGCCGGTCGCCTCGCCGACATGACGCTCGGCATCGAATGCCTCCTCTGCGACGACGCCGCGCGCGCGACCGAGCTCGCCGGGATGCTCGACGCGATCAACCGCGAGCGCCGGACGATCGAGACGACGATGCGCGAGGACGCCGAGGCGCAGGTCGACCGCGCCTTCGCGCTGAGCGGCGAGGCCGAGCCGGCCCTTGCCGTGTTCGACCCGTCGTTCCACGAGGGCGTCGTCGGCATCATCGCCTCGCGCCTGAAGGACCGCCTGCACCGGCCGAGCTTCGTCTTCGCGCTGGGTCAGGACGGCTCGATGAAGGGGTCAGGCCGCTCGATCGACGGCTTTCACCTGCGCGACGCGCTCGATCTCGTCAGCAAGCGCCACCCCGGCCTGCTGCTTCGCTTCGGCGGCCACTCGATGGCGGCGGGATGCACGATCGCCGCGGCCGACTTCGCGACCTTCCGCGGCGCGCTGCAACGCGTCGCGCGCGAAGGCCTCGGCGCCGCCGCGCTCGAGCGGACGATCTTTAGCGACGGCCCGCTCGGCGCCGAGCACTTCGACGCCGCGACCGCGCGCCTCCTCGACGATCAGGTCTGGGGCGCCGCGTTCGACGCGCCGGTCTTCTGCGATGCGGTCGAGATCGTGTCGCAGCGCCTGGTCGGCGAGAAGCACCTGAAGCTTGCCGTCCGCGTCGGTGGCGTCGTCCGCGACGCGATCTGGTTCGGTCGCGTCGAGCCGGTCGGCGACCAGGTCCGGCTCGCCTGGCGCCTCGGCGTCGATGCCTACAACGGCATCGAGCGAGTGCAGATGATCGTCGTCGCCGCGGAATAGCGAGCGAGGCCGGCGCTACGGCGCGTGCGTCGGCAGGCGGCTTCCCGAGGCGACGATCCGCAAGCCGTCGTCGCCGGCGTCGACGGCGTCGATCTGCGCCGGCAGCGGGTACGCCGAGACGTCGAGCAGCGGATTGATCGCGCGCTCGATGACGGCGCGCAGCAGCGGCGCGGCGGTCGACGGGCCGATGCGGACGCGGTCGACGCCGACCCGCAGCTGCGACCCTGACGCGAACAGGCGGCCCTCGAACTCGGCGCCGTCGCCGATCGCCAGTGCGATCCCGGCGAGCCGCGGCGTGCCGGCGATGGCGATCCGATCGGGAGCGCTGAAGACGACCGACGCTTCGGCGATCCAGCCGCTCCGGCGCAGATAGTCGGCGAGATCGGCGCCGCGCAGGCGAAGCTCGGCGTGGGTCGCGCCGACCACCGTCAGCGCCTTCTCGCGCCGGTCGACGACGACCCCTTGCAGATCGAGCTCGAGGCGGTCGACGACCGGCGCGTCGGCACGCGCGATGCGCCGGCCGATGAAGCGGACGCGCTCGAAGCGCGTGGCGTCGGCGTTCGCGCCGGTGACGCGGACGTCGTACGACTCGGCCGGACCAACGACGCGTACGAGAGCGTCGCGCAGCGCGGCCTCGGCGCGCGAGTCGAGGTAGGTCGAGCACGCGGCGAGCAGGAACAGCGCCACGGCCACGACCGCCGTCGACGTCGACGAGAGGGCGGCCGAGACGGCGGACCGCCGGTGCACTTGGTGACGCCTCGACGCACGCCGTAGCCAAATCGTGCCGGCGCGGCCCCGCACGCCGCTCCTAGAATCGGCACGGGCGCCGAGCGGCGCGGGAGCCACGTCATGCCTTTCGTCGGCCTGGTCCATCTTGCGATCGCCGCGTTCTTCGCCATCCACGCGGTCCGGTCCGGCCAGCCCAGCTACTGGCTGTTCGTGCTGTTCGCGTTCCCGCTGCTCGGCAGCATTGTCTATGTCTTCGCGATCTACCTGCCGCAGCTCCGCTATACACGCGGCGGCATGAGGGCGGCGCGGGCGGTGCAATCGCTGGTCGATCCGGACCGAGAGCTGCGCGAAGCGGGCGGCGAGTTCGATCGCACGCCGACCGCCTACAACCGCGCCCGCCTCGGCGCCGCGCTGCTCGCCCAGGGCGATGCCGACGAGGCCATCGGCCACTATCGCGCCGCGGCGAGCGGACCGTACGCGAACGATGCATCGTTCCTCGAAGGCCTGGCGCAGGCCGAGCTCGCCGGCGGTCGCCCTGCCGATGCCGCCGCGACGCTCGAACGGCTGTTCGCCGCCCATCCCGGGCAGCGCCGCGGCGCGCTCGCGATCGCCCACGCCGAAGCCCTCGCCGGCGCCGGCAGCGGCGAAGCCCGCAGCGCGTTCGAAGCCGTCGTCGCCAACGACGCCTCGACCGAGGCGCGCTACAAGTACGGCGCCTTCCTGCTCGGTCGCGGCGACGAGCTCGGCGCGAGGCGCGCCTTCGAGACGGTGCTGCGCGACGCCGAGCGCGGCCACTTCCACTCGCGCGAATTGAACCGCGAGTGGATCGCGCAGTCCAAGGCGGAGCTGAAGCGAATGGACGCGTGAGCGCATCGACATGAACGCCGACCTCCACTGCCACTCGACCGTCTCCGACGGCACGCTCGAGCCCGAGGCGCTGGCCGCGCGCGCCAAGGCGAACGGCGTCGAGCTCTGGGCGCTCACCGACCACGACGAGCTCGCCGGCCAGCAGCGTGCACGCGACGCGGCGCGCGCGGTCGCCCTGCCCTATCTCAACGGCGTCGAGATCTCGGTGACCTTCCTCGACACCACGGTCCACATCGTCGGCCTCGGCATCGACAGCGACGACGAGCGCCTGCGCCGCGGCCTCGTCGCCACCCGCGGCGGCCGCGAGGCGCGCGCGAGAGAGATGGCCGACGAGCTCGCCAAGGTCGGCATCCCGGGCGCCTACGAAGGCGCGTTGCGCTACGTCGGCAATCCCGACCTGATCTCGCGAACCCATTTCGCGCGCCATCTGGTCGAGAGCGGCGTCTGCGCCGACACCCAGGAGGTCTTTCGCCGCTTCCTCGTCGAAGGCAAGCCCGGCTTCGTTCCGCATCGCTGGGCGACGCTGAAGAACGCGGTGACCTGGATCGGCGATGCCGGCGGCGTCGCCGTCGTCGCGCATCCGGCACGCTACAAGTTCTCGCCGAACGAGGAGTACGCGCTCTTCACCGAGTTCAAGGGCCACGGCGGTCGGGGCATCGAGGTCGTCACGGGAAGCCACAGCGCCACCGAAGCCGAGCGCTATGCGGCGACGGCCAAGGAGTTCGACCTCCTCGTCTCGCGCGGCAGCGACTTCCACAGCCCGGACGAGAGCCGGATCGACCTCGGCGGCCTGCCGCCGTCGCCGGCGGGGCTGACGCCGGTCTGGAGCGTGCTCGAGGCCCGCATCCACTGAGGCTGCGACGCTGCACGAGGGCTCGCGGTATTCGGCGAGCCGACCCTCGACCCGCGTAGGCAAGCCCCGGCGCCGACAATCGACGCATGGCGCAGTACTTCGAGGTCCATCCGCTCAACCCGCAACCGCGCCTTCTCAGGCAGGCGGCGCAGATCCTCGAGGCCGGCGGCATCGCCGCGATCCCGACCGACTCGAGCTACGCGCTCGCCTGCCACCTCGACGACAAGGCCGCCGCCGAGCAGCTGCGCCGGATCCGCGCCGTCGACGAGCGCCATCACCTGACGCTGCTCTGCCGCGATCTCTCCGAGCTGGCGAGCTACGCGCGCGTCGACAACCGCCAGTACCGTCTCCTCAAGCTGGCGACGCCCGGGCCGTTCACGTTCATCCTCGAGGCGACCAAGGAGGTGCCGCGGCGCGTCTCGCATCCGTCGCGGCGGACGATCGGCCTGCGCGTCCCGGACCATCCTGTCACCGGCGCGCTGCTCGACCTGCTCGGCCAGCCGCTGCTCGCGACGACGCTGATCGCACCGGGCGAGAGCGAGCCGATGAACGATCCGGCGCTGATCCGCGAGCGCTTCGAGAAGACCGTGCAGGCGATCGTCGACGCGGGCGCGTGCCCGATGCAGCCGACGACCGTGATCGATCTCACCGGCGAGGCGGCGCTCGTCGTTCGCCTCGGCCGGGGCGATCCGGCGCTGCTCGGGCTGCACGTCGCGGTCGACGCCTGAGCCGTTCGTCGCGTCGCCTTCCCGGGCCGCGCGAACGCGCTTGACGGTGCCGGCGCATGCTACTAGAGTGATATCACTTTGGAATCGCCGCGACGCGTCGCGGCGAGCGAGCTTGAACCCCAGGAGCGTGCATGGCAATCCAGTCGGCAGAAGAGCGGCCCGCGGCGACGAGCAGCGGCTTCGTCTACATCACGATCGGGCTCGTCGGCCTGCTGCTGGCGATCGGCTTGCTGCTCTCGAAGCCGATGGGGCCGACGCTGGCGGTCCTGATCTTCGCCATGCTGCTCGCGCTCTGGTGCCTCGCCGGCCTCTACATGCTGCAGCCCAACCAGGCGGCGATCCTGCTCCTGTTCGGCAGCTACCGCGGCACCGACCGCTCGCACGGATTGCGCTGGGCGAATCCCTTCTATGCCAAGACCAAGATCTCGGTGCGAGCGCACAACTTCAACAGCGAGAAGCTGAAGGTCAACGACCTGCGCGGCAACCCGATCGAGATCGCGGCGACCGTCGTCTGGCGCGTCGACGACACCGCCAGGGCGACCTTCGACGTCGAGAACTACGAGGCCTACGTGCTGACCCAGGCCGAGTCGGCGCTGCGCCACCTCGCGCTCAGCTACTCGTACGACAACCTCGAGGACCCGAATCCAACAAGCAAGGCCGAGGTGACGCTGCGCTCCGGCACCGAGGAGGTCTCGGCGGCGCTGCGCAGCGAATTGCAGCAGCGCTTCGATCAGGCCGGGCTCGTCGTCGTCGACGCCAAGCTCACCCACCTCGCCTATGCGCCCGAGATCGCCGGAACGATGCTGCGCCGGCAGCAGGCCGAGGCCGTGATCGCGGCGCGAACGAAGATCGTCCAGGGCGCCGTCGGCATGGTCGAGCTGGCGCTGAACGGCCTCGCCGAGCGCGGCCTGCTCCAGCTCGACGACGAGCGCCGCGCGGCGATGGTGAGCAACCTGCTTGTCGTCCTCTGCTCCGACCACGACGCGACGCCGGTGATCAACGCGGGAACGCTCTACAACTGACGCGCGCAACGCCTGCCGCCGCGGCCGCCGATGGCGAGTCCCGACAAGAAATCGTTCCTGCTGCGGATCGATCCGGCGCTCTGGGCCGAGATCGAGCGCCTCGCCGCGGCCGAGCTGCGCAGCGTCAACGCGCAGGTCGAGTACCTGCTTCGCGCTTCCGTCGCGTCGCGCCGCGGCGGCGCCTCGAACGATCCGTCGCGCAGCAACGCGAACGCGGCACGGCGCAAGCGCTGATGCGCGGCGGCGCGCCGAGCCGATACGATCGACGGCGCGCAAGGAACCGATGGCAGAGATCTTTCTTTCCTACCGGCGCGACGACAGCGCGAGCGCGACCGGGCGGCTCGCCGACGCGCTGGAAGCGCACTTCGGCGACGAGCGCGTGTTCCGCGACCACGAGATCGCCGCGGGCGAGGACTTCGTCGAGGCGATCCGGCGCTCGGTCGAATCGGCGACGGTCGTGCTCGCGATCGTCGGCAGGCGCTGGCTCGACGTTCGCGATGTCGAGGGCCGGCGCCGCCTCGACGACGCGGCCGATTTCGTGCGTCTCGAGATCGAGCTGGCGCTCCGCGCCCGCGTCGCCGTCGTTCCCGTGCTGGTCGAGGGCGCGACGATGCCGGCAGAGGCCGATCTGCCGCCGTCGCTCGCCGAGTTCTCGCGCTGCCAGGCGGTCGAGCTCTCGGACCGCCGCTGGCGGGCGGACGCCGACCGCTTGATCGAGGCCCTTCAGTCGCGCTTCGCGATCGATTCAGAGCCGGCGCCGTTGGCCGCGAGAAGCACCGGCGGCGCCGCCGTGCTGACCCGGGTGGCGGCCGATCTCATCGAACTCGCGATCCACCCGAGGCGGCTCATCGCGCGGCGCCAGACCGGCCGGGCGAGCGATCACGCGCACGCAGTGGCCTTCCTCGCCGGCGCGATCGTCGTCGGCAACGTGATCCTGCACATGGGCATCGACCTGCCCGCGCGCGGCGATCGACCGCAGGCGCTGGTGCTGCCCACGATGACAGGCTGGCTCCTCGCCGGCACGTTCGTCGGCTTCGTCTTCGCCGGACTGCTCGCCGCCCCCCTCGCCCTCGCCTGGCGGATCGTCGACCGCCGCGCCCGCTATCGCCGGGTCGGGCTGATCGCTGCCTACGTGTACGGCGGCGTCTGGGTCGGCCTTTGCATCGGCGCGACGCTTCTCGGCGCCGGCGTGCAGCTCGTCGATCCCGGCTTCATCGGCCGTGCGGTCGATGCGCTCAATGCCGCCGTGACGTCGACGGCGGCGTCGCTGCCGCCGCTGACGATCCGGAACTTCCCCGGCACAGCGCTCGGCGCGCCGGCGGCCGTGCTGGTGCTGCTCGGCTACGCAATCATCGCCGCGGCCCTCGTCTGGGGAATCGCCGCCTGGGGAGCGTTCCGTCAGTCGTTCGGCGCGACGCGATGGCAGGCGTGGGCGGCGACTTCGCTCTGGGTGGCGAGCATCGCCGCACTGCTCTGGCGCGGCCAGCGTCTAGGCTAGGCCGTGTCAGCTTGCGTTCGGAGTCTTCGCTCCGCGGGCGCAAAGCCCGAGCCGCCCGGCCTCAGCGCTCGATGCGCGCGATCGCGCTGTGCGCGTGGATCGACTCGAAGTTCTCGACGTCGACCGTGTAGCGGCCGATCCGCGCGTCGGCGTTCAGCTTGAGGGCGACGTCGCGGACCATGTCCTCGACGAACTTCGGGTTCTCGTAGGCGCGTTCGGTGATCCACTTCTCGTCGGCGCGCTTGAGCGACGACCAGATCTCGGCCGACGCCGAGTCTTCGGCGAAGCGGACCAGCTCGAGCCACGAGAGATCGCCGAGCGACTCGACGCGGATCGTCACGTGCGAGCGCTGGTTGTGCGCGCCGTAGTCGGAGATCTCCTTCGAGCACGGGCAGAGCGACTTGACCGGAACGACGACTTCGATCCAGATCGTGCTCGCACCGTCGGCGCGACGAGCAGCGGCTTCGGCCCCCATTTCGACGATCAGCCGACCTTGATATTCGAGCAGGCTCTCGACGCCGGAAACGGGGGCGCGCTTCCTGAGGAAGAACGGGAAAGCCGCCTCGATGCGACCGGCGTCGGCGCCGAGCAGCTCGAGCATCCGGGCTCCCTCGCGCCGCAGCGTGGCGGCGTCGAGCGGATCGTCGATCGCGTCGAGCCAGGCGACGAAGCGCGACATGTGCGTGCCCTTCTGCTCGGCGGGCAGGGCGACGTCAAGCGACCACTCGGCGACGGTCGGGACGACCGCGCCCTCGATCCGTAGCTGGATCGGATAGCGCACGCCGCGCACGCCGACGCGCTGGATCGCGAGGTGGCGATCGTCGCGCCCCGACTGCGTGTCGGGGATGTGAAGGGCGTCGATCAGGTTGGTCATCGTCGGGCGTCGAGCGGTTCCGGGTGAGCGTCCTCAAGCATGCCAGCAATCGAACGGCGGCGCCCGCGCGCGGCCATCGCCTCGCCGCGTCGGGGCGGTGCTATTGCCCGACCGCGGTTCGCAGCAGCGCCGGCGCCGCGCCGAAGCGGCGCTGGATCGACTGCTCGATCCCGGCGGCGTCGAGGCCGCACTGCGCGAGCAGCTTGGCCGGGTCGCCGTGCTCGACGAAGGTGTCGGGCAGGCCGAGCGTGAGCACCGGGATCTCGATGCGCGCCGCGGCCAGCGCCTCGAGCACGGCGCTGCCGGCGCCGCCCCGGATGGTTCCTTCTTCCACGGTCACGATTGCATCATGGCGACGCGCCAGGTCAGTCACCAGCGCGACATCGAGCGGCTTGGCGAAGCGCATGTTGGCGACCGTCGCGTCGATCCGCTCGGCGGCCGCCAGCACCGGATACAGCAAGGTGCCGAAGGCGAGGATCGCGATCCGCTTGCCGTGCGGCACGTTGCGCGAGATCTCGCGCCGGATCTCACCGGTGCCGAACGGGATCTCGACCATCTCGGCCTGCGCCTGGACGCCGGCGCCGGCGCCGCGCGGATAGCGCACCGCCACCGGATGGCTCTGGAGAAACGCGGTGTAGAGCGCCTGCCGGCACTCGTTCTCGTCGGCAGGCGTCAGCACGCTGACGTTCGGAATGCAGCGCAGGTAGGCGATGTCGAAGGCGCCGGCGTGGGTCGCACCGTCGGCGCCGACCAGGCCGGCGCGATCGAGCGCGAAGACGACCGGCAGATTCTGGATCGCGACGTCGTGGATCAGCTGGTCGTAGGCGCGCTGCAGGAAGGTCGAGTAGATCGCGACCACCGGCTTCATTCCCTCGCAGGCCAGGCCGGCGGCGAACGTCACGGCGTGCTGCTCGGCGATGCCGACGTCGTAGAAGCGCTTCGGGAAGCGCTTCTCGAACTCGACCATTCCCGAGCCCTCGCGCATCGCCGGCGTGATGCCGACCAGGCGGTTGTCCTTCTCGGCCATGTCGCAGAGCCACTGGCCGAACACCTGCGTGAAGGTCGTCTTCGGCGGCGCCGCAGGCGCGACGATGCCAACCTTTGGATCGAACTTGCCCGGACCGTGATACCCCACGGGGTCGGCCTCGGCGAGCTTGTAGCCGTAGCCCTTCTTGGTGACGACGTGGAGGAACTGCGGGCCCTTCAGGTCGCGCAGGTTCTCGAGCGTCGGGATCAGCGAATCGAGGTCGTGGCCGTCGATCGGGCCGACGTAGTTGAAGCCGAACTCCTCGAAGATCGTTCCCGGAACGACCATCCCCTTGGCGTGCTCCTCGAAGCGCTTGGCGAGCTCGAACAACGGCGGCGCGTTCTTCAGCACGTTCTTCGCGGTGTCACGCGCCGCGGCGTAGAACTTGCCGCTCATCAGCCGCGCCAGATAGCGGTTTAGCGCGCCGACCGGCGGCGAGATCGACATGTCGTTGTCGTTTAGGACGACCAGCATGTCGGCCGGCTGGCCCTGGTGCGCGAAGCCGGCGTTGTTGAGCGCCTCGAACGCCATGCCGGCGCTCATCGCGCCGTCGCCGATGACGGCGACGCACTTCCGGCTCTCGCCCTTCATCCGCGCCGCGACCGCCATGCCGAGGGCGGCCGAGATCGACGTCGACGAGTGGGCGGTGCCGAAGGTGTCGTACTCGCTTTCGTCGCGGCGCGGGAATCCGGAGATGCCGCCGAGCTGGCGCAGCGTCGACATCCGGTCCTTGCGGCCGGTGATCGTCTTGTGCGGATAGGTCTGGTGGCCGACGTCCCAGACGAGGCGATCGTGCGGCGTGTCGAAGACGTAGTGCAGCGCGATCGTCAGCTCGACGGTGCCGAGGTTCGACGAGAAGTGGCCGCCCGTCTGCGACACCATGTGGACGACGAAGTCGCGCAGCTCGGCGGCGAGGACCTTGAGGTCGGCGCGCGACAGCCGACGCAGGTCGGCCGGGCTGCGGATCTGGTCGAGGAGTTTCGCCGCCATCAGAGCAAGGCGCCGCGGCGCCCCGGGACGGCCGCTCGCCCTGCAAGCGGCAGCGAACGAAGAGAAAGGAGCAGCTCGGCCATCAGCTGTCGCGCGCGACGACGCGGTCGGCGAGCTCGCGCAGCTGCTCGGTGTCGGCGATGCCGCTGCCGTCGAGGGCGGAGTGGGCGGCGCGGCGCAGCGCCTCGGCGTGGGCGTGCGCGGCATCGAGGCCGAGCACGGTGACGTAGGTCGGCTTGTTGTTGTCGATGTCCTTGCCGGCGGTCTTGCCGAGCGTCGACGAGGCCTGCGTGACGTCGAGGATGTCGTCGACGACCTGGAAGGCGAGGCCGACCGCGTCGCCGTAGTCGGAGAGCGCCTGCCACTCGCGAGTCGTCGTGCGGCCGCACGCGGCGCCCATCAGGACGCTGGCGCGCAGCAGGGCGCCGGTCTTCCTGCGGTGCATGTCGGAGAGCGCGTGCTCGTCGAGCGGCAGGCCGACGCTGGCGAGATCGATCGCCTGCCCGCCGGCCATCCCGGCACCGCCGGCAGCGCGCGCGAGCAGGCCGCACAGGCGCGCCTGCAACGCCGGCGCGACGCTGTCGTCGGTGGGAGTGAGGATCTCGAACGCCAGCGCCTGCATCGCGTCGCCGGCGAGCATCGCCTGGGCGACGCCGAAACGGACGTGGACGGTCGGCTTGCCGCGGCGCAGGACGTCGTCGTCCATGCACGGCAGGTCGTCGTGGACGAGCGAATAGGCGTGGATAAGCTCGACCGCGCAGGCAGCGCGGAACGCCGCCGCGCGCGCGCCGTGCACCGCA
>Ga0207711_10000863_pt1 | contig 29314 bp, 30 predicted proteins | sample KBSS34metaG_FD_184401 | JGI IMG/M metagenome (GOLD analysis project Ga0207711, IMG submission 184401) | Switchgrass rhizosphere microbial communities from Kellogg Biological Station, Michigan, USA - KBS S3-4 metaG (SPAdes) (version 2) | ecosystem: Host-associated > Plants > Roots > Rhizosphere... | reverse complement strand
GCTTCGCTGGCTTGAACGGGAAGATGGTCAGCGCCAGCGAAGCGATGATCGCCAGCACCGAGAGCGTCGCAAAGACCCGCGCCAGACGCACGAACCGGAAGTGGGTGCGGACCGGCAGGACCTTGATGAGGGGCCAGAAATTCATGAGCCGGGCTCCCTTACGCGATCGGCAGCGTCTTCGGCCGGGCGGTGCGGAACCACCAGGCCAGAAGCACTTGGGTGACCAGGACGGCCGAGAAGACGGTGGTGAGCACGCCGATGAACAGGGTCCAGGCGAAGCCCTTCACGGTGCCCGCGCCCAGGCTGAACATGATGGCTGCCGAGAAGATGTGGGTCATGTTGGCGTCGAAGATGGTGCCCCAGGCGCGGCTGAAGCCGGCCTCCATCGAGGCGATCAGCGTGCGCCCGGCGCGCAGCTCGTCGCGCATGCGCTCATAGATCAGCACGTTGGCGTCCACGGCCACGGCCAGGGTCAGGATCAGGCCGGCGATGCCCGGCAGGGTCAGCGTCACCTGGCTGAAGCTCATCACCCCGATGATCATCAGGGCGTTGACCGCCAGGGCCACCAGCGAGATGCCGCCGAACAGCGCGCCATAGATCAGCAGCATGAAGATCATGGTGGCCACCAGGCCGACGACGGCCGACAGCGTGCCGGCGTGGACGGCGTCGGCGCCCAGCTCGGCCCCCACCGTCCGCTGCTCCTCGACCTTCATCGGGGCCGGCAGCGCGCCGGCGCGCAGCAGCACCGACAGGTCGTTGGCGCTCTCCTGGGTGAAGTTGCCGCTGATCTGGCCGTTGCCGCCGGGGATCACGCCCTGGATGACCGGGGCCGAGATCACCTTCTTGTCGAGCACGATGGCGAAGCGCTTGCCGATGTTCTGGCGCGTGATGTCGGCGAAGCGGGCCGAGCCCTTGCCGTTCATCCGGAACGAGACGACCGGCTTGGCGGTGGTCTGGTCGAAGGTCTGGGCGGCGTTGGTCAGCATGTCGCCGGTGATCTGCTGGCGGCGTTTGACCAGGTAGGTGGCGGCCGAGCCGTCGGTGGCCGGCAGCACCTCGTCGCCCGGCGGAATGCGCCCGGCGGCCAGGTCGGCCGGATCGGCGGTCTCGTCGACCATCTGGAAGGAGAGCTTGGCGGTCTGGCCGATGACGCTCTTCAGGCGGTCGGGATCGCTCTCGCCGGCCGCCTGGATGACGATGCGGTCCTTGCCCTGGCGGGCGATGTCCGGCTCCTTGGTGCCCATCTGGTCGATGCGGCGCCGGATGACCTCGATGTTCTGGTCGACCGCCTTGGCGGCCTCGGCGTCGAAGCCGGCCGGGTCCAGGCTGATGCGGATCCGCTGGTCGGGCGCGGAGTCGACGACGACCTCGCGCTGGGCTCCGGCCGCCACGGTGGCCAGCGAGCGGCGGATGGCGTTCAGCGCGTCGCCCAGCTGGGCGGGATCGGTGATCCGCAGATCCACCTCGCCGTTGACCACGGCCAGGTCGGAAAACGCGATCTGCTTTTCCTTCAGCAGGGTGCGCGCGTCCTCGGCCATGTTGGTCAGCCGCTCGGTCCTGAGCGCCACCGTGTCCACCGAATAGAGCAGATAGGAGCCGCCCTGCAGGTCGAGCCCCAGGTGCAGGGTGTTCTTGGGCATGAAGCCCGGCAGGCCGTCGCGCACGTTGGACGGCAGCAGGTTCGGCAGGGTGAACAGCAGGCCGAGGACCGTCGCCAATACGACGAGGATCACCTTCCAGCGCGCGAGATTCATCATGGGAAGCGCGGAACCCTAGGTCTTGGAATCGTTTGCCGGCGCCGGCGCGCCACGGGCCTGGATCTCGGTGATCATCGCCTTGCGCACCTTGACGGTGACGCCCGTGGCGATCTCCAGACCGACCTCGGCGTCCTCGACGCGGACGATCTTGCCGATCATGCCGGAGGACAGGACGACCGTGTCGCCGCGCTTGATGGCCGCGATCGCCGCCTGGTGCTGCTTCACCCGCTGCTGCTGGGGCCGCATGATCAGGAAGTAGAACAGCAGGCCCATGGGCACGAGCATGAACAGCGGATTGGCGATGATCTCGGCGATGCCGCCCGGCCCGGCCGGCGCGGCGGCCTGGGCGTAAGCCGGGGCCGCGAACAGCATCACCCCGATGAGGGCGGCCGCGCTGGCGCTGAAGGCTCGCGTGAAGGCAGGGGTAGCGGTCATGGCCTCTCCGGATAGCATCACAGCAGCGCCCCCTTGGGAGGCCCTGCTCAAAGTCGGCGGAAGCTATGCGTTGCGACCCCGATTTGCAATGGAACGACCGTAGTTAGCGGGTTAAGTGGCGCGGCGATGACACATGAGCTCGAACCCCTGCTGGGGCGGATTGCCGAGGCGCTGGAGCGCCTGGCGCCGGCCCCGCCCGCCCCGGCCGACTTCGCCGCGGCGCGCCTGTTCCGCCACGACCCCACGACCGGCGTCTTCCATCCGGCGCCGGACTATCCCCTGCCGCTCGCCGCCCTGATCGGCGTGGACCGGCAGAAGGAGCGGTTTGTCAGCGCCTTGGAGCGTTTCGCCGCCGGCCTCCCGGCCAATCACGCCCTGCTCTGGGGAGTGCGCGGCACCGGCAAGAGCTCGCTGGCCAAGGCGGCGTTCATGCATGTGGCCAAGGGTGCGAAGACTCTGAAGCTGGTGGAGGTCGACCGCGATCAGGTCACGGCGCTGCCCGCCCTGTTCGACATCCTGCGGGCCCGGAGCGAGCGGTTCGTGGTGCTCTGCGACGATCTGTCGTTCGAGGAAGGCGCCGCGGCGGCCAAGGCGTTGAAGTCGGCGCTGGAGGGCGGGGTCTCGGGCCCGCCGGCCAATGTGCTGTTCGTGGCCACGTCCAACCGCCGCCATCTCATGCCGCGCGGCCATGCCGAGGACCGCGGCATGATCGCCATCGCCGAGGACGCCGAGGAGGAGGTCAGCGTCTCCGACCGCTTCGGCCTGTGGATCGGCTTCCCGCCCATGGACCAGGCGACCTACCTGGAGGCGGTGGGCGCCTATGCGAAACGCTATGGCCTGAAGACCCCCGACCTCGACCGCCGCGCCCTGCAGTGGGCGCAGCTGCGCGGCGCACGATCCGGCCGCGTGGCCTGGCAGTTCATCCGGGACCTGGCCGGAGAGCTGGGGAAGGACCTGCCCCTGTAGCCTACTTCGGCAGCACCAGCTTCGGGTCCACCGGCCGGGCGCGATCGCCGGCCAGGGGGTTGGGCGCATAGCGCACCTCGAAGTGCAGCTGCGGCTCGGGCACGCCGCCGGTCTGGCCGGCCTGGCCGATCTGCTGACCCTGAGTGACCTTCTGCTGCATCTTCACGTCGACGCGGCCCAGGTGGCCGTAGGCCGTGACCCAGCCGTCCGCGTGCTTGATCAGCACCAGATTGCCGAAGCCCGGCACCTGGTCGCCCGCATAGACCACGTCGCCGTCGGCCGCCGCGCGCACCGAGGCGCCCGCCTCGGCCTGGATATTGATGCCGTCGTTGCGCTGGCCGCCCGGCTTGGCGCCGAAGTCGGAGAGCAGGTCGCCCTTCAGCGGCCACTGGAAGCGGCCCTTGCCGAGTTGGGCGATCTGGGCGTCGCTGGGCGCGGCCCCCTGCGTCGGGCCGGCGGCCGGGCCGTTGGCGGTGCTGGGCGGCGCCACATAGGGCCGCTGCGTCGGGATCGGCGCCGTCGGATTGCCGGAATAGGGCTGCGGCCGGGACGGCAGGCTGCTGTCGTCGCGGTCCGGCAGCGCCGGGCGCGGATAGCGGGCCTCCGGGCGCGCCGGGGCGGCGATGGTTTCGTGCACGCCGGACGGCAGCTTCAGCTTCTGGCCGCCGCGCAGGGTGGTCCTGCCGGCCAGGTCGTTGGCGGCCTTCAGCGCCTCGACGCTGACGCCCAGGCGCGCAGCGACGCCGGCCAGGGTGTCGCCCGAGGCCACCATGTAGAAAGTCGATCCCGCATGGCGCGGGCCGTGCAGCACCTGGCCCGGGCGCAGGGCGTTGCCGCGCACGTGGTTGTCGCGCCGCAGTTCGTCGGCCGAGGTGTCGAGTCGGTCGGCGATCTTGTTCAGGGTGTCGCCGCGCCGCACGCGATAGGTGGCCGCGTGGCCCGCCTCCGTGGCGATCCGGCCCTGGGCGCCGGGGCCCGGTTCGCCCACCGGCCCGGTGGGGGCCGGCGCTTCATCGGCGGCTTCGGGGGCGGGCGTCTTGCCCTTCTTGCCCTTGGCGCCCTTCGCGGCGGGCTCGGCGTTGTCCGCCTCTTCCTGGGCGACCAGGACGGCCGGCGCCTTGTAGTCCGCGGGCAGGCGGATCTTCTGGCCGGGCCTGATGTGCACCTTGGGCGACAGATCGTTCTCGTCGCGCAGTTCCTCGACGCTCACGTGGAAGCGCTGGGCGATCGAATAGACCGTGTCGCCCTTGCTGACGACATAGGCCTTCTTGGTGACCGGCGGGCCCTTCAGCACGTCGCCGGGCTGGATGGTGTTGCCTTTGAGTTTGTTGCCCTTTTTCAGCTCCGGCACCGAGGTGTCGAGCTTGTCGGCGATCTTCTCGAGCGTGTCGCCCTTCTTGACCACATAGGCGGCGCGTTCGCCCGGCAGGGTGACGATCCGGCCGTTGGCCGCCACAGGGGCCGGCGCGGGCTTCGCCGCGTGGCGGTGATGATGGGTGCGCGCGGCGGCCGGCCCCGCGCAGAGCGCGCTCGTCGCCAGTAGGACCAGGGCCGTTCGCTGGAAGAAATGCGTCATCGCCGCTCCGGAGTGGTGTTTAGAATCAGTCGGGGCGTCAGGGTTGATGATGGGTTAACCGCCCCCCTGCCGCCAACCCGCAAACCGCCGCGGGTCTCCGAGGATTTACCGGACGCCGCCCGGCAAATCCTCAGCCGTCTCTTGCTCATAGCTCCTTCGCCACGCCATCGAGAAGGGGGACGAAGCGGACGTCGGTCAGCGCCTCGACCTCAAAGCCCCCCTTACCGTCGCCGGTGTAGCGCTTCAGGCTCTGCACGGGCCCCTTGCCGATCGGGGCTACCAAAATCCCGTTCGGCTTGAGTTGCGCGAGCAGCGCCTTCGGCTCATCAGGCGCCGCGGCTGTGACCATAATGCGGTCGAAAGGCGCCTGCTTGGCCCAGCCCTCCCCGCCATCGCCGAAGCGGGTGATCACGTTCGTGAGACCGAGCGCCTTGAACAGCGCCTCGGCGTCCTTCATCAGCGTGCGGTAGCGCTCCACCGTGTAGACCAGCCGCGCCAGCTTCGAGAGGATCGTCGTCTGGTATCCGCTGCCGGTGCCGATCTCGAGCACCCGGTCGCGCTTGTCGACCCTCAGCGCCTGGGTCATCAGGCCGACGATGAACGGCTGGCTGATGGTCTGGCCGCAGGCGATCGGCAGGGCGGAGTCCTCGAAGGCGCGTTCCTTGAACAGGTCCGGCGTGAACGCCTCGCGCGGCGTGGTCTCGATGGCGCTGAGCACGGCGGGATCGACAACGCCTTGCGAGCGCAGGGCGAGGATCAGGCGGGCGAGCCTGGTCTCAGCGCTGTCGTCGTCAGCCGTCATCGTCATCTCAGACCTTGGGGGGCGCGCCGCCCAGCACGCCCTTCAGCGTGTGGACGCTGGCCATATGCGTCAGGTCGATGTGTAGCGGGGTCACGGAGATTCGGCCCTCGTAGAGTGCGCGCAGGTCGGTGCCGGCGTCGGGTTTCGACCGCTCCAGCCGAAATCCCATCCAGTAGTACTCGCGGCCGCGCAGATCGGTGCGTTTCTCAGCATGGCGGATGTGGGCGTCGCGGAACCCCTGACGGGTGACTTCCACCTCGGTGACCTTCGCCGGATCGCCGCTGGGGAAGTTGATGTTCATGACGACGTTGTTCTCCCACCCAGTCGCCACCAGCTTCTTGATGATCCCGGGCGCGAAGGTCTCGGCCACGCCGTATCCGGTCGCGCCTTCCTCGTAGTAGCCCATCTGGGACAGCGCGATGCCGGGAACGCCCAGCGCCATGGCCTCGATCGCGCCCGCGACGGTGCCCGACATGGTCACGTCCTCGGCCAGGTTCGCCCCGCGGTTGACGCCGGAGAGCACCAGGTCCGGGCGCTGGCCCTCCACCAGCTCGTTGATCCCCAGCATCACGCAGTCGGTGGGCGTGCCGGTGGTGGCGAAGCGCCGCTCGTCCAGTCGGCGCACGCGGACCGGGTCGGAGAGCGTCAGAGCGCGGCTGGCCCCCGACTGCTCGTATTCCGGCGCGCAGATCCAGACGTCGTCGCTTAGCCGGCGCGCAATCCGCTCCAGCGCCGCCAACCCCTCCGCATGGATCCCGTCGTCGTTGGTGAGCAGGATCCTCAAGCGGCCGGGCCTCCGATGTGGGTGAGCCCGGGCAGGTAGGGATGCAGCGCCTGGGGAATGGCGATGCGGCCGTTCTCGTCCTGGTAGTTCTCCATCAGCGCCACCAGGGTGCGCCCCACCGCCAGGCCCGAACCGTTGAGCGTGTGGACGAAGCGCGTGCCCTTCTCGCCGGCCGACTTGGTCCGCGCGTCCATCCGCCGGGCCTGGAAGTCGCCGACGTTGGAGCAGGAGCTGATCTCACGATAGCGGTCCTCGCTGGGCAGCCAGACCTCAAGGTCGTAGGTCTTGCGCGCGCCGAAGCCCATGTCGCCGGTGCAGAGCAGCATCGTGCGGAACGGCAGCTCCAGGCGCTTCAGGATCGCCTCGGCGCAGCCGACCATCCGCTCATGCTCTTCGTCGGACTTGTCGGGCTCGACGATGGAGACCAGCTCGCACTTGTAGAACTGGTGCTGGCGGATCATCCCGCGGGTGTCGCGGCCGGACGCGCCGGCCTCCGAGCGGAAGCACGGCGTCAACGCCGTGTAGCGCAGCGGCAGCTCCTCGGCGGCCACGATCTGCCCCATCACCAAGCTGGTCAGCGGCACCTCGGCCGTGGGTATCAACCAGCGGCCGTCGGTGGTGTGGAAGAGGTCGTCGCCGAACTTCGGCAGCTTGTCGGTGCCGTAGGCGGCCGCGTCATTGACCAGCAGCGGCGGGGAGACCTCGGTGTAGCCGTGCTCGCGGGTCTGGATGTCGAGCATGAACTGGCCGAGCGCGCGCTCCAGCCGGGCCAGCTCGCCCTTCAGCACCACGAAGCGCGCGCCGCTCATCCGCGCGGCGGCCTCGAAGTCCATCAGGCCCAGGCCCTCGCCGAGATCGACGTGATCCTTGGCCTTGGCGATGGCGAACGGTGTGCCCCAGCGGCGGACCTCGACGTTCTCGTGCTCGTCCTTGCCGGCCGGGACACCCGGCGCCGGGATGTTCGGCAGGCCGTCCAGGATGTCTTTCAGCGCCTCGCCGGCCTCGCGCTCGCCCGCCTGCCCGGCCTCAAGCTTGCCCTTCAGCGCCTCGACCTGCGCCATCAGCGCGCTCGCGGCGGCCTCATCCTTGGCGGCCTTGGCGGCGCCGATCTTCTTGGACGCCTCGTTGCGCTCGGCCTGCGCCGACTGCCAGGCGGTCTGGGCGGCGCGCAGCTTGCCGTCGAGGTCCAGGATGCGAGCCACCAGCTCGGCGCCCGACAGACCCTTCGCGGTCCAGCCCTGGATGTAGACGTCAGGGGTTTCGCGAATGGCTCGGATATCGTGCATGGGCGCCGGAGGGGGTTGAGAAGCGGCCTTCTCTAGAGCGCGTTGACGGCGGAGCCAAGCCGACCTTGCCTTCCCCGTTCACGGGGAAGGGGGACCGCTCGCCGCAGAGCGAGGGGTGGAAGGGGCGGGTTCAAGCGCCGAGCCCGCTCTCGCCCCCTCCACCATCGGCTCTTCGGCCGATGGTCCCCCTCCCCCGCTACGCAGGGGAGGTAAGGCGGAAGCTCAGACCACCGTCAGGTCGCGGGCGTCGTCGTCCTTCTTGCGGCCGCGCTCGATGAGCCAGACGCAGCCGACAGAGGCGAAGTAGAGGCCCACCACCGGCACGGAGAGCAGGATCTGGCTGATCGGGTCGGGCGGGGTGATGAACGCGGCGACCACCACCACGCCGGCCACCGCGAAGCGCCAACCGCTCATCAGCATCTTGGAATTCACCAGCCCGGCCATCCCGAGCAGCGTCAGGATCACCGGCAGCTGGAAGCCCAGGCCGAAGGCCAGCAAGAGCGTCAGCACCTGGTCGAAATATTCCGAGACCTTCGGCAGCAGCTCCACCGAGATGCCTTTGACCGCGACGATCTGCTGGGACAGCGAGAACCACAGCAGGAAGGGCATGATCATGAAGTAGACCATCGCCGCCCCGGCCACGAACAGCAGGGGCGAGGCCACCAGGAACGGCAGGAAGGCGCGGCGTTCGCGCTTGTAGAGGCCGGGTGCGACGAAGGCGTAGATTTGCTGGGCGAGCACCGGGAAGCTCAGCGCCACGGCGCCCAGGCCGGCCAGCTTCACCTTGGTGAAGAAGAACTCCAGCGGCGCGGTGAACACCAGCTTGGTCACCTGGCCCGGCACCGGCGGCAGGTCCTTCATCCCGGCCAGGACCATGAACATGTTCTTGGTCTCGTTGAGCATGGCCAGCGCCTGATGCGTCAGGTCGCCCGGCGCGGGGCCGCTCGCCGCCCCCTGGGCCCGCACGGCCAGCAGGCCGGCCGCCACGTAGAACGGGTGCAGCAAAAGGGTGAAGGCCTGGGTCGAGAAGGCGAAGCAGAGGATGAAGGCGACGAACACCGCCACCATGCAGCGGATCAGCCGGGTGCGCAGTTCGACCAGGTGTTCGAGCAGCGGCGCGCGCGAGGCCTCGATCTCGTCGTCGGCGTGCGTGTCGCTCACGAGGTCGCGGCCCTATGGGCGCGCGGCTTGGCCGGCGGATTGGGGATGCGGGTCGCGGCGATCTTGGTCGCCTTCGCCGGCGCCTTCACGGGCGACTTCGCAGCCGGAGCCTTGGCTTTCGCAGCGGGGACTTTAGCGGCAGGCGTTTTCGTGGCCGGCTTGGCGGCGGCAACCTTCGGCGCGGCGGCCTTCTTCGCTGCGGCCTTGGCCGGAGCCTTCTTGGCCGGCGCCTTGCGGGCCCGGGCCTTGGGCGCGGCCGCCACCTCGATGTGCTCGGTCTGGGCCATGGAATAGACCGGCGTGTTGAGCTGCACGCCCACGTCGGAGAGGCCCTGGCTGATCTCTTCGAAGGTCTGGTTGGCCTCAGGCGAGGACATGTCGGCCAGCTGGCCCTGGCGCATGGCCTCGACCTCCTTGCGCAGCTCGTCGAGCTCCGACTGGCGGGCCATCTCGTCGAAGCTGGCGCGGAACTCCGCGGCCATGGCGCGCACCTTGGCCATGAACTGGCCGAACTTGCGCAGCAGCACCGGCAGGTCCTTGGGACCGACGACGATCAGCGCCACGATCGCGGCGAACAGGAATTCGAGAGCGCGTCCTTCAGGAAACATAGCCGTGCCTTAGCGCGGTTTCAGGCGCGGTGGAAACGAGGACGAATATCAGGCCTTGGCCTTAGCCTTGGCGCGCGGCTTGGCGGCCGTGGTCTTGGCCTTGGTCGCCTTCGGAGCCGTGGCCCGCGCCGCAGGCTTGGCGGCCGGCTTCGGCAGCGGCTTGGCCGGTTCCGGCGCCTCTTCCTTGGCCTGTTCCTCTTCGCCCTTCAGGCCGTCGCGGAACGCGCGGATGCCCTTGGCCGTGTCGCCCATGATGCCGGAAATCTTGCCCCGCCCGCCGAACAGCAGCAGCAGAACCGCGCCCGCGAAAACCAGGTGCCAAATGTTAAGACCGCCCATGGCGTCGAAAACTCCAGATCCGTCGCGCGCGGCGACATCTTGTCAGGCGCTATATAGTCGGTCCCGGCGCGGCGCGCCACGCGACAATCAAGCGTAGGTCAGGTGGTTCCTTCCCCCAGGAAGTCGGTGTGGAACTCGGGCGCATCGCCCGCGTCCAGGGGGTCTTCGTCAGCCGCGAGCGCATTGGGGTCGGGCACGGCGAAGTCGGCCGGCAGGTCGAGCGAGAGCAGGCCCGCGGCCCGCATCTCGGCCGCGCCCGGCAGGTCGCCGACGCTGGCCAGCCCGTAGTGCTCAAGGAAGGCGTCGGTGGTGCCGTAGGTGATCGGCCGGCCGGGCGTGCGCCGCCGCCCGCGCATGCGCACCATGCCGAGTTCCAGCAGGACGTCGAGCGTGCCCTTGGAAGCCTGCACCCCGCGCACCGCCTCGATCTCGGCGCGGGTCACCGGCTGGTGGTAGGCGATGATCGCCAGCGTTTCCTGGGCGGCGCGCGACAGACGCCGGGGCTCGTCGCGCTCGTCGGTCATCAGCCAGGCCAGGTCCGCTGCGGTCTGGAAGCGCCAGCGCCCGGCGACGCTGACCAACTCCACGCCCCGGCCTTCGTAGCGGGCCTGCAGGGCGGCGATCGCCCCGGCGACGTCGGCGCCTTCCGGCAGGCGCTTGGCCAGGTCGGCGTCGCTCAACGGTCCGGCGGCGGCGAACAGCAGCGCCTCGACCTCGCGCTCGGTATAGGCGGCGTCACTCATGCCACTTTGGCCTTCTTCGTCCTGAGGTAGATGTCGGCGAAGGCCTCCAGCTGGCGGGCCTCCAGCGCCCCTTCCTTGACCAACTCAAGGCCGGCCGAAAGCGTCGAGGCCACGTAGGACGCCCGGCTCGGCCCCTGCCCGGCTTCCGACCCGCGCACCGGCCCGAACGGGGCGACCCCGGTCAGCGGCGTCCACCGCGCCATCTCCGGCAGCAGGCGGCGCAGGCGGTCGCGGGCCTCTTCCAGCGGGTAGGCGGTGGGCACGGCCGGGGAATAGGTGCGCGCGGCTTCCTTGGTCCGCTGCGCGATGTAGGCGCTCATCAGGCCGTAGAGGTCGCCCTCGATGCGGCCCGACGGGATCACCTTGATGGCCTCCGGGTCGCCGCGGCCGAACACCTCCTGGCCGAGCTTGGGGCGCACGCGAAGCGCCTCGGCGGCGTTGCGCATGGCGTCGAGCTTGGCCAGGCGGAAGGCGAGGCGCGCGGCGATCTCCTCGGCCGGCGCCTCGTCGGCCTTGGGCTGCTCGGGCTTCGGCAGCAGTAGGCGCGACTTCAGGTAGGCCAGCCAGGACGCCATCACCAGGTAGTCGGCGGCCAGGGCGAAATGCTGCTTCTGCGCCTGCCGCACGAACGCCAGGTACTGCTCCGCGAGCTTCAGTACGCTGAGCTTCAGCAGGTCGACCTTCTGGCTGCGCGCGAGCGCCAGCAGCACGTGAAGCGGGCCCTCATAGCCCTCCAGGTCGACGATCAGCGCCTCGCCGTCCTCGGCCGCCGTATTGGCCGCGGCGAAGTCCAGGCTGGGTTGGAACCCGTCGGTCATGCCGCCCACTTCCCCTGGAAGGCCGCGTCGAACCGCGCCCTGCCCTCGGCCGCGTCAAACGGTTCCGGAACCCTGGCCAGGCGCGCCAGCGCCGCCGCCGCCCGCCGCGCGGGCTTGCCGGCCAGATCGCGGGCGCCGGAGACCACCGCTTTCATCTCTCCCATGTCACCGTTGCAGTGCAGGACCACGTCGCAGCCCGCCGCCAGCGACGCCCGGGCCCGCTCGGGGAAGTCGCCTGAGAGCGCCTTCATGGAAAGGTCGTCGCTCATCACCAGTCCGTCGAAGCCGATAGCGCCGCGCACCACGCGGCGCATCACCGAGCGCGAGGTGGTGGCCGGGCGCTTGGCGTCCACAGCGGCATAGATCACGTGGGCGGTCATCGCCATGGGCATGTCGGAGAGCGCCTTGAAGGGCGCGAAGTCGATGGAGTCGAGGTCCTCGAAGCTGGCGTTCACCACCGGCAGCTCAAGGTGGCTGTCGGCCATGGCGCGGCCGTGGCCGGGGATGTGCTTGACGATCGGCAGCACGCCGCCGGCGATCAGCCCCTCGGCCGCGGCGCGGCCCAGCACGGCGACCTCGTCGGCGGTCTTGCCGTAGGCCCGGTCGCCGATGATCTCGTGGCCCGACGGATCGGGCACGTCCAGCACCGGCACGCAGTCCACATTGATGCCCACCGCGGTCAGGTCGTGGGCGATCAGCCGCGCGCCCAGTCGGGTGATTTCCCGGCGCAGCAGCGGGTCGTTGCCGGCCAGGTCGCCATAGGCGCGGCCGGGCGGATAGCGCCGCCAGTGCGGGGCGCCGAGGCGCTGCACGCGCCCGCCCTCCTGGTCGATCAGGATCGGGGCGTCGCCGCGGCCCACCGTCTCGCGCAGCTCACAGGTGAGCGCTCGGACCTGATCGGGCCCGCCCGCCACATTGCGGCCGAACAGGATGAAGCCCCAGGGCCGCACGCGGCGGAAGAACGCCTTCTCCTGCGCCGTCAGAGTCGTGCCGGCGCAGCCCAGGATGGCCGCACAGATGCTCACTTAGCCGCGCTCACTTGACGAAGCAGGCCTTCCCGGCCGCCTTCAGCTTGTTGCAGAAGGCCGTGGCGGCATCGCGGCTGGCGAAGCCGGTGACCTGAGTGCGGAACAGCGTCTTGCCGTCCTTGTCGACCTTCTCGACGCTCTTGCCCTTGCCGGCGGCCAGGCCGGGCGCGATGCCGGCCGCGTCGCTCCAGCCCTTGTCGGCCAGGGCCTGGGACGAGAACGCGCCGATCTGCACCGCGGACCCCGCGGCGCCAGGCTTGGCGGCGGCGGCAGGCGCCGGCGCGGCGGCCTTTGCCTTGGCGGGGGCCGCGGCCGCGGGCTTTTCCTTCACGGGCGCAGGCGCGGGCGCGGCCTTTTCTTTGGCGGGCGGAGGCGTAACGACCTTGGCCGCAGGGGCAGCGGCGACGGGCGCGGGCTTGGGCGCGGGCGGCGTGGCGGGCGTCGCCGCGGCCGGCGGCTGGGCGGGGATCGCCGGGCGAAGAGTCGGCGTGGCGTTGGCCGGCGCCGCGGCCGGCGGAGCCTGGGTGACCACCACCGCCGGGGCCGGCGCCTGGCGCGGCTGCGGCTGTTCGGGCCCCTCGGTGAACTTCGGCTGGGCGGCGGCCGGGCCGGCCTTGCCGCCCTCGGTCTTGTAGATCTGCAGGCCCGCCGCCGGGTCCTGCGGCTGGGCCTCGGCGGGCGGCGGGGCCTTCATGCCGGCCACCGGCTGGCCGACGGTCTGCGGGGCCTGGCCCGCCTGACGCACACCCTGCCGATAGAAGACGAAGATCGCCGCGGCCAGGCCCACCAGCACCAGGATCGAGATGATCAGGGTGAAGGGCACGGGCGAGGCCCCGCGGACCGGCTGGCGCGCGTCGAAGCTCAGCGGCGCATCGGTGGGGGGCGTGTAGGCGCCGCGCTCATGATCGGACATCGAGGGCTCCCGAGGCTGGCGCGAGAACCGGGAACGAATCGCGCGCCTGAAGCGGCAGTCTAGCGCCCCCAGGCCGCCCAGAACCGACACCGGCGCCTTTTTCTGTGGGCGGAACGCCGCAGCGGCCTAGTGGAGCGAGTCCAGGTGGAAGAGGTTGCGGTGCTCGGCGATGGCGTAGCGGTCGGTCATGCCGGCGATGTAGTCGCAGACCACCCGGGCCTTGCCGGCGGCGTCGCGGCCCTCGGTGCGCGCGTACCATTCGGCCGGCAGGACGTCGGGCTCGGCCAGGAACAGCTGGAACATCTCGCCCAGCATCCGCCTGGCCTGGGAGCGCGTGCGGTTGACCTTCCAGTGGCGGTACATGCGCTCCATCAGGAAGCCGCGGAGCGCTGAGAGATCCTCGATCATCTCGCGCGAGAAGGCCACCAGGGCGTGCTCCAGCATGCGCACGTCCTCGGACGAGGTGACCTTGCCCGCCTTGGCGCGCCGCCGCGTCTCGGCCAGCACGTCGTCGACCATGGCCCCGATCATCCTTCGCACGGCTTCAAGCCGCAGAATTCCGGGATCGCACTGGGGGTAGTCGCGGCTGGCCGTCTCGACGTGGGGGCCGATCAGCGGCACCTGACGCAGCTCGTCCAGGCCGAACAGCCCCGCCTGCACCCCGTCGTCAACATCGTGGTTGTTGTAGGCGATGTCGTCGGCCAGCGCGGCGACCTGGGCCTCGGCTGAAGCCCAGGTGTCCAGCCGTAGCGCGTAGTCCGCGTCGAACTCGGCGATGGCGCTCCAGGAGGGGCGCTCCAGCTTATCCACCACCGGGCCGTTGTGCTTGATGATCCCTTCGAGGGTCTCCCAGGTCAGGTTCAGGCCCTCGAAGCGCGGGTAGCGGCGCTCCAGCTTGGTGACCACCCGGAACGTCTGCACATTGTGGTCGAAGCCGCCGTAGGGCTGCATCTGCACCTGCAGCTCGTCCTCGCCGGCGTGGCCGAACGGCGGATGGCCCAGGTCGTGGGCCAGGGCGATGGTCTCGGCCAGGTCGGCGTCGAGGCCAAGCGCGGTGGCCAGGGAGCGGGCGATCTGGGCGACTTCCAGGGAATGGGTCAGCCGGGTGCGGAAATGGTCGCCCTCGTGGGCCACGAAGACCTGGGTCTTTTCCTTCAGCCTTCGGAAAGCCGACGCGTGGATGATGCGGTCACGGTCGCGGGCGAAGGGGGTCCGTGTGCGGCTCTCGTCCTCGGCGACCTTGCGGCCACGCGATTTGCTAGGATCTTCGGCGTAGGGAGCCTTGGCAGGGATCATCTAACCCATCTTGTCACGGCCTCTTGGTCGAAGCCTCGCGAACCCTCATATAGTCCAGGCGTTTCATTCGTCTAACCAGCATGATGACCAGCACCGAGCTCACCCTGACACCCGCGGCGGCCCAGCGCCTCCACGCCATCGGCAAGGCCGAGGGGCATGCCGTGATGCTGCGCATTGCGGTGGAGGGCGGCGGCTGTTCCGGCTTCCAGTACCAGTTCGACCTGGTTCAGGAGGGCAACGCCGACGACTTCAGGATCGAGCGCGACGGCGCCGCGGCCCTGGTCGACGAGATGTCGCTGGTGATGCTCAAGGGCTCGGAGATCGACTTTGTCGATGAGCTGGCCGGCGCGGAATTCAAGATCCGCAACCCCAACGCCAAGTCCAGCTGCGGCTGCGGCGTCAGCTTCTCGATCTAGCGCAGATCCAGCGCGAGCCGGTTTCGCCCGCCACGTCGCACATAGGTCATCTCGCACCAGGTGCGGATCAACGCGATCCCCGCCCCGCCGCCGCGCTCGAGATTGGGGCCTGCGTCTTCCGCCGCACAAGGATCGAAGGGCCGGCCGGCGTCGCTGATGGTCAGGCGCGGGCGCCCGCCCGGCTGGGCCAGCATCAGGACGATGCGGCTCTGCGGCCCCGCTCCGCTGTGGTCGAGGATGTTGATCACCCATTCCTCGGCGATCAGCGCCAAGCGGTCGGCCGCCTCGTCGGCCAGGCTCAGCGTCTCGGCGTAGAGGCGGACCGCGGCGATGGCGCGGATCACGGCGCCCGGCCGCGCGGGTAGTCGGACCACCATCGCGGGATCAGGCTCTACAGTGGCGTGGCTCTGGGCTATGACGGGACCTTGGTGAGTTTGGGGGGCGTCGCATGCTGAAATCCGTGGGGGCAGGATTGCTGATCGCAGCTTTGCTGTCGACGCACGCTGTTGCGGCCGACATCGGGCGCATCAAGACGGTGGTCGGCCAGGCCAGCGTGGTGCGCGGCGCCCAGACCCTGCCGGCCACGCCCGGCCTGCCCCTGGCGATCAAGGACGTGCTGACCACCGGCAAGGACGGGCGCATCGGCATCACCTTCATCGACAACAGCCGCTTCGCCGTCGGGCCCAACGCGCGGATCTCGCTCGCTGAGTTCGAGTTCAACGACACCACCCACGTGGGCAATTCCCTCACCCAGGTCGACCGCGGGACCCTGGCCATCGTCTCCGGGCAGATCGCCAAGGAAAACAAGGACGCCATGAAGGTGCGCACGCCCACCTCGCTGCTCGCCGCGCGCGGCACCCGCTTCGTGGTCGACGTGAAATGAGGGCGCTGGTCGCCCTGGCCGCCCTGCCGTTGCTGGCCGCCTGCGCGACGGCGGGCGGCAATGTCACCCTCCTGCCCGGCGAAGGCGGCGCCGCGGTGGGCGCCGTGGTGGTGATGGACCCGAAGACCGGCAAGGAACTCGGCGTGCTGACCGAGGCCAACACCAGCGCCGGCCTGGGCGTCAAATGGTCCGTCAAGCGCCTGAAGCCGCCGGTCTACGACGGCCTGACCGCCGCCATGCCCGCGCCGGTCGCCCGGTTCACCCTCTACTTCGTCGAAAACGCCACCCAGCTGACGCCGGAGTCCGAGCCGGTGCTGAAAGAGGTCTTCGCCGAGATCGCCAAGCGGCCTGGCGCCGAGGTGCAGATCACCGGCCACACCGACACCGTCGGCCAGGAGGGCGACAACGACACGCTCTCGCTGAAGCGCGCCCGGGAAATCCGCGAGGCGCTGATCGCCGAGGGGCTCAATCCGACGATCAGCCGCGCCGTCGGCCGCGGCGAGCGCGAGCCGCTGGTGCCGACCCCCGACAATACCGCCGAGCCGCGCAACCGCCGCGTGGAAATCACGGTCCGCTAAAGCGGGGCCGCTAGGCGCGGCGGCGCAGCGCCAGCACCGTCAGGTCGTCGCTGGGCTCGGCCCCGGCCTCGAAGGCGCGAACCGCGGCCACCAGGCCATCCACCGTGTCATCCAGCGCGCGGCCCCTGGCCGACAGCGCCGCCGTCGCCCTACCGCGGCCGAAAAGGTCGCCGCTCAGATCCTGCGCCTCGGTCACCCCGTCGGTCAGCGCCACCAGCGTCTCGCCTATCTCCAGCCGGTGGACTTCCACGGGATAACGGAACGCCTCGGCCACGCAGAGCGGCGGGCCGCCGTCGAGGCGCAACTCGCGCACCGTCCCGTCGGCGGCGACGATCAGCGGGTTCTCGTGCCCGGCGCAGGTCAGCTCCAGCCGCCCGTCAGCCAGGTCCAGCACGCCGACCAGCAGCGAGACCGCCATCATCTGTCCGTTGTCGCGGGAGAGCTCGGCGTTGATGCCCTCGATGGCGGCGTCGAGCGCGATGTGCGGACGCATCAGCAGGCTGCGCGAGAGCGCCTTGGAGAGCGCCATGAACAGCGACGCCGGCACGCCCTTGCCGGTCACGTCGCCCACCAGGAAGCACAGCCGGTCGGGACCCAGCATGAAGGCGTCATAGAGGTCGCCGCCGACGCTGCGGGCCGGCTGCAGCACCGCGTCGATCTCCACAGCCTCGCAGACGCGGCGCAGGGCCTCGCGGGGCAGCAGCATGCCCGATTGGATCTCGCTGGCGGCGGAGAGCTCACCGGCGATCTTGGCGGCGCTCACGCGCTCGTCGTCGAGCGCCGCGCGGAGCCTCGCCTGCACCTTGCCACCCTCGACGAACAGCAGCGCGATCATGGTGGCGGCGGTCGCCGCGCCCGGCGCCAGCACCGGGGTCGGATCGAGCAGCAGGCCGTGCAGGAAGGCCGCGGCGCTGCCGCCCAGGGCGAGCATCGCGACCCCCACGGCGCCGCCGACGATGTGAGCCAGCCGCAGGCGCGGCGTCAGCCACCAGGCGGCGGCCACGACCAACAGGCCGAGCAGCCACTCGGACGGCAGCGCCCAGTCGGGCCGGCTCAGCGCCGCGCCGCGCAGGATCGCCTCCACCGCCTGGGCCTGGACCAGCACGCCATAGGTCTCGCCGATGCGCGGGGTCGGCGCCACGTCGGAGGTGCCCGCCGCGGTCAGGCCGACGATCACGATCTTGCCCGCGAAGGCGTCGGCGCGGACCCCCTTGCGCAGCAGGTCGACGGCGGCGATCGCCGCGCCCGGCAGATCTCCGAACCGAAGCGCCATGCGCCCCTGCGCGTCCACCGGCAGGCGCGTCGCGCCCAGCTTCACCGCCTGCAGCCGGCCGCCGCTGGACTGCAGCTCGACCTTGTCGAGGCCCTTGGCCACCCTCACCAGCTCCAGCGCGAACCCCGGGGTCAGCGCCCCGCCCGCCCGGGCGACCAGCGGGACCCGGCGCACCACGCCGTCGTCGTCTCGCGGGCCATTGACCAGGCCGTGTCCGAGCGCGGCGCCGTCCAGCAGCGGCAGGTTGGCGACCACCTCGGGGTAGCTCACCGCGCGCGGCGCTGAGCCCACGAACTGGGCTTCCGGCGGCAGGGGCGTGGCGCCCGCGCCGATCTCGTCGAACGAGCCCTTGGTGACCCCGGCGCGGGCCAGCACCACCGGCGAGCGGCCGATCACGCGCGCAAACACCGCGTCCATGGACGGTAGATCGCGCACCGCCCCGGCGGTGGCCGGCGGCAGCTCCGGATAGAGGTCGGCGAACAGGCCCGGCGCCTGGCGGTCGGGCTCGGGGAACAGGAAGTCGAAGCCGATGGCCACGGCGCCGCGCTTGGCGATCGCCTCGGTGAGCCGGGCCATCATGTAACGCGACCAGGGCCAGCCGCCGACCGCGGCCAGGCTGGGCGCGTCGATCAGCACCACGGCCACCCCCGGCTTGGCGTAGTTTGCCGGCGCCGCGCGCTGGAAGGCGTCGAACAGCGGCTGGCGGATGATATTGCCGGACGCCAGCACCAGGAACGCCACGCTGAGCGCAGCCACGATCCCGCCGAGGCGGATCTTCAGCCGGGCCGGGGCGTCGAGCTCGTCCAAGGGATCAGATCGCGATCTCGAGCCCGTCGTAGGCGCAGACCACCTTGAGCGCCGGGCGGGCCTCGCGGACCAGTTCCTCGTAGCGGATCGTCTCGGCGTGCATCCGCTGGATGTCCTCGTCCGAATAGGTCGGCTCGTGATGGAAGAGAGCCAGGCTCTTCGCGCCGGCCGCCAGGCAAAGATCCACCGCGACGACGTTGGAGGAATGGCCCCAGTCCTGCTTCAGGCTGACGGTGTCGCCCAGCGAATACATGGTGTCGCAGATCACCAGGTCGGCGCCCGCGAAGAAGGCCTCGAAGGCCGCCTCCGACTCCATGTTGTCCACCTTATGCTCGCTGTCGGTGGAATAGATCACCCGCTTGCCGCCGCGCTCGAAGCAATAGCCGTAGCTGTCGTGGCTGTGGTGCTGGCGGATCAGGGTGACGCTGACCCCGGCCACGTCGGCGGGAACGCCCAACTCATGGGTGACGAAGCTGATCTTGGCGCGCAGCCAGTCGAACGGCACCGGGAAGGAAATCTCCTCTTGCTGGCGGCGCAGCGCCTGCTCGGCGTCGGGGTGGCCGGAGTGGATCACGAGGGTCGCGCCCGGATCGAAGGCCGGTCCGAAGAACGGGAAGCCCATGATGTGGTCCCAGTGCAGATGGGACAGGAATATGTGGTGCGTGCGCCCGTGCCCCGCGGCGCAGCGGCGGGCGGCGTCGATACCGAACTCGCGCACGCCGGAGCCCAGGTCGCAGACCAGGAACGCGTCGTCGGCGCCCTCGATCTCCACGCAGGAGGTCGCGCCGCCATAGGTCCCGAAGGCCGCGAAATCGAAGGTGTCGGCGGCGAAGGCTAGGGCCTCGGCCTCGTCGGCGAAGGTGCGGCCGCCGGCGGCGACCAGGGCGCGGGCGATCTTGCCGCGCACCGTCTCCACCCGTTGCGCGACGGGCAGCGATCCGCGGGTACCCCAGAAGCGCACCAGCATCGCGCCCTACGCCTCCGGACCGACAGCGTCGATGATCGCGAACAGCTTGTCGTAGCGGCTGATCGCCAGGATCTCGCGCATCCGCGGATTGGGTCCGGCGAGCATGATCGCCACCGCCTCGCCCGCCTCGCGCTTGGCCATGGTCAGCGCGCGCAGGCCGCGCGAGGACATGTAGTCGAGGCCGCTGAGGTCGATCACCAGGGCCGCCTTCGCAGCGGCGGCCTCGCGCACCGCCGCGATCAGCGCTTCGGAAAACTGCTCCCAGTTCGACTCGTCGACGCGCCCGGTCGGTCGCCCCACGAGCCGGTCCCCCGATCGGCTCAAGTGCCAGTCCATGCCGCCTCCCCTTGCCGCGGGATGCTGCCACAGAACAAGCGGCGCCGACAGGCTGAACGAAGCTTAACTTCCGTGCGCCGTCCGGCGGGCCTAACGTCCTTCGGTCACCCTCGAAGGGACGCCGCATGAGCCCGCTGAAAAGCCCCGTCATCCTGGCCGCCCGAGCCGCCTTGATCGCCACCTTGCTGGCCGCCGCGCCGGCCGTCGCCCAGCCGGCCTCGGCCTACAACGGCGACTGGACTGGCGCGCTCACCGCCGGTGGCCAGACCTTGCATCTGGTGCTGCACGTGAAGACCGAGGGGGCGACCCAGACCGCCGAACTCGACAGCCTCGACCAGGGCGCCACCGTCCCGGCCTCGGCGATCAAGACCGACGGCGGCCAGGTCTCGATCCTGTTCCTGTCCGTCGGCGGCGAATTCGCGGGCAAGCTGTCGGAGGATGGCAAGACGATCACCGGCACGTGGACGCAAGGGGGCGCCGCGCCGCTGGTCCTGACGAAGAAATAGTCCGGCGGCTAGCCTCCGCCTGCCCCGCCTCATAAAGGGGAGGGAAAGGAGCCGCTGATGCGCATCGCCACCTGGAACGTGAACTCGGTCAACGCACGGCTGGAGACGGTGCTGAAGTGGTTCGAGGCCGCCCAACCCGACGTCGCCTGCCTGCAGGAGATCAAGTGCGTCGACGAGAAGTTTCCCACCGAAGCCTTTGAGCGACTTGGCTATAATGTCGCCGTTCACGGGCAGAAATCCTACAACGGCGTGGCCCTGCTGTCGAAGACCCCGCTGGAGGATGTGCGCCGCGGCCTGCCCGACCCTGGCGAGGAAGAACAGTCGCGCTATCTCGAGGCGGTGATCTCAGGCCCGACGCCGGTCCGCGTGGCCTCGATCTACCTGCCCAACGGCAACCCCGTGGACACCGAGAAGTACCCCTACAAGCTCGCCTGGATGGACCGCCTGAACCGGCACGCCCAGGACCTCATGAAGCTGGAAGAGCCCCTTGTGCTGACCGGTGACTACAACGTCATCCCCGAGGCCCGCGACGCCGAATTCCCCGCCGCCTGGGAGGGCGACGCCCTCTTCCGCCCGCAGACCCGCGAGGCGTTCCGGGCGCTGAAATACCTGGGCCTGACCGACGCCTTCCTGGAGGCCGACGGCGCGCCCGGCGCATATACCTTCTGGGACTATCAGGCCGGCGCCTGGCAGCGGAACAACGGCATCCGCATCGACCACGCCCTGCTCTCGCCGCAAGCGGCCGACCTGCTGGCCGGCGTCAGCATCCACCGAGACGTGCGCGGCTGGGACAAGCCGTCGGACCACGTGCCGCTGGTGATCGAACTCGACCTCTAGCCGACCCGCTTTTGGGCCGACTCACCGAACCGGATTAGCCTCGCCGCATGGATGAGTTCACCCGGCTCCTGGCCCTGCTCGGCATCGCCGGCATCGCCATCACCCTCGTCGCCGGCTTCGCCCGCTGGTGGGGCGATGAGGGCCGCCGCGTGCGCCGCGGCCTGAAGACGATGCTGAAGGGCGAGCCGCACGGCTTCCTGGTGGCCCGAGGCCGTGGGACCGGCATCGGATTCAACTTCTCCACCAACACCGTGGCGGTGGCCTGGGACCGCGGCGCCTGGGGCCTGGTCTACGACCTCGACGAACTGAACGGCGCCGAGGCGATCGTCGACGGATTGGTGGTCGGCCGGGTCCATCGCGGCGAGACCCGGCGTGCGCTGGACGCCATGGGCGGGGCCGACGAACGGGTGGCGCTCAGGGTCGTGTTCGACGATCCGGGCCATCCGGACTTCACGCTGGACCTTTGGCTGCCCGAGGACGAGGGCCGGCGCGACGAACTGCTGCCCGACGAAGCGATCGCCGAGGCCAACCGCTGGCTCGCCCGCATCGAGGCCCTGCTGCGACGCCCGACCTCGCGGCGCCGCGCCGCCGACGCGCCGGCGGTGGTCGCGGTCGCCCCGCCCCCAGCGCCGCCGCCGGCCGCCCTTGACCGCGACGATGATATGGCCCCGCCGCTGTTCGCCCGCCGGGTGGACGAAGAGCAGGCGCCCTGGGACGCGGACGAAGAGGTGGACGGCGACGAGGACCTCGAGGACTTCGAGGGCCGCCGCGCGGTTCCCTAGCCGAGCGCGAAATCGACCGCGGCCTCGCAGTGGGCGATGGCGGTGTCGACGGTCGGGACCGGCATGTCGCCCGGGTCGAGCAGCAGGCCGATCTCGGTGCAGCCGAAGACGATCCCGTCGGCGCCGCCGGCCAGGCCGGCTTCGATCATCGCCAGGACCGCAGCCTTCGAGGCCTCGGTGATCACGCCCACCACCAGCTCGTCGTAGATGATCGCGTGCAGGCCATCGCGGGCGGCCTTGTCCGGCGTCAGCACGGCCAGGCCCGCGGCCTCCAGACGCTCGGCGTAGAACGGCTTTTCCATGGTGAAGCGGGTGCCGAGCAGCAGGGCCTTGGTGACGCCCCTCGCCTTCAGCGCGGCCGCCGTGGCGTCGCCGATGTGGATCAGCGGAACCCCGATCGCGGCCTGAACCTGCGGCGCGTTCAGATGCATTGTGTTGGCGCAGATCAGGATCGCCTCCGCGCCGCCGGCCTGCAGCTTGCGCGCCGCGTCGGCCAGGATCGCGCCGGTGGCGTCCCAGTCGCCCGCCGCCTGCAGCTCGGCGATCGGCGCGAAGTCCAGCGACCGCAGCAGGATCTCAGCGGAATGCAGCCCGCCCAGCCGCTCCCGGACCAGCCGGGTCAGGGCCTGGTAGTAGACCGTGGTCGACTCCGCGCTCATCCCGCCGATGAGGCCCAGGACCTTCATCTCAGATGTCCGCGTAGACGTGCCGCTCGGCCTTCGCGCCGGGGTGCGTGACCGCGCCCAGGTGGGCCGGGCCGACCCCCTGGGCGAACTTCCACAGCGCGCCGGAGGCGTAGTTCGACACCCGCGGCGGATCCTTGGCCAGCTTGCGGGCGCGGTTCTCCATCTCGATCGGATCGACCTCCAGATCGATCGTGCCGGCGCCGCAGTCGATGGAGATCATGTCGCCGTCCTTCACCAGCGCGATGGGGCCGCCGTCCTGAGCCTCGGGACCCACGTGGCCGATGCACAGGCCCCGCGTCGCGCCGGAGAATCGGCCGTCGGTGATCAGGGCCACGTTCGCGCCCCGGCCCTGTCCGGAAATCGCCGCCGTGGTGGAGAGCATCTCGCGCATGCCGGGACCGCCCTTGGGGCCTTCGTAGCGGATGACGAGGACGTCGCCGTCCTGATAGTCGCCGGCTTCGACGGCCTCGAAACAGGCCTGTTCGCCGTCGAACACCCGCGCCGGGCCGCGATGCTTCAGGTGCGTGGTGTTGCCGGCGACCTTGACGATGGCGCCGTCGGGCGCGAGCGAGCCCCACAGACCGACCACGCCGCCGGTCTCCGAGAGCGGATTGGACACCGGGCGGATCACCACCTGGTCATCGCGCCATTTCACGTCCTTCACGTTCTCGGCGATGGTCTGGCCGGTCACGGTCATGCAGTCGCCGTGGATGTAGCCGCCGTCCAGCAGGGTGCGCAGCAGCATCGGCACGCCGCCGGCCTCGCCCATGTGCTTGGCCACGAACCGGCCACCCGGCATCAGGTCGGCGAGGTAGGGCGTGGCGCGCATGATCTCGCACACGTCGCGCAGGGTGAATTCGATGCCGCACTCATGCGCCATGGCCGGCAGATGCAGGCCGCCGTTGGTCGACCCGCCGGTCGCGGCGACGACGCGCGCGGCGTTCTCGAAGGCCTTGCGGGTGCAGATGTCGCGCGGGCGGATGTTCGCTTCGATCAGGCGCATCACCGCCTCGCCCGAGGCCTCAGCGTACTTGTCGCGGCTCAGATAGGGCGCGGGCAGCGCCGAGGAGAGCGGCAGCGCCAGGCCGATGGCCTCCGACACGCAGGCCATGGTGTTGGCGGTGTACTGACCGCCGCAGGCGCCGTCGCCGGGACAGGCGTGCTGTTCCAGGTCGCAGAGATCTTCCAGGCTCATCTTGCCGGCGGAATGCATGCCGACGCCTTCGAAGACGTCCTGCACGGTCACTTCGCGGTTCTGATAGGTCCCCGGCAGGATGGAGCCGCCATAGAGGAAGACGCTGGGCACGTTGAGCCGCAGCATGGCCATCATCATGCCCGGCAGCGACTTGTCGCAGCCGGCGACGCCCACCAGGGCGTCATAGGCGTGGCCGCGGATGGTGAGCTCCACCGAGTCGGCGATCACCTCGCGGCTGACCAGCGACGAGCGCATGCCCTCGTGGCCCATGGCGATGCCGTCGGTGACGGTGATGGTGCAGAATTCCCGGGGCGTGCCGCCGGCCGCCTTCACGCCCACCGACACGGCGTGCGCCTGGCGCATCAGGGCGGTGTTGCAGGGGGCCGCCTCGTTCCAGCAGGACGCGACGCCCACGAAGGGCTGCGCGATCTCGCGGCTGCCCAGGCCCATGGCGTAGAGGTACGACCGGTGCGGCGCGCGGCTCGACCCCTCGGTCACATGCCGGCTCGGCAGCCTGGCCTTGTCCCAGCTTCCATCAGGCCTGCGGTGCATCGAATTAAGCCTCCAAAGTCGAGCCGACTTCCATAGGCGGGCGGCCGTCCGCAGGAAAGGGGCGCGGCGCTTATGCGATGCTCATGGAGATGCAACTGCCGGCTGCATCGACGCCAGCGGTGAGTCGGTGTGTTTCGACCTTGAAACCTACTCGACGCGACGAGGGCGTGTTGCCGTACGGAGTTTTTCCGGGTCGTTTTTGAGGAAACTGACGGCCTCGCCGGGAATGATTTTCCAAGAATAGATACAATCAACACTTGCACCCACAAGAACATCCGGCGGCCGCCTTGCAGTCGCAAATGACTGCGCGCGGGGTGTCCCGAGCGGCAATTTGAAGGCGCCGCCGTCAAAACTGTGTCCCGAAAGACAACATGGGCTAACGGCGTTGGATTATCGCCGTTCACTTACCTGCATTCACATTGACGATTTTACACGCCTGCTTCAGCCTCAAACTAAGCGCAGATAATAAGCGCCAATTTCAGGCTGCGGGGAGGCAGTTCAATATGCAGTGGAAACACGCCCTTATGGCGTCCAGCGCTATGCTGGTCGCGGCGCTCGGTACTTCGGCGCACGCTCAATCCAAGACCGCGACGACAGCTGCAGCGGCGGCCGCGTCCACCAACACCATCGAAGAACTGGTGGTCACCGCTGAAAAGCGCGAACAGAGCCTGCAGGACGTGCCGGTCGCGGTCACTGCCTTTACCTCCGCGAAGCGCGACCTGATCGGCATCAATACGATCGCCGACATGACGAACTTCACGCCCGGCCTGGAGTACAACCAAGGCAACGACCGCAACACCCTGCGCGGGGTCGGCCGACTGACCAACGTGCACGCCGCCGACATCAGCGTCGCGCAATACTCCGATGGCATCTACACCTCGTCCACGGTTGAGGCCGGCAAGACGCCGCTGTTCACCGACCGGGTGGAAGTGCTCCGCGGCCCGCAGGGCACGCTCTACGGCCGCAACTCGATCGGCGGCGCGATCAACATCATCTCCAAGCGCCCGACGGAAGAACCCTACGCGGAAGTCCGCGCCCAGATTCAGAACTACGACCACTACATCGTGGAAGCCGCGGCCTCGGGGCAGACGCTCATTCCGGGCGTGCAGTACCGGCTCGCCGGAAACTGGGAGAAGCAGACCGACGGATGGTTCCACAACGTGGTGCCCGGCGGGCATGATGAAGGCGGCGTCATCAACCAGCAGTATGTGGAAGGCCAGTTGAAGTTCCACTTCAACGAGCATTTCGACGGCTGGATGAAGGTCGGTTGGGCCCAATGGCACAACGACGGCGGCGGACCGGGGCAGCGGAGCTATTGGACGCCGTTCCCGTTCGCGACCTACGAAGCCACCACCCCCGGCTTCTACGTCAACCCCGGCTATGCCTGCCGCGCGGGCACCGGCGTCAGCAATGTGGTTACGGTCGGGGGCGTCTCGCTCGCCCAGGCTTGCACGAACCCGGCGGTTAGCGATGCGCGCAAGTTCTCGTCACTCACCAATGCCGAAGCCAACCTGTCGGCGAATTGGATCGTCGCCAGCGAGTGGACCTACCACTTCGACCAGATGGACCTGAAGTACTTGGTGGGCGGTACGCACTACAACTACCGTTCGGTCCTGCCGTCCAACGGCGGCGGACCAGGCGACCAGCCCGGCATCTCGGCGTTCAACCTTCCCAACTTCAACCCGGCTCTGGGTGGCCCCGTCGGCGCGCTGGTCGTGACCCCGGAGATTTCCGAGTACCGCGAAGCGCTGGGCTGGATCAGCCACGAGGTCAACCTGGCCTCCACGGGCGACGGCCCGCTCCAGTGGATCGCCGGCCTCTACTATTACTCTGAGAACTACGTCCAGCCGACGTCGGGCAACCTCCTCGATCAGCCGATCATCAACAGCGCAGCGAATTCCTTCTTTGCGCAGGGCACCTTCTGCCCGCTGACCGGCGGTTCTTGCCCCGCCATCGCGCCGGGCCTCCAAACCGTATTCACGGGCCAACGCGGTCGCTTCTACGACGACCGGCCCGACATCGATACGACAAGCAAGGCGGTGTACGGCCAGATCGACTGGAAATTCGCCGAGCACTGGAAGACGACTCTCGGCCTGCGCTACACCCAGGATCACAAGTCCGGCACCGAGGATGGCAGACTGCTCTGCTTCGCCGTGGCCGGATGCCTTGGCGGGAACGGACCCGAAGTCGCTGGCGGCTTCCTGGTCGACCTGACGACGCTGGGAGGAAACAACTTCTCCGGCGCTCTGCCGAAGGGCGTCACGTCGCTGACGACCATCGACCCGGCCACGGGCTTCGCGCATCGAACCTATGACGACAAGTGGTCGGCCACGACCGGCACCGCGGGCGTCCAGTGGGATCCCGAGCCGGGCACCATGGCCTACTTCCGCTACAGCCGGGGCTACAAGGCGGGTGGCTTCAACGTCGGCAACGGATCCTTCTTCAACTCCAAGCCGGAAACCAACCCGGAGCACAGCAACGCGTTCGAAATCGGTCTGAAAAAGGACTTCGGACCTACGCTCCAGACCAACCTGGCGGTCTTCTACTACGACTACTCGAACGCCCAGATTCCGCTCTCCGTTGTGAACAACACCGGCACCGCCGCCCCCTCCCAGGGCGTGTTCTTCAACGTGCCGAAAGCGGTGTCGGCGGGCGTCGAGTTGGAGACGATCTGGCAACCGATCGACCACCTCCAGATCCTGTTCAACTACTCCTACCTCGACGCTCACGTCACAGATGCCACGGGCGTCGTCGACTCCGCCGATCCCGCGGCGCTGCAGCCGGGCGCCAAGCCCACGGGGGTGGGCGGCACCTGCGCAGCGAATCCGACCGGGTCGTGCGATATCTTCACCGGTCTGGTCACGCGCGGTCAGGATGTGTCGGGGTCGAACCTGCCCAACGCGCCGAAGAACAAGGTGGCGTTCAACATCAACTACACCTGGGTCCTCGACGCGGGCTCCGTCACCGGCAGCGCCAGCTACGTCTGGCGCGACAAGCAGTACGGCTCGATCTTCAACCGCTCGTACTATCAGGCGCCGTCGTGGAGCCAGACGGACCTGCGCCTGACCTTCAAGGACAAGTCTCAGAAGTACACGGTCATCGCCTGGGTGAAGAACGTGTTCGACGACCTTGGCTACGAAGGCGGCGCGACGGCCGGGCGCCGGGCGGGCCTCGTGCCGGCCTACACGCTTGGTCTGCCGGGCCTGGCTGCGACGCCGATCGTCCAGGGTATCGCGTCGACCTACACGATCACGCCGCCCCGGACCTATGGGGTCGAACTTCAGTACAAGTTCTTCTAGGGGAACCAACCCGATCTAGATGAAGGCGCTCCACCCTCGGGTGGGGCGCCTTTGTCGTTTCTGGGCCCCTGCCCTAGAGTCCGACCCGCAACCATGCGCAAGCACCCCCCGTCCGACATCGACCCCGCGCAATCGCTCGAGCCCAAGCTCGCGGCGCTGCGTAACGCCACGACCACGCGACCCGCGCAGCCTCTGGCGTTCCTGGCGCTCGGCGACCTCCTGGGCCGGCTCGGCCGGTTCGGCGAGGCGATCGCGGTGTTCGAGGAAGGCCTGACGCTCGAACCCCGCGCCATCGTCCTGCGGGTCGGGCTGGGCTACGTGCATCTGAACCGCAACGACCGCGGCGCCGCGCGCCACCATTTCGAGGTGGTTCGCGCCGCCGCGCCGGAGCGCTATGACGGCATGGTGGGCTTGGCCCATGTCTTGGCGGCCCAGGGCGACTACCCCGCCGCCGCCGACCTCTACCGCGGCGCGCTCGGCCTGCAGCCGGACAATGCCGCCACCCGCCTCAGCCTCGGCAAGTGCCTGCTCGAAATGGGCGAACGGGAAGCTGGGGAGGCGGAGCTGCGCATCGCCGCCCGCGGCGGCCCGCAAAGCCTGTGGCCCGCGATCACCGCGCTGGCGTCCACGCCGCATGGCCGGGTGTTCCTGACCGCCGACGCCGCGGCCCGGTTCCTGGGGGTGGACGCGCCCTGATCGATCAGGCGCGGAACCGGCGGCGGTAAATCCCCTTCTCGCGGCGGATGTCGCCGAGCAGTTCTCGGGCCTGGCGCGTCTCGTCCGCGGTGAACGCAGCGGTCTGCATCGCCCAGGCCTCGCGCCGGATGGGAAAACACTGGGCGACCGGCGTTCCACGCGCCAGCACGCCCGTAAATCCCGGGTCGCGCCAGTGCGCCGGGAAGTTGATCCAGGCGTCGTGGTAGCAATCGCAGTCGACCAGACCGGTAAGCGTCGTGAACGGCAGGTCGAAGCGGTTCACCGGATGGGTGAACAGCAGCGCATAGCCGGGCGGCGCCTCGATGGTCCAGAGGTTGTGAAACTTGATCAGGAAGCGACCGGGTTCGAACAGCGGCGCGCCTTCGACCTGACCCGCGTCGTGCAGGCCCAGGGGCGATCGCGCGAAGCCGATGGTCTCGCAGGCCGGCAGGTCCTCGTCCCAGCTGAATTCACCGGCCTCAACTCGGACATCGCAGGTGAGCGGAATCAGGAAACCGTTGGTCATGGCGTCGACGAACGGCGGGCAGCGCTTGACCGTGTCATCTTCCCCCTGAACGACGGCGCTGTAGGCCTGCGCGGGCATGGCCTTCAACCAGTCGGGCAGACCCTGGGCCGCGGGGATCGGCGGCGGCAGCAGACCCTCCAACTCGCGCGGGCAGCGGAACGTCAACGTCAGCGGTGGGTCCTGCTCAGACATCCATGCAGCCTAGCCGAGCGCAGGCGTGCCTGTCATCGCGCTCCCGCCTATAGTCTTCCCCACATTGAAATCGGGGAGCGCGTTCCGTGACATTCCACGACATCGGCTATGCCGCGCAGGATGGCGTGGGCGTCATCACTCTTCAGCGCCCGGCCTATCGCAACGCCCAGAGCTACCGGATGCTCGACGAGATCGACGCGGCCTTCGACCTGGCCCGGGCCGACGAGGCGGTGCGCGTGGTCGTGGTGCGCGGCTCGGCCGGCGTGTTCTT
>Ga0207711_10000856_pt1 | contig 29439 bp, 28 predicted proteins | sample KBSS34metaG_FD_184401 | JGI IMG/M metagenome (GOLD analysis project Ga0207711, IMG submission 184401) | Switchgrass rhizosphere microbial communities from Kellogg Biological Station, Michigan, USA - KBS S3-4 metaG (SPAdes) (version 2) | ecosystem: Host-associated > Plants > Roots > Rhizosphere... | reverse complement strand
GGGCATGGAACAGGGGGCCGGTCGTGCGGCGATCTGGGAGATCGATACCGCGACCGGCAAGCACCGGCTCTATGCGGCCGGCATGCGCAACCCCAATGGCATGGCCTGGAACCCGTCGACGGGAGAGCTGTGGGCGGTGGTGCAGGAGCGCGACATGCTCGGGCCCGATCTGGTGCCGGACTACCTCACCAATGTGCCGGTGGGGGCGCAGTACGGCTGGCCGTGGGTCTATTGGAAAGACAAGTTCGATGACCGCGTGAACTGGCCCATGGAAACCTACATGGTCGAGTACACGCGCAAGCCGGAATATGCGATGGGCGCGCACACGGCGGTGCTGGGGCTACAGTTCGCCGGAGCCGGCAATCGCATGGGCGAGCGCTACGCCAACGGCGCCTTCGTGGCGCGGCACGGCTCCTGGAATCGAAAGCCGCTCTCGGGATACGATGTGGTCTTCGTGCCCTTCGACGCGAACGGCAACCCGAACGGTAAGCCGCTGCCCGTCCTCACGGGCTTCCTCGATCCCGGCCAGTCCGGTGCGCATGGCCGTCCGGTGTGGCTCACCTTCGACAAGTCTGGCGCGCTGCTCGTCAGCGACGACACCGGCGGCGTGGTCTGGCGTGTCATCGCACCCGGAGCGGGGCCCTCGGCCGGACCCAAGCCGGTCGTGACCGAGCACATGGAGCCTTCCAAGGAATTGATCGACCCGACCAAGCCACCGGGCCTCGGCGGGTTCGGCACTCCGGGCAACTAGAGTCTGTCCTGTTTAGGCGGCACCGGCCCACGCCCCCACCCGACCTTCCATAGGGTACACTCGTTGGGAGGTCGGGTGGGGGCGTGGACCGGTGCCGACTCCGCTTCAAGCGGACAGACTCTAGGGACGCGCGGGTTAGCTCTACGATCCTGGAGACGATCCTAGACGGCTTGCCCGCTCCTCCCTGCGAGCTCGGCGATATATTGCCACGCGACTCGACCGGACCGGGCACCGCGCCGCTGCGCCCATTCGATCGCGTCGGCCGCCTGCCACGCGAGGCCGAAGCGAGCTGCGTAACCATCGATGATCGCGAGGTAATCGTCCTGGGTGCAGTTGTGGAAGCCGATCGACAATCCGAACCGGTCGGCTAGGGCGAGCCTGTCGTCGACCGCATCGCGCGGGTTGATCGGGTCGTCCTGCTCCGACAGCGACCGTGCAACGATCGCGCGCCGGTTCGAGGTAACCGCAAGCCTCACGTTGGCGGGGCGTGCTTCGACGCCGCCCTCAAGCCAGGAGCGCAGCAGGCGCGGACCGGAAAGGTCGTCATCCTCGAATCCCAGGTCATCCACGAAGACCAGGAAGCGGCGGTCATGCTGGCCGAGTTCCACGAACAGGGACGGCACCGTCGACAGCGCTTCCTGCCCGACCTGGACCAAGGCGATCCGCTCGGGCCCGCGCTCCTGCGCATCGCGGACCGCGGCTCGCAGCAAGGCCGACTTACCCATGCCGCGCGATCCCCAGAGGAGCATGTCGTGCGCTGCGGTACCTGCCGCGAAGCGCGTGACATTGGCGACGACACGCTCCTTCTGGCTGTCGATGCCCCGCAGCAAGTCGAGAGCAGGGGCTTCGAGCCGCTCGACCGCACGCGCGCCCGCAGCCGACCAGACGTATGCGGGCGAAGATGCCCAGTTCACCGCCGCAAGGGCCTCTGGCGCGAGCCGCTCCAGTGCACCAGCTACGCGCTCCAGCAGGGTCAGGAGGCGTTCGTTCGCAGGCGGTTCGAAAGGCATCGGGCGTGCGTGTCCTTGGCAATACGAAAGCCGCGGCTATAGCGGCAGCCCATGACCCAGGCCAGCCATACGCCCGTCGTGGCCGCCGATGCGGCCGGCATCGCGCATGCGGTGCAAGTGCTGCGCGACGGCGGCCTGGTCGCCGTTCCGACCGAGACCGTCTACGGCCTCGCCGCCAGGGCGGATCGGGACGAGAGCGCCGCTGCGATCTATAGAGCCAAGGGCCGTCCGAGCTTCAACCCCTTGATCGTGCACGTGCGTGACCTCACGCAGGCGCGTGAGCTCGCCGATTTCGATGTGCGCGCCGAGGCGCTGGCAAAGGCATTCTGGCCGGGGCCACTGACCTTGGTGCTGCCGAGGAAAGCGAGCGCATGCCTGGCCGGGGCGGTCAGCGCCGGGCTGCCGAGCGTGGCGCTGCGCTGTCCGGCCCATCCGGTCATGCAACAAGTCTTGGAGCAGGCCGGGCTTCCGCTCGCCGCGCCATCAGCCAACGCAAGCGGTACCGTCAGTCCGACTTGCGCGGAGCACGTGCTTGCCACTCTCGACGGCAAGCTCGACCTGGTGCTCGACGGCGGACCTTGCGCGGCCGGTGTCGAATCGACGATCGTGGCGATACGTCAGGACGGTGGTTGGCAGATCCTGCGCCCCGGCCCGATCGGCGAAGAGGCCATTGCGGCGCTACTCGGCCGGCCTCAAGCCCCGACAAACGGTTCGGCAGCGGTGGAGGCACCGGGGCAACTCACCAGTCACTACGCGCCGGGCAAGCCAGTGCGGCTCAACGCGGTCGAAGCCGCGGCGGACGAGTTTCACATCGGCTTCGGCCCGGTTGTTGTCGGGGAGATCAATCTCTCGCCCTCCGGCGACCTCGCCGAAGGCGCCGCTCGGCTTTACACATGTCTGCACTTGGCGGCCGCTGCGCCGTCGCCACGGATCGCGATCGCGCCCGTTCCCGAGGCAGGCCTCGGCATTGCCATCAACGACCGCTTGCGCCGCGCCGCAGCCTGAGAGCGCTCAGACGGGACGGGTCGCCGGGTGGATCCCCGCTTCCTGCGCCTCCAGTCCGGCTTGGGCCTGGCCGCTCAGATCGTCGCCAACGTCCCCGTCGCTCAAGCTCTCGACATGCATCCAGCGCTTCACGAGCGGCGACAGGACGAGGACCAGGACGGCGATGCCGATGGTGACCCACCCGATCTTCGAATAGATCGCCAAGGTGAGTTCCTTGTTCATCTCGCCGTTCTCGCCGCCGGTCGCCTCACCGATCTTTCCGGCAACGAATTGCCCAACGGCCGTCATGTAGAACCACGCTCCCATGATGAAGCTGCCCAGATGCGCGGGCGAAAGGCGCGTCATGGCGGAAAGGCCGACAGGCGACAGACATAGCTCACCGGTGGTTTGCAGCAGGTAGATCAGGAACACGAAGATGACCGGTGTCATCGCCGCCAGCCCCACGCTGTGGGCACCCCACACGAACACCAGGAACGAGAGGCCAACCTGGACGAGCGCCCAACCGAACTTCGCCGGAGCGGAAGGCTCGATGCCTCTCCTCCCGAGCCACTGCCACAGCCCGGCAAAGATCGGACCGAGCAGGATGATGTAAATCGGGTTGATCGATTGGAACAAGCTGGTCGGAACGCCGCCGCGATCCACGTACTTGTCGGTGTAGAGGTTGAGGCTGCCGCCCGCCTGTTCGTACAGGCCCCAGAATACGGGATTGAGGGCGATCAGGAACAGGATCGCGAATATGCGCTCACGCGGCTCCTTGGGCAGCTTGAACGCTTCGTAGAGCGTGTAGAGCAGCAAGAGCACGCCCGATACGATCAGCAGGTTCTGGATTGCACCCTGGTACTGCACCAGCAGCCAGATCACCGCGATCGACGCCACGCCGACGGCGTAAAGCCCCCATTCGCGATTGGTCGGCAGCGCCTTGGGAGGCTCTCCTTGCCCCCTGAGCGCCGGCTTGCCGACCATGAAGATGATCAGGCCCAGGACCATGCCGATGCCGGCGAGGCCGAAACCCCATGACCAGCCCAGCGTCTGGCCGAGATAGCCGACGAGGATCGTGCCGAGCGCCGCCCCGGTGTTCACGCCCATGTAGAAGATCGTGTAGGCCGCGTCGCGCCGAGGATCGGTCATGCGGTAAAGCTGGCCGGCGATGACGGAGATGTTGGCCTTCAGGAAGCCGGAGCCCACTACGATCAAGGCCAGAGCCAGCCAGAAGACGTTGATCGCCGGGTCCGCCTGCTTCACCAGCGGATCGGTGACGCCCTGCATGCCTTCGTAGGCCATGCACAGATGCCCGAGGGCAAGGACCACCCCGCCAAATACGACCGCCTTGCGCTGCCCGAGATAACGGTCCGCCAGGTAACCGCCCAACACCGGCGTGACGTATACGAGGCTGTTGTAGCCACCGTACATCAGGTTGGCCTTGCCATCGCTGAACAGCCAGAACTGGGTCAGGTAGAGCACCAGCAGCGCGCGCATGCCGTAGTAGGAGAAGCGCTCCCACATCTCGGCATAGAACAGCACGAACAGCCCGCGGGGGTGGCCGGCGAACTCGTCGTTCTTGCGGGTGGAGATCACCCCGCCGATGATCAGAACGGCGAACAGGGCGATGGCGGCAATGGCCGCGATCCAGTCACCCTCGTTCCAGCTGGCGATGTTCTTCATGCGACCTGTCGTGTCCTCTCGATTGCCGGCGAGGGTAAAAGCGACACGCTACCCAGCAATGCGATCCTGCGATAGAGTGCTTCAAGGAGTCGAGCGGTCGAGCATGCCACGTACTTGCGCCGCATGGAGACAGATCCTCGCGCCGCAGCGCGGCAACGGCCATTGCGTGTACGTCGGTATGGTGGCAATCCTAGGCCTTCGGGGAGGGTGCTCGCATGTGTGCGGCCGCCCTGCTTGTTAGGGGTACCGCATGATCCGTTCCGAACTGCTTCAGTCGCTTGCGAGAGAGAACCCTGAACTTCGGCTTGAAGATGTCGAGCGCGCGCTCGACACATTCTTCGAGGAAATCACCGCCACTCTGTCGGTGGGCGGTCGCGTGGAGCTACGCGGGTTCGGCGCATTCTCGACACGCGAGCGCGATGGCCGCAAGGGTCGCAACCCGCGTACCGGTGAGGCGGTGGAGGTGCCGCAAAAGCGGGTGCCTTACTTCAAGCCCGGCAAGGAAATGCGCCAGCGCCTCAATGTGACCTGACGTCTGTGGATCTTTGCTCCTGATCGTCACCGCCGTGGTTCCCATCCTGTTGCCCACCACGAGAGCGGCTAGTCGCATCGACGCGTGCAGGTTCTCGAACTCGGATGCCTAAGGCATCGCGTCCTTGCGGACCGAGGTGGAACCTCGCGGAACGCAATCGGATTGCACTGCGCAAGATTGGCGTCTAGGAGCCGAAAACCGCAAAAAACTGCGCCCGCGGACGTGGCGGAATGGTAGACGCAGCGGACTTAAAATCCGCTTGGGTATCCCAGTGCGGGTTCGAGTCCCGCCGTCCGCACCATGTTTGGGTTCATACCAAACCCCACCCCCGAACACGCTGAACGCGCACTAACCAAGATGGAGCGGGTTTCCATTAGTCTGCCGTGAGCCGGAGATTCATCTGGGAACGCTAGTGCCCCCAAGATCAGGAGCCGTGTGTCGAGGGGCAGATGCGAACGAGCGTTTTCAATGATGAACATCGGACAGAGGTGAGCGACATGCGCGGCACTGAGCGTTTCGCGCTCCTGCTGTTGCGAAGCGCCAAGTTGCTCGCCGATGGCGTGGAACAGTTGTGCATCGTCCGCGACGTCTCCTCCCGTGGTGTGAACCTGCGCATATTCCACAGGCTGCCACCGGCAACCGATTGGCGCCTGGAGACCGCCGCCGGCGATCTGATCGCGATGCATCACGTTTGGGAGCGTGATGGGGAGGCCGGCTTCCACTTCGACGAACCCATCGATGTTTCCGCGTTCGTGGCCGCGAAGTGCCCGTTCTCGAAGCGGCCCGTGCGGTTGCGCGTGCACCATCCGGCTACGCTGTTTCGCGGCGGCCAGGAGCTGCAGGCCGTCATCCACGATATCTCACGGCAGGGGGCTCGGATCGAGACCGCCACACGCCTGGCCGTGGGACAGACAGTACAGTTGAAGGCACGCGGTCTGCCCGACTTCGAGGCGACGGTCCGCTGGCGCCGGGAGCCTTGCTACGGGCTGGTGTTTGCCCGGCTGATGACCCTTGAGGAACTCGCCCAACGCTGCGCCCGGCTGTCGCGGCCGATATCGACGGAATGGCGGAACAAGGCGCCGCGTTCCTGAGCGTCAGCCAGGGCGAAACGTCATCGCCGCGCCATTCATGCAGTAGCGCTTGCCGGTGGGCGGCGGACCGTCATCGAAAACATGGCCCAAGTGTCCGCCGCAGCGCTGGCAGTGCACCTCGGTGCGCGGAACGCCGAGCGAGAAATCGTTGGAGAGGCCCACGGCGCCAGGCAGCGGCTTCCAGAAGCTGGGCCAGCCGGTTCCGCTGTCGAACTTGGTCGTGGATGAGAACAGCGGGTTGCCGTCCGCCGCGCACAGGAAGGTCCCCTTGCGATGCTCGCTGTTCAGGGGCGAGGAGAACGGACGCTCGGTCCCCGCTTCGCGAAGGATGTGGAATTGCGCTGGCGTGAGCCGCTTGCGCCATTCCTCCTTCGTGAAACGGACCGGATAGCTCTTGGCCTCCGCGACACCGCCGCCGCAGCCCGCGACGATCGGAAGACAGGCTCCCACGCCAAGCCATGTCAGAAGCTGGCGGCGCGACGAGCGGGCTGACAGCGGCGCGGCGCTCGCTGAGGCATGGTTCTGCATACTGCACAGATGGGCGCGCCGGGGCGCCTCTACAATGCGGCAGTTCAGGCAGTGGCCGCGGCAGCCTTGCGGCTCTTGCGGTTACGTTTCGACGTGCCGGGCCCGCTCTTCATCACGCGCTTGCGGAACAGCCTGGAGCCGCCGCGCACCAGCAGGATCACCCACAGCGCCTGCCAGGCCAGCGCCGCCAGATGCTGGCCAAAGCCTGGTTCCTGCGCCGCCCGGGCGACCATGGCGAAGGGCGAACTGAACGGGAAGACGACCGCCCCGATCTCGGTCGCGCTGCGCGGTTGGGACATCGCGAAGCTTGCGAGGAAGAAGATGACCAGTTGCAGCATCGTGACCGGCATCGAGAGCGTCTGAACCTCGCGCACGGTCGTCGCGAGCGAGCCGATCGCGAGGAACACCGAGCCGAGCAGCAGATAGGCCATCGCAAAGTAGGCGACGCCCAGCGCGATCATCATCGGCCAGCCTACGGCCGGTGCCGGCAATACGGGCAGCTGCGATCCCGCGAAGGCGATGAACCCGGCGACGGCGGTGCCCCAGACGGCGATGCCGACAAAGGAGATGCCCAGCATGGCGAACAGCTTGCCGAAGAACACCGCATCCATCGGAATGGCCGCCGCCAGCACTTCGATGACCTTGTTGGCTTTCTCTTCGACCAGGTTGGACAACACCATGCCCGCGAGCACCATGGTCAGCAGGAACAGCAGGGTCTGCGCTGCCTGCGCCGTCGCGACGTGGCCCTGGCGCTCGCTGGCCGTGCTCGAGGCGGTGCCGTGCAGCGCGACCGCGGGGACTGGCCCCGGAACGCCGTGCAGCGCCGCCGCGGCGATCAGTCCGACCGGCCCGCGCCATTCCTCGATCTGTTCGCGCGTGCCCGTCAGTTCGGGGTGGGACAGCGATCCGGTCAGCACCGCCGCGATGTTCTCCTTGCGCGTCGCGAGCATCCCGCGCGCATCGAAGCCTTCGCCCGGGCGGACGCGCGCGATCACGATCATCGGCGGAACCGCATCGCCAAGCTGGTCGGCAAACGCTCTGCGCGATTGCAGGATCGCGTCGACATCGGCGGATGACATCGCGAGGCCTAGCTGAGGGGGCGTCGCCGACTGCTGAATATGGGCGCCCACGCCGCCGGCGAGCACCGCGACGACGATGGGAAAGAGCGGACCCAGCAGGAAAAAGAGGAAGCTGCGGCTGAACAGGATCGCGGTGAAATCGCGGCGGGCCACCACCAAAGCGGCGGCGAGGGTCGACAGTCGGTTGCTCATCGCGCCGCCTCCTCGGCCTTCTCGGCCGCCAGGGCCCGGGCTGCCGCCTCGCCGGCGATCGCGACGAAGGCGTCGTGCAGCCCGGCGCGCTCAATCGAAAGCGAGAGGATTCCCGCATCCGCAGCGATCAGCGCCCGTAGCAGCGGCTCGACGCCGGTATCGGGCAGGGTGAAGGACCAGAAGCGGCCGTCCTGCCGGGCATCGTGGGGAAGGGCGCTGCGCCAGTCGCCTGTCCTCTCGCGCGTCTCCAGGCGGACTTGGGGCGCGATCCGGTCTCGCGCCACGTCGACTGGCCCTGCGAACGGCACTTTGCCCCCGGCGATGATCGCCACTTCGTCGCAGAGGCGTTCGGCATGAGCGATTACGTGGGTGGAGAAGATGACGGTGGTGCCATTCTCGGCAAGACCGCGGATCAGTTTCTCCAGCTTGCCCTGGTTGAGCGCATCCAGGCCGGAGAAGGGCTCGTCGAGCACCACGAGGCGGGGCCGATGCACCAGCGTGCCCAGGATCTGCACCTGCTGCGCCATGCCTTTGGAGAGCTGGCGGATCTGGCGATCGGCGGCATAGCCAAGGCCGTTCGCTTCCAGCAGCTCACGCCCGCGCCGACGGCCTTCCTTGAGCGGCAGCCCCCGCAGCGCCCCGACGAAGGCGATCGCCTCGGTGGCCTTCATCGCCGGATAAAGGCCGCGCTCCTCGGGCAGGTAGCCGATCTGCCGAGCCACGTCGTGCGGCCGTTCGGCACCGAGTACTCGGCGATAGCCCTCGTCCGGATCGATGATCCCCAGCAGCATGCGCAAGGTCGTCGTCTTGCCAGCGCCGTTCGGGCCGAGGATTCCATAGATCGTGCCTTGCGGCACGGTGAGATCGACCCCGTCAACGGCGGTGAAGCCGTCGAAGCGCTTGATCAGGCCACGCGCCTCTATTGCGGGGGCATTCATCATGGCCGCGCCGTTGCCCGTCACGAGTCCATCTCCTAGATCGGCGAGCATGCAGGCATCCGTCACCCGTGCCACGTCCGCACCTCCATCGGCAAGCACGGTTAATTCCGGCCTAACCGGGTTTGCCGCGGCGCTTGAGGTACAGGCGCGCGAGCTTGGCTTTGTCGCCATGGGCATTGCGCCGGCCCAAGGCGACGCGGATCGTACGGCCAGGCTTCGCGACTGGCTCGGCGCCGGCATGCACGGATCGATGGAGTGGATGGCCGCCCGCGCAGATCAGCGCCATGCGCCCCAAGCGCTGTGGCCGGCCGCGCGCAGCGTCATCGTGTTGGGCATGAGCTACGCGCCGGGGGACGATCCGCTGACGCTCGCGGGACGGACACAGGTCGGGCGGATCTCGACGTATGCGCAAGGCGGCGATTACCACGACACCGTCAAGAAAGCGCTGAAGGCGCTCGCGCGCTGGATGGTGGCGGAAGCGGCGCGCCACGGCTTGGAGACACCCGAGGTGAAGGTCTTCACCGACACCGCTCCGGTCATGGAAAAGCCTCTGGGGCAAGGCGCCGGGCTGGGCTGGCAGGGCAAGCACACCAACCTCGTCTCGCGCGAGCACGGCTCTTGGCTGTTCCTGGGCGAGATCTACACGACGCTGGAATTGCCGCTCAGCCAGGAGGGCCGAGATCGTTGTGGCTCGTGCGATGCCTGTCAGCGGGCCTGCCCGACCGCGGCCTTTCCGCGGCCCTACCAGCTGGATGCGCGCCGCTGCATCAGCTACCTAACGATCGAGCACGCCGGCCCGGTCGCACCCGAGTTGCGGCCGTTGCTCGGCAACCGCATCTACGGCTGCGACGATTGCCTGGCGGTCTGCCCTTGGAACAAGTTCGCCGCCGCCGCCCAGCGCCACCGCGCCTTCCTGCCGCGCGCGGAGCTTGTCGCGCCGGAACTGGCGGATTTGCTGTCGCTCGACGACGCGGGCTTTCGCAGGCTGTTCAGCGGCTCGCCGATCAAGCGGATCGGGCGCAACCGCTTCGTCCGCAATTGCCTCTATGCCGCCGGCAACAGCGGTCGCCCTGAACTGCTCGCCCACGTCGAGCCGCTCACCCGCGATGCCGACTCCGTCGTTGCCGATGCGGCCGAATGGGCGCGGGAGCGGCTGGCTACGCCAGTTCCTTGAGCGGCCTGTCCTTGTCGGCAAGCTCGGCCGGATCGGGCTTCGCGCCCGCTTCGACGAGCTTGCGGCCCTGGACGTAGTCCTTGACCATGTTCACGCAGTCGAGCGCCACGACGCGGCCTTCCTTGAGGTAGACCACCGAGAACGAGCGCTCGTTCGGATCGCCGCGCACCACCACTTTGTCGTAGCCCACGTTGATCCCCGCGGTCTGCAGCCGCAGATCGTATTGGTTGGACCAGAACCACGGGAACGCCTTGTACGGCTTTTCGTCGCCGCAGATCGCCTTGGCGACGCAGCTTGCCATGTCGTTGGCGTTCTGTACCGATTCGACGCGCATGACGTTGCCGCCGGCGAAGTCGCACGCGAAGGCGGCGCAATCACCCACGGCGTAGATGTCGGGCAGCGACGTGCGGCAGTACTCGTCGACGTCGACCCCATTGGCGCCCGAGGCGCCGGCCAGGATCAGCGGGCCGACCGCGGGCACGATGCCGATGCCGACGATCACCGCCTGCGCCGCGATCTCTTCGCCATCGGCGAGCTTCACGCCGGTCACCTTGTGACCATCTCCGACGATGCAATCGACCGCCACTCCCGTGCGCAAGTCGACGCCGTGGTCGCGATGCTCCTTCTGGTAGAAGGCCGAGAGTTCCTCGCCGGCAACGCGGGCGAGAACCCGGGGCAAGGCCTCTAGCAGGGTCACCTTGCAACCCATCTTGCTGAGTACCGCCGCGGCCTCGAGCCCGATGTAGCCGCCGCCGATCACCACGATTTCGTTGGTGCCGGCATCGACCTCCGCCATCAGCGTGTCGCAATCCTGGCGGGTGCGCACCGCGTGGACACCGGCAAGCTCGGCGCCCGAGCACGACAGGCGGCGGGGATCGCCACCCGCGGCCCAGACCAGCTTGCCGTAGCCCATTTTCTTGCCGTTCGAGAGGCTGACCTCGTGCGCCTGGGGATCGACTTTGGTCACCTCGACGCCGAGTTCGAAGTGCACTTCCTTGTCCGCCCAGAACGTCGGAGGACGGATGTAGAGCCGGTCAAACGTCTTCTCGCGCGCGAAGTACTCCTTCGAGAGCGGCGGGCGCTCATAAGGGTAGTCCGGCTCGCGGCCGATCACCACGACGGTGCCGGTGAACCCATTCTGCCTAAGGGCGATGGCGCATTGCGCGCCGGCGTGCCCCGCTCCCACGATGACGACGTCTGCTTTTTCCATGCCGGTCCGATCCGTCAAATGCGCGCGTTCGTCAATAACCTGAGCGCTGCCGGTAGTGCGACTTTGCTTCCAAGCGGGTCGGCTAGGACTGCTGGCCGACCGCTGCCATCGTCAGCTCGACTGACCGAATTTGCGCATCAGGGTCGTACGTGGAACCTGAGATGATGATCTCATCGGCTTGTGTCCGCGCGACAAATGCCACGATGCCTTCGCGCACTGTTTCGGGCGAGCCGATCGCGCTGACCGATCGCATCTGGTCCAGCATTGCAAGAGCAACGTCCGGTAGCGAATCGCGATAATTTCGGATGGGCGGCTTCATCCGCCCGGGCGTGCCTGTGCGCAGGGCCACGAACGCCTGCTCGTTGGTCGAGGCGAGATAGCGCGCTTCGTCGTCGCTCTCGGCGGTGATCACGTTGATCGCGGCCATGAAGTGCGGCTTGTCCAGCGTCTCGGAAGGCTCGAACCGCTCGCGATAGATCGCCGCGGCCTGGTCGAGCAGGGTAGGCGCGAAGTGCGAGGCGAACGCGTACGGCAGGCCCAGCATCGCCGCCAGCTGGGCACCGTAGAGACTGGACCCCAGGATCCACATCTGGACTTGCGCGCCCGCGGCCTGGGGGGCGGCGACACCGGCCGCGGGATCGCCGGCAAACCGGGCGCGCAGCTCGACGACGTCATTGGGGAAGGTCTCCGACGCTTTTACGATATCCTTGCGCAGCGCGTAGGCGAGCCGCCCGTCCGCCCCGGCGGCGCGGCCGAGGCCAAGATCGATTCGCTTGGGAAACAGCGCGTCCAGCGTGCCGAACTGCTCGGCGATGACATAGGGATTGTGGTTGGGCAGCATGATGCCGCCCGCTCCGATCCGGATCGAAGACGTGGCATGGCCGATATGCGCGAGCACGACCGAGGTCGCGCCCCCGGCGATACCCTCCATCCCATGATGCTCGGCGACCCAGTAGCGATTGTAACCGGCCTTCTCGGCCGCCGCGGCGGTCCGGGCGGAGATGTCGAGCGCTTCACCAACGCTGCCGCCTTCGCGAACGGGCACCAGGTCGAGGACGGATAGCGGGATCACGGCTTGGCACTCCCTTGGGCGAGCTGGGCGAGATAAGTCCTAGCGGTTTTCGCAGGTTCGCTGTCGGGCGCGGTGCTCACCACCGATTGCCAGCTCTTGCGCGCCGCTTCCTCGCGGCCGGCCAAGACGGCGATGACCCCCGCCTCCAGCCCGATTTCCGGATCGACCGGATCGAGCTGCGCCGCACGTTCGATCTGCGTCTGCGCATCGCCGAGCTGGTTCTGCCGGCGGGACAGCGTGGCGGAGAGAAGCCAGGCCTGCGCGTTGTTCGGGATCGCGACGCGAGCGTCGGCGAGCGCGCTGGCCGCCTGCGGAAGCTGGCCTAGCGAGACGAGCGCACGGGCGCGGTCGAGCGCGATAGTGCCGAGCAGGTCGGCGTCGCCCGCCGTCTGCGCGTCGCGTTTCGCAGTGTCCAGGATCGGCAGCGCCGTACCGGCCGTGCCTCCGGCCAGAGCGGCGTTTCCGGCCATCGCGCCCAGCCTTGCCCTGCTGGCGGCATCGGTCGCCGCCGCCGTGTCGCGTGCCTGGAGGAAAGCGGCGCGCGCTTCGTCCCAGCGCTCCATGGCGCCCAGCGCGACGCCCAGGCACAAGCCGGCCCGCACCCGCGCCTCCCCCTTCGCCCGGTCGAGCGCAGCCTGCGCGGCGCGCGCGCCGATGGCGGGATTGGCTTCCATGTCATCGACGCAACCCGCCACTTGCGCGGGGATCTGTGGACCGCTCGAGCCTTGCTGCTGCGCCTGGCGCTGCGCCTCGATCGCCTTGCGGTTCAGGATTTCGGGAGGAAGCTGGCTGACCGTTCCCGCCGGGGCGTTGGCATAAGACCCGATGGTCGTGGCGAGCAGGGGCACAAGCAGCGATGGCGACATGGGAAACTCCGGCGGAACTCAGCGGGGCCAGCGGGCGAGAGCACCCGCCACTTCGAGAAGGAGGGCGATATCCGCCCCGCGCGAGAGCCGATGGTCGCCGTCCTTGATCAGCGTGACCTGCACGTCGGCTGAACGCAGCGCCTCGGCGAGCCGCAGCGAGATCGACCAGGGCACATCGGGATCGGCCTGGCCGTGCAGCAGCCGCACCGGCGCGTCTATGGCGATCTGCGTGCCGAGGAGCCGTTGCCGCTGACCGTCCGCCCAGAAGCCGGGGTGAGTCGGCGTAGGCTCCGGCCCATAAGGGTTCTCGGCCAAGATCGTCTCGCCGGCTGCGAGACGGGTCTGCTCGTCGGGGGGCGTGCCCCAATCGGTGAAGTCGGGTGCGGGCGCGACGCCGACGAGGCCCGCAATCCTGTGCGCCGGCAGCGCGAGCGCCACCAGCAGCATCAGCCAGCCACCCATCGATGAGCCGACCAGCACGACTTCGTCCAGCCCCAAAGCAGCGATCAGGCCGAGCACTTCTTCTCGCCACCGGCTGAGCGTGCCTTGCGCGAAGTCGCCCGAACTCTCGCCGCAGCCGGAGTAATCGAGCAAGAGACATCCGCGTCCAGCCTCGCGTGCGGCCTCGAACAGCGCCGTCGCCTTGCCACCTGCCATGTCCGACTTGTACCCGGGCAGGAAGACCACGCACGGCCCGGCCCCCGGCGCGTAGCGAAACGCGATCCTTGGGCCGTCCGGCATCTCGTGGAAGGCAGTCTGCACCATCTTCAGGTAGTGGCGACGCGATATCGCCGCGACAAGGCCCCCGCGCTCGGCTCGGTGCGCATCAATGCGATCTTAAGCGACCCCTGCTAGGCGAACCCCATGCAGCAGCCGCGCCTCCGCCCTCTGTTCGCCAACTTCGACAGCTCGCCGTGCGCCCTGGCGGCGATTTGGGCGCTCTATATCCTGCCGCGCCTGCTGATCCTCCTGATCCCGGTCGCGCCAAGCTCGGACGCCGAGTGGTACGTGTTGCGGGCGGTGAGCCTGGCGGCCGGGCGCGGCTACCTCGACAACGCCGGAGCGCCGACGGCATTCTGGCCGGCGGGTTGGCCGATCGCTTTGTCGGCGGTCTTCCGGCTGGTGGGGCCTTCGCTGCTCGCGCTGGGGCTGTTCAACTTCGCCTGCTCGGTCTTGACCGGCTATCTGGCGCTGTTGCTCGGGCGGCGGCTTTTCGGCAGCGAGGCCGCCGCGCGCTTGGGCCTGCTGCTGCTCGCGGTTTATCCCAACGCCATCGCCTACGTTCCGCTGGGTCTCACGGAAGTGTTCTACACCGCGCTCCTGCTGCTCGGCTGCTGGCTGGTGGTCGCGCGTACCTCTTGGACCTGGCTGGTGGGCGCCGGACTCGTCTTCGGCGTCGCGACACTGGTGAAGGCGCAGACCCTCGTCGTGGTGCCGCTGCTGTTCGCGATCGATTGGCTGCGCGCCGGCGACATCTGGCGACGGCTCCCTGTCCTCGTCGGCCAGGGTGCGCTGGTCCTGGTGGTGGCGGCGCTGCCCGTCGCTCCCTGGACCCTGCGCAATCATGCGCAACTCGGCCACTGGGTCGCCGTCTCGACGAACGGCGGCTTCACCCTGCTAACCGGCAACAACGACACCGCGACCGGAGACTACACGCCGGGCGACGCCACCGTGACGGCGCTGATGGCGCGCCAGGACCTAGACGAGGTGGCCCGCGACGCGGAAGCCAAGCGGCTCGGCTTGGCGTGGATCGGGGCACACCCCGCGCAGTTCGCCGCGCTCGCGCCCAGGAAACTGATGCGCCTGTGGCTGCCCGACGGCGAGGGCGAGTGGGCCTACCAGGCCGGTGCGGCGTCCTACGCGCGCTTGGAAGTGCTCTATCGTGCCGTGCGAGTCGCGAACCAGGCCTACTACGTCCTGCTGCTTGTGGGCTTCGCTTCGGCTTTCGTGGTGATGACCCTTCGCCGCCGCGCGGAGCGCGAGCGCTGGGTGGACTGGTGGTTGCTACCCTGGGGCATCGCCGCCTATCCCTCCATCATCGCGGTCGTCTTCTCAGGCCAGTCGCGGTTCCACTATCCGGTGATGCCCTTTGTCTGCCTCGCGTGCGGGTGGCTGGTGGCCGAGGCATGGTCGGCCAAAGCCACCAAGCAAGCCGCGCTTTCGCGACGGCGCGTCCGCATTGCGAAGGCCTGAGGTGACATCGATGGGGGCCTAGGCCTGTCTTCAGTGACTCGGCCCGCCCCAAGCTGCTACCTGTCCGGCCATGCTGCGCTACCAAAGGAGCTTCCAGGTCCTCGCGCTCGGCTTCGCTGCGCTTGCGGGCTACATCGACGCGGTCGGCTTCCTGTCCTCGGGCGGACTGTTCGTGTCGTTCATGACCGGCAACTCCACTCGGCTGGCGATCGGGGCCGCGCAAGGCGGACGGGTGGCGCTGGCGGCCGGTGCGCTCATCGTGCTGTTCGTCTCGGGCGTCATTCTCATGGCGCTTCTCTCGGGGCTGGCGGGCGAGCGATGGCGCAAGTTGGCGGCGGCGAGCGGGGTTGCGGGCCTGCTCACCACGGCCGCCGTCTTCCAATCGCTGCATTGGACGCTGGGAGAGTTGGCCGCGCTAGCCATGGCGATGGGGGCAGCCAACACGATCTTCCAGCGCGACCGCGACGTGGCGTTCGGTGTCACCTACATGACCGGCACCCTCGTCAAGTTCGGCTTGCGGGTAGCGGCGTCACTGCGTGGCGAGGAACGGTTCGGTTGGGCGCCTTACCTCCTGCTCTGGCTCGGGCTGGTCGCGGGCGGTATCACCGGAGCGCTCGCTTACGCGTGGTGCGCCGACGGTAGCTTGTGGGGCGCCGTGGCGGTGTCGATCGCGCTCTCGATCGCCGTGGCTCGGCTGATGCGTCGATCCGCGACCTGATCTCCGCCGTTAGCCCGTTGTTAGCCCGTTGTGAGATCGCATGGGTGTCGCTATAGATGGTGCCCATGGCGTTTCCGCGCATCTCGACCGTCACGACTACTACCGGGCATGCCCGGCGGAGTCCGGTCGCGTTCTGATCGCGGCCGTCCCGCCCGGGTTCGGGCGGATGGCGTCTCCCCTCGAACCTTCTGACACTCCGGCGCCGGACCTTCCGCCGCGTGGTCGCTTGTGCCATGGGCGCGCCGCGGATTTGAGAAAGTAGCCTTGCGATGTCCGAGTTATTCAAGATCAGCCTGCCCGACGGTTCGGTGCGCGAGATGCCGGAGGGCTCGACGCCGGCCGATGTCGCGGCCGCGATCGGGCCCGGTCTCGCCAAGGCGGCGCTCGCCGCCAAAGTCGATGGCGAGCTGGTCGATCTGTCGCGTCCGTTCACCGGCGACGCGGCACTCGCGCTGGTGACATCGCGCGACGAGGCGGACGCGCTCGAACTGGCGCGCCACGACTATGCGCACATCCTCGCCGAGGCGGTGCAGGCGCTCTTCCCGGGCACGCAGATCACCTTCGGCCCCTCGACCGACGACGGCTTCTATTACGACTTCGCCCCCAAGGACCGGCCCTTCACCGAGGAGGACCTGCCCGCGATCGAGGCCGAGATGCGCAAGATCATCGCAGCCGACAAGCCGCTGCGCCGCGAGGTCTGGAGCCGGGAGCAGCTCATCAGCCGCTGGAAGCAGCAGGGCGAGAGCTTCAAGGCCGAATGGGCCGCCGAACTGCCGGGCAATGAAGACCTCACCGTCTACTGGTCGGGCGAGGATTGGCTCGACATGTGCCGCGGGCCGCACTTGCCTTCCACCGGCAAGCTCGACCCCGCCGCCTTCAAGCTGACGCGCGTCTCGGGCGCCTACTGGCGCGGCGACCAGAAGAACGCGATGCTCAGCCGCATCTACGGCACCGGCTGGCTGAACAAGAAGCAGCTCGACGCGCACCTCACGCGGCTGGAAGAGGCGGCCAAGCGCGATCACCGCAAGCTCGGCAACGAAATGGACTTGTTCCACCTCCAGGCCGAGGCGCATGGCAGTGTGTTCTGGCACCCCAAGGGCTACCTCATCTGGCGCGAGCTGGAGGCCTACATGCGCCGCGCCATCGACGGCGCCGGCTATCGCGAGGTCAAGACGCCGCAGGTGATGGACGCGCGCCAGTGGGAGCAGTCCGGCCACTGGGGCAAGTACCGCGAGAACATGTTCGTCATCCCCGACGAGGTGCCCAACGTCGCGGACGAGGGGCCGCTGGTGTCGGACGATGCCGAGTGGATGGCATTGAAGCCGATGAACTGCCCGGCGCACGTGCTGATCTTCCGCCAGGGCATCAAGTCGTACCGCGACTTGCCGCTGCGCATCTACGAGAACGGCTGCTGCCACCGCAACGAGCCGCACGGCGCGCTGCACGGGCTGATGCGGGTGCGCCAGTTCACGCAGGACGACGCGCACATCTTCTGCCGCGAGGACCAGATCGTCGACGAGGTGCAGGCGTTCTGCCGGCTCGCCGACCGCATCTACAAGGACTTCGGCTTCACCTACGCGATCAAGCTGGCGCTGCGGCCGGAAAAGCGCTTCGGCACCGAGGCGATGTGGGACCAAGCCGAGGCCGAGCTGCGCGACGCCGTCGTGCGCGCCGGGCTCGCCACGCCCGAGTACGGCTGGGAGGAACTGCCCGGCGAAGGCGCGTTCTATGCGCCCAAGCTGGAGTGGCACCTGACCGATGCGATCGGCCGCACTTGGCAGGTCGGCACGATCCAGTCGGACCGTGTGCTGCCCGATCGGCTCGACGCGCACTACATCGGCGAGGATGGTGAGAAGCACCGTCCGGTCATGCTGCACCGCGCGATCTTCGGATCCTACGAGCGGTTCATCGGCATCCTGATCGAGCACTTTGCCGGCAAGCTGCCGGTCTGGCTCGCCCCGGTGCAGGCGGTGGTGGCGACGATCGTCTCCGATGCGGACGGCTACGCCGGCGAAGTCGCGGCCAAGCTGAAGGCGGCGGGCGTGCGGGTCGAGACCGACCTGCGCAACGAGAAGATCAACTACAAGGTGCGCGAGCACTCGCTCCAGAAGGTCCCCTTCCTGCTGGTGGTCGGCAAGCGCGAGGCGGAGGAAGGCACCGTCGCATTGCGCACGCTGGGCGAGCAGCAGCAGAAGTTCCTCGCGCTCGAGGAGGCGATCGCGCTGCTGACGGGTGCCGTGACTGCCCCGGACCTCAAGTGAGCAATCGCGTGCTCTCTTCCCTCCCCCTCGATGGGGGAAGGATAGCGCAGCCTGCTCCGCCAGGAGCTAGCAAAGCTCGGATGTGGGGGCGGGTGCGTCGTGACGCTGCCGTAAATCGAGAGCGTACCCCCACCCAACTTTGGCTGGACGCTTGCAGCGCCAAGCCTTCGTATCCTTCCCCCATCGAGGGGGAAGGGGGGTGCGGCTCATGATCCAGCGCGAACACTTAGCCACGGCGCAAGTCCCGGGTGGCGAGGAGCTCAAGCTCTACCGTCACGACCGTGACCACATGATCGTGCTGGGCCACAACGAGCTGATGAGCACCCGCAAGTGGGGCTCGGAAGAGGCGCTGGCGACGATGGCATTCGAGCGCGTCCAAGGCGCGCGGCGTCCCAGCTTTCTGATCGGCGGCTACGGCATGGGCTTCACCTTGCGCGCGGCGCTCCGGGTGCTGCCCGAGAACGCCGACGTCACGGTGGTGGAACTGGTGCCTGAGATCATCGAATGGGCGCGCGGGCCGATGGCCGAGCTGACCGCCGGATGCCTCGAGGATCCGCGCGTGCGGCTGGTGATGGCCGATGTCGCCACTTTCATCGACGGAGCCCACGGCGACTACGATGCGATCCTCCTCGACGTCGATAACGGCCCCGATGGGCTGGTACGCCAGGACAACGACGTCCTTTACTCGGCGGCCGGTCTGCGCGCGGCGAAGCGGGCGCTGACTCCGGACGGCGTGCTGGCGATCTGGTCGGCCGGACCGGATCCGGCCTTCACCCGGCGCCTTGAGAGGAGCGATCTCGTCGTCGACCAGGTAACCGTGGCCTCGCGCAGCAACGGCAAGGGCCCCAAGCACGTCATCTGGTTCGCGCGCAAACGCTGAGAAGCTGGGCTGGAGCCGGCCCTGCTCGAAGCGGCCGGTGCCGATGCCGCTTCGAGCGGACAGACTTTAAGCGCGGGCTTCCGCAACCCCCGTGCTGTTGTGGCGCAGCGCCTTCAGCACGGTGTCGACGATCTGCGGCGCGTTGAGGCCGGCCTCGTCGTACTGCTTCTCGGGCTTGTCGTGGTCCTGGAACACGTCCGGCAAGCGCATCGTGCGGATCTTCAACCCCGCGTCAGTCAAGCCCTCGTCGCTCGCAAGCGTCAGGACATGGGCGCCGAGGCCGCCGATCGATCCTTCCTCGATCGTCACCACGACTTCGTGGCTGAGCATCAGCCGCCGGATCAATTCGGAGTCGAGCGGCTTGGCGAAACGCAAGTCCGCCACCGTGGTCGAGAGGCCCTTGGCCTCGAGCGTTTCCGCAGCGACAAGCGCTTCGGCAAGCCGTGTGCCGAGCGAAAGCAGCGCCACTTTGGTGCCTTCCTTGACGATCCGGCCCTTGCCGATCTCGAGCAGCTCGGGGCTCTGGGGCAGGGCGACACCGACACCGTTGCCGCGCGGATAGCGGAAGGCGATCGGTCCGGCATCGTACTGCGCCGCGGTGTGCACCATGTGCACCAGCTCGGCTTCGTCGGCTGCCGCCATCACGACCATGTTGGGCAGGGTCGCCAGGTAGGTCACGTCGAACGAGCCGGCGTGAGTCGCCCCGTCCGCGCCCACCAGCCCCGCGCGATCGATGGCGAAGCGCACCGGGAGGTTCTGGATGGCGACGTCGTGCACGACCTGATCGAACGCCCGCTGCAGGAACGTCGAGTAGATCGCGCAGAACGGGCGCATGCCTTGCGCCGCCAGTCCGGCGGCGAAGGTGACCGCATGCTGCTCGGCAATGCCGACATCGAACGTGCGGTCGGGGAAGGCTTGCTGGAACTTGTCGAGCCCCGTGCCGCCCGGCATGGCCGCGGTGATGGCACAGACGCGGGCGTCGCTGTGCGCCTCCGCGAGCAACGCCTTGGCGAAGATGTTGGTGTAGCTCGGCGGACCGCCCGCACTCTTGACCTGTTCGCCGGTGATCACGTCGAACTTCTGGACGCCGTGGTACTTGTCCGCCGATTCCTCGGCCGGCACGTAGCCCTTGCCCTTCTTGGTGACGACGTGGATCAGGCAAGGCCCTTCGGCCGCATCGCGCACGTTCTCGAGCACCGGGACCAGGGCGTCGAGGTCGTGCCCGTCGATCGGGCCGACGTAGTAGAAGCCCAGTTCCTCGAACAGCGTGCCGCCCATCGCCATGCCGCGGGCGAACTCGTCGGTCTTGCGCGCGGCGATGTGGAGTGGGCGTGGCAGCTTGCGGGCGAACCGGCGGGCGAGCTCGCGCAAGCCGAGGAACTGCCCCGAGGAAACGAGCCGCGCGAGGTATGCCGAAAGTCCCCCGACCGGCGGCGCGATCGACATGTCGTTGTCGTTGAGGATCACGATCAGCCGGTTGCCGGCGTCGCGCGCGTTGTTCATCGCCTCGTAGGCCATGCCAGCGCTCATCGCGCCGTCGCCGATCACGGCGATGCCGCGCCCGGGCGTGCCCTGCAGCTTGTTGGCGATGGCGAAGCCGAGCGCCGCGGAGATCGAGGTGGAGCTGTGCGCCGCGCCGAACGGGTCGTATTCGCTCTCCGAGCGCTTGGTGAAGCCGGACAGGCCGCCGCCCTGGCGCAAGGTGCGGATACGAGCGCGCCGGCCGGTCAGGATCTTATGCGGATAGGCCTGGTGGCCCACGTCCCAGATCAGGCGGTCGTCGGGCGTGTTGAACACGTAGTGGATCGCGACCGTCAACTCGACCACGCCGAGACCCGACCCAAGGTGTCCACCGGTCTGGCCCACTGCCGAGATCGTTTCCGCACGCAGCTCGTCGGCGAGCTGGCGAAGCTGTCCAGGCTTGAGGCGGCGCAGGTCGTCGGGGGTGTCGACGGTGTCGAGAAGCGGGGTTGCCGGGTCGGCTGTCATATCAAGGCTGTACACACGTGTTGATTAGCTGTCGAATTGCGCGAGGATGCAATAAGAGGCGACAGCCCTGATTGACAGGATAAACGTATTTGAACTGCCGCAGAATACTTCGCACCGACCGGGTCGTGAACGCTTAGCTGCAGGCCGCGCACATTCCGCGCAGTTCCACCACGGGCCGAACGTCCGCGAAGCCGGCTTCGCGCGCCGCTCCGATCAAGGCGCCGGTAAGCTGGTCGTCGTCGATGTGAACCACCGACCCGCACGAGTCGCAAATGAGAAAGATGCAGTCATGGCGGCAGCCGGGATGGCTGTTGGCGATATAGGCGTTCGCGCTTTCCACCCGGCGCGCGAGATTGGAGCGCACGAACAGATCCAGGATGCGATAGACGCTGTTGGGCGCGATCCGCTTGCCGCGCAGGGCCGAGACGCTCTCGGCGAGGTCGTATGCGGAACCGGGGCGGTCGAGAGCGGCGAGGGCGGCGAAGACGTCCGCCCGCATCTCGGTCCATTGCTCACCCGATTCGAGCAGCGCTCCGCGCGCCGCGTCGATCAGGCTGCGTCCCGAATGTTCGTGATGTGCATGCACCGCCATCGTGCCGATATGGCGGCGCTCGCGGCAGAGCGCAATCTCCGGGCTCAGCCGGTGGTGAAGGCGGACTTGTAGAGGTCGGGGTAGAACGCCTTGAGCGTCTGTACCTTGGGTGCGTCCCAGCGCTGGATGTAGCCGTGGTCAGGATTGCGGGCGGCGAAATCCTGGTGGTAGTCCTCGGCCGGGAAGAAGCCCTTGAAGGGCTCGATCCGCGTCACCAGCGGCCGGTTCCACAGGCCCGACTTGCCCAGCTGCTGAAGATAGGCGCGGGCGACGCGCGCCTGCTCGGCATTGAGCGGCACGAGCGCCGAGCGGTACTGCGTTCCCGAATCGGGCCCCTGACGATCGAGCAGCGTCGGATCGGCGATCACCGAAAAATAGATCTGCAAAAGCTGGTCGTAGCGGACCACGCGTGGGTCCCAGGTGACCTTCACCGCCTCGGCGTGGCCGGTTCTGCCGGTACTGACGGTCTCGTAGTCGGCCGTGCTGCGCTTGCCGCCGGTAAAGCCCGAAACCGCGCTGGTCACGCCCTTCACGTGGCTGAAAACGGCTTCGACGCCCCAGAAGCAGCCGCCCGCGAAAACGGCGGTCTCACGGCGACCGACGTCGTGCGACTGCGCCTGGGCGGCCGGTGCGTGGATCGCGGGTTCAGCCCCGGCCGCAGCGAGCGGTGCTACAATCGCGAACAAGGCGACCAGCGGCGCCAGAGCTTTCATCGGATCAGTGGCTCACTTGCGCGGCGTGCGCAGGGGTGACGAGGCTGTCGGACAGGCGCGTGGTATGGTCGACGCCGATGACTGCCAGCACGAGTGCAGCGCCGCCGGCAAAGCCCAGCGCGAAGAAGCGACAGAAGTCCGACTTGAAAATTGCCATACCTATTTTCCGATCCGTGGTTCGTCTGCGTGCCTTTCCGTCGCAGACCGCTTGCCTGAGGGCCGATTGCGCAGAGGTGAATGGCGCCGCGAAATCGCCACATTCTCGATGAGGTGCGAACCGGTTCCGACGAACAGCACCGGATTCGCGGGGTCCAGTCAGTGCCGGAAGTGGCGCATGCCGGTGAAGACCATGGCGAGTCCGGCCTCGTCGGCGGCCTTGATCACGTCCTCGTCGCGGATCGAGCCGCCCGGCTGGATCACTGCGGTCGCGCCCGCCTCGGCGGCGGCGAGCAGGCCGTCGGCGAAGGGGAAGAATGCGTCGGACGCGACGGCGCTTCCGACCGTGCGCGGCTGCGCCCAGCCGTAGGTCTGCGCCGCTTCCGCCGCCTTCATCGCCGCGATCCGCGAGGAGTCGCGACGGTTCATCTGGCCCGCGCCGATGCCGGCGGTCACGCCGTCCTTGGCGTAGACGATCGCATTGGACTTGACGTGGCGGGCGACGGTCCAGGCGAAGAGGCAGTCCTTCAACTCCTGCTCGGTCGGCGCGCGCTTGGTGACGACCTTGAGGTCCGCGGGCGAGACGGCGCCGTTGTCGCGGTCCTGCACCAGGATGCCGCCGGCGATGAGCGCCATCGTCTGGCCCGCGCGGCGCGGATTGGGAAGGCCGTCCGTCAGCAGCAGGCGCAGGTTCTTCTTGCGTGCGAAGGCGGCGCGCGCCGCCTCGTTCGCGCCGGGCGCCACCACCACTTCGGTGAATATCTGGCAGATCGCCTCCGCCGTCGGCCCGTCGAGCGGCACGTTCGTGGCAACGATGCCGCCGAAGGCCGAGACGCTGTCGCACTCCAGCGCGCCTTGCCAAGCCTCCAGCAGCGAGCCGCCCTGAGCCACGCCGCAAGGATTGGCGTGCTTGACGATCACGACCGCCGGAGCCTGTCCGCGAAACTCGGCCGCCAGCTCGAAGGCGGCGTTGGCGTCGTTGTAGTTGTTGTACGACAGCTCCTTGCCCTGCACCTGCTCGGCTTGCGGCAGGCCGCGTACGTGCGGGCCTGCCGGCACGTAGAGCGCCGCGCGCTGGTGCGGGTTCTCGCCATAACGCAAGGAGCCGGCGAGCATCCGCGTCATGCTGACCTTGGGCGGAAAGGTCTCCTGCTGGTCGACCGTCGCGAACCACTGGCCGATTGCGGAGTCGTAAGCGGCCGTGGCGGCGAAGGCCCGTGCGGCGAGGCGCTTGCGGAAAAGCAGGTCGGTGGCGCCGTCGTTCGCCTCGAGCTGGGCGATGAGCTCGGCGTAGTCGGCGGGATCGGTGACGATCGCCACGAAGGCATGGTTCTTCGCCGCCGAGCGCACCATCGAAGGGCCACCGATGTCGATGTTCTCGATCACCTCGTCGCGCTCCGCGCCTTTCGCGACCGTCGCCTCGAAGGGATAGAGGTTCACCACGACGAGATCGATCGCGCCGATCGCGTGCTCGTCCATCGCGACCGCGTGCTCGGGATTGTCGCGCACCGCCAGCAGTCCGCCATGAACCATCGGGTGCAGCGTCTTGACGCGTCCGTCCATCATCTCCGGAAAGCCGGTCAGATCGGAGACATCGCGCACCTCCAGCCCGGCGTCGCGCAGGGCCTTGGCCGTGCCGCCGGTCGAGACCAGCTCGACCCCGCGCGCGGCCAAGGCCTGCCCGAGTTCGGCAAGCCCGCTCTTGTCCGAGACGGACAGCAAGGCACGGCGGACGGGGACGAGTTGGGTCATGATGCGCTTCCGGTAGCTTGGGTTGCGCGCGCTCCTAAGTCGCACACGCGCCATCGGCAAGCACGGCTGGTGGCGTTAACTGCAACGCGGGCCGCGTCCCGCTCAAAAGGTCTTCTGGAAGTCCTCCCTACCGATCTCGACCTGGGAGCGCCGCATCGAAGTGTCGACCGCGCTCTGGCCGAGAGCGTCGAAGTCCTTCCATTCCGCCTTGGTCTTGCAAAGCCGGGTGACCATGCGGGTGCCGGTTGGCCTGCCGTTGCGGCACACCTTGACGTCGTCGGCCGGCTTGGTCTTGGCGGTGGGTGCAGTCGTTGCCTGATTATCCTGCGCCAAAGCGACGGAAAAAGGCGCCATGCTCATGGCGCCGAAAGCGAGGGCCGCAAGCTTCAACATGGACGCGAACTCCTCATGCCGTCGGCCAATCGCGCCGACGTTCGTCTGTCGGATCGCTCCTGACCCGATCCTGAGCTTGCCTGTCCGCAGAGGGGAAGTCGACTGCGAACCGCAGGAGGCGTTTCAGCCCATCTTCTTGAGCAGCCACCCGAAATTGCCGCCGCCGCGCGATACCAAGCCCTGCAGGACCAGTTGCTGGGTTGCGACGGGGCGGCCTTGGCCATCGACCCACAGGCTGTCCTCCAGCCCGATCTCGCAGCCGGCGGCGCGGAACTGCCAGTAACTGCCGTCGGGCAGCGCGAGCCCGGCGCCTTGTCCATTCTCGGTGAGACCGACCTCGATCTCGGGCCCGAGGTGGAACCGGATCGCGAAGGCGACTTTGCCGCGCTTCGCCTTGCGCCCGGCAGGGAGCAACAGGTCTTCTCCGCGCAGCTCGGTGCCGTCGTCGCGCAGGATGAGAATGCGCCGATGAGTCAGGCCGTAGCGGCTGGCATAGCCGTTGTGGCTCGCCTCCAGCCGCGTCGCCGGGCTGCCGCCGCTCTCGATCGTGCGTCGCTCGATGTCGACTTCGGAGACGCCGGCGCCGATCGCCCCGTTGATGAGGATGGCAGTGGAGTTGGCATCGTCCAGCGTCAGCGTCGAATGGGCCGCGGTGGCGCGCAGCGCCTGCTCCAGCCGCGCCGGGACGAGGCCTCCCGCGGCCGCCGCGCCGCCGCAGTTGACGATGAGCCGTTGCCCGGCGTGCGAGAGTTCGAAGGCGAGCGTCGAGGCGCAGGCGCAGCGAGCGTGGCGCGGCATCGGCGGCGGGGCGGCGTCGAACTGCAGCAGCGACTTGTTCGCCAGCACGCGCTGGTAGCCCCACTGCCGCACGTCGCGTAACGGGCGGGTGCGCACGCCGCTGGCATCGACCAGGGCCGCGACTTCGTCCGCATCGACCGCCCAGGCACCCTGCCAGCTGCCGAGCGCGCTGTCGGTGTGCACCAGCGCGAGGAGCGGCGGCACCAGCGCCGAGATCATCGCTTCGACTTGCTCGGGCGGGTTGCGGCGCGTCGCGCGGTAGCAGGCGCGCAGCTTCACCAGCAGCGCCACCGCTTCCATCTGCGCCAGCGGGCTGCGGGAAAGGACGCCGCCGTCCTCGCCGACCAGCTCACCCAGCGCCTTGATCAGTCCGGCTTCGCCATAGAGCCGGCGCGGCTTGCCGTCTGGCAGCAGCAGGCCGGCGGCGGCAATGGCGCACCAGCCGGCGACTTCGGAGAGTACGTCCTCGGCGCTGCCGACGTGGCGATCGAGCCAGCGCGCGGTCTCGTTCATCGCGCGCAGGGTGCGAATGCGCAGCGCCTTCTCGCCCGAGAGGAGCAGCGGCGCATGAACCAGCCAGTGCAGCAGCCGGGTGCCCGTGTGCCCGACCGTCCAGGCCGGTCCCTTGCCAGGCTTGGCAGCTGGCTTCGGATTTGCCTGGAGCCAGGCCCCGAGGATGCGCTCGGCAATCGGCGCGACTTGGGTGCGCGGTGCGCTGGCTTCGAGGTCGGCCAGCCAGGTGAAGGCATGCACAACGCGTTCGAGCGGCGGCGTGACCCGGGCGGCGCCCGCGAAGTCGACCTGGGCGATCGGCGTCTTTGCACCATGGACGAGGAAATGGCCCGCGCGCAGGGCCGTGCCGGACACTCGATTGCCGGCGATCGGGCTCGTCACGGTGGCGAGCAGGCGCAGCTTGGCTTTCTTTCCAAGCGGCGAGACCAGCATCGAAGCGGGCACGCCCAGCCGATAGGCAAGGCGGATCAGGCGCTCTCCCGCCCCGAGCGAAGGCGGCGTGAAGTCGCTCACGGCGAGCGCGCGGCCCGGCTCGATCAGTTCGCCTGTCGGCACTGGTCCTTGATCGTCCGAGGGCACGCCCCGGTTGCCCTGCTCCAGCACACCCTCCTCGGCAGCGTCGTGAAGCGGTATCGCCTGAACCGGTGGACGGTTCCGCGCGGCCGGTCGCGTTCGCGTGCGAACCTGGCCGCCCATCGCCTCAGTCCAGCCCCTTGAGCGTGCGGATGTTCGCGGCATAGCGTTCGGGTCCTCCCCGGAAGGTCGCGGTTCCGGCCACGAGCACGTCGGCGCCGGCGGAAACGCAGGATGGGGCGGTGCCCACATCGACGCCGCCATCGACCTCGAGCCGGATGTCGCGCCCGGACTTGTCGATCATCTTGCGGACCGATTCGATCTTGCGAAGCTGGCTGGAGATGAAGCTCTGGCCCCCGAACCCGGGATTGACGCTCATCACGAGGACGAGGTCGATCTCGTCGATGAGGTAGTCGAGCATCTTGGCCGGCGTCGCCGGATTGAGCGAGATGCCTGCCTTCTTGCCCAAGGCCTTGATCGCCTGGACGGTGCGATGGACGTGGGGCCCGGCCTCGGGATGGACGGTGATGATATCGGCGCCGGCGCTGGCGAATGCCTCCAGGTAGGAGTCGACCGGAGAGATCATCAGGTGCACGTCGAAGGGCTTGGCCGTGTGCGGCCGCAGGGCTTTGACGACGCCCGGCCCGATGGTGATGTTGGGCACGAAATGTCCGTCCATCACGTCGACATGGATCCAGTCGGCGCCGGCTTCATCGATTGCGCGGACTTCCTCGCCCAGCCGGGCGAAGTCGGCGGAGAGGATGGACGGGGAAATCAGCGGGGAAGACATGATCGCGTACGTAGTCCTTTTCAAAGCGATAGAGCACCACATCTTGTGGGGACAAGCAGCGACCGACCCGTTTTCCACACGCTATGTTGTCCCGAACTCGGGCAGGACCCGCAAGGCTCTGCCCGGGATAACCAGTTCAGTGTCAATTCAGCGCGTTTGCCCTAAGGGAATGCGGTAGCGAGGAATGGGCGGCGGCGATGCCACTCCGCGGCCGTTTCGGTCAGCGGCACGAACGCAGGATTACAGCAGGACAATGGATACGAATACCAAGCTAGTTCGCGGCAACCGCCCTCGGTTCGCGCGGGAGCGGTTGATGCCTCTGGCGGGTGGCGCTGCCCTTCTGGCGGCCGCCATCGCGAGCCCGGCCGCTGCGCAGTATCATCAGGAGATCGGCAACGACATGCGTCGCTGCGACGCGAGTGGCGGTCCTGCGGTGCTGGTGATGGTCGACGGCATCAAGAGCTCGACCGGCAAGCTGCGCGTCCAGTCCTACCGCGCGACCGCCGCCGACTGGCTGCAGAAGGGTCGCTGGCTGACCCGCACCGACCTGCCGGCCCGCGCCGGCTCGATGTCGATCTGCGTGCCGGTCCCCGCGGCGGGTAATTACGCGATCGCGATCCGGCACGATGTCGACGGCAGCGGCGGCACGGACCTGTTCAAGGATGGCGGTGGCATGTCGAACAATCCCGCGATCAACATCTTCAATCTGGGCAAGCCGAGCGTGAGCAAGACGTCGTTCCCGGTCGGCCCGGGGGTCAAGACGATCCGTATCCGCATGCGCTACATGTAAGTCAGCGGGCGTGTGCCGCGATGAGCTGGCGCACGTCCGCCAGGTCCTGCGGCTTGTCGACATCGACTGCGGCCAGGCCGTCGCGCGCGGCCACTGCGGCCGCCTCGATGCCGATCTGCCGACCGAGCCGGCCGATTGCCTCGGCTAACGTAAGACGGCCCAGGGCATAGCGCGCCAGGGTGCCGAAGCCGAGGCGCGAGGCGATGCGCCAGGGTCGCTTCCGATCCGCCTCGACCGCCGACCAGGTGTCGATCGCCGCTTCGGCGCGGGGCGTCGCCAGCAGGAACAGGTTGCAGCCCGACCAGCCGCCATCGGCCAAGCGCAAGTAGGTGCGGCGGCTGCCGGGCATTGCCGCCTCCACCACGTCGCGGCGCGCCAGGAGCACGGCCACGTCGGCGCTTGCGGGGGTGTCCGCAACGAACTGGTCGATCCACTCGGGCTGCAGCAGCGCATGGTCGGCAGTGGTGACCAGCATCGGCGCGCCGAGCGTCGCAAGTCCCGCCGCGACGCTCCTGCTGGGTCCGGAACCCGGCGCGACGACCCGGCATTGCAGCGCCTCGGCGAGGCTGACGACGCCGGGATTGTCGGCGCTGACGGCGATTTCGGTACAGCCTGCCGCGCGCAGCGCCCGGACGACGCGTGCCAGCATCGGCAGTCCACCCACTTCGACCAGGGCCTTGTGCGCCACGCCTTCCGCTTGCGCGACCGGCTCGACCTGGCCCGGGCGCGACCCGGCCAGCACCAGGGCGTGACGGACTGGCCGGTCCATGCTCAAGCGCCCGCGCGGCGCGCGCGCCAGACGTGCCACAGCACGCCCGGCGCGGCGAGCACCGGGTGCCGCTCGCGCCAAGGCGTCAGGCGGACCGGGATGCCGGTATGACGCTCGATCTTCCAGGCGGCGTAGCGGGCGGCGCCTTCGAACGTGGTCGAGGCCCTGACGAGACGCGTGAGATTGTAGAGCTTGCCGACCCGCTGGCGCCGCGACCACCAGCGCAGCAGCTGTCGCCGATGGCCCGGGTTCATGTGCGGCTCGATCGCGCCGGACGGATCGGACGTGAAGGCGATGCCGTCCGCCGCGAGCGCGAGCGGCAGTAGCCCGTCGAAATGCGCGCGATTCACCGCAAGGATCGAATCCTCGCGGCCCTTGCGTTCGACCCGGAACTCGGCGGCGTACGTGGCGCGGAACAAGGCGCGCCAGTAGTCCTACGGTGAGCCGCG
>Ga0207711_10000853_pt1 | contig 29471 bp, 24 predicted proteins | sample KBSS34metaG_FD_184401 | JGI IMG/M metagenome (GOLD analysis project Ga0207711, IMG submission 184401) | Switchgrass rhizosphere microbial communities from Kellogg Biological Station, Michigan, USA - KBS S3-4 metaG (SPAdes) (version 2) | ecosystem: Host-associated > Plants > Roots > Rhizosphere... | reverse complement strand
TCCGAGCTTGAGCTCGCCCGCGTGGCGCAGGCGCGTGAAGCTCGGTCTCGCGCTGCCGCTCGCGGCCGCCGCGCTATTCGGCCTACTGCGCGGCGCGAAGGTCGTGCTCGACCAGCCCGTGCGCAACCTCGTGGTCGAGGGCACGTTCCAACGCGTGACGCCGCTCCAGGTGCAGGCTGCCGTCGCGGACGAGCTCAAGCTCGGATTCCTATCGCTCGATCTCGCGAGCTTACGCGCGCGCGTGAAGAGCCTCGACTGGGTCGATCGCGTGAGCGTCGGCCGGGCGTGGCCCGACAAGGTGATCGTGCGGATCACGGAGCACCAGGCCGCCGCGCGCTGGGGCGAGAGCGGCCTGCTCAACGTGCGCGGCGAGCTCTTCACCGAGCATGCGCAGCACGCGTTCCCCGAGCTGCCGAGCCTCGCGGGGCCGCCCGGCACCGAGCAGGACGTCGCGCGCCGCTATCTCGCGGTTCGCGGCCGGCTCGCGGAGGCCGATCTCAAGCTCGAGCGGCTCAGCGAGGACGAGCGCGGCGCATGGAGCCTGGTGCTCGGCGGCGGCCAGGAAATTCGTCTTGGGCGCCGCGACGTCGACGAGCGGCTGCTGCGCTTCTTCGACGTGGTCGCGCCCGCGCTCGCGCCGGAGCTGCCGCGCGTGCGCTATGTGGATTTGCGTTACACGAACGGCTTCGCGGTCGGCTGGCGCGCGTCGGCGGACGCGGCGCTCGCGGCGGCCGCGTCGATGCCGGACCGTGGCTAGGGGCGAGAGCGTGATCGGGAGGATTCGAGACATGGGCAGGCGAGACGACCGCAAGTTGGTCGTGGGCCTCGATATCGGCACTTCGAAAGTCAGCGCGATCGTCGGCGAGATCTCGCAGGAGAACAAGCTCGAGGTGATCGGGATCGGCTCGAATCCATCGCGCGGGCTCAAGCGCGGCGTAGTCGTGAACATCGAGTCGACCGTCCAATCGATCCAACGGGCGATCGAGGAGGCCGAGCTCATGGCCGGCTGCGAGATCAACACCGTGCTCACGGGAATCGCAGGCAGCCACGTGCGCTCGCTGAACTCGCACGGCATCGTCGCGATTCGCGACAAGGAGGTCAGCGCCGGCGACGTCGAGCGCGTGATCGACGCCGCGCGCGCGGTCGCGATACCGGCCGACCAACGCGTGATCCACGTGCTGCCGCAGGAATTCATCATCGACTCGCAGGAAGGCATCCGCGAGCCGATCGGCATGTCGGGCGTGCGGCTCGAGGGCAAGGTCCACCTCGTCACCGGCGCGGTGAGCGCGGCGCAGAACGTCGTGAAGTGCGTGCAGCGCTGTGGGCTCACCGTCGAAGACATGGTGCTCGAGCAGCTCGCGTCGAGCTACGCGGTGCTGACCGACGACGAGAAAGAGCTCGGCGTCTGTCTCGTCGACATGGGCGGCGGCACGACCGATATCGCCATCTTCTGCGGCGGCGCCATCCAGCACACGGCAGTGATCCCGATCGCCGGCGACCAAGTGACGAACGACATCGCGGTGTCGCTCCGGACGCCGTTGCCGTACGCCGAGGAAATCAAGATCAAGTACGCGTGCGCGCTGTCGCAGCTCGCCAATCCCGACGAGACGATCGAGGTGCCGAGCGTCGGCGACCGGCCGCCGCGGAGATTGGCGCGGCAAACGCTCGCCGAGGTCGTCGAGCCGCGTTACGAGGAGCTCTATCAGCTCGTGCGCGAGGAGCTCAGGCGCAGCGGCTTCGAGGAGATGATCGCGGCCGGCGTCGTGCTCACGGGCGGCAGCGCCAAGATGGAGGGCGCGATCGAGCTCGCCGAGGAAGTGTTCCACATGCCGGTCCGGCTCGGCGTTCCGCAGTTCATCGATGGCCTCTCGGATGTCGTGCGCAATCCGATCCACGCGACCGGCGTCGGGTTGCTCCTGTACAGCAAGCAAGCGATGCAGGCGAAGGCTGAAAGCGCCCAATCGCGAAACGGTTTCTCCAGCACGCTCGACAAGATGAAAGGCTGGTTTCAACGGAATTTGTAGTCCTAAAGGTTTGATGTGAATAAAAGGAGACGGGGAATGTTCGAATTGATGGACGGATACAGCGAAACGGCTGTGATCAAAGTGGTCGGTATCGGTGGAGGCGGCGGCAACGCCGTCGCCCACATGGTGCGGTCCGGTATCGAAGGCGTCGACTTCATTTGCGCGAACACCGACGCGCAGGCGCTGAAGAGCGCGAAGGTGAAAACGGGGCTGCAGATCGGCTGCAACATCACGAAGGGTCTCGGCGCGGGCGCGAACCCCGAAGTCGGTCGGCAGGCCGCGATGGAGGACCGCGACCGGATCCAGGAGGTCATCGAAGGCGCGGACATGCTGTTCATCACAGCGGGCCTCGGCGGCGGTACCGGCACGGGCGCGGCGCCGGTCGTCGCGCAACTCGCGAAGGAGATGGGAATTCTCACCGTCGCGGTCGTGACCAAACCGTTCGGCATGGAAGGCGGCAAGCGCATGCGAGTAGCCGAGCAGGGCATCGCCGAGCTCGGCCGCTTCGTCGACTCCCTCATCACCATCCCGAACGAGAAGCTCCTATCCGTGCTCGGACCTCAGACGACGCTGCTCGACGCGTTCAAGGCCGCGAACGAGGTGCTTCAGGGCGCGGTGCAGGGCATCGCGGAGCTCATCACGCGTCCCGGTCTGATCAACGTCGACTTCGCCGACGTGCGCACCGTGATGTCGGAGATGGGCATGGCGATGATGGGCTCCGGCGTCGCGAGCGGCGCGGATCGCGCGAGGATCGCGGCGGAGGCGGCCGTCTCTAGCCCGCTGCTCGAGGACATCAATTTGTCCGGCGCGAACGGCATTCTCGTCAACGTGACCGCCGGCGTCGATCTCGCGATCGGCGAGTTCCAGGAGGTCGGCGATACCGTGAAGCAGTTCGCGTCCGACGATGCGACGGTCGTCATCGGCACGGTCATCGATCCCGAGATGACCGACGAGATCCGCGTGACCGTGGTCGCGACCGGCCTCGGCCAGGCCGTCGGGGTCGGCGAGAAGCCGATCAAGGTGGTCCGCAAGGTCCCGCCGCCGCTCGTCGCGGCCAAGCAGCCGCCGCGCGAGCCGAACTACAACGACCTCGAGAAGCCCGCCCACCAGCGCAAGCGGGCGGTGGGCGACGGAATGGCCGGTACCGAAAGCCTCGAGGACCTGCTGGACATCCCGGCCTTTCTGCGCCGACAAGCGGATTGATTCCCGGCCGCGGCGGCAAGCCAGTTCCTTGCCGCCGCCAACGGGGCTATGTTACGGTCCTCGGCCCTTCCGCAGGCCGTCGATGGCCTGCGGACGCGGGCATGGAGCTCGCGTTGGGCGGAACGGACACGAGGGCGCCTTGTGCGTCAACGCACTTTAAAAGAGTCGATTCAATCCACCGGCATCGGACTGCATAGCGGCGACAAGGTCTACATGACCCTGCGGCCGGCGCCCGTGAACACGGGGATCGTGTTCCGGCGGCTCGATTTGCCGGAGCCGGTCGACGTCCCGGCCCGCGCGCTGAACGTCACCGAGACGATGCTCGGCACCACGCTCGAGCACGACCTCGCGAAGGTGGGCACGGTCGAGCATTTGATGTCTGCGCTCGCGGGGCTCGGAATCGACAACGCGTTCGTCGATCTCACGGCCGCCGAGGTGCCGATCATGGACGGCAGCGCAGCGCCGTTCGTGTTCTTGCTCGAATCCGCCGGTATCGAGGAGCAAAGCGCCCCGAAGCGCTTCGTGCGCGTGCGCAAGCGCGTCGAGGTCGGCGAGGGCGACAAATGGGTGCGGCTAGACCCGCACGACGGCTTCCGGGTCAACGTCGAGATCGACTTCGATCACCCGGCGCTGCGCAAGCACCGCCAGTCGATGACCATGGATTTCTCGACGAGCACGTTCTTGAAGGAAATCAGCCGCGCCCGAACCTTCGGATTTCTCAAGGACCTCGAGACCTCGCGCAAGCTCGATCGCGCGCTCGGCGGCAGCCTCGACAACGCAATCGTGATGGACGACTACCGCGTGCTGAACGAGGACGGACTCCGGTTCCGCGACGAGTTCGTGCGCCACAAGGTGCTCGACGCGCTCGGGGACCTCTATCTCGTCGGCGCCGGCCTGATCGCCGAGTTCAGCGGCTTCAAGTGCGGCCACCGGCTCAACAATCTGCTGGTTCGGCGCTTGCTCGAGCAGCCCGACGCCTACGAGGAAGTCGTGTTCGACGAGGCGCTCGAGCAGCGCTCGCCGGTTTCCTACCAGCTCGCCACCGGACACTGACGAGAGCGAGCCTTCAGCCGCCGCCGCGCGGCACGACCTTGATCCGCACGCGCGCGCTCGGCAGCCGCTCGATCGAATAGCGCACGCGCGCGGCCCAGCTCGGCGAATCCATTACGACCACGATCTCGCCGTCGGCGTTGCTCGCGGCGCTCACGAGATGCGCCGCCTCGTCCGCAGGCAGAAGCTTGCGTATTTCCTCTGTCGCCAAACGGCGACGGTCCGCTTCGCGCGCCAGTGCGCCGAGCGGTCCATTTGCTAAGTGTTCCGCGAGGCTACGGGGTTCATGATTTGACATTTCACTGAGAGCAATGTCTACGTTTCGAGGCGAAAAACTTGAGCCGTCCGGGGTGCATCGTGCAGGCTAGCGAGTGCTCGTTGGGGCAAACCGTTCGAAAGAGCGGGACGCAAAGCCACCGGTCTACCGGAGTCTCTCCTAGGATAGCGGGGTTGCCGAGTTGAAAGTTTACAAAACACGCTATACTCGGCTCGCATGCCGGCGTCCCCCGTGGCGCTGGCTCGAAGAAGTAAAAGCCACGAGCCGAGGCACCGCATGCAGTTAATCCTCCTTTCGAAAGAGCGAGGACACTTGGGCCAAGTCCATTTGGACTCGGGCCGCGCGTGGCTCGGCGTCGTCGCTGTCGCGCTGATCATCTGCACCGGCGTGTTCTACGGCGGCTTCAAAGCCGCGGAGCTATTCGGCATCAGCAACCCGAAGGGCCAGGTCGAGACCTGGCGCGCCGAGATCGCGAACCAGCAATCGATTCTCGACGGGACGCGCGAGGCGCTGCAGCAGAATGTCGACGCGCTCGCTCTGCGGCTCGGCCAGATGAACGCCCACGTCGTGCGGCTCGACGCGCTCGGCGCGCGGCTCACGCAGATGGCGGGGCTCAAGGACGGAGAGTTCGATTTCACGAGCCAGCCTTCGCTCGGCGGTCCGGAAGAGCCGTTGGCCGCGAGCGAGTCCTCGAAGATCGGCGGTGTGGTCGGGGCGCTCGACGTGCTCGACCAACAGCTTTCCGATCGCCGCCGTCAGCTCGGCGTGCTCGAGGAGATGTTGCTGTCGAGCAAGCTTCGCGCTGACGTCCATCCGGAAGGGCGGCCGGTCACGGCCGGCTACGTGTCGTCGCAGTTCGGCAGCCGCACGGATCCGTTCACGGGCCGGCTCGCGTTCCATAAGGGCGTGGACTTCGCCGGTCGCGCGGGCGCCGATGTCGTGGCCGTCGCGTCGGGAGTCGTGATCTGGTCCGGGCCGCGCTTCGGCTACGGCGACATGGTCGAAGTCAACCACGGCAACGGCTACGTGACTCGCTATGCGCACAACGCGGACAACCTCGTCGCGGTCGGCGACACGGTGCGCCGCGGTCAGGTCATCGCGCGCATGGGCGACAGCGGCCGCGCGACGGGCCCAAACCTGCACTTCGAAGTTCTGTTGAACGACAAGGTCGTCGATCCGCTGACCTACATCGGCCGGTAACCGCGCCGCCTCCGCGCTCGGCCGTCCGCCAGTTTCCCGCCAGCTCGATCCCTCGCTTAAGCGCGCCGGTGCCCAAAACGGGTCCGCGTCCTTAGAATAGACCGCTTTACCGCAAGCTTAAGCGTAGGTCCCGCGTGCTCAGCACCGTCTCCAATCTCATGACCGGCGTCTTTGGCAGCCGCAACCAGCGGCTGATCAAGCGCTACGGCTCCCTCGTGGCCGCCACGAATGCACTCGAGTCGAACCTCAAAGGGTTGAGCGACGAGCAACTGCGCGCCAAGACGTTCGAGCTCAAGGAGCGCTACACGGCGCAGAAGGACCTCGACGCGCTGCTGCCCGAGGCGTTTGCGCTCGTCCGCGAGGCCGCGCAGCGCACGCTGAAGATGCGGCATTTCGACGTCCAGCTGATCGGCGGCATCGCGCTGCACCAGGGCAAGATCTCGGAGATGCGGACCGGCGAGGGTAAGACGCTGGTCGCGACGCTCCCCGCCTACTTGAATGCGCTGACCGGTAACGGCGTCCACATCGTGACCGTCAACGAGTACCTCGCCCAGCGTGATGCGGACTGGATGGGGCCGATCTACCGGTTCCTCGGGCTCGAAGTCGGCGTGATCAAGAGCAATCAGCCGCCCGACGAGAAGCGCCGCGCCTACCTTGCCGATATCACGTTCGGTACGAACAACGAGTTCGGCTTCGACTACTTGCGCGACAACCTCGCGTTCCGTCCCGAGGACCGCGCGCAGCGCAAGCTCGTCTACGCGATCGTCGACGAGGTCGACTCGATCCTGATCGACGAGGCGCGCACGCCGCTGATCATCTCGGGCCGCTCTGAGGAGAGCACGGAGCTCTACGTGCGGATCAATCACTTGATCCCGCAGCTCAAGCGCCACGACCCGCCGCCCGGCAAGGCCAACGACGAGATCGAGTCGACACAAGTCGAGCTGATCGGGCTCAAGGGCGAGTCCCTCGGCACGATGTCGACGGCGGAGGCGCTAGCCAAAGCGAAGGAGCGCGGCCTGCACGTGATCGAGGTCGACGCGTCGGCCAAGCCCGCGCGTGCGCAGCTGTTCACCCCGGGCGACTACACGATCGACGAGAAGCAGAAGCAGGCGCACCTCACGGAGGAGGGCCACGAGAAGGTCGAGAAGCTGTTCGCGCGGGCGGGGATTCTCGCCGACGGCGAGAGCCTCTACGACGCGTCGAACATTCGGCTAATGCATCACCTCACGGCGGCGCTGCGCGCGCATGGCCTGTTCAAGCGCGACGTCGATTACATCGTCAAGGACGGCGAGGTGATCATCGTCGACGAGTTCACGGGCCGCACGATGATCGGCCGGCGCTGGTCCGACGGCTTGCATCAAGCCGTGGAGGCCAAGGAAGGCGTGCAGGTGAAGGAGGAGAACCAGACGGTCGCCTCGATCACGTTCCAGAATTACTTCCGCATGTACGGCAAGCTCGCCGGCATGACGGGCACCGCGGACACCGAGGCGTACGAGTTCCAGCAAATCTACGGTCTCGAGGTCGTCGTGATCCCGACGCACAAGCCGATGATCCGTGACGACGCGCCGGATCTCGTCTATCTCACCGCGGATGACAAGTTCAGCGCGATCATCCAGGACATCAAGGACTGCCACGAGCGCGGCCAGCCCGTGCTCGTCGGCACGACGTCGATCGAGACCTCGGAGTTCCTGTCGGGACTCTTGAAGACGCACAAGGTCCCGCACCAGGTGCTGAACGCGAAGTTTCACGAGCGCGAGGCGGAGATCGTCGCCCAGGCCGGCCGGCCCGGCACCGTGACGATCGCGACCAACATGGCGGGCCGCGGCACGGACATCGTGCTCGGCGGCAATCTGTCCGCCGAGCGCATGCGGCTCGAGGCGCCGACCGAGGAGATGATCGCGGCGCTCGACCAGGACTGGACCGAGCGCCACAACAAGGTCATCGAGACGGGCGGCTTGCACATCATCGGCACCGAGCGCCACGAGTCGCGGCGCATCGACAATCAGCTGCGCGGCCGTTCCGGCCGGCAGGGCGATCCGGGCTCGAGCCGGTTCTATCTATCGCTCGAGGACAATTTGATGCGGATCTTCGGCGACCCCGAGCGCATCAAGCGGCTGCTGTCGCGGGCCGGCATGAAGGCCGGCGAGGCGATCGAGAGCAAGCTGTTGTCGCGGCAGATCGAGCGGGCGCAGCGCAAGGTCGAGGCGCACAACTTCGACATCCGCAAACAGTTGCTCGAGTACGACGACGTCGCGAACGACCAGCGCAAGGTGGTCTACCAGCAACGCGCCGAGCTCATGGACGCCGAGGACATCAGCGACGCGGTGCGCGCGATTCGCGCCGAGGTCGTGAATCAGGTCGTCACGGAATACGTGCCCGCCGAGAGCCCCGAGGAGATGTGGGACAAGGATGGGCTCGGCAAGGCGCTCGACCGAGAGTTCGGCGTCCGATTCGACGCCGCCAAGGTGCTCGAGCAGGACCACACGCTCGACGAGAAGGCGCTGCACGCGCGGATCGTCGCGGACGCAGAGCAGGAGTACGAGAAGAAGACGGCCGAGATAGGGCCGAAGCTGATGCACCACATCGAGAAGGAGATCATGCTCCGCCAGCTCGATCTGCACTGGAAGGAGCACATCGGCGCGCTCGACTATCTTCGCCAGGGCATCCACCTGCGCGGCTACGCGCAGCGCAATCCGAAGCAAGAGTACAAGCGCGAAGCGTTCGAGATGTTCAGCGGCATGCTCGAGCGTGTGAAGCATGACACGATCTCGATCTTGTCGAAGATTCAGATCCGACGGCCCGAGGACGTGCAGGCAATCGAGCCCGAGACGCCCGACCCGCGCACGTTGCGGTTCCAGCACGCGGCTGCACCGTCGCTCGTCGCGCCCCCTCCGCCGCCCGAGCCGGTGGCGCCTCCGCCCGGCGCGCGAGCGATGGGCGGCGCCCGGCTGCCGCAGTCCGCCGAAGCCGCCGAGCCCGTCGCGCCGTATGTGCGCGAGCAGCCGAAGGTCGGCCGCAACGCGCCGTGTCCCTGCGGCTCGGGGAAGAAATTCAAGCAGTGCCACGGCCGGCTCAGCTGACGCCGTGAGCGGCGCTAAGCCGCTACACGTGCTCGTCGGCCTGATCGGCGACGCGTGTGGCCGTTGGCTCGTGAACCAGCGCCGTCCCGGCACTGACCTCGCGGGCTTTTGGGAGTTTCCGGGCGGCAAGCGACACGCGCACGAGACCCCGTTAGCGGCCCTGCGCCGCGAGCTCGACGAGGAGCTCGGCATCGAAGTGGTGGCGGCCGAGCCTTGGCTCGAGCTCGTCCACGACTATCCCCACAAGAGCGTGCTACTCGACGTCTGGCGGGTGCTCGACTATCGGGGGGAGGTCGACGCTCGGGAGGGCCAGGCGCTCGACTGGGTCCCGGCCGCGCGACTCGCGGCGTTGCCGCTATTGCCGGCCGATCTGCCGATCGTCGAAGCGCTGCTGCGCGCGGACTCGAGCCTCAACAAATCGCGAGCAGGAAGCGAACGTCCTGAGTGACTTGAACGGGCCGTTCGTCGACGCTGCGCCAGCGGAGGAAACGCAAAGTGAACCGGTGTTGTCCCGCGCTCACTTCGGGATAGAAGCCGGCCGTCGCGGGCAGCAGCACGCGAATGAGGTTCATCTGCTCGTTTCGGTCGGCGCTGTGCTGAAAGAAGCCGCCGACCGCGACCTCGTCCCTCGGCTCCGTCGCCTCCCGCGTGAGCCAGAGCACCTCGGCGACCGCGTCGCAAAGCGGCTCGATCTTGCCGATCCACGTCTGGAGCTGTCGGCGGCGCTCGGGGGCGGGCTGGTGTAGCCAGTAGCCGTAGTCCGGCACGTCGAACGAGCAGGTGCCGCCGGGGATCCCACTGCGATGCCGGATCGTGTTCAAAAACTCGCATTCTTTCAATGGGTTAATGAGCTGAGAGCCCGCGTCGGCGATACGCCCCTTGAGCGCTTCGATCTCGTTGATCAGGCGTGTGAGGCGCGCCGGGTCGACTCTCGGCTGACTGCGGAAGCGGCCGAGCACGGCGGCGTGATGATCGAGCTCTTTGAGCACGTCGGAGCGCACGTCGCCGCGACCGAGGATGGTCAAGATCTCGAGCAACCCCGCGACTGCGCCGCGCGCGCCGAAGTCGGTCGGCTCGGCGGCGTGGAACCGCGTTTGCTCGTACAGGAACTCGATCCGCAGGAACGTCCGCATCCGCTCGCTGAGCGGCTGTTCGAACTTCATCAGCTCGGGCTCGGGCGAAACGACGGGGAGCTCGGCGGCGGTGTTCATGCCGCTATTCTGCGCGAGCGAGCGACGCTGAAGCAAACGTCGCGATCGAGAGACGCTCGGCGAGCCGTCAGGGTGTCGACGAATGCGTCGCGCGACTCGCGAGCTCGAGATAACGAAGGTGCAGCTGCGCGACTTGGCGACGCGTGTGCTCGACGTCGCCGCTGTTGTCGATCACGTCGTGAGCGGCGCGTAGTCGCGTCGCGCGATCCGCTTGCGCCGCGATCATCGCGAGCGCCTCAGCACGCGGGATTGCGTCGCGGCGCATCAGGCGCTCGAGCTGCAGGGACTCCGGACAGTCGACGACCGCTACTCGGTCGACGAGCGTCGCAAAATCGGTCTCGACGAGCAGCGGCACCGCGACGATCGCGTACGGGCGGCGAACCTCGGCGAGCCTCGCGAGCAATCGAGCGCGAATCAGGGGGTGCAGCAGCGCGTCGAGAGCGCCGCGCTTCTCGGGGTCCGCAAACACGAGCTTACGAAGCGCGGCCCGATCGAGCTCGCCGCGTGAAGTCAGTAGCTGCGGCCCAAAGGTGTCTCGAATCGCCGACAGCGCGGGCTCGCCCGGCGCGACCACTTCGCGCGCGAGCTGATCGGCGTCGACGAGCTCGGCGCCGAGCTTCACGAACAGGTTGGCTACGAGCGATTTGCCGCTCGCGATGCCGCCCGTGAGGCCGATGCGCAGCGCGCGGACGGTGGGTGCGCCTCCGCCGTCGTCGTTCACTTGAGGAAGAGATCCGCGTACAGACGAATCAGCCGCTCTCCGAATACGAGCGCCACCCAACCGGCGGCCGCGAGATAGGGTCCGAACGGAATCGGCACGTGTCGCGAGCGTCCGCCCGCGATCAGCCCGACTCCAACCACCGAGCCGACCACGGCGGAGAGCAGGATCACGAGCGGCAGCTTCTGCCAACCGAGCCACGCACCGATCGCGGCGAGCAGCTTGAAGTCGCCGTAGCCCATGCCTTCCTTCCCGGTGATGAGCTTGAACAGCTGATAGACGGTCCAGAGACTGAGATAGCCCGCAACCGCGCCGACGACGCTCGAGTGCAGATCCGTGAACAGCGGCTTGTCGCCGACCGGAAACGCCGCGATCACGACACCGGCCCAGAGCAGCGGCAGCGTGATCGAGTCGGGCAGCAGCTTGTGATCGAGGTCGATCAGCGTGAGCGCGAGCAAGGACCAGGTGAAGCCGAGCGCGGCGACGGTCTGCCACGTGGGCCCGAACGCATAAGCGACCACGACGCCTAGAATCGCCGCGGCGGTTTCGACGGAAGGATAGCGGAGGGAGATCCGATAGCCGCAGCCCGCGCAGCGCCCGCGCAGCGCGAGGTAGCTCAGCACGGGCACGTTGTGGATGGCCGCGATTCGCTGGCCGCAGCTCGGGCAAGTCGACGGCGGCCAGGCGAGATCGAAGCGACCGTTGCGGGCGTGTGCCGGCACCGGCACGGCGTTCGGATCGAGCTCGGCGCATTGGGCGCGCCACGCGAGCTCCATCATGATCGGCAGCCGATACGCGACGACGTTCAGGAAGCTGCCGACGATCAGACCCAAGAGGACGACTGCACCCAAGAGCGTGATGGGCCAGACCTCGAACATGTCCACGATCACGGGCTGAAGCCTCTGCAGAGGGCGGTCATTGTCACCGCGCGGTGCGCCCGACGCCAGTCACGCCCGAGGGCGCGCGAGCGGGCCAACAGTCGAAGCGGATTGACGGGCTCGATTAGACGACGGATCCCATCTTGAAGATCGGCAGATACATCGCGATCACGAGGCCGCCGACGAGCACGCCGAGGATCGCCATGATCAGCGGCTCGAGCAAGCTCGACATGCTGTCCACGGCGTTGTCGACCTCTTCCTCGTAGAAGTCGGCGACCTTCGCCGACATCGCATCGAGGGAGCCCGATTCCTCGCCGACCGCGATCATTTGATTGACCATGTTCGGGAACAGCTCGGTGTTCTCCATGGCGCGCTGCAGCCGCTGGCCCGTTGCGACCTCGTCGCGCATTCGGCGCACCGCCGTCTCGTAGACGATGTTGCCGCACGCGCCCGCGACCGAATCGAGCGCCTCGACGAGCGGCACGCCGGCCGCGAAGGTCGTCGACAGCGTGCGCGCGTACCGGGCGATCGCAGACTTGTTCAGGATCATGCCGATGATCGGGATCCTGAGCATTGCGCGGTCGACGAAGTGCTGCACGCCGCGGTTGCGCTTCTTCGCCTGCAGGAACCCGATGATGCCGCCCACGGTCAGCACCAGCAGCAACCAGCCGGTGCTCTGCACGAACTTCGACACATCGATCACCATGCGCGTGAACGCGGGCAGGTCTGCGCCGAAGCCCTTGAACAGAGATTCGAACTCCGGGATGACGTAAATCATCAGAATCACGGTCACGACGATCGCGACGACGACGACCGCGGCGGGATAGAACAACGCCTTCTTGATCTTCTTCTTGATCGCCTCGGTCTTTTCCTTGTACGTCGCGACCTTGTCGAGCAGCGTCTCGAGCGCGCCGGCCTGCTCGCCCGCAGCCACGAGGCTCACGAACAGGTCGTCGAAGTGCAGCGGGTGCTTCGCGAGCGCGTCGGCGAGCGACGAGCCGCCCTCGACGTCGCCCTTGATCGCGAAGATCAGCTTCTGCATCGCCGGGTTCTCGTGGCCGGCGCCGACGATGTCGAACGACTGCACGAGCGGTATGCCGGCAGTCATCATCGTCGCGAGCTGACGGGAAAAGATCGCAATGTCGGCCGCCCCGACCCGGCCCTGCTTGCGGAACAGCATGCTCTGCTTGCGGACCCGCTTCGGCGTGACACCTTGGCGGCGCAGCTCTTGCCGAACCGCGGTCTCGTTCGCGGCGACAATCTTGCCTTTGACTTTCTTGCCGGTTCGGTCAGTGCCTTCCCACGTGAACGGGACTTGGCCGATCGCAGCAGCACTTTGAGCCATGTGTCCGGGCCTCCCAACGCAGAGCTCGCTCGAGCTTTAGACCACGCGCGCTGGGCGCGGATCGCTACTCGATTGTAACTCTGTTGATCTCTTCCAAACTGGTAACGCCGTCCTTGACTTTCTTGAGCGCGGAAGTCCGAAGGTCGACGACGCCTTCCTTCTTCGCCTCTTCCGCGATCTGGATCGCGTTGCCGCCTTCCATGATGATGCGACCGATCTGCTCCGAGCACGGCATCACCTGGTAAATGCCGACGCGGCCCTTGTAGCCGCCCGTGCATTGCGCGCAACCTTTCGCCGTGAAGATCGTCACGCCGCTTTCGATGTCGGCGCGCGTGAACCCTTCCTTCAGCAGCGCCTCGGGCGGGATGTCCACCGGCTCCTTGCAGTTGGCGCATAGCTTGCGCGCGAGACGCTGCGCGATGATGAGGCTGACCGAGCTCGCGATCGCGTACGGTTTGACACCCATGTCGACGAGCCGCGTGAGCGTCTTCGGCGCGTCGTTCGTGTGCAGCGTCGACAGCACCAAGTGGCCCGTTTGCGCGGCCTTGATCGCAATCTCGGCCGTCTCGAGGTCGCGGATCTCGCCGACCATGATGATGTCCGGGTCTTGGCGCAGGAAGGCGCGCAGCGCGGCCGCGAACGTGAGCCCGACCTTCGGGTTCACGTTTACCTGGTTGATGCCGGGCACCATGATTTCGGCCGGATCCTCGGCGGTCGAGATGTTTCGATCGGCCGTGTTCAAGATGTTGAGGCCCGTGTACAGCGACACGGTCTTGCCGCTACCGGTCGGACCCGTGACGAGAATCATCCCGTACGGCTTCGCGAGGTTCTCGAGATAGATCTTCTTTTGGTTCTCTTCGTAACCGAGCGCGTCGATGCCGAGCTGCGCGCTCGAGGGATCGAGCAACCGGCACACGACCTTCTCGCCGAACAACGTCGGGCACGTGTTCACGCGGAAGTCGATGGAGCGGTTCTTGGACAGCTTCATCTTGATGCGGCCGTCCTGCGGGATCCGCCGCTCGGCGATGTCGAGCCGCGCCATGACCTTGAGCCGCGCCGCGACCTTCATCGACAGCGCGACGGGCGGGCGCGCGATCTCGGTCAACACGCCGTCCTGGCGCAGGCGAATCCGAAAGTGCTTCTCGTACGGCTCGAAGTGAATGTCCGACGCGCCGCGCTTGATCGCGTCGAGCATCACCTTGTTCACGAAACGGACGATCGGCGCGTCGTCGATGTCCTGGGTCGTGACCGCCTCGCCCACTTCCTCGTCTGCGGCCGAAACTTCGAGATTCTCGAGGTCGAAGTCGCCCCCGTCGTCGAGGCTCGACATCGAGGTGTCGACCTGCTCGATCGCGCGCGCGACGCGCGCGTCGAGCTTGTCCTGCTCGACGACCACGGGCTCGATGCGCAGCGTGGTCTGGAACTTGACGTCGTCGAGCGCCTGCAGATTGGTCGGATCGCAGACCGCGACATACAAGCGCTTGCCGCGTTGCAGCAAGGGCAGGATCCGGTGCTTCGTGAGCAGCTTTTCCTCGACGAGCTTCACGATGTCGAGGTCGAGATCGACGGCATCGAGGTCGAGCAGCGGCACGCCGAACTCGTGCGCAGCGGCAATCGCGATCTGGCGCGGGTCGCCGAGCCGGTTCGCGACGAGATGCGGCACGAGCTGCGCGCTCTTGCCGCCAATCGCCTCGAGCGACGCCAATAGGTCGGCTTCGGAGACGACCCCGTCTTGCACGAGCCGGCGCGGAAGGCCGGTCAAGGGCCCTTGGGCTGCCGTAACTGCCATGAATTCAGGTGCTTAGCCGAGACCGTTAAGCTTGACAATAACGATAACGGCCTACTTTCAGGCTCTCGGCAGAGGCTGTCAACCGCGTGGTTCTGCTTTTGTGACGGAGATTTGAGTTGCGACGCCGGCGCGTCAGCGGCAATTGCTCGGCAGATACCGGGGCTGGATGTTCGTGAGCACCTGAACCGCGTGGCGCGCTCCGTTCGCGAAGCCGAGCGGCTGGAGCCCCGCCCCCGGAATCCGGTTGCCGCAGACCCAGACGATCTCCTGAGTGGCCGTTTCGAACGGTGTGAGCGACAGCGTCCGGCCGGCGATGGTCGGGTCGGCCGGAGCGCCGAAACGAAGGTCGATTCGGCCGTCAACGATCTCGAGCGCCTCGACATAGTCGATCGTCACGTTCGGTGGCACGCTCGGCAGGCCCGCGGACGGACCGTCTCGCGGAGGTTCCCTGTCGCGTTCGAACGCGCGCTCGACGTCGCGTTGCGCCGCATCGGCGGCCGCGATGCCTTCGGCGATCTCGGTGCGCACGACATGCGTCCTGTAAGCCGAGAAGCCCAGTGCGCCGACGAGCGCCGTTACGGCGAGCGCAAGCGCGAGCTCGATCGATGTCACGCCGCGAGTGGCGAATGGGTTCAGCCTGGCTGTTGCGTCCGAAGCCATAAGAAGAACACACAAAAAAGGCCCCTCATCACTGAGGGGCCTCGCTTTGCACAGGCCAAGCCGTTGCTTGGTCGTTCAAGGCATCGTCTGAAGTTACGGACGGCAGGCCGCCGGCAGGTACTTCAAGGTAGCCGCATTGTTCAGCGAGCCACCACCCACCACGGCGTTCTTCATCAAACCGACCGAGCCGTTCGGCACCGGCGCGCCGCCACACCGCCACTCGACCGAGTTGTCATTCGAGACATACGGGACGAGCTCGAGCGTAGCGCCCTTGATGATGCTGTTGACCTCGTTGCCGTCGTAGGTGATCTGGATCACGCCGTTCGTGACCAGCACCTGGTTGACGTACTTACCGGCCGTATCCGTCGCGTTCGCCGACATGCCGGCGGCGACACGATCAAGGGGCGCGACGCCCTTGTTCGTGAACGACTCGGATACCGCGGCCTTCGCTGCCGCTGCGAGGTTCATTCCCTCGGTCACCTGAGCGCGGATCGTGTAGTCCTGGTAGGCCGGGATCGCGATCGCGGCCAGGATGCCGATGATGGCCACCACGATCATCAACTCGATGAGCGTGAAGCCCTGTTGCACTTTCTTCATTGAGGGAAACTCCTCTAGCGGTTTCAAAACGTTGGTTTAGCGGTCGGACGCCGCAAAGCGTCTGCGCCTGTTTTGCAAGCGGTGTGCCAGTGATCCGCTGCTATGTCAAAACGTGAACGCCGCCGCGTCATGCAGCACGTCTCGCTCCCAAGCTGTCCGGCGGGCTCGACATATTGCGCCGCGAATGAACCGCTACACAGACTGATATGCGGCACAATCTGACCAAAATTGTCAGCGGATTCGGCGCGTGGCGACACAGCGCTCCGGGGTCGACGGTGCCGCAAGCTCGTGCTCGATCAACGCTGCGCGAGCCTTCTGAGTCGAGTGGGGCGTCGGAGCGTTCCGCCTGCTCCCGAGCCGGCTCAGCGTGCGAGGGTCGCGCATCGACACGTCGCCGCCGCGCTCGCGCAACGGCGGCAACTGGAGGCCGATCGCGCTTTCAAAAAAAAGGCCCCTCATACCGAGGGGCCTCGCTTTGCACAGGCCAAGCCGTTGCTTGGTCGTTCAAGGCATCGTCTGAAGTTACGGGCGGCAGGCCGCCGGCAGGTACTTCAAGGTGGCCGCATTGTTCAGCGAGCCACCACCCGCCACTGCGTTCTTCATCAGCGCGACCGAGCCGTTGGGCTGGGGAGCGCCGCCGCACTGCCACTCGACCGAGTTATCGGCCGAGACCCAGGGGACGAGCTCGAGCGTAGCGCCCTTGATGATGCTGTTGACCTCGTTGCCGCCGTAGGTGATCTGGATCACGCCGTTCGTGACCAGCACCTGCGACACGTACTTGCCGGCCGTGTCCGTCGCGGCACCCGACATGCCGGCGGCCGTGCGGTTAGCGGGCGCAACGCCCTTGTTCGTGAACGACTCGGACACCGCGGCCTTCGCCGCCGCCGCGAGGTTCATTCCCTCGGTCACCTGAGCGCGGATGGTGTAGTCCTGGTAGGCCGGAATCGCGATCGCGGCCAGGATGCCGATGATGGCCACCACGATCATCAACTCGATGAGCGTGAAGCCCTGTTGCACTTTCTTCATTGCGGAAGCTCCTCTAGCGGTTTCAATACGTTGATTAGCGGTCTGACGCCGCAAAGCGTCTGCGCCGTCATGTGCAAGCGGTGTGCCAGTGCCTCGCCGCCATGTCAAAACGTCAACGCCGGCGCGACGTGCCGCACGTCTCGCCTCAAGACACTCCGACGGGTTCGACATATTGCGCCCGCGGAAGCACCGCCGCGCAGACTGATATGCGGCACAATCTGACCAAAATTGTCACCGGATTCGGCGCGCGGCGACACTCGGCCGGTCACTCGATGCCGAGTTTCTTGATGCGGTAACGCAGCGCGCGGAACGTTATGCCGAGCTTCTTCGCCGCGGCAGTCTTGTTGTAGCGGGATTGCTCGAGCGCCTTCACGATCGCTTCGCGCTCGATTTCCTCGAGATGCGTGCCGAGCGGTGCAGCGCTGTCGACTGCATGCCGTTCGACGCCGCCGGTCTCCGTCGGCAACAGCAGGTCCTCGACGTCGATCTGGTCGCCGGAGCACAGCGCGAGCGCGCGTTCGAGGATGTTCTCGAGCTCACGGACGTTGCCAGGAAACTCGTACTCGAGCAGAGCTGCCTGGGCTTTTTCCGTGAGGTGCGGGGTCGGCCCGTTTTGCCTGCTCGCGAGCCGGCTCAGCGCGTGATGCGCGAGCATCAGCACATCGTCGCCGCGATCGCGCAGTGGCGGCACATGGAGGCCGATTACGTTTATCCGGTAGAAGAGGTCCTCGCGGAAGCTGCCCTCCGCGACGAGCTCGCCGAGATCCCTGTGAGTCGCGCTCAAGATTCGCACGTCGACCGGAACTTCCGTCGCCTGTCCGACCGGGCGGATGGTTTTCTCCTGAATTACGCGCAGCAGCTTGACCTGCATGTGCAGCGGCAGGTCGGCAACCTCGTCGAGGAACAGCGTTCCACCTTCCGCGCTCTGGATAAGCCCGACTTTGTCGGTCACCGCGCCCGTGAAGCTGCCCTTCTTGTGGCCGAAGAACTCGCTCTCCATGAGCTCGGTCGGGATTGCGCCGCAGTTGATCGGCACGAACGGCCCATCGCGCCGAGGTCCGGTCTCGTGAATCATCCGGGCCACGAGCTCCTTGCCCGTTCCGGAGTCGCCCGAAATATGGACGGGCGCTTGAGACCGGGCGACTTTCCCGACCATCGCGCGGACCCGCTCGATCGCGGGCGATCGGCCGACCAACGCGTCGTTCGCCGTGCCCTTCTGCCCTAGGCTCTCGCTCTTTAGGCGCAGCGCCACGGTCACGAGCTTGCGCAGGTCGTTCAAGTCGAGCGGCTTCGACACGAAGTCGAACGCGCCGAGCTTGAGCGCTCTCACCGCCGTCTCGACGCTGCCGTGCGCCGTGATCACGGCAACCGGCGTGCCGGGCACCTCGCGCTGAATCCATTCGACGAGCTCGAGCCCGTCGCCATCGGGCAGCCGCATGTCGGTGAGGCACAGATCGTACTGTGTCTTGGCCAGTGCCTGCTTGGCGCTCGCGATGTCGTTGCAGGTCCGCGTCGCGATATCCATTCGCTCGAGCGTCATCGACAGCAGCTCGCAAATGTGGGGCTCGTCGTCGACGACCAGTGCGACCGGGTTCATAGCGCTTCTTCGCTCGTATGCCAGCGGCTCGGATCGGCGAACACTACGCGGAACTGGCTGCCGCCACCCGGCCGGGGGTGGTAACGGAGCGTCGCGCCGTTGCGCTCGGCGAGCTCCCTCGAGATATAGAGGCCGAGACCCGTCCCGCCAGGCTGCCCCGTGAAGAACGGCTCGAAGATCTCGTCGACGTTGCTCGGCTCGACACCCGGTCCCCGATCGCGGACCTCGAGGAAGGGTCGGCCCGAGATCTCGGCATAGCCGCAGCTGAGCTCGATCGCGATTGCGCCGGCCGTCGCGCTCGCGTATTTGACCGCGTTGTCGCAGAGATTCCAGACGATTTGATGTAGGTGCGTCGGGTCCATCTCGGCCTCGACGTCCATCGACGAGTCCGTCACCGCAACCGCGCCCTCGTACAGCTCGAGCGTTTGGACGAACTCACGCGCGAAATCTTCGAGCCAGGGCAGAAGCTGAAGCCGCTCGGGTTGCGTTTGCTTGCGACGCGACAGCGCGAGCACGCTCTCGACGATCTGGCTCACGCGCCGCGCATTCACCCTGATGATGTCGGTTAGCCTTTGTCCGTCCTGGCCGATCCCGGGCGATTCCGCGAGCAACTGGCCGGCGTGGCTCATCGCGCCGATCGGATTGCGGATCTCGTGCGCGATGCTCGCGCTGAGGCGGCCGAGCGCCGCGAGCTTAGCCTGCTGCACGCGGTCCGCGATCAAGGATGTGTCCTCGAGAAAGATGACGACTCCGCCGTTGCGATTCTCACCGAGCGCCGCGAAGTGCGGCACGATATTGGTCGTGCCATCCATCGAGCTGAACGCCTCGACGCGCTCGCCGCCGGCGTGCGTCCGCCAGGTCGCGAGCTGTTCAGCGAGCGGTGCAAAAACCGCGTGCAGGGTTTCGTCGGTGCGCCGAGTGCCGCTGCCGAGGTGCTTTGCGGCCGAGCCGTTGATGAGCCGGATCCGGTTCTCGCCGTCGACGACGACGATGCTCTCGCGCAGATGCTGAATGATGTACTCATTGAGCTCGACGACGTTGCGCAGATCGAGGCCGCGCTGCTCGGCGAGGGCTTCCGTCTCGACGATTCGCGTACGCAGCAGCTGAACAACCGCGGTGATTACGAAGATCGCGGCGCCGAGGATCCCGACGGGCGCGTACTGGGCACTCGTCGTCATGCCTTGCAGCTGTGCGACCGTCTGCTCGGATAGGAGAACGAGCGTCGCGAGCGCGGCGAGCATGAACGCACGCTCGCTTTCCAGCACGAGCGCGAGCGTGCCGACCGACACGATCAAAATACCGCCGAGGCTGCTCGAGATTCCGCCGCTCGCATGGAGCAACAGCGCGATAGACGTGAGATCCGCTCCGAACTGCAAATAGGTTTGCACTCTCGCGCCAGGGAAACGCCGGCGCAGCAGCACGAGCTCGACGCAGCCGACGCCTAGCATCCCGAGTAGCGCAGCCCATGCGAGGTTCGGATCCGCTTCGCCGACGATCCGCGGCCTCTCGATGAGGTAGAACATGACGAGGAGCACGGTGCCGATCGTGAGCCGAAACAGATTCAGCAGTATGAGCACCCGCCACGCAAAGTCTGCGGCGTCGGCGGCTGGCGCGTTGCGCACGCTCCTCGTGCGTCTGATCTCGAGTGCATCGACTGCAGACATGGCCCGAAATATACCCGATTGACACCCGCGGCTTGCGCGGCTCTGGCGCTATAAGAGCGCGCGCGGCGCTTCAGTCGTGTTGAGCTCGCGCTTGTTTCTAGCGAGCGCGAGCATCAAGGTGATCTCCGGAGAGGAGCTTGCGTCTCCAACGAGGCCTTTGTAGGACTCGTAAAGTCGCAGCACGCGCTCCGGCTCATGGGTCGTGAGCCGACCGAGCATTCCGGCCGCGAGCGCAAAGTACTTGAGCTCCTCCTCGCCGGTAGCATTGAGAACCTGCTCGGCGAGGTCGCCCATCTTGCGGCCGTCGCGGGCTGCGACCGCATAGTAAAGGTCGAGCCACGCGCTTAAGGCGGGCGGGAGGGTGTCGCGGCACGCTTGGGGCACGGCCGCGGACAACAGCTCCCGGCCGGCGCTCGGATCGAGATACGCCAGCGAAGACCGCGCGAGCTCGTGCAGCGCGTTCGTCCAGTTCTCCTCGACGCCCGGCCTCTCGCAAGCGTCACGCAACGCACGGAACCGGCTCGTGAGAGACCCGCTCCCGGCGTGCTCCGTCCGTTGCACGAAGACCGCCAACGATCGTTGAGCATCGCGAATCTGCTGGGTCCGTAGGAACGACGCGTCCGGCGTCACTGCGGCGTAGTGCACGTCGGCAACGCCGAGCATCTCGAGCAGCGGCAGCGGCAGGACGCCCCAGCTGAAGAACAGCGTCGCGACCTCTTCGCGGTAGCGCGCCTTGCCCGCGTTCAGGTCGAGGAACGGGAAGAAATCGGAGTTGATCGGGACGTGCGTCTCCGCGAGCAGCGGTTCGATGATCGCCTTCGATCCGGTCTTGCGTATGCGTATGTCGTCCGGTCCTTTCAGGCCCACACGCGCGAGCTCCGCCACGAGCGGCCCATTGAACAGCCGGTCGAAGGAAGGTTCCGGCAACCGACCGGACCGTTTCGCGACAATCAAGATGTTGGTGTTGTCGGTGTTGTAGATCGCATAGTCGCTGAACTCCCGGGTCAAGGCCTTGAGCACGGACAGCGAAAGGTCGTTGTTGAACTCGTAGAGTTGCACCCACTGGACCAACAACCCGTCTTCGGCGAGATAGTGGCTCGCCGTGCGGTAGAACTCCTCCGAGAACAGGCTCGAGACACCGCTGACCCAGGGGTTGGACGGTTCCGCGACGATGACGTCATACGCCTGCTTTTGCTGCGAGAAGAAGGTTTTCGCGTCCTCGATATGGATCGCGCTGCGGGGATCTTCGAACGTCCGCGAGACGCGCTCGCCGAAGCCGCGTGCCGCTACGGTGATCGCGGTTTCGATCTCGACGGTATCGACGCGTTCGATGGATGGGCTTCCGAGCAGCGTGTGGGTCGTGAGCCCGGACCCGAGCCCGATGTTCGCGACCCGCCGCGCATCGGGCTTGTAGGCGAGCGGCAGGGCCCCTGCCATCGTCATCGTGATCTCGTCGAGCACCGGTGTGCGCGTCGGGTCCATCTCGATGCTCGCGTCCGGCTTGCCGTTCGTGGAGATCGTGACCTGGCTGCCGCGCACGATGAGACTGATGCTCGCGGTCTTGCCGTCCTGATACGAGAGCACTTTCGCGCTCCGGTCGAGCTCCGCGGAGCGGTAGCGGTACACGCCTGAGCTCAAGCGCAGCGGATCGAGATGCACCGCGGTTGCCACGCCGACCAATGCCGTGGCCCCGATGATCGATCCTTGCACGAGCCCCCTGACGCGCTGCGCCGGCGCGCTCCTGGCCAACAGCGCGACGCCGAGCGCGACGTCGAGCAGTGCGGCGAATCCGATGAGCTGCTTCAAGCCGAACAGCGGCATCAAAACGTGCACGGCCACGAGCACTCCGGCGATGCCGCCGAGCGTGTTCGCGGCGTAGATGCGGCCGATCGCTCGCTCGCCTTCGCGACCACGCATCAACGCGTGGGTGAACAGTGGCAGCGTCGTGCCGGCGAGGAACGTCGTCGGGACCATGATCGCGAGCGCGATTCCATGGCTCGAAGCCGTGAAGAGCCGATAGCCGACGTCGTTTCTTTGCAGGCCGTTGAGCAGAGCGGCCATCCAGTCGAACGTCTCCACGTAGAGCGGGAGCGTGAGCACCGCCGTCGCGCCCATCAGCACCTGAACCCAGCCGGAGAACCGGACGACGTCCTCGATGCGGTCGATTCTGCGCTTGATCCAGAGGCCTCCGAACGCGAGGCCCGTAATGAATGCGCTCAGCATCAGCTCGAACGAGTGTGTGGTACTGCCGAGCACGAGACTCAGCATCCTGAGCCAGCCAATCTCGTATATGAACGACGAGGCGCCCGTGATCGCCGCGGCTGCGAGGAACAGCGTCGCGAGCCCGTCGCTGCGCGCAGAAGTTGCGGGCGCGACCGCGATGGGCGCGGTCGCGGGGCTCGGGTCCAGCTTCGTGGCCCCCCAGACGACGAGCGCTAGCGCAATGTTGAGCACCCCGGCCGTCACGATCGTGCCCGGGAGCCCGACGAGTGCGATGAGCCAAAAGCCACTCGCGAGCACGCCGAGCGCCGCTCCGATGCTGTTCGTGAAGTAGAGCATTGCGAGGCTGCCGCCCGGGCCGTCGGGATAGCGTCGGATCACGCCGGTGCTCATCAGCGGGAACGTCATGCCGAGCAGCACGGACTGCGGCAGGATCAGCCCCGCGGCCGTAGACCACTTCAACAGGTGACCGAGCCACGCGGCGTCGATGCTCGGCAGAACAGAAAAATAGAATGCGTCCGACATCGACACGAACGTCCCGTGAAACACGAGCGCGATCACGCCGATCACGCCTTCGACGAGCGCGTACCAGAGCAGCGGCGCGCGCCAGCGCTGCGAGAAGCGCGCGACGAGCCACGAGCCGATCGCCAGCCCGCCCATGAAGATGATCAGGACGAGCGACTGGGCATACGCCGCATGGCCGAGGAACAGCTTGAGATAATGGGTCCAGATCGACTCGTAGATGAGCCCCGAAAACCCCGAGATCGCGAACACGGCGAAGAACACCCAGCGCGGGACAGGCCGTGCGAGCGCGGCGCCGGTCGTCGCTGGCGCGCGTGTCGAGCTCATGAGCGCATCACCTGTGGAAGGAGCGGTGACGCATTATGTCCGATCGGGTTTACCCCGCCGGGACACACTTCTCATTTCGCGAGCCTTCTGTCCGCGCCGTCCGGCGGCTGACCTCGTGACCGCAACACTTGGTGACCTGATCGAGCGCTCGCGATGCGAGGCACATCGCGAGCCTCGCTTGCTTCGATCGGTCGTCGTCGTGAACCGTCCGCGCGCACGCGTGACGTGCTCGCAGCGTGCTATCGGGATCGAATGAGCGGTCTGTGGTCGCACGGCGTCGTAGCCTGGTTTGGCCGAGCAGTCGCCGTCGATTCACACAGCATTGCGCATCGAAAGCAGTCATTCGATCGTCGGGACGGACCCCGAGTCTTTTTGCGAGTCCCCGCGGTTTCAGGGAGAATACGGCGCCCCGCGCGCATTCCACCGACACAATCTCGCTATGAATCTCCACGAGTACCAATCGAAGGCACTGTTCGCCGAGTACGGCATTCCCGTTCCAAAAGGGGTCGCGGTGAAGACCCCGGCCGAGGCCAAGGCCGCCGCCGAGAAGCTCGGCGGCAAGATCTGGGTCGTCAAGGCGCAGGTCCACGCCGGCGGCCGCGGCAAGGCGGGCGGCGTGAAGCTCGCGAAGTCGCCCGCCGAGGTAGAGCAGCACGCGAAAGCGCTGCTCGGTACGCGGCTCGTGACGCACCAGAGTGGCCACGAGGGCTTGCCAGTCGATTGGGTCTACGTGGAATCGGGCTCGAGCATCGACCGCGAGCTGTACTTGAGCTTCGTCGTCGACCGCAGCGCCGAGCGCATCGCGATCATGGCGTCCGCGGCGGGTGGCATGGACATCGAGCAGGTCGCGCACGACACGCCGGAAAAGATTTTCACGCTCACGCTGCACCCGGCAGCGGGCGTCGAGGACTACCAGGCTCGCAAGCTCGGGTTCGGGCTAGGGCTCAACGCCGAGCAGCAAGCGGAGCTTCGCGACCTGCTGCGCAAGCTCGCGAAGCTGTTCCGCGAGTGCGACGCGAGCTTGGTCGAGGTCAACCCGCTGATCGTCACGAAGGACGGCCACATCGTCGCGCTCGACGCGAAGATCAACATCGAAGACAACGCTCTTTTTCGTCAGAAGCGGCTCGCCGCAATGCGCGACGCGGCGCAAGAAGATGACCGCGAGCGGCGTGCGCGCGAGCACGACCTCAACTACGTCTCGCTCGACGGCAACATCGCTTGCATGGTCAACGGCGCGGGCCTCGCGATGGCGACGATGGACCTGATCAAGCTGCACGGCGGCGAACCGGCGAACTTCCTCGACGTCGGCGGCGGCGCGACGGCCGAGCGCGTAACCGAGGCGTTCAAGATCATCCTGACGAACAAGAACGTGCGGGCGATCCTCGTGAACATCTTCGGCGGCATCGTGCGCTGCGACACGATCGCCGAGGGCGTGATCACGGCCGTGAAGCAAGTCGAGGTCAAGGTTCCCGTCGTCGTCCGGCTCGAAGGCACGAACGTCGAGAAGGGCCGCGAGCTGCTCGCCGGCAGCGGCCTCAAGATCACGCCGGCCACCGGCCTGACCGACGCGGCCGCGAAAGTCGTGAAGCTCGCAGGAGGCGGGCGATGAGCATCCTGATCGACAAGAACACGAAAGTGATCTGCCAGGGCCTCACGGGCAAGCAGGGCACGTTCCACGCTCAGCAGTGCCTCGATTACGGCACCAAGGTCGTCGCGGGCGTGACGCCGGGCCGCGGCGGCGAGAAGCACCTCGGCCTGCCGGTTTACGACACCGTCGCGGATGCCGCGCGCGCGACCGGCGCGACCGTCAGCATGATCTACGTGCCGGCGCCGTTCGCCGCCGACGCGATCCTCGAGGCGGCCGATGCGGGTCTCGAGCTCGTGGTGTGCATCACCGAGGGCGTGCCCGTGCTCGACATGATCAAGGTGAAGGCCGTGCTGCGCGGCACGCGCACGCGGCTCATCGGCCCGAACTGCCCCGGCATCATCACGCCGGGCCAGTGCAAGATCGGCATCATGCCGGGCTCGATTCACCAGCCCGGCTCGATCGGCATCGTGTCGCGATCGGGCACGCTCACCTACGAAGCCGTGAATCAGACGACGCTGCGTGGCTTGGGCCAGAGCACCTGTGTCGGCATCGGCGGCGATCCGGTCCGCGGCATGAACTTCATCGACTGCCTCGAGCTCTTCGAGAAGGACCCCGCGACGCGCGGGATCATCATGGTCGGAGAGATCGGCGGCTCGGACGAAGAAGCGGCGGCCGAGTACGCCGCGAAGAACGTCTCCAAGCCCATCGTCGGCTACATCGCCGGCGTCGCGGCGCCGCCGGGAAAGAGAATGGGGCACGCGGGCGCGATCATTTCGGGCGGAAAGGGCACCGCGACGGAGAAGTTCGCGGCGCTCGAGAAGGCCGGAGTGCGCACGGTGCGCTCCCTCGCCGATCTCGGCGAGACGATGGCGAAGGCGCTGGGGTGAGGATCGGCCTCGCCCAGCTGAATACCCGCGTCGGTGCGATCGACGCGAACGCTAGCAAGGTAATCGAGTACGCGAGGCGCGCGCGCGACGAGCACGGTTGCGACCTCGTCCTGTTCCCCGAGCTCACTCTCTGCGGCTATCCGCCCGAGGACTTGCTGCTGCATCGGGGCTTGCGTGCACGGGTCGAGGCCGCGTTCGCGAAGGTTCGCGCCAGCGTGCGCGGAATCGCGGTCTACCTCGGCTATCCGGAGTACGTCGGCGACGCGATCTACAACAGCGCGGCGCTGATCCGCGACGGCCAGGTCCTCGGCAACCACCGCAAGGTTGCGCTACCGAACTACGCCGTCTTCGACGAGAAGCGTTACTTCCAGCCCGGCGATGGCGCGACGGTAGTCGACCTCGATGGGCTCCGCCTAGGCCTGATCATCTGCGAGGACGTCTGGCTCCCCGAGCCGTGCCGCGCGCCGGCCGAGGCCGGCGCGCAGGCGATTCTCGTGATCAACGGCTCGCCGTTTCACATGACCCAGCAGGCGCAGCGCGAGCAGGTCCTCGCTGCGCGCGCGACCGAGAACTCGTTGCCGCTGATCTATCTGAACATGGTCGGGGGGCAGGACGAGCTCGTGTTCGACGGCGGCTCGGTCGTCGTGGACGCCGCGGGGGAAGTGCGCTTCCGCGCGCCTGTGTTCGAAGAAGGGCTTTACGCGGTCGATCTCGACCGCGCGGGCGGCAAGCTCGTGCCGCGCGGCGCCGCTCCTGCGCCGCTGCCGCCGCTCGCGGAGCGCGTCTATCGCGCGCTGGTGCTAGGTACACGCGACTACGTCGAGAAGAACGGCTTCCGCGGCGTCGTGCTCGGGCTCTCGGGCGGCGTCGATTCGGCGCTCACGCTCGCGATCGCGGTCGACGCGCTCGGTGCAGAGCGCGTGCACGCGGTGATGATGCCGTCGCGCTTCACGTCGCAGATGAGCACCGAGGACGCGGCCGAGGAGGCGCGCCGCCTCGGCGTGCGCTTCGACACGCTGTCGATAGAGCCACTGTTCGAGACGGCGCTCGCGACGCTCGGCGGTGTGTTCGCGGGTCTGCCCGCCGACGCCACCGAGGAGAACATCCAGGCGCGCTGCCGCGGCATCCTGCTGATGGCGATCTCGAACAAGCTCGGCGAGATGCTGCTCACGACGGGCAACAAGAGCGAGATGGCTGTCGGTTACGCGACGTTGTACGGCGACATGGCCGGCGGTTTCGCGCCGCTAAAAGATTGCACGAAGACGCTCGTCTACCAGCTCGCCGCCTATCGCAACGGAATCGAGGCCGTGATTCCCGAGCGCGTGATCACGCGCGCGCCGACCGCGGAGCTGCGCGCGAACCAGAAGGACAGCGACTCGTTGCCGCCGTACGACGTTCTCGATCCGATCCTCGAGGCGTTCATCGAGAAGGATTACTCGGTCGAGCAGATCGCGGCGCTCGGCTTCGAGCGCCCGACCGTCGTACGCGTGTTGCAGATGGTCAGGCGCGCCGAGTACAAGCGCAGGCAAGCGCCGCCGGGCGTGCGTGTGAGCAATCGCGCGTTCGGGCGCGACTGGCGCTATCCGATTACGTCGGGATACTAGTTCGCGCTGGCGCGCGTGTCCGGCTCGGGCTCGGTGGGCGGCGTGGTTGCCGCTTGTGGCGACGGCTGCGTCGGCTGCTGGCCTCCCGGCGCCGGCGAGGCTTGTGCCGCCTGTTGCGTCGGCTGCTGGCCGCCCCACGTCGCCGCGTATACGCGCTGCGCGTCGGTCGCGAGATCGTGCATGCCGAGCTTCTCGTACGCGGTGATCATGATCTGCATCGTCTTCTCGAGCTCCGGCGCGCCGGGGTAATGCTCGAGCGCGTACTTGGCCCGGTTCACCGCCGCGACGTAGGCACCGCGCGTGATGTAGTAATCCGCGACGTAGTTCTCGAACCGCGCGAGGCGGTTACGCAGGTACACCATGCGCTGCCGAGCGTCCGGGACGTACTCGCTGTTCGGGAAGCGGCGGACCAGCTCCTCGAACGTCGAGTACGACTTCATCGTGTCTTTCGGCGGCCGCTTCGACATGTCGACACGGAAGAACTTCTCGAGGAAGTTCGCCTCCTGGTCGAAGGACACCACCCCGCGCATGTACATGCAGTAATCGACACGCGGATGCGTCGGGTTCTCGCGCTCGAACGCCTCGGCGGCGTCGACGGCCTGCTCGGGTTGCCCACCCTTGTAATACAGGTAGATCAGGTCGAGCTGCGCCTGCCGGGTCTCGGGCGCGAACGGGTAACGGGACTGGAGCGCTTGGAAGGACTTGATCGCGGTCGCGTAGTCGGTCGCGTCCATCTGCTTCTTGCCCTGGTCGTAAAGCTTGGTAGGGCCGCCGTCGCGCACGAGGTTGTCGCGGCGGCCGCAACCGGCCAGGGCCGAGACCGCGAGCAACGCGAGAACGAGCAGTTGGAGCGTACGGAGAGCGCGCATCTGTTAACGGCTTGGTGGGCGATAATGCCCGCAACCTGAGCAGCTTGGACGATGAAGTATAGCCGAAAGTTTCCCGCGCCTCGGTCGACGCCGTCATGGAACGCATAGAGCGCCGGCTCACGGTGCCGGCCGAGCTCGCGGGCCGTAGGCTCGATCAGGCGGCCGCGCTGCTGCTGCCCGAGTTCTCTCGTAGCCGTCTCAAGACCTGGATCGACGCGGGCCGGCTCACGCTCGGGGGCCAAAGCGCGCGCGCGCGGACGCGGCTCGCGGGCGGCGAGGAGCTCGCGCTCGTGACCGAGCTCGAGGCCGCGATCGAGGTCGCGCCCGAGCCGATTCCGCTCGTCGTCGTCCATGAAGACTCGGCGCTGCTCGTGATCGACAAGCCGGTCGGACTCGTGGTTCACCCGGGCGCCGGCAACCGCTCCGGCACATTACAGAATGCATTGCTGCACCGTTATCCCGAGCTCGCGACGCTGCCGCGCGCGGGTCTCGTTCACAGGCTCGACAAGGACACGAGCGGGCTGCTGCTCGTCGCGCGCACGCTCGCGAGCCAGAAGACGCTCGCGGCGGCGCTCGAGCGGCGGCACATCAAGCGCACTTACCAGGCGATCTGCCAGGGTCGACTGACCGGCGGCGGCAGCATCGATGCGCCGATCGGCCGCGATCCACGCGAGCGCACACGGATGGGCGTCGTCGACGGTGGCCGCGAGGCGCGCACGCGCTATCGAGTGCTCGAGCGATTTCGCGCGCACACGCTCTGCGAGATCGAGCTCGAGACCGGCCGCACGCACCAGATCCGCGTGCACATGGCGCACATTCGCGCGCCGCTCGTCGGCGACCCCGTCTACGGCGGCCGCCCGCGGCTGCCGCCCCGGCCGAGCGACGAGCTGCGCTCCGCGCTGCAGGGTTTTCGGCGGCAGGCGCTGCACGCGGTGCGGCTCGGGCTCGAGCATCCGACGAGCGGGGAGGCGCTGCAGTTTACGAGCGCGCTCGCGCCCGATCTGCGCGAGCTACTCGACGTGTTGCGGGCCGACGCAAAGGCCGCGCGATGAGCGCTTCCCCGGGCTTCGCGCCCGATTGGCCCGCGCCGCCGCGAGTGCGCGCTTGGGTCACTGAGCGCGGCGGCGGCGCGAGC
>Ga0207711_10000852_pt1 | contig 29486 bp, 37 predicted proteins | sample KBSS34metaG_FD_184401 | JGI IMG/M metagenome (GOLD analysis project Ga0207711, IMG submission 184401) | Switchgrass rhizosphere microbial communities from Kellogg Biological Station, Michigan, USA - KBS S3-4 metaG (SPAdes) (version 2) | ecosystem: Host-associated > Plants > Roots > Rhizosphere... | reverse complement strand
CGAGACCGGTGCGACCGCCACCGGCGCACTCGCAGCGGCGGCCTTGCGCGCAACTCGCACGCGGCGATCGCCATCCTGCACTTCGACTTCGGTAAGCTGCGTCTCGTCGAGCACTGCAGCGAGTTGGCGCACCAGATCGATGTCAATCCGCATCGCGCCCATTTCGGTGTCGTCGGTCATTTAGACCCTTCTGTTCGATGAAACGGCGCGCTCTGTCAGAGTCGGGCCGCGGCTTCAAGCGCGAGCATATACGACAGCGCGCCGAAACCCGCGATGGTTCCCTTGGCGGCCATGCCGACGTAGCTGTGATGTCGATAGGCTTCGCGTGCCGCCGGATTGGAGAGATGGACTTCGATCACGGGAGTCTTGATCGCGCGGATCGCATCATAGAGCGCCAGGCTGGTATGAGTCAGCGCGGCGGCGTTCAGCAGCACCGCCTTGGCGCCGGTCGCCTGCGCTTCCTGGAGCCAGTCGACCAGATGGCCTTCGTGATTCGACTGACGCATGTCGATCACCAAACCCAGCTCGCGCGCGCGGTCCTCGAGCCGCCCGGCAATGTCGTCGAGCGTTTCGTGCCCATAGATGTCGGGTTCGCGCATGCCCAGCAAATTGATGTTGGGACCATTGAGGACGAAGATCGTATCGGCCAAGGCCGGTTGCCTTTCGGTTGCGGGCACTGGCAGCGCCCTTATATGAGCGCTCGTCCCGGATCAAATCGCAGGCAGAACAACGTGCACACTGACGGCACCGTTTCCATCATCGTCAACGGCGAGCATCGGCGCGTTGCCGCCGGCATCACGCTTGCGCAACTCGCGTTGGAACTGGGGCTGGTGGCCGAGAAGGTGGCGGTCGAACGCAATCTCGAAGTCGTGCCGCGCTCGACGCTGGGTCAGGTGATCGTACGCGACGGCGACGAACTGGAGATCGTGCATTTCGTCGGGGGGGGCGATCATGCGGTTGCGGGCGATAGTGGCGACCATTCGGTCGCGGGCGACGACGACAGCTGGAGCGTTGCCGGCAGGACGTTCCGCTCGCGTCTGATCGTCGGTACGGGCAAGTACAAGGACTTCGCGCAAAACGCCGCCGCGCTCGAGGCGAGCGGCGCCGAGATCGTCACGGTCGCGGTGCGCCGCGTCAACGTCGCCGATCCCAGCGCGCCTATGCTTACCGACTTCATCGATCCGAAGAAGATCACCTACCTGCCCAACACCGCCGGCTGCTTCACCGCTGAGGAGGCGATCCGCACGCTGCGCCTTGCGCGCGAGGCGGGCGGATGGGAGCTGGTCAAGCTCGAAGTGCTCGGCGAGGCGCGAACGCTCTATCCCGACATGGTCGAAACGCTCCGCGCGACCGAGATACTGGCCAAGGAAGGCTTTTTGCCGATGGTCTATTGTGTCGACGATCCGATCGCCGCCAAGCGACTGGAGAATGCCGGCGCGGTGGCGATCATGCCGCTCGGCGCGCCGATAGGATCGGGGCTCGGCATCCAGAATCAAGTCACGATCAGGCTGATCGTCGAAGGTGCGCACGTGCCGGTGCTGGTCGATGCCGGCGTCGGGACAGCTTCGGATGCTGCGCTCGCGATGGAACTGGGCTGCGACGGCGTACTGCTCAACACCGCAATCGCCGAAGCCAAGGATCCATTGCTGATGGCCTCGGCGATGAAGTCGGCGGTCGAGGCCGGGCGGCTCGCCTATCGCGCGGGGCGGATGGGCAAGCGGCGCTATGCCGACCCGTCGAGCCCCCTGGCTGGACTTATTTGAGGTTGAACTGCACCGTCGGGTCGCTTTGCGGCACCTTGGAATGCGCGCTTGCGTGCAATTTCAAGACCATCGGAAGGTTGCTCCCTGCTTAGGGACGTTTCGGTGAGGCGCTTGGAATTATGGGCAAAATCTGCGACAATGCGGCAGCGCAAGCCGAGTGCGTTAATTTTTACTTAGGCGTTAGTAATTCGTTAACCTTTATGATACATTAATTAACGTGGGGAGGGGGCGCGTCGGCTGAGGGTCCGGAGTAGCGTCATGGCGGCGAGTGCGTACTACCTGTCGCGGGAACAGCTTGTATTTGGCAGGCTGTTGGAATTTCTGAAGCAGAAATGGCCCGTGGCGGCCAATATCTCGTTGCGTGCTCTCGACATTGAAGATGTCGAGCCGAATAGGGCTGCGCTACTCAAGGTAATCGAGTTGCTCGGAGACGAAGGTATTGCTTCGCACGAAGCGCTGGTCGTCCGCAATTCGCAGGGCCCCGAAATTCTCGGCACCTTTCTCACCGCGCGAGGCCGTGCGGCACTCCGCGCGGCCGAGGCGGGTGAGGCCCCCCTGGAAATCGCAACTTATCTTGCTGTCGACGCCGCGGATGCGAGCAACTTCAACGTCGAGATATCCTCGTCGGACATTTCGCGGTCGTCGCGATAAAGCGTCACGATCGTTCCAATCTGCGCGTCGTCGGCATCGCGGATCGGAACGGCGGTGAAGGTCTGGTAGCCGGCTTCGGCGGCAATCGTGCCGTTCGCCAATTGCGCGACGTGGGCGGCACCCAGCGAGCGATTGCCCGCATCGCCATATTCGCTGCCGACAAATACGCCCGCCTTCGGGATCGCAACGAGAAAGACATCAGCGCCGCTGACCCGTCCGCCGAGATCGACGATTTGCTGGGGAGACGAAACTGCGAGGTCGTAGCCCGTCCAAGAGATGCGCGACTCCGGAGAGGGGTCGGCCGTGTTATGGTCGCGCGTGCCGTCCATCATATCCAAGCACGGTAGGTCCCACATCATGGTTAACAAAGGGTCACCACTGCGGGCAAAATTCGGTTCCCGAAAGATCTTCAGCAACTTCGCGACCCCTTGTTTCCGTTGGCCGCAACACTCGTGTCCGAACGCTCAACGAAGCATTCAAAGGCGTGTGCTGCCTGTGGATAACTGGATAGCTGCAATGGATACCAAGTAAAATCTGCGTCTTTCCCGTATGTGGTCTCTCCCTATGCACGGTTCGTCGCGGAACCCCGGCTTGCGTCGTTCGTTCGACGATAGCACCGTTAAATCAACGGTTTGGAGTACGAACCATGGGTGAGTTGACCGACAAAATCAAAGGCAACGTCGACGAGATCGCCGGCAAGTTGAAGCAACGCAGCGATGATCCGGCAAGGCGTGAGCAAGGTAAGGATCAAGAACGCAAGGGCAAGGGCGAGCAATTCATAGGCAAAGTGAAGGGCGTGCTCGGAGACGATATTTGATCCGACCGTCCGCGGCGTGCGGATCGCTGCGTCCGCTGCGGCCCCTTGTCACCGCGCAAGGGGCCGCGGTTGCGTTTCGCTGACGCGTGAGCATGCGGTGGTTCCAGAAAGGGAAGTGCGCCGGAATATTCGCGATGTTCGTCCGCGTCGGCGCGCGGGGACATCCTCGACGCCGACGGGCGGACTGCCATCGATCTGCTCCGGCGCATGCGCGATCCGGCATGTCGCGCGATCGCCCACAGCAGGGTTCAGGCGTCTGCGAACTGACGATAACGCGCCGCGACCTCGCGCCGCGACAGGTTGGGCCCGAGTGCGAGCCGTGCCTCGTCATAGGCACGGTAGAGGCCTTCGTCGGCGAGCGGCGGAATGGTGACGGTCTCGCCGCGATCGAACCCGGCGAGCGCGGCATCGACCAGGTCGTGCACGTCCATCACGACCTCGGGCGGGAAGCTGTCGACATCCTTGCCCGAACGTTGCCAGATCTCGGTCCGCGTCGCACCCGGCAGCACGGCCTGCACGCGCACCCCCTCGGGTTCCAGTTGCAGGGCGAGCGATAGCGAGAGGTTGAGCAAGAACGCCTTGGTGCCGCTGTAAGTGCCGTCAAACTGCTCGGGCGCGAGCGCGAGCACCGACGCGATGTTGATGATCGCGCCGCGCCTGCGCGCGCGGAACGCCTTGCCCGCCGCAGATGCGAGCAGCGCCGGCGCGGTGACGTTGAGGGCGATCAGTCGCTCGATCGCTGCGGCGTCGTTGTCGAGCAGGCCGCCGTTGAGCGACATGCCGGCATTGTTGACGAGAACGGTGATCGCTTCGTCACTTGCGATTCGGCGCGCGACTCGGTCGAGGTCGTCGCCGTCGGTCAGGTCGGCGGCGATGACCACGACGTTGCGACCCGTCTCGCCGCGCAATCGTTCGGCAAGGCTCTCCATCCGTACCACGTCGCGTGCGACCAGGATCAGGTCGTGCCCGCGATGCGCGAGCCGGTCGGCATAGACCGCGCCGATACCGCTCGACGCGCCGGTAACCAGCGCGGTGGCCAATGAAGATTCAGTCATGTCACGTCTCCGAAAGCGGCCCGGAGATCGAGTCGCTTGCAATTTAATAGTAAGTCGCTATCATTATGCAATGGAAGTGATAGACAAAAAATATGACGAGGGAGATTGCCCGGTGGCGAGGGGGCTGGCGCGCGTGGGCGACGCGTGGAGCATGCTCATCCTGCGCGACCTCGGGCTCGGTCTCACGCGCTTCGACCAGTTGCGTGCGAGCCTGGGCATCGCGCCCAACATCTTGACGCAGCGGCTGCGCGCCCTGGTCGAGGCGGGGCTGCTTGCCAAGCGGCGCTACAGCGAGCGCCCGCCGCGCGACGAATATGTGCTGACTGACGCCGGGCGCGATTTCCTGCCGGTGTTGCACGTGCTGGGTGAATGGGGCCGCCGCCATCATGGCGAAGGCGGGACGAGCCGGTTGGTCGATGTCGAGACGGGACTGCCGGTCGAGCCGGTGGTCGTCGACCGCGTCAGCGGCGTGCCGCTGGCTGGGCGGGCGCTAAAGGTCGTGCCGCCGAACGATCCGCAGCTCGGCGCGAGCGGCTCGCCCCGGAACTGGTTGCTCGATTGAGCCTATTCCTCGACGTAGAACGACCAGAGTCCGCCCGCGAGTTCGGCGACGGCGAAACGCACCGGATAGCGCGGGTTGCCGACCTCGCAGATCTTGTGGCGAGTCTGCTCGGTATCGTTGAGCGGATTGGGCAGGTAGATCGTGCTCGCGTTCATCCAGCGCCATTCCTCGCGCCAAACATCGATACCCTCCAGGCGGAAACGGCTGTTGCGTTCACCGACATGGACGTCACGCCACGACATTCGACTGCCCTCTGCTAAATCCTCCATTCATTATAGAACGTGGGCGGGTTTCAGCGGTTGCGGATCGCCGAAATTGTGGTGGCGGGATTGATGATTTCGATATCCGTCTTGAGATGCAATAGCTTGACCCCCGATCGGGCGAGCGCCCTTGCCAAGGCGGGAGCGAATTGTTCCGTCGTTTCAATCGTTTCGGACCAGCAGCGATAGGCGCGGGCGAGCGCCGCAAAGTCCGGATTCTGCAGCGGGGTTCCGCTGATTCGTGTCGGATATTCGCGTTCCTGGTGCATGCGGATCGTGCCGTAGCCGGCGTTGTCGACCAGAATCACCAACAGCTCGGCGCCGTGCTGCACGGCGGTCGCCAATTCCTGCCCGTTCATCAGGAAATCGCCGTCGCCGGCAACGCACACGACCATTCGTTCGGGCCGACGCAGCGCCGCGGCGACAGCTGCCGGCAGGCCATAGCCCATCGCGCCGGCGGTCGGGGCAAGTTGGGTGCCATGGCCGCCGTAGCGCCAATAGCGATGCCACCAGGCGGAGAAATTGCCCGCGCCATTGCAGATGATCGTGTCCGCCGGCAGCGCTTCGCGCATCGCCAGCACGCATTGGCCGAGATCGAGCGCGACGCCCTCGCGCGGTTTGGGTGTCGACCATTCGAGCCATTCCGCATGCGCGGCGTCGCCTTCAAAAGTCTTGGCCGGAAGCGTCTGGCAAAGGCCGACGACGAAACTCTCCATGTCCGCGCAGATGGCGAGATCGGTTCGGTATACACGACCAAGTTCGCCGGGGTCAGGATGGACATGCACCAGCTTCTGGCCGGGTACATCAGGTGCAATCAGGCTATAACCGTCGGTCGTCGCCTCTCCCAACCGTGCGCCAATGACCAGCAACAAATCTGCCCGGCGGATTCGTTCCACCAGCTTCGGATTGGGGCCGTACCCGAGATTGCCGGCATAGGCGCGGCAGTCGTTCGGCACCGAGTCTTGGCGCCGGAACGCAGCGACGACCGGGAGTTGGTAGGTCGTTGCGAACTCAGCGAATGCCTCGGACGCGGCCTTGGTCCAACCCGCCCCGCCGACGATTGCGACCGCACGGTCGGCAGCCTGGAAAAAGTCGTCGACGTGCCATTCGTTGCCCGACCATCCAAGCTTCGACATCTGCCCGCGATCCACCGCCGCAACCACGTCAGTCAGCATGTCCTCAGGTAGTGCGAGCACGACCGGACCCGGCCGTCCGCTCACCGCCGTGTTCCACGCCCGCGCGACATATTCGGGAATCCGCGCCGCATCTTCGATCCGCGCCGCCCATTTCGCCAGCGGGCGGAACATCGCGGGCAAGTCGATCTCCTGGAATGCCTCGCGATCGCGCGTGTCACGGTCGATGTCGCCGACGAACAGAATCATCGGGATCGAATCCTGCATCGCGACGTGCACGCCGATGCTGGCATTGGTCGCGCCTGGGCCGCGCGTCACGAAGCAGATGCCGGGCTTGCCGGTCAGCGCGCCGTCGGCGCACGCCATGAACGCCGCGCCGCCTTCCTGGCGGCAGGTCACCAGGTCGATCGCGGGAGTGTCGTGGAGCGCGTCGAGCACTGCCAGAAAACTCTCACCAGGAACGTGGAAGATGCGGTCGCAGCCCTGCGCCAGGAGATTGTCGACGAGGACGCGGCCGCCGCTACGGAGGTCTTTCATGCCGCCATCCTAGATTCGCGCGCGCGCTTTGCCTAATCGGGTGGCACGCAGAACTGTATGAGCGCCGCTGGCTGAATGGGTCCGGTAAAGATGCAAAGCGAGAATTCGCGGATGCAGACATTGCAACTCGCACTCCTCGCACCACTGCGGACCGAGCGTCGCTTCGCTTGACCGCGGCTCTTCCCGCCGCTTATCGCCGAGCGCAACGGAGATGGGAGAATCCGCGCCGATGAAGAAGCTCTACGCCAATGCGGCGGCCGCGCTCGACGGACTGCTGTTCGACGGCATGACCATCTGCGCGGGAGGCTTCGGCCTGTGCGGCATTCCCGATCGCCTGATCGACGCGATCCGCGATTCCGGGGTCAAGGAACTCGTCATCGCGTCGAACAATGCCGGCATCGACAATGAAGGCCTCGGCAAGCTGCTGCGCACGCGCCAGGTCAAGAAGATGATCTCGTCCTATGTCGGCGAGAACAAGGAATTCGAGCGGCAATATCTCTCGGGCGAGCTCGAGGTCGAGTTCTGCCCGCAGGGCACGCTCGCCGAGCGGTGCCGCGCCGGGGGCGCCGGTATCCCCGGCTTCTACACCAAGACCGGCGTCGGCACGAAGGTCGCCGAAGGCAAGGAAACCAAGGTGTTCGACGGCCAGGAATATATCCTGGAACGCGGCATCCGCGCCGATCTTGCGATCATCAAGGGGTGGAAGGCCGATGAGAGCGGCAATCTGGTCTTCCGCAAGACCGCGCGCAATTTCAACGCGCCGATGGCGACCGCCGGCAGGATCTGCGTCGCCGAAGTCGAGGAAGTCGTGCCGACCGGCAGCCTCGATCCCGACTGCATCCACTTGCCCGGAATCTATGTGAAGCGGATGATCGTCGGCGCGCCCTACGACAAGAAGATCGAGTTCCGAACCGTGCGCCAGCGGGAAGCCGCATGAAGGCGCTGTTGCGGTTGCGCCTCTCGGCGCGTCGCACCGCCTCGAAAGGTGCATTTCTCGGCGCGCTTGCGGTGAGTTCGCTGCTGCTCTCGGGCTGCATCGCGGCGGGGATTCCGGTCGCCGCCGCCAGTATGATCGGCAAGGATCAGATCGGGAAGCGGAAGGCCAAGGCCAAGCCGGCGCCGCAACAGGCGATGGTGGTGCCCTCGTCGCCTGGCCTGGCTGCCGCGCCCCCGCCGCCGCCCAGGCCGACGCTCGATTCTCCGGCCCCTCCGGGCATGCAGTTCCTCTACGGTTCGGGCGAAGCCGCCGCGCTGAGCATCCAGGCCTATCAGTCGCTCTACAATTATCTGCGGATGGAAGCGGGCTTCCGCCGCACCAAGCAGGAAGTCTCGTCGGTCGTACTCGCGCGCGGCTCCACGCTCGCCGCACCGCATTTCGAGGAATGCGGCACCAAGCCGCTCGCCGCGGTATTCGACGTCGACGAGACGGTGCTGCTCAACCTCGGCTACGAAGCGAGCGACGCGCTGCGCACCGGCCCCTACGAAGAGGCGCGCTGGGGTCGCTGGGAAATGAGCGGCGCCGACCAGGTCGTGACCGCGCCGGGTGCGCTCGAGACGATCAGCGCGGCGCGGCGCGAAGGCATCACCATCGTTTTCAACACCAATCGCTCGGCGATCAACGCCGCGGGCACGATCGCTGCGCTCACCAACGCCGGGCTCGGCCCGGTAGCGGTCGGTGACACTTTATGGCTCAAGCCCGAAGGGGGCAGCAGCGCGAAGGACGAACGGCGCTGGGCGATCAGCCAGAAATATTGCGTGGTCGCGCTGGTCGGCGATCAGCTCGGCGACTTCTCCGACCTGTTCAATGCCGAAGGTACCACGCCGCTCACGCGTCGCAACTCTGCGAGCCAGACGATGACCGCGCCCTTGTGGGGATCGGGCTGGTTCATCCTGCCCAACCCGGTCTACGGCACCGCGCTCAAGGGCAGCATCGGCGAGATCTTCCCGCCCGAGAAGCGCTGGACCGACCCGACGGAGCCGCCGCGTCCATGATCGACAACCCCAACGCGATCTCGCTCGAACATGGCGACGTACTCACCGAGAAATCACATGAGGTGATGCGCGTCTGGATTACCGACGGGGCGGGAAGCTCGGTCTGGATCGACGCCGGCGTGCTCGAAGACCCGTTCGTCTTCGGCTATTTGATGGCCGACACCGTCCGACATGCGGCGCGGGCCTATGCGACCACCTGGTCGATCGACGAATCGAAGGCGCTGGAAGCCATTGTTGCCGGCCTGAGCGAGGAATTGCGCAACCAGTTCGGCAAGATCACCACTATTCAGGATGGGAGCCTCGACTGATGCCCTGGACTCGCGACGAAATGGCCGCGCGCGCCGCGCGCGAGCTACAGGACGGCTTCTACGTGAACCTCGGCATCGGCATTCCGACGCTGGTCGCGAACCACATTCCCGAGGGCGTCGAAGTCACGCTCCAGTCGGAGAACGGGATGCTCGGCATCGGGCCCTTCCCTTATGACGACGAAGTCGATCCCGACCTGATCAACGCCGGCAAGCAGACGATCAGCGAACTGCCGCAATCGGCCTATTTTTCGAGCGCCGACAGTTTTGCGATGATCCGCGGCGGGCATATCGACTTGACCGTGCTCGGCGCGATGGAAGTCAGCGAGCAGGGCGATATCGCCAATTGGATGATCCCCGGCAAGATGATCAAGGGCATGGGCGGCGCGATGGATCTCGTCGCCGGTGTCAAGAAGATCATCGTCGTGATGGAGCACGGCAGCAAGAACGGCGATCCCAAGTTCATTCCCGAATGCACGCTCCCGCTCACCGGCAAGAATGTCGTCGACATGATCATTACCGATCTCGCGGTGTTCAGCCGGCCCGACCACGGCAGCGCATTCCGGCTGATCGAACTGGCGCCGGGCGTCACCGCAGAGGAAGTCGCCGCGAAGACGACGGCTGCCTATCAAGTGGCGCTTCCCGCACTCACCTGAATCCGTTTCGCGACCCGGCACGGTTCGACGACATCGACCGCGCGATCATGCCGGTCGAAGAGGACGATCTGCACGACCTCAGCGATGCCCGCTCGACGTCGCGCCGCGCTGCAGCGGCCGTCGCCGGCGGCAGCATGAATTGACGCAGCGCGTTTACACTCTGCAAGACCAGGCCTAGGCTGCGACAATGCTGGACCTGTTGCGCCGCCGGTACCTCGACATCCTGGGCTCGATTTATATCTATAACGAGCACCGCGGATACACGAGCATCGACCGCGTGAAGGAAGCGGTGATTGCCAAATACCCCGACGATCATGCGCTGATCGAATCGATCGAGAAGCACCGCGCTGACGAGCGCAAACATTATGTCATGTTCCGCCGCTGGTTCGAGCTACAGGGCAAGATGCCGCTCGCGGTGGGGCGCACCTGCGGCCACATCGATCGCTTCGTCGAGATCGTGTTCGGACGCACCATCGACGAACTCGACACCCAGGCGGTGATCGATCGCGACGAACTGTTCGAAAAGCTGTGCCGCGTGATCATGCTGACCGAGCAGCGCGGCTACAAACAGGTCGAAATCCTGCTCAAGCACCCGGTCGTCAATCGCGACAAGGCGCTGATCCGCATCTTCCAGATCATCGAGCGCGACGAGCCGAGCCATTGGGCGCCCTATGAGGGCTGGCTGGTGAAATACGGCAAGCGCCCGCCGAAATGGTGGGAGAGGGCGATCGATACCTTCATCCATGGCGAATTGCTGTTCCTCAAACTGCCAGTGCTGTTCGTCAACCCCTGGCTGCCGCGTCGCCTGCGCTGGGCCGACGAGGAGGATGCGGACCGGGGCGCGTCGCTTGAACCGGTGCTGTCGGCGGCGCATTGATCCCCGACTTCCGCCGGCGCCACGAGCTGGGTTAGAGCCTCTTTCATGCGAATCCTCCTCACAGGCTCATCCGGCTGGCTTGGCCGGTATCTCGCGCCGATGCTGCGCGCCGAAGGCCATATCGTCGTCGGTCTCGATGTCGCAGCCGGTGCCGATACTCAGGTGGTCGGCTCGGTCGCCGATCGCGCGATGATCGATCGAGTCTTTGCCGAGCGCGGGATCGAGGCGGTGATTCACGGCGGCGCCCTACACAAGCCGGACATCCTTCGCGGCTATTCGAAGCAGGCCTTCATCGACGTCAACGTCAGCGGCACGCTCCACTTGCTCGAAACCGCCGTTGCGGCGGGCAACGACCGCTTCGTGTTCACTTCGACCACTTCGCTGATGATTTCCGAGGCAATCCGCGCCGAGCGCGCCGCGCACGCCGTGTGGCTCGACGAAAGCAGCGGGCCGCTCGAACCACGCAACATCTACGGCGTCACGAAACTCGCCGCCGAGCAACTGTGCCGGCTGGTGCACCTCGAACATGGCCTCGCCTGTGTCGTGCTGCGCACTTCGCGCTTCTTTCCCGAGGACGACGATACGCACAGCGATCCGCCGGGCGAAAATCTCAAGGCCAATGAGTTCCTCCATCGCCGCCTCACGGTCGAAGATGCGGCGCGCGCGCATTGCATTGCGCTGGCACGTGCGCCGGCGGTCGGCTTCGGCACCTATATCGTCTCGGCACCGACGCCGTTCGCGCGCGATGACGCCGACGAACTCAAGCGCGACGCTGCGGCAGTGATCGCGCGGCGCTTTCCCGACGCGCGCGAACTCTATGCGCGCGCCGGTTGGCAGCTCCCCGCGAGTATTGGCCGCGTCTATGATTCGGGCCTGGCCGAGCGCGCGCTCGGCTTTCGCTGCGAGACCGATTTCGCCGCGATTCTGGACGCGCTGCGGCGCGGCGGATCGCTACCGTTCGAGCACGACCCTCGTTATCTCTCGCCGAAGGAGCGGTCCGCCACGGCTTGAACGGCCCGCGACCGAACGTAAGCGCTTTCGTCGCTTGATCGCTCGCTGGTCGCAACGCCCGTGCGCACTTGGCAGCAACAGCTAATTCGCGCGCCGTTTCGAACGGAGAGTGGAATGCGCTGGATTGCTCGAGGTCTGACCCTGCTGGCGGTGCTCGTCGCACTCGCCTGCGCCGCGGTCTATGGCGGTTCGAGCTGGGCGTTGCGCAGACAGTACACGGTTCCGGCCTCACAGGTTGCGGTCCCCAGCGACGCCGCGTCGATTGCGGAGGGCGCGCGCATGGCCCGCGTTGCCAGCTGCCGTGACTGTCATGGCATGAACGGCCAGGGCAAGGTGTTTTTCGAAGCACCGATGGTCGGACGCCTTGCGCCGCCGGCGCTGGCGCGCGTCGCTGCGACGATGACCGACGCCGAGCTGGTTAATGCGATCCGCCAGGGCGTGCACAAGGACGGCACCAGCCTTTACGTGATGCCCGCGCGCGCGCTGTCGCATCTGTCGGACGAAGATGTCGGACGCATCGTCGCGTGGATCCGGACTCTCAAACCGCGGGCGGGGGATTCGCTCGCGACCACGCAGTTCGGCCTTGGCGGGCGCGCGATGCTCCTCGCCGGCAAGCTGCTACCAGTGGCGACAGAACGTGACGAAGCTGCGGCGCGCGCTCCCGTGGATCGCGGGAAATATATCGTCGAGATCGGCTGCATGGCTTGCCACAAGCTTCGCGAGCCCAGCGCGACGGACGATGGCATCAAGGTGCCGCCGCTCGCGCCGATGGCGGCGGCTTATGATCCGGCCGCGTTTCGCCGCCTGCTCAGCACCGGAGAAAGCGTGTCCGGGCGCGATCTCGGCGTCATGCGCATGGTCGGCCGCGAAAGCTACGGCGCGCTCACCGACCAGGAGGTCGCGCAGGTCCAGGCGTATCTGACGCGTGTAGCGCTGCGGGCCGATCAGTGACCGATCGCCAGCTGCGCGAAGGCGAAGCCTGCCAGGGGATAGAATTGCTGGATTGCAGTCGCGCGATTTTCCCCTAGATCGGCCCGCCATGGCCAGCAAACCCCTCACGCTCTACGAAAAGATCTGGGCGGCACATGTGATCGAGCGCCGCGACGACGGCACGTGCCTGATCTACATCGACCGCCATCTCGTGCACGAAGTCACCAGCCCGCAGGCATTCGCCGGGCTGCGCGCCAACGGCCGTCCGGTACGCCGGCCCGACCTCACGCTCGCGGTGCCCGACCATAATCTGCCGACCACGCCGCGCCGCGACGCTGCGGGCAATCCGCTGCCGATCGCCGATCCGGAGAGCGCGGAGCAATTGTCGGCGCTGCGCAAGAACGTCGCCGACTTCGGCGTGCCCTATATCGACGCGCTGGCGATCGAGCAGGGGATCGTCCATGTCGTCGGCCCCGAGCAGGGCTTCACGCTGCCCGGCACAACCTTGGTGTGCGGCGACAGCCACACTTCGGCGCATGGCGCGCTCGGCGCGTTGGCGTTCGGCATCGGTACCAGCGAAGTCGAACATGTGCTCGCGACGCAGACGCTGCAGCTCGCACCGTCGAAGACGATGGAAGTTCGCGTCGAAGGCAGCCTCGGCTTCGGCGTGAGCCCCAAGGACGTGGTGCTAGCGATCATCGGCAAGATCGGTGCCGCCGGCGGTACGAGCCACGTCATCGAATATACCGGCGACGTGATCCGCAACATGTCGATCGAAGGCCGCCTGACCGTCTCGAACATGTCGATCGAAGGCGGCGCGCGCGCCGGACTCGTCGCGCCCGACGAGACGACCTACGCCTATCTCAAGGGTCGGCCGATGGCACCGCATGGCGGGGCCTGGGACCAGGCGGTCGCCTGGTGGCGCACGCTGCCGAGCGATGCCGGCGCGCGCTACGACGCACTGGTCAAGCTCGACGCCACCGACATCGCGCCCTCGCTCACTTGGGGCACCAGCCCCGAGGATGTCGTGGCGATCACCGGCGCAGTGCCCGATCCCGACAGCTTCGCCGATCCCGCCAAGCGCCAGGCCGCGCGCAAGTCGCTCGACTATATGGGTCTCACGCCCGGTATGCGGATGCAGGATGTCGCCATCGAGCATGTCTTCATCGGCTCGTGCACGAACAGTCGGATCGAGGATCTGCGCGCCGCTGCCGCGGTGGTGAAGGGCCGCCACATCGCCGACCGGATCCGTCAGGCGCTGATCGTGCCGGGCTCGGGACTGGTCAAGCGCCAGGCCGAAGCCGAGGGGCTCGACCGCATCTTCCTCGAGGCAGGGTTCGAATGGCGCGAGCCGGGCTGTTCGATGTGCCTGGCGATGAACCCCGATAAAGTACCTAGCGGCGAGCGTTGCGCTTCCACTTCGAATCGGAATTTCGTAGGGAGGCAAGGTCCGGGCGCACGCACGCACCTGGTGTCGCCGGCAATGGCGGCTGCCGCAGCCATCACGGGAAGGCTGACCGACGTGCGCGACCTGGTCGGGGAGAGTGCCGAATGAAGCGCGTAATGGTGGCGTTGATCGCGGGGACCGTGCTGAGCGGTCTCGCTGCGGCCTATGCCGGCGCGACCTTGCCGCAGGCATCGACGGCGCAAGCCGCGAAGCGCTAAGGCCCCGCATCGGGCGGCGTTGGCCGACCTTTGCTTCGAACAACCGGCAGCACCGGAGCTTTTGTCATGCATCCCGTTATCCATGTCGAAGGTCGCGCCTATCCCTGGGGCGCCAAGAACATCGACACCGACGTCATCATCCCTGCGCATTGGCTCAAGACGGTCACGCGTGACGGGCTCGGCAGGGGCGCGTTCGAAGCGGTTCGCAAGGACCCCGCCAACCTGTTCGACGATCCGCGCTACGCGGGCGCGCCGATCCTGATCGCGGGCGAGAATTTCGGCTGCGGATCGAGCCGCGAGCACGCTGCCTGGGCGTTGGGCGATATGGGCATCAAGGCCGTGATCGCGCCGAGCTTTTCCGACATTTTCTCGGGCAACGCATATAAGAACGGCATCGTGCCGGTGGTGCTGCCGCAGGAGGCGATCGATCGCTTGCTCGAAGTCGCGGCGACCGACCCGATCGCGATCGACCTCGAGACTATGACGGTGACCACCAAGTTCCAGGATCGCTTCGCCTTCGATCTCGACCCGTTCCGCCGCCACTGCCTGATCAACGGCCTCGACGAGATCGGCCTGACGCTGGCGCGCGACAGCGCCATCAGCGCCTATGAGGCTGCGCTGGCGGAATCGCGGCCGTGGCTGTCGGTGAAGGCGGCATGACCCGTATGTCGGGTTGCATTGAACGCGGGAGGCAACGGCGCGGCGTGGGCGGCGGACGCCGAGGGCCTCGCTGGCCTTAACGCAGCAGGCGAACGATTGCCAATTCCACCCGATACCGTTCTACCCAAACGTCCCCTTTTTCCCCAATTATTTCGCAGATCGCGTCTTCCACGAACGCCTCGTGCCACGCTTCTCGGACTATATAATGGTCGTTTGGCCCACCATTGTGCCCCAATGGTTCGTTGTGGGATTTGACTGCCCGCAGGTACCGCGCGACCTCGGGGTGGGCTTTCCGGATATAGGCGATGACGGCGTCGATATGATCTGTCGTCAGTCGTGGCTGGTCGTTGAGGACAGGCGGGCCGGTGTAGCGATAGCGACGTAGACGCGACGGCTCCTGCCATTGCCAATTCGACCGTTCTTCTGCGCTCAATGGCGGCATGAGCATTTCGAGCCGCATTCTGTCTCGCAACGCGAGGATCAGATCGCGCTCGCTTGCATCGTCCTTTGGCCTCAATGCTTCGTCGAGTTCGGAGGTCAGCGTGCGGTGCAGGGCGCGCTTCATCGACGCCAAGTTGAAGCCATTCTTTTCGACGTGCTTCAGCATTTGCCAATAGCTGCCAGTGCCTGTTCCCTCGGAATGGTCAAGCTCGCTGATCAGTTCGTCAATTTGCGGTTGTGAAAGCATGTCGGCAATCTGCACTGTCGATTCGGCCGCGACCGATAGCTTTTGTCTCTCGGCGTGCAACCCGCGTTGCGTCGGTCCCGACTGATCGTTCGCAAGTTCGTCGAGCGCCGGAGAGACGTTTTCGCGTGGCCGCGCAGCCGCACCCGTTGCCTTGCCGCCCCACGCCACTTATCTCCTTGATCAGACGAGAACCACACGGGGACCAGAATGACCACTTTCGACGATCGTGAGCGCGCCTTTGAAGCCAAGTTCGCTCGCGACGAGGAAATGGCATTTCGCGTCGTCGCCCGGCGTAACAAGCTGCTCGGGCAATGGGCCTCGGCCCGAATGGGGCTGACGCCCGAAGAGACCGACTCCTATGCCAAGTCGGTGGTCCAGGCCGATTTCGAAGAGTCCGGCGCCGACGATGTTGTGCGCAAGATCCTCGGCGACCTGCTCGCCGCCGGTCAGGACGCGAGCGAGGCCGAAGTGCGCGCACAGCTCGAGGCGAAAACGATCGAGGCACGCCGCCAGCTGATCGAGGCCCAGTAGGATGGCGATGCCGGCGAACGAGATCGAGGCGCTGATCCGTTCGGCTATTCCCGATGCCGAAGTGCGAATCACCGATCTCGCCGGCGACGGCGACCATTATGCGGCGCATGTGGTGAGCGCGAGCTTCCGCGGCCAGCCGCGCGTCAAACAGCATCAGGCGGTCTATGCTGCGCTGGGCGGCCGCATGGGCGGCGTGCTCCATGCGCTCCAGCTCACCACCGCCGTACCAGTCGAGGAGTAGATATGAGCGACGAGGTTCTTTCCCGCATCGACGGGCTGGTGAAGGGCAACGATGTCCTTCTGTTCATGAAGGGAACGCCGTTGTTCCCGCAATGCGGCTTCTCGAGCCGCGCCATCGCGATCCTCAACCATCTCGGCGTCGAGTTCGAGACCGTCGACGTGCTCCAGGATCAGGCCGTCCGCCAGGGCATCAAGGCCTATTCCGACTGGCCGACGATCCCTCAGCTCTACGTCAAGGGTGAGTTCGTCGGCGGCTCGGACATCATGATGGAAATGTACGAGACCGGCGAACTCGCGCAACTCCTCGAAGAGAAAGGCGTTGCAGCGGCGTAATTGTTTGCGTCGGAGCAATGCATGGCTGTTCGTTGGGAGGCCGCCTTCCGGGCGGCCAAGGGGCGTGCGCGCGCGCCGCTTCTGGTCTGTGACCTGACTCAGAGCTATTCGCCGATCGGCGGCGGGGGCATCAGCACCTATTTGCGCGAGAAGCGGGACTATGTGCTCGCCAAGACGCCGCACCGGCTGCTGCAGATCGTCCCCGGTCCCGAAGATCGCGTTACGGTCAACGGCCGCCACATCTTCGCTGAAGTCGGTGCGGAGCCGGTGCGTGGCAGCCCCAATTATCGCTTCATCCTGCGCACCGATGCCGTCCGCGAACTGCTCGAGCGCTACCGGCCCGACATCATCGAATCCCTGTGCCCGTGGCTGCTGCCATGGACCGCGATCAAGCACCGCCGCGCGTTCCCCGGTACCACGCTCGTCGCGGGCTATCGCACCGATTTCCCCAATGCGCACGTCTATCGCGTCGCGGCTGCGATCGGCGGCACGACTTTCGCGCGGCTGATGCGGCTGCTTGCCTATGGCTACGCCGAAGTCACCTATCGCGAGTTCGACTGGACCTACACGCTGAGCGCCGAGGCGCAACGCGTCCTCGCACGCAAGCAGGTCACGCGCACCAGCGTTCTGCCGCTCGGCGTCGACGTGCGGTTGTTCAATCCCGACAAGCGCGATCCGGGCTTTCGCGCAGCGCTTCGGTTGCCGGGCGACGGGCCATTGCTGGTCTATGCCGGGCGCATCGACAATGAAAAGCGCGCCGATCGGCTGTTGGCGATGTTCCGTCACCTGCCGCCCGCGCTTGGCGCGGCGATGGTGATGATCGGCGACGGCAAGCTGCGCGAGCCGCTGATGGCTGCCGCGCATGGGCTGCCGATCGCATTCCTCGGTTTCGAGCAGGATCGTGCCGCACTCGCGCGCGCGCTCGCCTCATCGGATATCTATGTCTCGGCGATGGCCGACGAGACCTTCGGCGTCTCGGTGCTCGAAGCCCAGGCGTGCGGTCTGCCGGTCGTCGGCGTGCGCGGCGGTGCGATGCCCGATCGCGTGCGCTGGGATATCGGACGGCTCGGCCCGGTCGACGATATCGCGGCGATGGCCGAGAATGTGCTGCGCGTCTGGGAAGACGGCGCACGCTGCATGGGCCTTCGTGCGCGAAAAATGATCGCCGAGCGCTACGGTTGGGACAAGACTTTTTCGACGCTGTTCGGCGAGATCTATCCGGCGGCGATGGCCCGCACTGCGGAGCGGCGCGAGGAGGAGCAGGCCTATCTTTTCCCGCGGCTACACGGCCGTCTGTCGATGCCGGGCTGAGAACTCGGGTGCGGGCGGATCGCGGCGACCGGTAAGAGCCTGCGATCCGCCCACTGAAGCGTGAATACGCTCGAGATGCTCTTCATGATGCAGCGTGCGTGCCAAGTCCAGCGAAACGCGGGTTTGCGCGGGTTGCGGTGGTGAAGGCGAATTAACCTTCCCGGCAGCTGTAAACTGTGCCGACAGATTCCATGCTTCTCGCGATGGGATGGACCGGCCTAGGTCCGACGCCGATCGCGCGCCGGATCACATCATGACGGCTTCGATCGTGCGCTTGAGCTGTTGCTCCGAAACGGGCTTGAACAGCGTTGCGGCCGGATGATCCAAAGCGATACGATCAAGTGTCGCCTGTTCGCGCGAACCGGTCACGAAGATCACCGGAGCATTCAATTTGGCGGCATGAATATCGATCGCAGCATCCACGCCGTCGCGCTTGCTGTCGAGCCGCACGTCCATGAGGATGAGGTCGGGCCGATGCGATACTGCCAGTTCGAGCGCCTCTTCGGCAGTGCAAGCCACGCCGCAGACGTCGACACTCAAGGCATCGAGCTGGTATCGCAAACCTTCGGCGATCAGGAACTCATCCTCGACGATGAGTGCGCGTTTTCTGTTTTCCGTCATCTTCCGCTTTCTGTCATATCAGCCGCGGGCGAGGCAGAAAGAATTTGGTCATCACGCCGGCTTTTCCCTCCGCAATGATGCCCCCGTTCAGCTGCTTCAGCAAGCCGTCGATGAGCTTCTTGCCGATACCCACCGGACTGGTCCGATCACCGCTGACGGCATCGCCCTGCCCGCTGTCCGCAACCGTCACGACGATATCGCCGGTACCGGCGGAGTCTTCGACGGCGACTCGCAACGTGCCGCCGGCGTCTCCCAGGCCATGCTTGATCGAATTGGTCACCATTTCGGTCACGATCAGCGCCAGGGGGACGGCATAATCGAGACCGACGGTCAACGGGCAAGCGTCGACCTCGAGCTCGACTTCGCCGTTGGATGCGGCCGACACGAGATTTTCGACAAGGTCCCGCAGGAACGGAGCGAGGTCGAAGGTCTGCAAATTCGAAGAGGTCATGAGCTGCTGGTGCACGAGCCCCAGCGCATAGATGCGTGCGCGCAGCGAGGCGAAAAACGACACGATCTTGGGATCGTCGATCGCCCTCGATTGCATCAGCACGACGGAATCGACGATCTGGAGATTGTTCTTCACGCGATGATATACTTCCCGCAGCAGGAGATCCCGCTGCTTGAGCGCCTCGCCGCGCTCCTGGACCGTCGCCTCCAGCTCGGTGCGTATGCCCTCGAGATCCGCATAGGCAGCCTTCAACTCGGCATTGGTTGCGGTCAGGCTTGCGGTGCGTTTCGCGACGCGCTGCTCCAGTTCGGAATTCGTGCGAAGCAATTCCTCCTCTTTCGCTTCCAGCAGGCGGTACGTCCTTTGCTGCTCTTCGATCTTCCTTGAAAGCGCGTCATTGAGCGCCTCGAGTTGCGCCGGCGAGGGCAGTGCCAGCAATCGTGGGATCATCGGCCAAAGCAGGATCGCGGTGACCACCGAGAGAATCGCCGTTGCGAGTTTGACGAGGCCCTCTACGCCATAGGCCGGGACCCAGAGGGTCAATACCGACATGAAATGCGTCATACCGCACGCGAGGATGAAGCTGACGAAGAGGAGCAGTACCCAGCGAAACTTCAAGTCTGTTCGTTTGTGATAGAACCAGGCTAGAGCAAGCGGGATGGAGAAATAAGCGAGCCCAATAATGACATCGGATCCGGCGTGCAGCCAGATCAATCCCGGCGCCCACAACAGGCAATATCCATGCGGTGTCAGGTTGATTGGGTACACGAGCCAATCGAATAGGCGCATTATCATGGTCCTCGACGGGAAGCGCTCGCGGCGACAAGCCTCCGGGACTTTCCGCCAACGGCGATTGGAATCGCGACAGCTTAGGCTACGCGGTGAGACACATTGTTTGCAATGGGCCAGGCACCGCTGACCGGCCGCGAAACCGCCCTGCGCGAGATATGTGCCCCGCTCGCGACGGCCTTCGTTCATCCCGCATTCACTTGCATGACTACATCTGTAATCGTAATGAACTACAGACGTAGTCGAGTGAGGGAATCATGGCAGAACGGATCAGCGACGCCGAACATGCAGTGATGGAGGTGCTGTGGGACGAGGCCCCGCTCACTGCGCAGGAAGTCTCGGAGCGCGTGTCGCGCGAATGGAGCGCGAACACGGTCAAGACGTTGCTCGGACGCCTGCTCGCCAAGAAGATCGTCGGGCACGAGGAGCAGGGCCGCCGCTATCTCTATCGCCCGCTCGTTGCGCGCGGCGACTATGTCGAAGGCGAGTCGCGCCGGCTGATCGACCGGCTGTTCGGCGGCCGGCTCACGCCGCTGGTCGCGCATCTCGCCGAGCGCGACGCGCTCACCGCCGAAGATATTTCCGAGATCGAAGCGCTGCTCAGGGAGCTCAAGCAATGATCGCCTGGGGATTGGAGACGCTCGTCGCGTCGACGCTGCTGATGCTGCTGGTGCTGGCGTTGCGCGGACCGGTTCGGCGCGCGGTCGGGCCGGGGCTCGCCTATGCGCTCTGGCTGCTGCCGGTGCTGCGCATGCTGTTGCCGCCGCTGCCCGCCGAATGGCACGAAAGGGCAGCGCCGGTCGCTGCCGGCCATGTGCTCGTCGAATATGTGATCGAGCCGCTGGGCGCCCCCGCGGGCGAGGTCGCGCAGGCTGCCGCGCCGCAGCTTGCAGCCGCGGCGTCGGCGCCGTTCGACTGGTTCCCGTTGATCTTCGTCGGTTGGGCACTCGGTGCGCTCGGCTTCCTTTCCTATCATCTGGTCGCGCACGCCCGCTTCTGTGCGCGACTGCGGCGCCAGTCGAAACTCTCGCATAGGGTCGCCAACGGTCGCGTCCATGTGATCGAGACCGACGCCGCGCAGGGCCCGCTCGCATTCGGGATCGTGCGCAAATATGTCGCCTTTCCCAAGGATTTCCGCGAGCGCTACGACGCGGTCGAGCGCGACCTCGCCCTCGCGCATGAGCTTGGCCACCACGTCCGCGGCGACCTGATCGCCAACTGGGTCGCGCTGATCGTGCTCGCGGTCCACTGGTTCAACCCGATCGCCTGGCGTGCATTCCGTGCCTTTCGCGCCGATCAGGAAATGGCGTGCGACGCGCTGGTGCTGTCCGGCCGCGCGGGGACGCTGCGCCATGCCTATGGCCGCGCGATCGTCAAATCCGCCCACGGCGGCGCGGTTTCCGCCGCGTGCCACCTCCACACGATCAACGATGTCAAAGGGAGACTAAGGATGCTTACCATTTCGCGGCGTGCCACGCGCACGCAGCTGTTCGCCGGCGTCACGGCGCTCGGCGGACTGACGCTCGGCGCGCTTGCACTCACGGCATCGGGCACCGAGGCTGCCGCGCGCATTCGCGGCCATGTCGAAAAGGCCGTAGGTGTCGAGCTCGCCGATCTCGCGCTGTTGCCCGATGTGCCGGTGCCTCCGGCACCTCCCGCGCCGCCGCTTCCCCCCGTGCCGCCGCAAGTCGCCACGGTCCCGGTGCCGCCGAGCAACGCCAGGCCGGCTCCGCCCGCACCGCCGGCTCCCCCTGCGCCGCCGCTCGCCGATGCCGGGCATTCCGAGCCCGGCGTCCAGGTCAGCGAATGGACCGACAAGGACGGGCACCACCATGTCGTGCGCACCATCCACCGTGTGCGTCCCGCCGGCGACGACAAGCACGCCGACCGGGACCGTGAGCGCGGCGACCGCCGTACCCGGATCTATCGCTTCGCCGGTCCCGAAGGCGACGTCGTGCTCCACGACGGTCCGGAAATGGGCGCCATGCTCAAGGATATGCCCGAAGTGACGAACGAGAATTGCGGCACCGCAGGCCCCGGTCGCCACGAATCGGTCGTCCGCAGCAAGGATGGCGAGAAGCGCAAGATCGTGATCTGCATGGATCGCATCGGGCTCGCGAGCAAGCAGGCCGCGGAGATGGGCAAGATGCACGCCGAGTTCGGCAAGATGCAGGCGCAGTTCGCGATGCGCAACGCGCTGACCAGCCTGCGCATGGCGCGCCGCTCGGTCGAGAGCCAGCCGAGCCTGTCCGATACCCAGCGCAGGGAAGCGCTCGAAGGGATCGACCACGCGATGCGCGAGCTGGAGAAGGACGCCGACGCCAAGGATTGATCGAGTGGGGCAGCGCGCGTCATCTGTCCCCGGCGCGCGCTCGAACAGCAAGGGCCGGTTGTCCTGCGAGACGGCCGGCCCTTTTTTTCCTCCCGCGGCGGGAAGGATCTGTTCTCTTGCCTCAACCCTCCACAACCGCCATTTCGCGCCCATGGACGTACCGACCGGGATCGCCGAGCAATTGCACCCGCTGGTGACGCGCATCCTCGCGCCCAATCCGTCCGCCTTCACCTACACCGGAACCGAAACCTATCTCGTCGGCACCACGGAACTCGCGGTGATCGATCCGGGCCCCGACATGCCCGAGCATCTCGACGCGCTCACGCGTGCGATCGCCGGCCGGCCGGTGCGCGCGATCCTGTGCACGCACACCCACCGCGACCACAGCCCGGCCGCCGCGCCGCTCCAGGCTCGCACCCGGGCCCCGATCATCGGCTGCGCGCCACTCACGCTCGACGATGCCGGCCCGCGGGCGGATGCCGCTTTCGATACGAGCTATGCCCCGGATCGCGTGCTCGCCGATGGCGAGACCGTCGCCGGACCGGATTGGACGCTCGAGGCCGTGGCGACGCCCGGGCATACGTCGAACCATCTCTGCTACGCGCTGCGCGAAGCGAACGCATTGTTCACCGGCGATCATGTCATGGGCTGGTCGACCACGGTTATCGCACCTCCGGATGGCGACATGGCGGCGTTCATGGCGAGTCTGGAGCGGCTGCTGCGCCGCGACGACGCCGTCTATTATCCCGCGCACGGGCCCGCGATCGAGCAGCCGCAGCGGTTCGTCCGCGGACTGGCGGGGCATCGCCGGCAGCGCGAAGGCCAGATCCTTCGGCTGTTGCGCGAAGACGTCGGCGACATCCCGGCGTTGGTCGCGCGCATGTACGTCGGGCTCGACGCACGGCTGGTCGGCGCGGCGGGCCGATCGGTGCTCGCGCATCTGATCGATCTCGAGGCGCGTGGTCTCGCGCGCGAGGATGGCGAACGCTGGAGAATCGCCGCGTGACCGATCGGATGGAGCGCGGCTGGGCGCGAAGCTGCCTGATCGTGCTCAGTGTGCTCGCGCTGATGGCACTGGCGGCGGGCGGCGCATTCGTCGGTGCCGGCTGGTACATGAAGCGCCTCGTCGTGGGCCCCGATCCGGTGACGGTCGCCAATTCGAGCCTGCAGGGGCTTCGCGAGCAGAGCCGTCTTGCGACGTTCGCCGCGCGCTATGTCGCCGTGGTCACGTCGACTCAATCCAAGCTCGGGCTGACCGCGCAGAAGACGCTGATCATGCCGGGGTTGGTGCGCTACGAAGTCGACCTTGCCAAGCTCAGCCAGCGCGACGTCGCCTGGGACGGGGCGGCGAAGAAGCTGATGGTGCGGCTGCCTGGCGTCGAGGTCGTCGGCCCCGAAGTCGATTACAACCACATCCGCGAATATAGCGGCGGCGGCGTGCTGATGGCGCTCACCGATGCCGAGTCGAAGCTCGACGAATCCAACCGCAAGGCCGCACAGGCCGAACTCGTTCGCCAGGCGATGGAGCCGACGCCGATGAAGCTCGCGCGCGACGCCACGCGCCGCGCCGTCGAGCGCAGCTTCGCGATGCCGCTGCGCGCGGTGGGCGTCGACGCCACGGTCGAAGTCAGCTTTGCCGACGAAGCCAATGCCAATGAGCATTGGGATGTCTCGCGGTCGCTCGCAGAGATTTACGCCAACAAACGTTGAGCGCATTTTCGTCGCTCGGTCGCGCGCGGATTGCCGATCGCGGCGCGATGGTTGCTTCATCCCCGCGATCCGAAACAGGGAACAAGCAAATGGCAACCGCTTATCAGGCGCCGGCCGCCGCGCGGCAGGAGCAGAAATTCTTCTTCGTGATGGCGTGCGTGATGGCCGCTACGATCGTCGCCGGCTTCTCGTTCAATCTCGCCAGCGGCCGATCGAGCTTCGCCGTGCCGCTGGTGTTCCACGTCCATGCCCTGGTCTTCTTCGCCTGGGTTGTGCTCTATGTGACGCAGAATGCTCTGGTCTTCACCGGCGCCGTCGCGCTGCACCGCCGCCTCGGCATGGTTTCGGCGATCTGGGTGCCGCTGATGATCGTGATGGGCTGTTTGATGACGGTCGAATCGATGCAGGTCCACGGTGGCCCGCCATTCTTCGACCAGAACGAGTTCCTGATCAGCAACCCGCTCCAACTGCTCGCGTTCGGCGCGCTCACGCTTTCGGCGGTCGTGCTGCGCAATCGCAGCGACTGGCATCGCCGGTTGATGTTCGTCGGGATGGCAGTGCTCACCACGCCCGGCATCGGCCGGCTGCTGCCGATGCCGTTTCTGATCCCCTATGCGTGGTGGATCGCGCTCAGCACCAGTGCGATCTTTGTGATCGCGGCGATGATTGCCGACAAGCGCCGCAGCGGTCGCGTCCACCCGGCATGGTTCGTCGGCATCGCCGCGGTGGTCGGCACGCAGGCGATTGCCGATGGCATCGCCTATAGCCCGGCCGGTTATGCCGTCACACATTTCGTGATCGACGGCACGCCCGGAGCGGATCGGCCGATGAAGGCCTTCTTCCCCGCTTGATAGTCGGGTCGCGCGCGTCCATCTGCCCTCTACCAACGGAGGACATCATGGACGCGCGCAACGGAATCGGCGGGACTCTCACGGGACTCGACCTGCGAGCCGAAATCGACCGGCTCCGCAAGGAGCGCAACGCCGTGATCCTCGCGCATTATTATCAGAAGCCGGAGATCCAGGACCTCGCCGATTTCGTCGGCGACAGCCTCGATCTGTCGCGCAAGGCTGCCGACACCGATGCCGAAGTGATCGCCTTCTGCGGCGTGCGCTTCATGGCCGAGACCGCAAAGGTGCTGAGCCCGCAGAAGATCGTCGTGCTGCCCGACATGAATGCCGGCTGCAGCCTCGAGGACAGCTGCCCGCCCGAGCAGTTCGCCGCGTTCCGCGCGCAGCATCCCGATCACATCGCGCTCACCTACATCAACTGTTCGGTCGAAGTGAAAGCGCTGAGCGACGTGATCGTCACCAGCTCGTCGGCCGAGAAGATATTGGCGCAGATTCCCGCATCGCAGCCGATCATCTTCGGCCCCGACAAAAACCTCGGCGGCTATTTGAAGCGCAAGACCGGCCGCGACATGCTGCTGTGGCCGGGCGTGTGCATCGTCCACGAAGCGTTCAGCGAGACCGAGCTGCTCAAGCTCCGCGCGCAGCACCCCGGCGCGCCGGTCGCGGCGCATCCCGAATGCCCGCCCTATATTCTCGATCATGCCGAGTATGTCGGTTCGACGCGCGGGATTCTCGAATATTCGCAGGCGATTGCTGGCGACACGCTGATCGTCGCCACCGAGCCGCACATCATCCATCAGATGGAAAAGGCGCGCCCGGGCTTCAACTTCATCGGCGCGCCCGGAGCCGACGGCAACTGCAACTGCAACATCTGCCCCTACATGGCGCTCAACACGCTGGAAAAGCTCTACCTCGCGCTGCGCGACCTCGAGCCACGCATCGAGATCGCCGAGGATCTGCGCCTCAAGGCCAAGAAGAGCCTCGACGCGATGCTGGCAATGGCGAGCGGGACGGTGGGGATGGGCGATCTCGGGCCGGTGCCGGTCACGGGGGACTGATCGGCATTATGCTTTGGCGCCCCCCTCGAGGCGCTTGAGCCATTGCGCGCGCAGCAGCGCCGGCCGGCCGGGGATGGGCTGATCGAGAAACTCGGCGCGCTGGATGCGGTCGAGGCGGAAGGTGCGGAAATCCTGCCGCAGCTCGCACCATCCGACCAGCAGCCGCGACATGTCGCGATAGCCGATCAGTAGCGGCCAGACAGTGCGCTCGCTCTCGCGGCCGCTTTCGTCGCAGTAGCAAAGCGCGAGCTTGCGGCCGGCGCGGATCCAGGCGCGCAGCTGCGCGACGTCGAGGCCGTCCGCCAGCCGGGCAAAGTCGGGTATCGCGCGCGCCGGCGAGTCGGCGAGGAACGATCGCATCTCTTCCGGCAGCACCGCCGCCACCTTGGCGAGCACGTCGCGCGCGGCGCGCGCGAGTTCGGGATCGGCATGCGCCGCCACCCAGTGCGCGCCGAGCGCGACCGCATCGACTTCGTCGGCATTGAGCATCAGCGGCGGCAAGTCGAATCCGCCTTCGAGCACATAGCCGATACCCGCCTCGCCTCGGATCGGCACGCGCTGCCCGACCAACGCGGCAATGTCACGATAGACCGAGCGCTTCGAGGTTTCGAGCTCCTCGGCGATCGCGTCCGCCGTCACCGGCCTGTGCTGGCGGCGCAGGATCTGGACAATCTGGAACAGGCGGTCGGCTTTGCGCATTTTCGGATCCTACTGCCAGGCTGCTGACACCATGCTGTCAGCAGTCTGGCAGTAGGAGCCTTCGGGCAAGCAAAAAGGAGGCCCGGACATGCTCAAGACCTATCTCGGCAGTTGCCACTGTGGCGAAGTGACCTTCGAGGCGGATATCGATCTCGCTCAGGGGGCGGGGCGCTGCAACTGCTCGATCTGCACCAAGCGGCGCAATTGGAACGTCGTGCTCAAGCCCGAGGCCTTCCGCCTGCTGCGCGGCGCCGACGCGCTCAGCGACTATCAGTTCGGGACCAAGAGCGGCCACCATAGTTTCTGCTCGAAATGCGGTTGCGCGCCGTTCGGCCATGGTCACGTGCCTGAGATCGGCGGGGATTATGTGTCGGTGTCGATCGCGTGCCTCGACGAAGTCACCCCCGAGGAGTTCGCCGCGGTGCCGATCCGCTATGCCGATGGCGCCAACAACAATTGGTGGAACGAGCCGGCGGTGAAATCCTATCTTTGATGACGGGAGCAAAGCCGCAGTTCCTAAAAAGCCCTCCCCGGCCAAGGCCATAGGCGCTAACAAATCGGATTGGGGCCATGATCCTCGCCGTTCCGGGGAGGATCTTTGCCCCGCGACAGTCCCGCCGTTCAGTCCATAAGTTCGCGCCAAAGGGCCAAAGGGCCGAAGGCCGGGGCCTACTCCTAACGCGCCAGCCGCCCATCCTTCAGCGCCGCAGCCTCATAGCCGAACAAAATCTTCGGATCCGGCTGCGGCACTTCGTCGGCAATCTCCTTCGGCGCGAGCATGTGCAGCACATGCTCGATCACTGCCTTGTGAGTGCGCTTCTTGTTGTCGGCGCGCACGCAGGTCCAGGGCGCGATTTCGGTGTGGCTCGCCGCGAGCATCGTGTCGCGCGCCTTGGTATAGCCGTCCCATTTCTTCTCGGCCACGTCGTCCATTGGCGAGACCTTGAGCGCCTTGAGCGGATCGGTGCGGCGATCCTTCAGCCGTTTCGCCTGCTCGTCCTTCGAAATATCGAGCCACAGCTTGACCAGCCGGATCCCGCTTTCGACGAGCATGCGCTCGAACCCCGGCACGTCCTTCAGGAACTGCGCCTGCTCGGCCTTGGTCGAGAAATGGTTGACCACTTCGACGCCGGCGCGATTGTACCAGCTGCGGTTGTAGATCACGAGCTCGCCCGCGGCGGGCAGATGCGCGACATAGCGCTGGAAATACCATAAGCAGCGTTCGCGATCGCTCGGCTTGGGCAGCGCCACAACGCGCGTCGCGCGGATCGAGAGATGCTCGATGATGGCCTTGATCGTGCCGTCCTTGCCGGCGGTATCGCGCCCTTCGAGCACGATCGCGGCGCGCTCGCCGCTCGTCATCATCGCCTGCTGCATCCGCACCAGCGCGAGTTGCAGCTTGTGCCCGCCGTCCTTTGCCATGGCTCGTCTCGTCCTCCGCTCGTGATCGAGCATAGCCTGCGCCAAAGTTCGGCGAACGCAAGTAGGCTGTCCACGCTCCGCGCCATCGCCTATGGCGTCGCGCATGACGACGATGCCAGTTTTCGCCACGCCGTTCACGCTCCCCGCCTTCGACCTCGACGCGTTCGTCCGCGCGACGCTCGCCGAGGACCTGGGCGATTCCGGCGACATCACCGTCGCCGCAGTGATCCCGGCTGAAGCGCGCTTCACCGGCGCGATGGACAGCCGCGACGCGATCACGGTCGCCGGTCTGCCGATCGCCGAGGCGTTTTTCCGCGCGCTCGATCCCGCGGTGACGATCGAGCGGCTGGTCGAGGACGGCGCATCGGTTGCGTCCGGGACCGATTTGCTGCGGCTGAGCGGCAAGGCACGCGCGTTGCTCACGGCCGAGCGCTCGGCGCTCAACACCGTCCAGCATCTCTCGGGCATCGCGACGATGACGCGCGCCTATGTCGACGCCATTGCGGGCACGGGCGCGACCTTGCTCGACACGCGCAAGACCATCCCGGGGCTGCGCCGGCTCGAGAAATACGCCACGCGCATGGGCGGCGCCACCAACCACCGAATGGGGCTGTGGGACGCGGCGATGATCAAGGACAATCATGTCGCAGTCGCCGGTTCGGTCGAAAAGGCCGTGAGGCGTGCGGTCGCCGCGGGGATTGCGCGCATTATCGTTGAAGTCGATCGCATCGACCAGATCGCGCCCGCGCTCGCCGCCGGCGCGACGCATCTGCTGCTCGACAACATGCCGCCGCCGGTGCTGCGCGAGGCCGTCGCGCTGGTCGGCGGGCGCGTGCCGACCGAGGCCTCGGGCGGGGTCCGTCTCGACACGATCCGCGCGATCGCCGAGACTGGCGTCACCTATGTGAGCGTCGGCCGGCTCACCCAGTCGGCGCCCGCGGCCGACATCGGTCTCGATTTCGCGCCCGCTTGAGAGTGTGTCTGGAATGCACCCTCGGGGCGCCGCCTCGAAATGTGCTCTTCCGCGCATTTCCAAACAGGCTCTAGGGCTCATGGGTTCAGGGAGGCACAATGCGGCCGCAATCGATCGTTCGCTTCGAGCAGATCTTCTTCGCCTATTGGATCGCCGGCATCGTCGGGACCATGCTGCTGTGGGAATATCGGCTCGCGGTGTTCCATGCCTCGCCGGGCAGCGCGATGTTCAGCAAGTCGCTGCCCGCCTGGGTGGCGGCGATCGGTTTTGCCGCGCAGCTGCTGCTGTGGTGGCTGATCGCGCGCATTGGCAGCGCGGTCGCGAAATGGGTTTATATCGTGCTGATCGGCTGCGCGATCGTGGCGCTGGTCGCATCGCTGTCGATGCCGCAGCGCCCGCCGGTGCCGCTCACCTTGCTCATCGCCGCCTTGCTGGTGCTCCGCGTCGCGGCAGCTGCTATGCTGTTCCGCACCGACGCCGTCGATTGGCTGCGGCGCCACTAAGCATTCGCCAGTCCGGTGGAATCACCTGACGCATCGGAGAATGCGGAGCGAGGAATAATAGGGGAGAGGAAATGCAACAACCCAAATCGATCGAGCGCTT
>Ga0207711_10000848_pt1 | contig 29550 bp, 25 predicted proteins | sample KBSS34metaG_FD_184401 | JGI IMG/M metagenome (GOLD analysis project Ga0207711, IMG submission 184401) | Switchgrass rhizosphere microbial communities from Kellogg Biological Station, Michigan, USA - KBS S3-4 metaG (SPAdes) (version 2) | ecosystem: Host-associated > Plants > Roots > Rhizosphere... | reverse complement strand
CCTCCATTATTCCTCGAACCGGCTCGTGGCGCCGCGATCGCCCTCGTAGCGGTGCTTCAGCGGAAACGGGGGCAGCCAGCCTTCGCGGCGGATGGTCCACAGTTCGTAGGTCGGCGTCAGCTGGTCGGGCGCGTCGAGCGCGCCCAGGCTCACTTCGACCTCGTCGCCGCTGCGCCCGAACAGTGACGAGCCGCAGCGCGGACAGAATGATCGTCCGGCATAATCGTGGGTGTCGCCGGTGATCGTCACCGCGTCCTCGGGAAAGATCGCGAAGCCCTGAAACAGCGCGCCATGATGCTTGCGGCAGTCGAGACAGTGGCACAGGCCGACCCGGTACGGGCGTCCCGTCGCGACGATGCGGACGTCGCCGCACAGGCAGCCGCCGGTGTATCGCTCCATGTTTTCTACGCCTCTACTTCCCGTTGCTTCGCCGCGACGATCAGCGCCAGCGGGTTGGGCTGGGGCTCGGCGATTTTGGTCAGCGTGTTGCGGTCGCGGTGAGTGAACGGCTCGGAACGGCCACGCACGGTCAGAATCGTATCGCTGACGTAGCTGAACGTCCCGTCGGGATTGAACGTCACCTCGAGCTGATAGCGGTCGGTCTGGAACGCATATTCGAGGAAGGCGGTCGAGCAGATGCCATTCTCGGTCGAGCCGCGTTCGGCGGTCACCACGATCCGGTCATCGCCGGGCGCACCGTGACCGGTGGCGAGCGCGGTCTGTCCGCGCGGGATCGACAAAGTCTGGATGATGCGTCCGGTCGCCGGCTCCCACAGCCAGTGGCCGACCTGGTCGTGGAAGGTGATGTCTTCCTCGGGCGTGTTGATGTGCACGTGGTAGCGCAAGCCATAGAATAATTGCGGGCCGTTGGCCTGGGGGTCGATGGGTTCGAAGTCGATCTGCTCGATATATTCGCGGTGCTCGGGCCCGTCGGCCTTGGGATTGACGTCGGCGCCCTTGGATCCGCGCCATCTTCCGGCGAGCCGCCGCAGCGGGCCGAGATTGGCCAGCGTGTCCGGATCGACCTCGGCGGGCTCGGTGAAGATGTCTTCCGGAAAGTCGGGCATTATGTTGTCTCCGTCGGAATCCGCTACCGTTGCTTGCATCGGTGTAACCGAAAGGCGCAAGCGCGCGAATATTGGGGCATCGACTTCGATCCCCATCCGGGAGTTCCTATGCTGATCGTCCTGCTCGCGTATCTGGGAGGTGTGCTGACCATCGTCAGCCCGTGCATTCTGCCGGTCTTGCCCTTCGTCTTCGCCCGCGCCGGCGGCAGCTTCCTGCGCAGCACGCTGCCGCTGCTGGCCGGAATGGCCGCAACCTTCGCGATCGTCGCCACGCTCGCCGCGGTCGGCGGCGGCTGGGCGGTGCAGGCCAATGCGGTCGGCCGCTGGGCGGCGCTGCTGCTGCTGGCCGCGTTCGGCATCGCACTGGTGTTCCCGAGCATCTCAGACCGCATGACCCGACCGCTGGTCGCGCTTGGTTCGCGACTGTCGGAACGCCAGCCGGGGCAACAGGAAAGCATCTGGTCGTCGGCCGTACTCGGCATCGCCACCGGCCTGTTGTGGGCGCCGTGCGCGGGGCCGATCCTCGGCATCATCTTCACTGCCGCCGCGCTCAAGGGCGCGAGCGCGGGCACGACTTTGCTCCTGCTTGCCTATGCGCTTGGCGCCGCGACTTCGCTTGCGCTGGCGTTGCTGGTCGGCGGCAAGGTGTTCGCGCGGATGAAGAAGTCGCTTGGTGCGAGCGAACGCATCCGCCAGGTGCTCGGCGTCCTGGTCCTCGCCGGCGTCGCCGCGATCGCGCTCGGGCTCGATACCCGAGTCCTCTCCAAGGTCTCGAGCGCCCAGACCGCGAGCCTCGAATCCGGCCTTGCCCGCGCGCTCGGCGCCAGCCAGGCGATGGATGAAACCACGGCGCGAACCGGCAGGCGCCAGTCAGGCGATGGATGAAACCGCGGCGCGAACCGGCAAGATGGGCGAATTGATCCTGCCCGACGAAGGCGCGCTGCCGCCGCTCGACGGCATCGGCCCGTGGTTCAACACCAAGCCGCTGACCCGCGACCAGCTTAAGGGCAAGGTCGTGGTGATCGATTTCTGGACCTACAGTTGCATCAATTGCCTGCGCTCGATCCCCTACGTGAAGGCGTGGGCGGAGAAGTACCGCGATGACGGGCTGGTGGTGATCGGGGTCCACGCGCCCGAGTTCGCGTTCGAGCGCGAGCCGGCCAACGTCGCCAAGGCGATCAAGGATCTCGGCATCACTTACCCGGTGGCGCTCGACAATGACTACGTGCTGTGGCGCGCGCTCGATAATCACTACTGGCCGGCGCATTACTTCGTCGATGCCCAGGGTCGCGTCCGCTACCACCATTTCGGCGAGGGCGAATATGCGATGTCCGAACGGGTGATCCGCCAGTTGCTCGCCGAGGCGGGACACGCACCGAAGGACATGGCGCTGGCCCAAGCGAAAGCGAGCGGGGCCGAAGCGGCGGCAGCGTCCGGCGATATCCAGTCGGGCGAAACCTACATCGGCTATGATCGCGCGGCCAATTTCGTTTCGCCGGGCGGCCTGCAGCGCGACCAGTTGAAGACCTATGCGGCGGCTCCGCTGTCGCTCAACGATTGGTCGCTGGCAGGACCGTGGCTCGACAAGCGCCAAAGCGCCATCTCGTTCGCGCCCGGGGCGAAGATCGCCTTCCGCTTTCACGCCCGCGACCTGCATCTCGTGCTTGGCCCGGTCGGCGGCAAGCCGGTGCGTTTCCGGGTGACGCTCGACGGCCAGGCACCCGGCGGCGACGCAGGCGTCGATGCGAAAGCCGACGGCAGCGGCGTGGTCAGCGAGCAGCGGCTCTATCAGCTGGTCCGGCAAAAGGGGCAGGTGCGCGACCGCACCTTCACCATCGAGTTCCTCGACCCCGGGGCCGAGGCCTTCTCGTTCACCTTCGGTTGAGGCGCCCGGGCGGGAGGGCGATGAAACGCACGGCCGCGCCGCCGCCCGGCGCGATGCGAATTGCGAGCCGGTCGTTGGCCGTGACCACGCGCTGTTCGATCACCAGGTCGCGCGGGTTGGTGCGGTAGTCGGCGGTATTGCCGTCGCGGTAGATTTCGGCCCGGTAGCGTTTGCCCGGCTGCAGAAAATCGAGCGCAACGTCGACGCGGCGCTCCTGTTCGTCGCCGACCGCGCCGAGGAACCAGGTCGAAGCGCCGCGCTGCTTGCGCGCGATCACCGCATAATCGCCGACCTCGCCGGCGAGCATCCGGCTATCGTCCCAATCGACCGCGACGTCCTTGATGAACTGAAACGCCTTGGGATTTGCCTCGTAGTTCTCGGGCAAATCCGCGGCCATCTGGATCGGCGAATAAATGACCACGTAAAGCGCCAGCTGCTTGGCCAAAGTCGACAGGATCTGCGTGTTGTTCTTGCCCTTCAGGCTGAGGACGCCCGGGGTGAAATCCATCGGTCCCGACAGCATCCGCGTGAACAGCAGATTGGCTTCATGCTCGGGCGGGTTTTTGGGTTCGCTCCAGGCATTATATTCCATGCCCCGCTGACCCTCGCGCGACACCCAATTGGGGTAGGTTCGGCGCAGCCCAGTGTCCTTGACCGGCTCGTGCGCGTCGACCGTCACCTGCCGCTTGGCCGCTTCAGTGACGACCTTGAGATGGTGGTTCACCATCACCTGGCCCTGGTGCCATTCGAAGTGGATCTTGCCGTCGGCCCCGAGCGCCTGGATGCCGCCGGCGTCGGCGACATAGCCGGTCTTCACGTTGTGAATTCCGAGCTTCTGATAAAGGTCGAGCGCCGGGCCGAGCTGCCTTTCGTAATTGGCGATATTTCCGCCGGTCTCGTGATGGCCGATGATCTCGACCCCCTTCGACTTCGCGTAACGGGCGGCTTCGGCGATATCGAAATCGGGATAGGCCTGGGTGAAGCTGAAATCGGACCCCTGGGCGAACCAGTCGCCGTCCCAGCCCGTGTTCCAGCCCTCGATCAGCACGCCGCCGAAGCCGTTCTTCGCCGCGAAGTCGATGTAGCGTTTGGCGTTGGCGGTGGTCGCGCCGTGCTTGGGCCCCGAATTCCACGTCGCCAGGTCGAGGTGCATCGCCCACCAGATGCCGACATATTTCATCGGCTTGACCCAGCTGACGTCGCCGAGCGCGTTGGGCTCGTTGAGGTTCAGAATGATCTGTGCCGATTTGTACAGCGCCGGCGCGTCGGGCGCGATCATGATCACCCGCCACGGCGTTGCCAGCGGCAGATCGCGGCTGACCTTAGGGCCGGCCGACGAGGGCATCAGGCTCGTCTTGAGCACGCGGCCCTGGACGCGGCGCAGGTCCATCCCAGAATAATCGACCAGCGCCGCCTCGTGGATCGACAAATGCAGGCCGCTAGTGGTGCGGATGGTCAGCGGCGTCTGCGCGGTGCCGATCTCCTCGATCGGGGTGCGGCGATAAGGATATTCCTCGCGGTTCCACTCGAGCGCTTCGTCCCACCATGCGGTGCCCGGTTCGGCGACGTTGAACTCGGTCAGTTCGTCGGCGATGTTGGCGTGGGTGAAATTGGCCCGCCGCGGGATTTCGTAGCGAAAACCGACGCCGTCATCGAACACGCGGAAGACGACGGTCATCCGCCGTTTGAGCCAGTTCTTTTCGTCGAAGCTGACGGTCAGTTCGTTATAATGATTGCGGATCGTCCGATACTCGCCCCACGGCTCGTTCCAGCTCTGGTCGAAGCTCCGCGTCGACTGCCCGGTGACGGCGAAGTTGCGCAGCATTTGCGGTGCGTCGGTGAACAGGAAGCCGAGCCGGCTCTCGCCGATCACCGGTTTGCCCAGCCGCGAGACGATATAGCCGACGCGTCCTTCGGCGGTCAGCGTCACCTCGACTTTGAGCGTCCCCGAGGGCGATTGCGCATTGGCGACGATCGCCGACCCCGACGGCGCCTGGGCGATCGTCTGGGCGGTGGCGGGCAAAGCGAGAAAACACAGCAGCAACGCGCTGAGCACTCTGAGCAGGGTCATGCGGTATCCTCGATACGGATCCGCCGCGTAGTCACCGCCCTAAGCGGCCAGCGCCGGCATCACCGGACCTTCCGCCGGCCGCCGTGCATAAATGCCGAAGCCAGCGATGACCGCGTAGCACAGAGCCGGCAGCAGCAGCGCGAAATGCAGGCTGCCCGACTTGTCGGCGAGGAACCCGGTGCACAACGGCACCACCGCGCCGCCGAAGATCGCGATGTTGATGATCCCCGATCCGTCCGCCGCACGCGGCCCCAGCTTCTCCGACGCCAGGCTGAAGATCGTCGGGAACATAATCGAGTTCATCAGGCCGATCGACAGCAGGCTGTAGGCGGAGAGCGTCCCCGTGCTGTTGGCGGAGATAATGATCAGGATGATCGCGCCACTTGCCACCGTCGCGAGAATCTTCCCCGGGCTCAGGATCCGCAGCAAATAGGAGCCGATGAAGCGGCCGACCATGGCCCCGCCCCAATAGTAACCGACCATTGGTCCGGCGACCGCGGCGGTCGTCGCGAGCACGTCTTTCTGCATCAGATAATTGACGATCAGGGACCCGATCGAAACCTCGCCACCGACATAGAGGAAGATGCACAAAGCGCCCAAACCGAAGCGCGGCCGCTTGAGCAGCGAGAAGCCGGCCAGCGGCGGACTATGGTCATGCTTTTCGCCCGGCAGCTTGTTGCGGAACATCCACACCACCGCGGCGATCACGGCGAGGGCGACCGCCAGGCCGATATAGGTGGAGACGATCGCATGGGTCTCGTTGGTGCGGTACTGGTCGAGCGCCGCGCCCGACAGCTGCGCCGCGCTGAGGCCGGCGAGGCTGCCAAGGATCAACGCCGAGCCGACCGGCGGGAAGACGGTCGTGCCGAGGCTGTTGAACGCCTGGGCGAAGGTCAGGCGGCTGTGCACCGTCTTGGCCGGCCCAAGCAGGCTGATCAGCGGATTGGACACGACCTGGACGACAACCACGCCGCTCGCCAGCACGAACAAGGCGAGCAGGAACAGGCCGTAGGTCGCCGTTGCCGACGCCGGGATGAACAGCAGGCAGCCGACCATCATCGTCAGCAGGCCGGCGACTGCGCCGCGCATGTAGCCGATTTTTTTGACCAGCTGCGCGCCCGGAATCCCGATCACGAGGTAGGCGGTGAAGAAGCAGAACTGGACCAGCATCGCCTGCGTGTAATTGAGCGTGAAAAGCTCTTTCAGCTTGGGAATGATGACATCGTTGAGGCTGGTGATGCCGCCGAAGATGAAAAACAGCGCCATGACGAAATAGCGCAGCTGGGGGGCATCGACGCCGCCGTCGGGCAGTTCCAGCGGTGTCGCGTTTGCTTCGCCTTCGCCGGTCGCGGTCGCCATCACCATTATCTCATCTCCCCAGATTCGGGGGCATGGCTATCGGCTAAGATCGCTGCCGTCACCCCCCACGGCTCAGTTTGCACAGTTTGCATAAAATCCTCCGTCAGCCCGCAGGGATTGCGTCGGCGGCGCGACCGCTGCAATCGTGACTCATGTTGAAGACCCAATCCGTCCAGGCCATCGTCGAACAGCTTTGTGCGATCTTCGACGAATCGGTCGCCGATCTGCGCGAGGCGCTCAAAGCCTATCTCGACCGCGGCGAATTGCCGGATCCCAAGGACCGCGCCGCCGGCCGCTTCGCTTATCCTGAACTGAGAATCGATTATCACCCGACCTCGCCGCGACCGGCTCACGGCCCGGTGCGGGCGTTCGCGCGGCTCAATGATCCGGGCTGCTACGCCTCGAGCATCGCCCGGCCCGACCTGTTCCGCGACTATATCGCGGTCCAGCTCCAGCATCTGATCGATGATTACGGCGTCGAAATTTCGGTCGGCCGGTCGAAGAACGAAATCCCGTATCCTTATGTGATCGACGAAAGCGGGATCGAGATCGGCAGCGTCAGCACGACCGAGCTGTCGCGCTGGTTTCCGTCGAACGAGTTGGTCCACATCGGCGACGAGGTTGCGGACGGCTTCCGCTCGGCCGATGCCGCCGAGTGTCGTCCGCTGGCTTTGTTCGACGCGCCGCGGACCGATTTCAGCCTTGCCCGGCTCAAGCATTACACCGGCACCCCGGCCGAGCATTTCCAGCATTTCGTGCTGTTCACCAACTACGTCCGCTACGTCGACGAATTCGTCGATTTCGCGATCGACGCGCTGCGCCGCAAGGACAGCGGCTTCCGCTCCTTGTCGGTGCCGGGCGCGATCTATGAGCCGGGCGAACTGGTCAATGCCGAAGCCGAAATCGCCGCCGGCCGCTGGCGCCGCCACCAGATGCCGGCCTACCATCTGATGGCCGACGACCGCACCGGCATCACCCTGGTCAACATCGGCGTCGGCCCGTCGAATGCGAAGACGATCTGCGACCATATCGCGGTGCTGCGGCCCGAAGTGTGGCTGATGATCGGCCATTGCGGCGGCCTCAGGCCCAGCCAGTCGATTGGCGATTATGTGCTCGCCCACGCCTACCTGCGCGACGACCATCTGCTCGACGACGTGCTCCCGCCCGAAATCCCGGTCCCGGCGATTGCCGAAGTGCAACTAGCGCTGTTCGAAGCGGCGAAACTGGTCACCGGCGAGGAGGAAGAGGATCTCAAGCGGCGCCTGCGCACCGGCACCGTGGTCACCACCGACGACCGCAATTGGGAGCTGCGCTACACCGCCTCGGCGCGGCGCTTCAACCAGAGCCGGGCGGTGGCGATCGACATGGAATCGGCGACCGTCGCCGCGCAGGGCTACCGCTTCCGCGTGCCCTACGGGACGTTGCTGTGCGTTTCCGACAAGCCGCTCCACGGCGAGCTCAAACTGCCCGGCCAAGCCAACGCTTTCTACGAACGCGCCATCAGCCAGCATCTGCGCATCGGGATCGAGGCGCTGACCTTGCTCAAGCAAGAAGGCGATGCGCTGCACAGCCGCAAGCTCCGCAGCTTCGACGAACCGCCACTACGCTAGGGGGTGAAGCGGATCCGGTTCGGGCTCGGCGGTGTCTGTCCCTTGGCGATCCACGCGACCAGCGCTTCAAGGTCGATAATCCCGGTATCCGTAACATCCGTTCCTGTCGTAAAGCCGGTGAGCCCGTCACCGCCCGACGCCATGTAATTGTTGACCACGACGCGATAGCTGACGGCCGGATCGATTGACTTGCCGTTCAGCTGCATGTCGGAAACGCGGCCGCCCTCAGGCCGCTTCACGTCGACCGCATAGGTAAACCCGGCCGACGGCGCGAGCGCGGCGGGCAGCGTCTTTTTCGGTCGCAACGGCACCGAATACTGCTGCTCGAGCACGCCTTTGAGCTGCGCGCCGGTGAGCGACATCACGACCAGATTATTGCCGAACGGCATCATCGTGAACGCGTCCTTGTAGCGGACATCGCCGCCGGGAAGGTCGACCCGAATGCCGGTCGCATTGACCAGCGCGATTTGGGCGCTGGTCGCCGCCAGCATCGAATCCGCGACCAGGTCGGCCGCCGGCCCTTCGCTTTCGTCGTCGTTTTTCGCCGCGGTCGCGGTCAGCCGGCCGATTACCTGATTGGCCACCGGCGCGACCGCCGCCTCATATTTGCCGACCAGCGACTTGACCGCGAAATCATCGCCGCGCTCGCCGTTGCCGACTACGACATTGGTCGCATCCTCGCCGATCAGGCGATGGGACGACGGATCGAAGCGCAACCTGAGATCGGTGACGAAATAGCCGTATTTGCCGGCGCTGGTCAGCAGCCGCCGGGCAACCTGCTGCGAGCCGCGGCAGACATAGGCCCAGTGGCTGTGGCCCGAGATCACCGTCGCAATCGCTGGGTCGAGTTTGGGCAGGATCGGGAGAATCTCGCCGTACAGTCCGTCGCACCCGTTACCCGTGGTGAATTGCGGCAGCTTACCTCCCTGGTGAATCAGCAGGACGACGGTGTCGGCGCCCTCGGCCTTGAGCTTGGGCACCAATGCGTTGGCGGTCTCGGCTTCGTCGGTGAACGTCACCCCCTCGACCCCCGACGGGGTCACCAATTGCTTGGTCCCTTTGAGGGTCATGCCGATAAAGCCGATGGTGATTGGCCCAGCCGGGGTCGCGAACCGCTTGATTCCTGTCGCCGGGAAAACCGTCGTGCCGTCGGCCTGGACGACGTTGGCCGCGAGATAGCGGAAGCGGGCGCCGGCGAACGGCTCGATCGCGCACGGCACGCGCCGCGTATTCTTCGCGCAACCGCCGCTCTGCATCCGCTTCAGCTCGGCCACGCCCTTGTCGAATTCGTGGTTGCCGACCGCATTGAACTCAAGCCCGAGGAGGTTCATCGCATCGATCGTCGGCTCGTCGAGATAATTGGCGGATATCAGCGGCGACGCGCCGATCGTATCGCCGGCCGACACCGTGACTGTATCGGGATGTCCGGCGCGCAATCGGGTCAACGCCGAGGCGAGGTGCGCTGCGCCGCCCGACGTGATCGTCCGTTTGATCCCGTGATCGTCGACGACATCGACCGGCGGCGGGGTTTCGAGATTGCCGTGGAAATCGTTGAAGGCGAGGATCTGCACCTCAACCGGCGTCGCAACTCGCTGCGTCGGAACGGTCGTGCAGGCAGAGACGCCGAGCGCCGCGAGTGCGGCGAGCCTCCGCAGCATCATCGTGTGACCGGCTCCGCATAGATCGCATTCAAATAGGCTGCGAGGCGCACCCCGGCCTGGCTCAACCTCTGCTCCATCAGCGGCGTGAACTTGTAGACGTAGGAGTAGGACAGGTCCGGCACCGGCGGCTCCTTGCTCTTCTTGTCCGCCGGCGCGCGCGGCTTGTCGGCGGCGGTGGGGTAGAGCGTGTCGCGATATTGCGCGCTTTCGCTGATCCAGTCGCGCGGGTTGATGTCCCACCAGGCGACGGTGTCCCGATCGCGGATGTGCCGCTCGAGCTTCGCGGCGAGCTCGGTGAACGACAATTGCTGGTCGTCGACCAGAGCCGAATCCCACACCGCGTGAAGGTTGGTCGGCTTGCCGAAGAACGTCACCTTCACGTCGGAACGTCACCTTCACGTCGTTCCCGCCCTTGTCGCAGCACTTGCCGACGTGCAGCGGCTGGTGGAGATCGCCGACCAAATGGACGATGAAGCGCAGCGCCAGCTGCTTGTCGGCGAGGCTCGCGCTGGGGTCCTTGAGCGTCTTCGTAAAACGATCGAGCGCTTCGAGCGCATCGCCCTCGGGCGGCGCATGGTCGTAGGTGATTCCGTCGAGCGTCACGTAGTGCCACGGTGTCGCGGTCTTCTGCCAGAACTTGTCGGGTGCCGAGCGCATTTCGTCGGGCCAGGTGGCAGCCTCGTCGAGGCTCTCGGCGCCGCCAAGCAGTTCGCGGATGTGGGCGCGGGCCAGGCCGGAAAGCTGGGTATCGGCGATCGCCGCGACCACCCGGTGCCCGGTCTTGCCCCAGGCGAGGGCAGGGGATGGAGCGAGCAAGGCGGCGGCAGCGGCGGCAAGCAGGAGCTTCGATTTCATATACGCACGTCCCGGATTCGGCTTTGTCTAGCGCATGGCGCGTGAGCGCGCTTAAAGACAAGCCCATGACAGAAGATGAATTGATCGCCCTGGCCCGCGCCGCCGCAGCCAGGGCTTATGCGCCTTATTCGCGTTTCCAGGTTGGCTGCGCGGTCGAATCGATCGACGGCAACTCGGTCACCGGCGCGAACATGGAGAATGCCTGCTACCGGCTCGGCCTGTGCGCCGAGCAGAGTGCGCTGACCGCCGCGCAGCACAAATTCGGGCTCGACCAGGTCGCGCGCATCGCGGTCGTCGGGGGGACCGGCGACATGGTCTGCACCCCGTGCGGCGGTTGCCGCCAGGCGATCCTGGAGGCCGCGCAATTGTCCGGTCGCGACGTCGAAATCCTCTGCGCCAGCGGCGACGGCACCCGCGTCGAGCGCTACGCCATTTCGGCCCTGATCCCGCACGGCTTCGGCCCGGCGAACCTGTCCGACGGGGAGCCGGCCTAAGTGAAGGTCGTCGGCGACTATCACGCGAACGGCTACGCCCATGTCGAGCAACTGATCGCGCCCGACGTGGCGCGGGCGTTTGTCGCCAAGCTCAAGGACGATCTCGGCGACGGCGCGCTGCCGGTCAGCAATATCGACAAATTCCCCAATTTGCTGGTCCGCCCGGCGTTCGAGATTTACGGGCATTTCTACCCGCCGATGTTGTTCTTTCTGTGGGGGCTGACCCCGGTCATGACCCAGATCGTCGGCCGCGAATTGCTCCCGACCTACGACTATCTCCGCATCTATCGTGAGGGCGACATTTGCCGCGTCCACCATGACCGGCCGTCGTGCGAGCACAGCTTGTCGCTGACGCTCGATTACAGCGATGGCGTCGCCTGGCCGCTCGATGTCGAGACCGCCGAGACCCAGCCGTCAGCGGCGGTCAGCGAGGGTTTTGGCGGCAACGCCTACGGCTCGGTACCGATGGAGGTCGGCGATGCGGTCCTTTATCGCGGTGTCCATCACCGCCACGGCCGCGTCGTGCCCAACCCCAACGCCTGGTCGGTCCACCTCTTCCTCCATTGGGTCGATCGCGACGGTCCGTTCCGCGACCAGGCGTTCGACGGTCGTCCACCGCAGGGGAAGCCCAATTTCCAGTTCACGTGAGGCTTAGAACGCCTGCCCGAGCGAGAGCATCAGCCGGTAGCGATTGTCCGGGTGCGACGCGCGAATGTCCTGCCACAGCGGCAGCGCGACCGATGCCCCGGCCGACCAATTCGCAGCAAAGCTGAAGCGCGCGCCCGGCGCGACATAAAGCCATGTTCCGCCGCTCGCCTGCTCGGTCTCGCCGGCGATTTTCTGCCGCCCTTCATATTCGCCGCCGAGTTCGACAAACGCCTCCCACAACGCCCCGGCGGGCGCTTCATGCTGCTCGTCTAGTTCGTCGCCATGATGGTGGTTGTGGCTCGGTTCCGCATGCATATACGCGGCCGGGCCGACGCGGTGCGACAGCGCGATGCCACCCTGCAACCGGTCGCCGAGCCGCGTGTTCTGCGCACCCTTGGTCGAGAATTGATAAAGCGCGCTGGCGCTCATCCGCAGCGGCCCGAGCTTCGCCCCGGCGGCCGCGCCAAGCAACGGGTCCCAACTGCCGGTTCCTGGTTGATGCTCGGTCTCGAGCCGTTCGCCTTCGCCTGAGCGTCGGTGGGTGCCGCCGGTCGGCAGCTTGATCCCGCCGAGCAACGCGAAGCCGAGGCCGTCGCCATCGGTCAGCCGGTATTTGGCGAGGATATTCACGTCGCCGATCCCGGCCACGCTCCCGAGCCGCTCGACTTCGCCGGCGCCGCCCTCGCGCAAATCGTCGCGGCGCAGGTACGGCAACTCCGCCGCAATCGTCAGATGGTGATTGATCCCGTAGGCTACGCCGAGCGACGCGTTGAGATTGTAGTCGGTGTTGTGCGCCGCGATGCCGTCCTCGGCGAGCGCTTCCAGCTCGGCATTCGAACGATGCTCGGGCCGCGAGTAGGTCAAGCGGACGCCGATACTGCCATGCCCGGCATCGAGCGTATCGGGGCTCGATACGGTCAGTCCGCCGCCGCCGCCGACGCTGCTCGGTCCCATGTGATCGGCCAGGGCAGGGGCGCTGAGCGCGAGCAGCGCTGCGCTGCAAAGAAGCGACTTCAAGGTCATGTGGGCGGCTTACCAGAGGAGGGTTTCGCCGCCCCTAGGGGCAGCAATGCCGGTCCGCAACAAGTCGACGTCTAGGCCGGCCTGGCCCCGCCCAGCCAGTGCTCGACGCGGCCGGCGAGCGCCCACAGCGCGATCATCCCGGCCGCTCCGCCCAGACCGTCGGCGGCGTAATGCCAGCCGAGCTGGACCGATGCGATCCAGACGATCGCGCTATAGACGAGAGCGACCGTGGCCGCGCGGGGCGCGAGCGCACGCGCCGCCAGATAGATCCACACGCTGATCGCGACGTGCATCGAGGGAAAGGCCGAGATGCCGGTCACGAATGACGTCGGGTCGCGGCCGGTTGCGGCCCACATCTTGTCGGACTCGACCAGCGCCATCCACGCTCCGCGATTGATCAGCGTCTCGCGCATTGCCGCAAATTCGCTACCGCCGAACAGGCGGTCGTAGAACAACGGCCCTGCGGACGAAAATAAGGTCGCCGCGACCACGCCGAGCAGAAACCAGGCGAGGCTGTATGCGATCAGCGCCCGCGACTTGGCGCGTGACGGCGGCTCCAGCATGACCATCAGCAGCGCCAGGCCCTGGACCGGCAACCACAACGCATAAAGGTGATCGACCGGGACTACCCACCAGCCGAGCCAGTGATCGAGGGGCAGCCACGGATCGCCGCCAAACAGCCATCGCTCGCCGATCATCAGCGGTTGATCGAGCCAGAACGGGATTTCCTTTGGGATCGCAGTCTTCAGCGGCAGGAAAAAGGTCGCGCCAAGGCCGGTCAAGGCCGTCGCCGTGACGACCGACATCCACGTCGGGCGTGGCCGGTTTCGGCCGAGTGCCAGCCGCAGCGCGAGAGCCACGGCAAGCCCACCGAACGCCAGCAGCACATAGGTGCCAACGTACGGCGCCGGGGCGATTCCCCGCGCCCACGCGATGCCCCACCAGACGAACTCGATCGCCGTCGCGGCCGCCATGACCGCGATCCACCGGCGATCCTCGCCGAACGCGTCGCGAGTGGCTGGAAAGCGGACTTGAATGCCTAGACCAGCTTGATCTCGCGCAGCCGCTCCTGGAGATAATCGTTGGCGGTCATCGGCGGCCATTTGGGTTGTTCGCCGGCCGGCACGGTGCCGGGCAAAGCTTCGATCAGGAAATCCGAGCGGAAGTGCAGGAAGAACGGCATCGAGTAACGCGACATGCCGCGCCGCTCGGCCGGCGGATTGACCACGCGGTGGGTGGTCGAACGCAGCAGCCCATTGGTCAGCCGCTGCAGCATGTCGCCGATATTGACCACCAGCTCGCCCGGCTTGGGCGCGACCGGGATCCAGCGCCCGTCGCGGGTCAGCAACTCGAGCCCCGCTTCCTCGGCGCCGAGCAGCAAGGTGATGGTGTTGATGTCCTCATGCGCTCCGGCGCGGACGTTGCTGCCCGGCTCGCCCTGGATCGGCGGATAATGGAGCAAGCGCATCACCGAATTGCCGTCGCGCACGGTGTCGATGAAATAATCCTCGTCGATCTTGAGGAAGCGAGCGATTGCCTTGAGGATCTTCAGGCCGGCGCTCTCGAAGGCCGCGTACAGCTCCTCGAACGTCGCGCGAAAGTCCGCGACTTCCTTGGGCCAGACATTGTCCGGCATGTGGTCGCGGAAGGGGTGGCCGGGCGGCAGGTCGCGGCCGACGTGCCAGAACTCCTTGAGGTCGAACGCGGTCATGCCCTTGGCGGTCTCGATCCCGAACGGAGTATAGCCGCGCTGCCCGCCGCCGCCCTCGATGAAATAGCTGCGCTTGACCTCGTCGGGGAGCGCAAAGAACGCCTTGGCCTGCTTCTCCGCACGCTGGATCAGCTGGTCGGAAATGCCGTGATCGGCGATGATCGCGAACCCGTAATCCTCGAAGCTGTGCCCGAGCCGGTCGGCAAACGCCTGCGGTTCGCGCTCGGCGTCCTTCAAGGAAACGGACGCGATGTGGTCGTCGGAGATGGTAGCCATGCGCCAGGTTTTACTAGGGAATCATCAGCCCCGCCAGCGCGGCGGACATCAAATTGGCAAGGCTGCCGGCGAGCAATGCTCGGAGGCCGAGCCTGGCGATTACCGGGCGCTGGTTGGGGGCAAGCCCGCCGGTCACCGCCATCTGGATCGCGATCGAGCTGAAATTGGCGAAGCCGCACAAGGCAAAGGTGACGATCGCCCGGCTGCGATCGGTCAAGGTCGCCGCGTCCATCTTGCCGAGGTCGATGAAGGCGACGAATTCGTTGAGTACCAGCTTGGTCCCGAACAGCCCGCCGGCGGTGCCCGCTTCATTCCAAGGGATTCCGATCAGGAACATGAACGGCGCGAACACGTAACCGACGAGGCGCTGAAAGCTGAGGTCGGCAAACCATGGCGAGCCGCCGTGTGCGACGACCCAGTTGCCGAACCCGCCGAGCAGACCGTTGGCAAGTGCGACCAGCGCGACGAACGCCAGCACCATCGCCCCGACCGCGACCGCGAGCTTGACCCCGGTCTGCGCGCCGGCGGCCGCGGCCATGATGATGTTGGCTTGGCTGGCTGCTCGCCCTCTTCGAATGTCTCGGCGACCTCGACCTTATGGTCCTCGACCGCCTCGGTGTCCTTGGGATCGTCGGGCATGATCATCTTGGCCATCAGGATCCCGCCCGGCGCCGACATGAACGCGGCCGCGAGCAGATAGGGCAGATAGCGTTCGCCAAGCAGGCTGGCGTAGGCCGCAAGGATCGTGCCCGCGACCCCGGCCATGCCGACGACCATCACCGTGAACAGCCGCGATGGCGGGAGCGCGGCGAGATAGGGCCGCACCACCAGCGGCGATTCCGACTGGCCGACGAAGATGTTCGCCGCAGCGCTCAAGGATTCGACCCGGCTGATCCCGGTCACCCAGCCGATCGCCCCGCCGACCCAGCGCACGATCCGCTGCATGATGCCGAGGTAATAAAGGATGGCGACTAGGCTGGCGAAGAAGATGATCACCGGCAGAGCGGCGATGGCGAAGGTGTGGGCGAGGGGGTTGGCTTCGCTCGGGCCGAACAGGAATTCGGTGCCCTTGGTGGCGTAGCCGAGCAGGCTGGCGACGCCCTCCGACAGGCCGGCGATGAACGCCCGGCCCCAACTCGTCCACAACACCAGGAAGGCGATCGCCGCCTGGAGTGCGAATGCCGCGCCGACGATCCTGAGCTTGATCGCCTTGCGGTTGGTCGACACGACCCAGGCGAGCGCAAGAATGGCCACGATCCCGGCGAGGCCGAGCAATTTTTGATTCAGCACTTAGCGGCTCCCCAGCCTTACCAGACCATGCCTTGCGTAGCGGCTGCGGCGGCATCGTCCAGCAATTTCAAGGCTTCCTCAGGAGTTTGCGCGACGAGCAATTGCGCGCGCCGCGGGGCCGACAGAAAGCCCGACTGATGGGCATGCTCGACAAACTCGATCAGCCCGTCCCAGAACCCGTCGACGTTGAGCAGGCAGAACGGTTTCTTGTGGAAGCCGAGCGCATTCTCGCTCCACGCCTCGAACAATTCGTCGAGTGTCCCGATGCCCCCCGGCAGGCACAGGAAGCCGTCGGACATTTCGCTCATCACCGCCTTGCGTTCGCCCATCGTGATGACGTGGCGGAGCTCGGTCAGGCCGGTATGCGCGACTTCGAGGTGGACGAGCAGTTGCGGGATCACTCCATACGCCTTGCCGCCGAGCTCGAGCACGCTGTCGGCGATGATTCCCATCAGGCCAAGCCGGCCGCCGCCGTAAACCAGCTCAACGTCACGCTCGACCATCGCTTTGGCGGTCGCCCGTGTCAGCGCCGCGAATTCCGGCTGGCTGCCCGGCGCCGACCCGCAGTAGACCGCGAGGCGTTTGATGTGCTTCACAGTTTCACCACGGTCTTGAGGTCCTTTTCCGAGCGCGCCCCGAAGTGCGAGATAATCTCGGCGGCGCACGCCGCGCCGGCCTGGAGGCAGGCCTCGAGGTCGTGCCCGCGGCACCGCGCGGCGAGGAATCCGGCGGCGAACAGGTCGCCGGCGCCGGTCGTGTCGACGATTTCCGCGACCGGAGCGGCGGCGACCTCGCACCGGCGGCCGTCTTCGATGGCAAGCGCGCCGTCGGCGCCTCTGGTCACGATCAGTGTCCGGACCGCGCTGCCCAGCCCGGCGATGCATGCCGCGAGGTCGTCGAGTCCCATCAGGTGGCGGATCTCGTCCTCATTGCCGAACAGGATGTCGATCGTCCCGGCATCGATCATCGCCCGGACGCCCTCGCGGCGGCCGGGAATGCACAGGCTTTCGGACAAGGTGAAGGCGACCGTCCGCCCGGCGCCATGGGCGATCTCGGCCGCCCGCAGCATCGCCGCGCGCGGCCGCTCGGGCCCCCACAAATAGCCTTCGAGGAAGGTCACCGACGCCGACCGAATCATGTCTTCGTCAAGCGCGGCCGGGGTCAGTTCGTGGCTCGCCCCGGGCGACGTGTTCATTGTTCGCTGGGCGTCGGGCGTGACCAGGATCAGGCAGCGCCCGGTTGGCGGCCCATCGCTCAGCGGCGCAGTTTCGAAGCGCACCCCGAGCGAGGTCATGTCGTGCGCGAAAATCTCGCCGAGCTGGTCGTTCGCGACCTGGCCGATGAACGCGACGTCGAGCCCCAGTCCCGCCAGCCCCGCCATGCTGTTGGCCGCCGATCCGCCGCTGCTTTCGCGCGCCGGGCCCATCGCCGCGTACAATTCGTCGGCCTCGGCCGTCGTCAGCAGCTGCATCGAGCCCTTGGTCAGCCCGCGCGCCGCGATGAACGAATCGTCGCAGGTCGCGATTACGTCGACGATCGCATCGCCGATCGCCACCACATCGAGTTGGGGAGAAGTCACGGGGCGTCGCTAGCCGCCGCCTGCGCGCCCGGTCAATCGCGGCGGCTTGCGCAGTCGCGCAAAGCCGTTACCCCTCGCCCCCATGACAACCGAAGCCCGAGCCCAGGCTCCCACCGCCATCCCCCCCTCGCTGTTTGCCCTCGCCATCTTTTACGGTGGCATGGTGTGCATCGCCGGGGTGCTCGGCAACAAGCAGGTCGCGCCTTGGCCGATCGCACAGATTGGCCAACTGCTGATGGGCCGCCCGCTCGCGGTCGAAGCGGGGATTTTCGCGTTCCTGCTGCTCGTCGTCACCTCGAGCGCGGTCGCCGAACTGCACGGGCAATCGGTCGCCAGGCGCCTGGTGCTGTTGGGGTTCGTTCCGCTGATTGCATCGGTGTTGCTCAGCATCGCCGTGCTCGCGGTCCCGCCATCGCCCGACATGGATCCGGACCGGCTCAAGGCGTTCAACACGATGATGAGCGGGACGCCCCGGATTTGGGTCGGGGGGATCACCGCTTATGGTGTTTCGACCTTCCTCAACGTCACCATCTTCGGCCGCCTCAAAGCGAGCGAAGGGTCGGGCCTGCTGTGGCTGCGCGCCGGGATCGCCAGCGCACTCAGCCAGATTGTCGACACGCTGATTTTCATCAGCGTCGCGTTCTATGGGGTGTTCCCGATCCAGCAGCTGATCGTCGGCCAGATGCTGGCCAAGGTCGTGCTTTCGGCAGTCCTCGTCCCACCTCTGGTTTACGCCTTCGTCGCGCTCGGGCGGGCCCTCGACGCGCGCCAATAAGAATCCCGTTTGCACTTGATTGACTCGCCAACAAGTGCTGCTTTCGCAGCGAGTCGCGGGGGCGGCTCAACGGGGGAACGTGTTCAAAAAGCAACGGTGTGATGGATTCGCGGGAGTCGGGATAACGGCTGTCACAAATCTGTCCTTTCCCCCCTATAGCCGCCCCAGCATTCCAAGTTGTCCAGTCTTCCCTGGGGGGGTCATTTCCGTGAAGAAAACTACGCTTTTGCTGTGCTCGACGGCCGTCTTCCTGCCGTCGATGGCTTCCGCCCAGTCGACCGGCACGGTCGAGACTGAAAAAGATACGATCGTCATCACCGGTACCCGTGCCCAAAAGGGTGTCGACGGGATTGTCATCCAGGATTCGACCAAGGCCAAGGGCCTGATCACCCAGGAATATATCGCCAAGCAGAGCCCCGGGCAGACGCTGCTCAGCACGATCAACTACATCCCGGGCGTCAACTTCACCCAGAATGACGCGTACGGCAGCTCGGGCGGCAACATCCGCATCCGCGGCTTCGACGGCAACCGCGTCAGCGTGACGTTCGACGGCGTGCCGCTGAACGACAGCGGCAACTATGCCGTTTTTGCCAACCAGTTCCTCGATCCGGAGCTGGTCGAGCAGGTCAACGTCAACCTCGGCGCGACCGACGTCGATTCGCCGACCGCTTCGGCCGCGGGCGGCACCGTCAATTTCCGCTCGCTGATTCCGACCGAAAAGCCGGGTGTCCTGGTCGATGGGTCGCTTGGCACGTTCAACTTCCGCCGCGTTTTCGGCATGATCAATACGGGCGTGTTCACGCCATTCGGGACCAAGGCGTGGATCGCCGGCAGCCGCAACATTTACGACCAGTGGCGTGGCGACGGCAAAATCGACAAGTGGCAGATCAACGCCAGAGTATACCAGCCGCTGGGCTCGAACGGCGACTTCATCTCGCTCGCCGGCCACTACAACCAGAACCGCAACAACAATTATAACAACCCGAACCAGAGCGACCTCAACACCCTGTTCGGCAACACGCTTATCCCGAAGACAAATACGATCCCGACTGACACGGTCGTGGTCGGTGATTTTAGCAAGGCCCAGTGGAAGGCGATCGATAGCATCGCCTATCTGTCGGAATGCCTTGACGCCGGTGGCAATCCGGTAACCCGCCCGGTCGGCGTCAACGGGACGGCCCAGGTTGATCCGAACGGCCCGCCGGCCTCGGGGGCAACCAATGTGTGCTTCACTCCGGACGGGCCGTTTGTGAGTCAGGCGGTTACCAACCATCTGGGCGTCCAGATTAATCCGTCAAACACGGGCAACGTCCGCGGCCAGTCGCGCTTTACCCTGCTCGACGGCCTCGTCTTGACGATCGATCCGACCTACCAGTATGTGCTTGCCAACGGCGGCAGCCAGGGCGCCCTGATCAAGGAGAACGACGATCTTCTGAAGCAGGGAGTCGCCGGATCGCCGGGTATCGATCTCAATGGGGATGGCGATTTCCTTGATACGGTCCTGCTCGGCCGGCCGTCGATCACCAACACCAATCGCTGGACCGTGATCAGCTCGCTCGTCAATCGCTGGACCGTGATCAGCTCGCTCGTATGGAAGCCGGACGCGACCAACACGATCCGTCTAGCCTACACCTACGATCGCGCGCATCACCGTCAGACTGGCGAATATTCTTTCACCGACGATCATTTTAAGCTGACCGATCCGTTCTTCGGTCGCAATGGGACGCCGGTGATCACGGCCGCCGGCACGGTGCTGCAGAATCGCGATCGCACATCGATCGCGCTCCTCAACCAGGTCTCTGGGCAGTACATCGGCAAGTTCTTCGACAACCGTCTGCGGCTCGAGGTTGGCCTGCGCTCGCCCTGGTTCGTGCGTGATCTTGATCAGCATTGTTTCACGCCGCTGACGGGCTCCGGATTTCCGGTTTGTATCGAAAATCCGACAGGGCTCGGCTATACCATCCGGCCGGTCGATTTCGATCCTGCGCTGGCGGGTTCCAAGGATTTGTGGGCACCATTCAAGGCGAAGTATAAGTACCACAAACTCCTGCCGAACGTCGGCCTAACCTACGCTATCAACGAGAGCCTGAGCGTCTTCGGCAGCTACGCCAAGGGCCTCTCCGCGCCGCGGACGGACAATCTCTATCGCCAGCCGGTGATTACGGTGAAGCCCGAGACGACCGATTCGTTCGATCTCGGTGCCCGCTACATCGCCGGCCGGTTCCAGGCCCAAGGCACTCTTTGGAAGATCAGTTATCAGAACCGGATCGTCACGTCGTTCGACCCGGAAACCAATACGTCGATCGACCGCAACGTCGGCAAGGTCAGTAGCTGGGGTTTCGACGGCGGCGTCGGATTTAAGCCGATCCGTCAGCTCAACCTGATCGGCCTGCTGAGTTACACCAGCGCCAAGCTGAAGGACGACGTGATCATCGGCGCGATCAATTACAACAGCGCCTCGCCGCCGCCGGCTTCGACGCTAAGCCCGTTTCAATCGTATTGCAGCCCGATCCCGACGACCGGGACAGCCCGGGTCAACATCTGCGGAGACACCACGGGCAAGTTCGTAGTGGAAACGCCGAAGTGGCAATATGGCGGCCGTGCCGAGGTCAATATCAAGCCGGTGACGCTCGGCATTCAGGCCAAGCGTGTCAGCTCGCGCTTCGCGACGGACGTCAATGACGTGAAGGTAAAGGGTTATACGACGGTCGATCTCGACGCACGGCTTGGCCTGGACTTCCTGCCACACGGTCAGAAGTCCTACTTCCAGCTGAACGTCATCAACTTGTTCAACGAACACTACTTTGGCAATCTGTCGACGACGATTAACGCTTATGGCTTCGGGCATAGCGATCCGCGCTTCACGCCGGTTTCGACGCGCGCGATCACGGGCACGCTGACAGTCGGGTTCTAGTCGGAGGGGACTGGCAAAGCAGGCGGCGCTTCCTCGCAGGGGCGCCGCCTTTGCTTTGTCCACGGCTTGGGGCAAAGGCGCGCCCATGACCAAAGATGCCCAGCCGCCGCGCGGCAACCTCAAACTCGTCCGCATCCTTCTCTGGCTTCTGGTCGCGCTGGCCCTGGCCGGCACTGCCGCGTTGGTCTTTCTCCCGAAGGCGCCGAAAGACACCGCGACGGTGACGGTCCAGACCACGACCAATTTCGGCGGGCCGTTCAGCCTGGTTGGCGGCGATGGCAAGCCGTTCTCGAGCAGCGCGCTCACTGGCAAACCCTATGCGCTCTACTTCGGCTACACCCGCTGCGGCGACGTCTGCCCAACCACGCTCGCCCGGCTGGTCAAGCTGCGCAAGGACGCCGGGGGCGATGAGGCGCTGAACATCGTCTTCATCACCATCGATCCGGGCAACGACGGCCCGAAAGAAGTTGGCCAATATGCCGGGCTGTTCAACGCGCCGATCATCGGCCTGACCGGCAGCGCGGCGCAGATCGACAAGGTGAAGAAGCAGTACGGCATTTTCGCCAAGCCCGAGCCGATGACGCCCGGCCACGGCATGATGATCAACCACACCGCGACGGTGCTGCTGTTCGATCGCGGCGGGAAGCTTGCCGGCACCATCGCGACCGACGATCCGGATGCGGCGGCGCTGGCCAAGTTGAAGCGCCTGACGGCCTGATTGCCGGGTGACCGACTACCGCCCCGACCCGAAGATCCTTGAGCTCGGTGCCGATTTCTACGACCCGGTCGCGCCGGCACGGTTTCCCCAGGCGATCCCGCGATTCCTCAATCATCGCTGGGCCGAACAGGTCGGCCTAGAGCTCGATGACGCGGGGTCGGTGGCCCATTTTTGCCGCTTCGAGCCGTTGCCCGGCAACCTCACCGAGCCGCTTGCGCTCCGCTATCACGGGCACCAGTTTCGCGTGTACAATCCCGACATCGGCGACGGCCGCGGCTTTCTCTATGCCCAGCTTCGCGACGATCGAGACCGCTTGCTCGATCTCGGCACCAAGGGTTCGGGACAGACGCCGTACAGCCGCCGCGCCGACGGCCGCCTGACGCTCAAGGGCGGGGTGCGCGAGGTGCTGGCGACCGAAATGCTCGAGGCCCTCGGGGTCAATACCTCGAAGACGTTCGCCTTGTTCGAGACCGGCGAGGACCTCGAACGCGGGGACGAACCCTCGCCGACCCGCTCGGCGGTGCTGACCCGGCTCAGCCACGGCCACATCCGCATCGGCACCTTCCAGCGGCTTGCCTTCTTCGGCGAGACCGAAAATATCGCGAAGCTCACCCGCTACTGCCTCGAACAGCTTTACGGTGATCAACCCGCCGCCAGCGACCAGGACAACGCGCTCCGCTTATTCGACTTAGTCAGTCAGGCGACCGCAACGCTCGCCGCCTCCTACCTTGCCGCGGGTTTCGTCCACGGTGTCCTCAACAGCGACAACATCAACGTCACCGGCGAAAGCTTCGATTATGGCCCGTGGCGCTTCACCCCCGAATGGGACCCCGGCTTCACCGCGGCCTATTTCGACCATTACGGACTCTATGCCTTCGGCCGGCAGCCCGAAGCCATTCACTGGGACCTCGCGCAATTCGCGGGTTGCCTGTCGTTGATCGCCGACGGTCCGCCGCTGTCCGATTTGCTCGCTGGATGGGGTGCGCGCTTTGAATCGGCGCTCACCGATGCCCTGTTGCGGCGTCTTGGCGTCACCGGCGATGGCGAGGTCGCCGCAGCCCTGGTCGCCGCGCTGGCGACGCGCGAAGCGACCATCGACCGGGTCTTCTTCGATTGGCGCGGCGGTGGCGATCCCGGGCCGGACAAATACCCGTCCGCTCCGTTCCGCGCGTTGGCCAAAGCGCTGGAGGGTCGCGAACGTCCGCAACCGCACCCATATTGGTCAGATGCCGCACCTTGCTCCATGCATATCGACGAGGTCGAAGCCATCTGGTCGGCCATCGCGGAGCGAGACGACTGGCAGCCCTTCACCGACAAGGTCACAGCTATCCGCCGGATGGGCGGAGCAATGAGGTCCGATGCATCTGAAGCTTGACGAAAACGCCAACGTGGTGAAGCCCGCGTCAATGACGAAGCAACTCGTCTCGAACGATCCCACGACCGGCGCAGAGGTCTGGTCGGGCGCCATCGGCGACGCCGCGGCCGAAGTCGCGACCGCGCGTGCGGCGTGGGCCGGCTGGGCGGCGCATTCGGTCGCCTTCCGGATCGAGGCGTTGCGCCGCTTCGCCAACGTCGTGCGCAAGGCCGAGGAGGAATTCGCAAGCCTCATCGCGAAGGAAACCGGCAAGCCCTTCTGGGAAGCCAAGACCGAGGTCGCGGCGGTCATCAACAAGGTCGAAATCTCGATCGACGCTTACGCCGAGCGCACTCCGCAGCGCCGGCTCGAAGCCGCGCTGGGCAACAAGATCGCGGTCCGCCACAAGCCGCACGGCGTGCTGGCGGTGCTCGGGCCGTATAATTTTCCCGCGCATCTGCCCAACGGCCACATCGTCCCGGCGCTGATCGCCGGCAATGCGGTGGTGTTCAAACCGTCGGAGAAGGCCCCCGCGACCGGGGCAATGCTGGTCGATTGCTTCCATCAGGCGGGTATCCCCGAAGGCGTCGTGCGGCTGCTCATCGGCGGACCGGAGCAGGGCAAGGCGCTGGCGTCCGAGCCCGGGATCGACGGCCTGCTGTTCACCGGCTCGGCCCGCGCCGGCATGTCGCTCCATCGCCAGTTCGCCGATATGCCCCACAAGATCCTGGCGCTTGAGCTTGGCGGTAATAATCCCTTGGTCGTGTGGCAGGCCAAGGACATTCCGGCCGCCGCGGCGATTGTCATCCAATCGGCCTATCTCTCCGCTGGCCAACGTTGCACCGCGGCGCGCCGCTTGATCGTCGAGGAGGGGACGCACGACGAGTTGCTCGACGCGGTCCAGTCACTGATCGGGCGGATCATCGTCGACCAGCCGTTCGCCGATCCGCCGCCGTTCATGGGCCCGGTGGTCGACAATGCGTCGGCCGACCATGTCCAGGAACAATGGCTCGAACTGATGATGAAGGGCGGCAAGCCGCTCGTCCGGCTCGACCGTTCGGTCGCCGACCGACCCTATCTGACTCCCGCGCTGATCGACGTGACCGACGTTCGCGACCGGCCCGACGAGGAGATTTTCGGACCGGTCTTGCAGCTCATCCGCGTCAAGGATTTCGATGCGGCGATCAACGAGGCCAACAACACCCGCTTCGGCCTTGCCGCGAGCCTGATCGGCGGCAGTCCCGAGCTGTACGACAAATTCTGGGCCAACGTCCGCGCCGGGGTGATCAACTGGAACAAGCCGACCAACGGCGCCCCGTCCAACGCCCCGTTCGGCGGCATCGGCCTCAGCGGCAACCACCGCCCAAGCGCCTTCTACGCCGCCGATTATTGCGCCTATCCGGTGACCAGCAGCGAGGCCGACAACCTCCGCGGCGCGATCGGCCAGGGCCTCCGCGACCCCAACGAACTCGAAAATTAATCCTCCCTAGAAACAGATCGCCTTGAGCCTGACGCTTCCGGAGGTCACGTCTAGTTTCAGCCGGTTGGTGCCCTGAAGCATCGACAAAGGCGGGACGGGCACCGCCTGCCAGCCGCCGCCGGCTTGGACGGGCACTTCGACCGGCGTCCCGTCGTTGACCGACAGCGACAGGCTAGCGGGCGCATCCGCCGCGACGATCAGCGTTGCCGCGCGCGGACCGGCTGCTTCGGCGTCGAGCGTATATTGCATCCATTCCCCGCGCTCGAACGCCGTCACGACGGGAGCGCCGGCGGAATCGCGAACGATGTCGACTCCGTCGTTGCGATAGGTGCGGCCGTCGTTCCATTCGCTCCGCTCGCCCCCGCTGGCGGCATGAAGATCGGCATCGACGCGGTCGGCGTAGGCAACCCCCGGCGGTCCGAGATCGTAATCCACCGCGGCCATCTCCAGCGCGCCCGGCCCCAGCCGATGGTCGCGAAATGGCAGCGCCCGGTCGGAATGCGGCTGGCGCATCATCGCGTCGACCACGTCGGGATGAACCACGTCGTTGGCGAAATCGACGTCATGGGTCGCGAGCTGCATCATCGCCGCTTCCGCTTCCGCCGGGTCGGGCCGCGGGCCCTTGGCGGTCAGCCAGTCGACGATCTTCTGCCATCCCGAATTGGGCACGACCTCGAGCGGGTTGTTGAAGCCGAGCTTTTTCAGCGGCCACCACGCCCAGCCGACGTCATTGGTCTCGGCCAGCCGGATGGCGTCGCGGAACCAGCGGTTGGAATTCTCGCCGCTCTCGCCAAGCCAGATCGGCCGGCCGGTGGTCGCGCGCAATTTGATGATATCGGCGATCGAAGCGGCGTCGTTCTTGTTCCAATATTTGTGGAAACTGATGACCAATTTGTCGTCCCAATTGGGCGTGATCCCGGCGTAATTGCCGCCCCAGCAATTGCCCTCGATGACGATCAGATGATTGCGGTCCTGGCTCCGGATCGCGGCGGTGATCCTTTTGTAGAGCGCGGTGATCGGCCGGTTGCTCTTGTCGTTGCAGCCGTGGCCGCCGCCGGCTTTGCCGAAGTCCCAATTGGGCTCGTTGACCAGATCGTAGCCGCCGACCCAGGGGTTGTTGGCGTAACGCCGCGCAATCTCCCGCCACAGGGCGACCGTCCGTCGCTGGTTCTCGGCACTGTCCCACAGCGACGGCTGGGTCGGGTCACGGTCGGAGATGGCGAGGTCGGTGCCCTGGCCGCCGGGCGCGGCGTGGAGGTCGAGGATCACCCACATCCGGTTCGCCGCCGCCCATTCGAGCAACTTATCGACCCGGCGGAAGCCGTCCTCGTTCCAGCGATCGGTCCCGGCCGGCGCCGCGGGGTCGAGGAACAACGCATAATGCATCGGCAGGCGCACCGAATTGAACCCCCAGCCACCGAGCGCATCCATGTCCGCCTTGGTCATGTGATGGTCGAGCCATGCGCGCTGAAACTCGTCGACCGTGTCCTGGCCAACCAGCTCGGCGAGGCGGCGGTGAATCACATGCTGCTGCCCGAGCTCGCCCAGCTTCAGCATATAGCCTTCCTGGAGCATCCACCCGCCGAGCCCCATGCCGCGCAGGATCACCGGCTGGCCGTTGCCATCGACGACATGTGTGCCTTTGGTGCTGAGGAAACCGGGGACGGGCGCAGCCGCCAAGCTCGCGGGCAAGGCTAGCGCCGCCAATCCCAGCCACAGCCGCTTCATCCGCCCCTCCATTGCGCCGTTCTGCGGACGATTGGTCCGGGCCGCAAGCCGCCGAGGTTGATGCTGCAGCGCGGCATCGCTAACCGCCGCTAGGTGTCAGAGCTGCCCAAAACCTTCGAACCCCGCGCGATCGAGGATCGCTGGTACGCCCATTGGGAGGAACGCGGCCTGTTCCGGCCCGACCGCCCCGAGGCTGCGCCGTGGACGATCGTCATGCCGCCGCCCAACGTCACCGGCTCGCTGCACATCGGCCACGCGCTCGACATCACGCTCCAGGACGTGCTGGCCCGGCGCGAGCGGATGCTGGGCAAGGATGCTTTGTGGGTCGTCGGCACCGACCATGCCGGCATCGCCACCCAGATGGTGGTCGAGCGCAATCTCGAAAGCCAGGGCATCAAGCGCGCCGAGATCGGTCGCGAGGCGTTCCTCGAGCATGTCTGGGAATGGAAAGGCCAGTCGGGCGGCGCGATCACCGGCCAGCTCCGCCGCCTGGGCGCCAGCTGCGACTGGGCGCACGAACGCTTCACCATGGACGAAGCGTACCAGCGCGCCGTCACCCACACCTTCGTCGAGCTGCACCAGCGCGGCCTGGTCTATCGCTCCAAGCGGCTGGTCAATTGGGACCCCAAATTCCAGACCGCGATCAGCGACCTCGAAGTCGATAACCGCGAAGTCGCCGGCCACATGTGGCACTTCAAATATCCGCTCGAGGGTGGCCGCACCTACACCTACGTCGAGCGGAACGAAGACGGCAAAGTCCTGTTCAAGGAAGAGCGCGATTACATCTCGATCGCCACCACGCGACCGGAAACCATGCTCGGCGATGGCGCGGTCGCGGTTCACCCGGACGACGAACGCTACCGCCCGATCGTCGGTGCTTTCTGCGAAATCCCGGTCGGGCCCAAGGCGCACCGGCGGCTGATCCCCGGGCCCAAGGCGCACCGGCGGCTGATCCCGATCATCACCGATACTTACCCCGACCCGGATTTCGGCTCGGGTGCGGTCAAGATCACCGGCGCTCACGACCTCAACGATTATGGCGTCGCCCAGCGCAACAACATTCCGATGTACCGCCTGATGGACGAGCGGGCACACATGCGCGCCGACGGCCCGTCCTACGCCGAATCTTCGGACCGGGCGAAGGCCATCGCCCACGGCGCACCCGCGACCGCGGAAGAAGTCGACGCCCTCAACCTCGTCCCCGAGGCCTATCGCGGCCTCGACCGCTACGCCGCGCGCAAGGCGGTGGTCGCCGACATCGATGCCGATGGCCTGATGATCATGGTCGAGGACAAACCAATCATGCAGCCGTTCGGCGACCGCTCGAACGTGGTGATCGAGCCGATGCTGACCGACCAATGGTATGTCGATGCGGCGACGCTGGTGAAGCCGGTGCTCGAGGCGACGCGCAACGGCACCATCCGCATTGTCCCCGAGACGTGGAAGAAGACCTGGTTCAACTGGCTCGAGAACATCCAGCCATGGACCGTCTCGCGCCAGCTCTGGTGGGGTCACCGGATTCCGGCGTGGTTCGACGACGACGGCAATATCTTCGTTGCCGCAACCGAAGCTGAAGCGAGCGCCCAAGCCGGCGGCCGGCCGCTCCGCCAGGACGACGACGTCCTCGACACCTGGTTCAGCTCCGGCCTGTGGCCGTTCGCGACGCTAGGCTGGCCCGAGGAGACCGACGACCTCAAGCGCCACTACCCCAATGACGTGCTCATCTCCGGCTTCGACATCCTGTTCTTCTGGGACGCGCGGATGGCGATGATGGGGCTGGAACTGACTGGTCAGGCGCCGTGGCAGACGCTCTACCTCCACGGTCTGGTCCGCGACGCCCACGGCCAGAAGATGTCCAAGTCGAAGGGCAATACCGTCGATCCGCTCGGGCTGGTCGACCAGTACGGCGCCGACGCCCTCCGCTTCACCCTCGCGGCGATGGAAAGCCAGGGCCGCGACATCAAGCTCGATGAGAAACGCGTCGAGGGTTATCGCAATTTCGCGACCAAGCTGTGGAACGCCGCGCGCTTCCTGCAGATGAACGGGGTGGGGGCGTCGGATAGCATCGCCGCACCCGACGCCGTCCTCCCGGTCAACCGGTGGATTATCGGCGAGGTCGTCGAGACCCTGGCAAAACTCAACCGCGCCTATGACGACTTGCGCTACGACGACATGGCCGACGCCATCTATCACTTCGTCTGGGGCACCTTCTGCGACTGGTATGTCGAGCTGATCAAAGGCGCGTTCGACGCCGAGACCAAGGCCGTCGCCGCCTGGGCGTTCGACCAGATCCTGGTGATGCTCCACCCGCTGATGCCGTTCATCACCGAGGAATTGTGGAACGCCAATGAGCGTCCCTACGATCTGATCGTCGCCAAGTGGCCGGAGCCAGAAGCGCAGGTCGATGTCTATTCGAAGAATGAAATCGAGTGGCTGATCGCGTTTGTGTCGGAAGCCCGCGCGATGCGCACCGAGCTCAACATTCCGTGGAGCGCGACGCTCGAACCGATCGCGATCGCCGCCCCGGTCGACCAGCTCAATGCCCAGGCGGCGACGCTCGCGCGCATGGCCAAGCTTGGTCCGGCGCGGGCCGCGGACTCGCCTCCCCCCGGATCGGCGCAGATCGTTGTGCGCGGTGAAACCTACGCGTTTTCGCTCGCCGAGCATGTCGACTTCGAAGCGGAGAAAGCGCGCCTGGCGAAAGGTGCGGAAGCCGCCGAGAAAGAACGCGACAGTCTCGCCCAGCGCCTTGCCAACCCCAATTTCACCGAACGCGCCAAGCCCGAGGCGGTGGAAAAAGCCCGCTCTGACCATGACGTGAAATCCGCCGAGGCTGAACGCCTCCGTGCGGCGTTGGAGCGGCTGGGCTAAGCGTCATCCCGGCCTTGAGCCGGGATCCGCCTTCCTTCGGAATGCGGGCAAGAAAGGCAGATGCCGGATCAAGTCCGGCATGATGAGGAGAACGAATGGCCGACGCAGCACCACAAAAGGGATCACGCGGCCGCGACCTCACCCAGGGGGCGATCTCCTCGACCCTGCTCGCCTTCGCTCT
>Ga0207711_10000846_pt1 | contig 29588 bp, 22 predicted proteins | sample KBSS34metaG_FD_184401 | JGI IMG/M metagenome (GOLD analysis project Ga0207711, IMG submission 184401) | Switchgrass rhizosphere microbial communities from Kellogg Biological Station, Michigan, USA - KBS S3-4 metaG (SPAdes) (version 2) | ecosystem: Host-associated > Plants > Roots > Rhizosphere... | reverse complement strand
CTCGAGACCCTGCTCGCGTCGCCCCAGGCGCTCCGCGCCCTGGTCGCCCAGGAGCTGGATGAGGTGGCCGAGAAGTTCGGGACGCCCCGTCGCACTCTGCTGACCGAGGCCCGGGCGAGTGCGGCCAGCACTCCCGCGCAACGGCGGGCGGCAGCATCCGGCGGCCCGGCGCTCGAGATCGCCGACCTGCCGACCATCGTGGTGCTCTCGACGACCGGCCGAGCGGTGCGCGTCGATCTGCCGGAGGGCACCGAGCCGCCGGTCGCCGCGAGCCGGCGCAGCAAGCACGACGCGATCCTGTCGAGCGTGCTCACGACATCGCGTGGCGAGCTGGGCGCCATCACCTCACGCGGGCGCCTGGTGCGGTTCACGCCGGTCGACCTGCCTGCCGTGCCCGCCAACTCGGTTCAATTGGCCGCCGGGGCGCGGATCGCCGACTACCTCGGCCTCGCCGACAAGAAGGAGCGCGTGGTCGGCCTGGTCTCGCTCGGCTCCGACCTGCCGATCGCGCTCGGCACCGCCCAGGGCATCGTCAAACGGGTCGCTGCGGGTGGATATCCGAGCCGGCCGGACTTCGAGATCATCGCGCTGAAAGCCGGCGATGAGGTCGTCGGCGCGAGTCAGGGCGGGGACGGTGACGAGCTGGTCTTCGTCACCTCCGACGCCCAGCTCTTGCACTTCGCTGCCGAGCAGGTGCGCCCGCAGGGCGTGGCAGCCGGCGGGATGGCCGGGATCAAGCTCGGCCCTCAGGCCACGGTGATCTTCTTCGGCGCGGTGGACCCGGCATCCAATGTGGTCGTCGTCACCGTCTCGACCCCGCTCGACACGCTTCCGGGTACCGATCCGGGCCGGGCGAAAGTGTCGGCTCTGCGCGAGTTCCCGGGAAAGGGCCGGGCGACGGGCGGCGTTCGGGCGCACAGCTTCCTCAAGGGGGAAGCCGCGTTGGCATTGGCCTGGGTCGGACAGGCGCCCGCGCTGGCGGTCGGCACCGATGGCGCGGGACGCACCTTGCCCGACGCCGGTGCGAAACGCGACGGATCGGGCACCCCGCTCGATGGTGTCGTGGGAAGCGTCGGACGCTCGCTGTAGTTTCGTAGGCATGGATCTCTCACCTCTCCGGAGCGATGTCTCCGGCAACGTGTTCGCTCCCGACGACGACGGCTTCGCCGCGGCTCTGGCGGCATACGCCGCCCCCGGCCCCGCGGTGATCGTGCAGGCCGTGAACGAATCGGATGTCGTAGCGGCCGTGCGCTTCGCCGTGGCCGAAGACCTGCGCGTCGCCGTGCGCAGCGGTGGTCATGCCGGGCCGGTCTTCTCTCCGGGCCCGGACCGCATTCTGATCGATCTGCACGCGCTGTCGTCGGTAGAGGTCCGCGACGACGGGATCGTCACGGTCGGTCCCGGCGCCACCTGGGGCGATGTGGCGACCCAGGTGCAGTCTCACGGGCTCGCGATCACCTCGGGTGACACCGCGGCGGTCGGTGTCGGCGGTCTGACACTCGGCGGCGGCATCGGCTGGCTGGTCCGGCGGGACGGGCTCGCCCTCGACAACCTGGTCAGCGCCACCGTGGTTCTCGCCTCGGGCGAGCTCGTCACGGCGTCCGATGCCGAGAACACCGAGCTGTTCTGGGCTCTCCGCGGCGGAGGCGGCAACTTCGGGGTGGTCACCGCGCTGCGATTCCACGCCCGTCCGCTCGGGGCGGTTCTCGCGGTCGAAGCGGAGCTCGACCCCGAGCGGCTCGGCGAGACGCTCCGCGCCCTGCGCGACGCCATGGCCGACGCACCCGATGAGCTCAACGTCACGTTCGGAGTCGTGCCCAACGGCCCTCCCGGGCCGGACTTCGCCTTCCTGCACCACATCGCGGCCGTGTACGCCGGCGAGGACTCCGAGGTCTCGCGCGCCGCGATCGCACCCCTGCTCGAGCTTCCCGGAGTGGTTGCCTCGACGGTGCATCAGAGCGACTACCGCGGCTCCCTCGCCGAGATCCCCGGCGCCCCGGGAGCACCGCTGCCGAACGTCGCGGTGCGCGATGCGATGCTCGCCGAGCTCGACGACGCCACCATCGACGACGCCCTGTCTGCTCGCGCGCAGCTCGGCCTTTCGGTATTCACCGTCCGCTTCCTGGGCGGTGCGTTCGGGCGGGTCGACCCGGCGGCCACCGCGTTCGCGCATCGTGACGCCGTCGCGGTCGCCAACATCGTCGAGTTCCTTCCGCCCGGAGCACCGAAGGAGTCATCACAGGTGGACGCGGCGTGGGCCCCCGTGAAGGCACGTTCGGTCGGTTCGTACAGCAACTTCACCGAGCAACGCGGACCCGGGGTGATCGACGCGATCTATCCGGCCGCGACGCTTCAGAGGCTGCGCGCAGCGAAGACAGCCTTGGACCCCAAGAACCGGTTCGCCGACAACCACAACATCGCGCCCGACTGACCACTGGCGCCCGCTGGGGCAACGGCGCCCGCCAGTGCGCGGCCTTGCATCCATCCGCGGGCCGGGTCAGATGTGCGGCACGAACTCGCGCCACGCGATCCGGCGCTCGGCACGCGGGTCGTCTTCGACCCGGTCCTCGGAGTCGATGATGAGGGTGGCGCGGCGCTGCTCGTTGTAGTGGGGCCAGCCGGCATCGACTGTGCCATCACGGGCGAAGCGGAGCCAGTTGGCGCGCATGCGGCGACCGGTGCGCTCGAAATCGTGAAAGCCTCCTAGCGAGCCCATCACCCGGCCGAACGGGGTGCGGGCGCGGTCGAACACGGCGAAGAGCTCGATGCCGTGGGTGGCGTGCAGCCCCAGCAGCTTGGCCAGTCGCGGAGCGATGTCGAAGCGGTAGAAGTAGACGGGCGCGTAGCGCGAATGGCCCTCGGCCACTTCGATCGACGGATACCAGAAGGCATAGTCGCCGCCGAAGTCGGCACGCCCCCGCCGGGTGGGCAAATGCGGGTACTCGGCTGCCAGGGCGCGGGCCACCGTGCGGCCGGTCTTGACGAAGATGCCCTGGATGCGTCGCGGCGTGGTCGCCAGGATGTCCATCCGGCCGCGGAAGATCGACCCCTCGCGCTCGTTGGTACCGATGATGAGCGGAACCGGGTGCGCCAAACCCTCCGCGAAGGCGCGCACCGGCCGCTCGGGCAGGAAGTCGCCGTCGATCGTCGGGCACAGGGCGATCGTGCCCGGCACGCGATCCGGCGTCTCGCGCAGGATGCGGTTGGTGGCGGCGACCAGCTGCGCCATCGAGGCCGTGAGCAGCAGCGACGCGGCCTCGGCGTCGGTCTCAGGCTGCGCGACGCCTGCCACCCGGGCGAGCAGCGCGACGAAGTCGGCGCCCCACTCCCGCGTGACCGCGGCGTCGTAGACCGCCTCGGCCGGTGCGCTTTCGGCGATCGCGCGCGCGAACAGGCCCCGTGCCGCGGGAACACACAGGAGGGTGGTCACCGCGTTGCCTCCGGCCGACTCGCCGAACAGGGTCACGTTGTCGGGATCGCCCCCGAAGGCGCGGATGTTGTCACGCACCCATTCCAGAGCCGCCACCATGTCGCGAAGGCCGAGGTTGTTCTCGATGGGGCGATCGGCCGTCGAATAGCGCGCGAAGTCAAGAAAGCCAAAAGCGCCGAGCCGGTAGTTGAGGTTGACGAAGACCACGCCGCCCTCATGCACCAGCCCCTCCCCCTGCTGGGGCATGTCGCGCGATGACCCGACCGTGTAGGCACCGCCGTGCAGGTACACCATCACCGGTCGCAGCTTGCGGCTCTCGAAGCGCGGCGCGATCACGTTGAGGCTGAGGCAGTCCTCCGAACTGCTGCCGAGGCTGCTCGGCGCCGGCGCCAGGGCGCCGCGATCCTGCGGAGCCACCGGTCCGAACAGCGCCGCCGAACGCACACCCACCCACGGCTCGACCGGCTGCGGGGCGCGAAAGCGGTTCTCGCCCGCCGTCGAGGCCGCATAGGGGATGCCGCGCCACGTCCGCAGACCGCGGCGCAGCACGCCCTCGACCCGTCCTCCGGTCACGTCGACCGTAAGCGCGTCCCTTTCCATGCTGAGAACTCTACGTTCGCCGACTCGACGTTCGCTCAATGCACGCTGAACGCCGACCACGCGACCTCACACGTCGACGCGACTGAGGTCGAGCCCCTGCCCGGCGATGATGAAGTCCTTGCGCGGGGCGACATCGTTGCCCATCAGCAACTCGAAGATCGTGGCGGCCTGCTCCGCGTCGGCGACCCGTACCCGGCGCAAGGTGCGATGCGCGCGGCTCATCGTGGTCTCGGCCAGCTGGTCGGCATCCATCTCGCCGAGCCCCTTGTAGCGCTGGATCGGGTCCTGGTAGCGCCTGCCGCTCTTCTTGAGGGAGGCAAGCACGCCATTCAGCTCGGCCTCCGAGTAGGTATAGACCGTCTCGTTCGGCTTCGATCCCGGGTTGATGATCACCACACGGTGCAACGGCGGCACCGCGGAATAGACCCGGCCGTCGGCGATCATCTCGGGCATGTAGCGGAAGAACAGGGTGAGCAGCAGCGTACGGATGTGGGCGCCGTCGACATCGGCGTCGGCCATGATGATGACCTTGCCGTACCGGGCTTGCTCCAGGTCGAAGCTGCGCCCCGAGCCGGCCCCGACCACCTGGATGATGGATGCGCACTCGGCATTGCCGAGCATGTCGCTCACCGAGGCCTTCTGCACGTTGAGGATCTTGCCGCGGATGGGCAGCAGCGCCTGATATTCGGAGTCGCGCCCGAGCTTGGCGGTGCCGAGGGCCGAGTCGCCCTCCACGATGAACAGCTCGCTGTTGGCGACGTCGGAGGTGCGGCAGTCGACCAGCTTGGCCGGAAGCGACGAGTTCTCGAGCGCGTTCTTGCGGCGCTGCGTCTCTTTGTGGGCGCGCGCCGAGATCCGGCTCTTCATCTCGGCGACGATCTTGTCGAGCACCAGGGCCGACTGGGCCTTGTCGTCGCGCTTGCTGCTGGTGAATCGCTCCGACATCCCGGCGGCGACCGCGTTGGCGACGATCGCGCGCACGGCCGGCGTTCCGAGCACCTCTTTGGTCTGACCTTCGAACTGCGGCTCGGGCAGGCGCACCGTCAGCACGGCGGTCAGGCCGGCCAGGATGTCCTCCTTTTCGAGCTTGTCGGTGCCCACCTTGAGGCGGCGGGCGTTCTTCTCGACCTCGGAGCGCAGGAACTTCATCAGCCCCTGCTCGAATCCGGCCTGGTGCGTGCCGCCCTTCGGGGTCGCGATGATGTTGACGTAGCTGCGGAAGACGGTGTCGTACCCGGTGCCCCAGCGCAGCGCGATATCGACCGCGCACTCGCGGCTGAGCTCGGTCGCGACCATGTGGCCGTTCTCCTGCAGCACGGGCACGGTCTCGGTATATGCGCCGGTGCCCTGGATGCGCCAGGTGCTGGTGAGAGCGGCGTCGGGGGCCAAAAACTCGACGAACTCGCTGATGCCCCCGGCGAAGCGGAAGGTTTCGCGGGTGGGCTGCCCGTCGGCCGTGGCACGCTCGACACCGGCGCGCTCGTCGAGGATGTCGATCCCCAGTCCCGGGACCAGGAACGCCGTTTGCCGGGCCCGGTCGACGAGCTCGTCGAGCTGGAATCCGGCGCCCTTGGTGAAGATCTGCGGATCGGCCCAGTAGCGGATGCGCGTGCCCGTCGCGTTCTTGGCGACCTTGCCGACCACGCTCAGTTCGCTGTTCGAGACGTAGGGGGTGAACGGGGCATCCGGGGTCGGTTCGCCCGCGTCGGCGAACACGCCGGGTTCGCCCCGGTGGAACGACATCGCCCAGGTCTTGCCGTCGCGGTCGACTTCGACGTCGAGGCGCTCCGACAGCGCATTGACCACCGAGGCGCCCACACCGTGCAGGCCGCCCGATGCCGCGTACGAGCCCGAACCGAACTTGCCGCCGGCGTGCAGCTTGGTGAAGACCACTTCGACACCGCTGAGGCCGGTCTTCGGCTCGATGTCGACCGGGATGCCGCGGGCCGTATCGCGCACCTCGACACTGTTGTCGGGATGCAGCACCACCTCGATATCCGAGCCGTGGCCGGCCAGCGCCTCGTCGACCGAGTTGTCGATGATTTCCCAGAGGCAGTGCATCAGGCCGCGCGAGTCGGTGGAGCCGATGTACATGCCTGGGCGCTTGCGCACCGCCTCGAGCCCCTCGAGCACACTGAGGTGACGGGCGTTGTAGTCGGCGTTCGTCACGAACGACGCTCCTTCGGGTGCGCGCGGAGGGAATGGACGGCAGAGGGGCCGTCGTTAACAGTAAGGCGATCCAGCGACCCGCCCCGGCGCGACACCCCACAGCGTTCACCCGGTACGCGGTCAGCGAAATGCAACGTCAATGACACACTCCTGACACGGGTCGGTGGTTGGATTGAGTCAACGGATCGCATCACGAGCCCGAGGGAGCACACCATGAACCAGATCACCGACACCATCGACGAACTCGAGCTCCCCTCCCTGACCGCGCTCGACCGCTGCGACAGCTGCGGCGCGCAGGCGTACGTGCGCGTGACCCTCGCCTCGGGCGACCTCCTGTTCTGCGCGCACCACGGTGCCAAGTTCAAAGAGAAGCTCGCGCCGACCGCGCTGGCCTGGCACGACGAGACCGACCGCCTGAACGAGTCGCCGCGCAACGCGGACTGATCCCCGCTTTCTTTCGTCACGAGTCGCCCCGATCTTCGGACCGGGGCGACTCGTCCGTTTCGCCGACCTTTCCCTGAGAGTTCCTGGGAATGCCCGGACAACGGAGGTCGTTCTCACCCGGGCTTCCTACCGTGGAACGAGTGACCCAACTCGCCGAAAGATCTGACCGAGCTGAGATCGTTGTGCCTCGACGGAGCGCACCGCAGAGCCGGCTTGCCTCCCTGGACGGGCTTCGTGGGGTGGCGGCCGTGGGGGTTCTGCTGCATCACCTGTATCTCATTGCCACACCGGTTCTGATCGCCCAGGGCGGATCCGGTCCGGGCAGCGCCCATTGGTGGCTGTCCGACACTCCCCTCAAGCTGGCCACGGCGGGCGCGGAGGCGGTGCTGGTGTTCTTCATCCTCAGCGGTCTCGTGGTCGCACTGCCTGCCCTCCGGCAGGAGACCTTCGTCTGGAGCGCCTTTCTCGGTGGTCGGCTGATCCGGCTCTACCTGCCGGTCTGGGCATCCCTCGCCCTCGGCACGGTTCTCCTCTTCGTCGTCCCCCGTGAGGCCGCTGCAGTCACCGACGGTTCGTGGCTCGCGAATGCGAACGCGACCTCGACCACAGTCGCCTCTCTTCTGCACCAAGGCGCGTTGACCCAGGCGTCCTACGACGTCAACAACGTGCTCTGGTCGCTTCGGTGGGAGCTCGCCTTCTCGGTGCTTTTGCCTGTGTTCGTCGCCGTCGCCATGCTGGTGCGCCGCCAGTGGTGGGTGGCGGCCGCGGTCGCCGTCGTCCTGAGCGCTGTGGGGGCTCAGACCAATACGGCCCCTCTGCAGTACCTGCCGGTCTTCTTCCTCGGCACCCTCCTCGCCGTGCGGCTCGACGCGATGCGGGAGTGGATGCGACGACGAATGCTGCGCCCTCGCGCCCGCCTCTGGTCGGCCGTTCTGGTCGCCGGATCGCTCCTCGTCCTCATCGCCGGTTGGCTCGTCCGGTCGGTTGCTCCTGCCGGCACACTCGCCAACGACCTGACGACCGACCTCGAGGTGATCGGAGCATTCGGATTGGTGATCGCCGCGATCAGCGCCCCCTTCCTGCGACGCGGCTTGGAGTCCCGCGGGTGCCAGTGGCTCGGACGCATGTCGTTCAGCCTCTACCTGGTGCACGTTCCGATCATCGCCACGGTGGCCTTCCTGCTCGGAGACCGGATGTGGTGGCTCGTCGTGGCGATCGGCATCCCGCTCGCCCTCCTGGGAGCCTGGGGTTTCCACACGGCTGTCGAGGCTCCTTCGCACCGGCTAGCCCGGTGGGTCACCGCCCGCGTCGCCGCTCGGGCGAGTGCGCGGCCGCCGGCCATGACGGCGCAGCAGCCGGTGGGCCGAGGAATAGGATGAAGATTCGCAGACCTCGAGGAGTGGATCATCGCCGACAGCGCTTCTGGGTTGCGGCGCGAGGCTCGCATCGATCTGGATGCCTTCGCACAGAACCTCCGGATGCTGACCGCCCGGCATGGTTCCATCGCCTTGGACGTCCGAGCCGATGCTCATGGGCACTCACTGGAGTTGCTGGCTCCCGTCGCCCGGCAACTCGGGGTCTCCGGATTCGTCTCCAGCGGACGCACCGACCTCCCGCCCGCTGGCAGCCTCGAGGTGGTCTCGTCGGCCGCATACGGCATCGACCCCGATCTGGCGGTGCGACCGGTAATGACCCTGGTGGGCGAGGTGGTCGCCGTCAAGTCCGCACCGGTCGGCAGCGGCGTCTCGTACGGGTACAGCTATCGCACGATCGGGAACACGGTGCTTTCGCTTGTCGCATTCGGATACGCGGACGGCGTTCCCCGGCTGGCGTCGAACCGGGCGTCGGTGTGGCTCGGTGACGGAATCCATCCGGTGGTGGGCCGAATCGCGATGGATCAGTTCGTCGTCGAGTCCGGTGACGCCCTCGTCGAGGTCGGCGACGAGGTCACGCTGTTCGGAGATCCGACCATCGGGCACCCCTCAGCCGAGCAGTGGGCGGCTCAGACCGGGCGCAGCGCGCTGGAGCTCACCGCGGGAATCGGCCAGCGAGTGCGACGCGTCGCGGAGCTGCGACATGGCTGACGAGGCATCCGACGCCCGGGTCGAGATCGACCTCGACGCCTTCCGTCACAACGTGCGCACACTGTCGGAGCTGGTCCGACCGGCGGAGACGATGCTCGCCGTCAAGGCGGACGCCTACGGTCACGGGATGCTGCCCTTGGCGGCCGTCGCCCTCGAAGCCGGCGCGACGTCGCTGGCTGTTCTCGAAGTGCCGGCGGCGCTCGCCTTGCGCCAGGCGGGGATCACCGCCCCCTTGTTCGCCTGGCTTCACGGCGTGCACACCGACTTCGGTGCAGCCATCGACGCGGATGTCGATCTCGGCATCTCGGCGCCCTGGCAACTCGACGCGGTGCTCGCCGCCGGCCGTGAGACACCGGCCCGGCTGCATCTCAAGATCGACACCGGGTTGCACCGGAACGGGGCGAGTCCCGAGGATTGGCCGGCGCTCGTTGTAGCGGCTGTCGAGGCGCAACGGGAGGGCCGAATCGTCATCGTCGGCGTATGGTCGCACCTCGCGGACGCATCGCCAGAGGATGACGCGGCCGCGCTCGACGAGTTCCGGCTGGCGGTCGAGGTCGCGCGCGAACTCGGCGCGGAGCCCGAGCTGCTGCATCTTGCCGCGAGCTCCGCCGGCATCCGGATGCCAGAGGCGCGCCTCGACCTGGTGCGATTCGGCATCGCCGCCTACGGCATCTCGCCGTTCGATGACCGCTCCGGGCATGACCTCGGACTCCGGCCGGTGATGACCGTCCTGGCGTCGGTGCTACAAGTGGCCGATGGGATCGCGACCATCGGGATCGGCAGCGGGAACGGCATCCATCCCCCGGCGATCGGCGCGGCCGAGGTGCTCATCGCAGGTATGCGCCGGCGGATCATCGCGCTCGACGTCGACACGCTGACCATCGACCTGGTGGGTCTGACCGTCAGTGTCGGCGACCAGGTCATCGTGTTCGGACCTGGTGACGGCGGGGAGCCCACCGCCGAGGAATGGGCGCGCTGGGCCGGCACGATAGGCGACGAGATCGTCGCGCGGGTGCGGCGACTCCCCCGCGTCTACCGCTAGGGAACGATCCGAAGCGGGGCCGTCAGGCTCCGAGGCGACCGCGTACGGCATCGCGCGATTTTGCGGCCCGCTCGTCCACGATCGCCAATGCCGCAGCCGGCGCGCTGGGTGTGACCCCGGCCAGCGCTGCCGCGGCGTCGAGGAACCAGTCGGCCCAGGCCGGATTCATGGGCAGGAACGGCCCGTGCAGATTCGTGCCGACGCGACGCCCTGCGATCACGCCTTCGTCAGCCGGGCCGTGGCCCTCTCGATGCATGACACGTGCGAACGGTTGCCCGCCGCCCAGGAGCTCGATGCTGGCCCCGTGGTTCTCGAAGCCGGCGATCTCGCCGAGTTGCGAACTGGCAACCACCTCGCCGACCCTGCGATGGGTGGTGAGTGTCGCCCTCGACGGCAGGATGCCGACCCCACGGGTCGCCACGCCATCCAGCCCCACGAACTCCTCGCCCAGCAACTGCCAACCACCCGCGATCGCGAGAAAGGGAACCCCGGCATCCGACCAGGCGCGCAGCGCCGGCGCGATGCGCACAAGGTCGTCGCGCACCGCCTCCTGACCCGAGACCGGCCCACTTCCGATGTGGACCAGGTGCGCGGATGCCGGCAACTCACCGCCGACCTCGTGGTCGTGCACCTCGAGCGGAAGGCCGCGCCATTCGGCGCGCTTGCGGAGCGCCATCACGTTGCCGATGTCGCCGTTGATACCGAGTTCGCGCGGGTACAGGTGCACCACGACGATGTTCATCGTGGGGTCACCTGGCTTGCATTGCCCTCGATCTCGAGGTAGCCGAGCTCTTTGCGGATGAGCATCATCTGCTCGTAGTTCACGATGAGCGTCTTCACGCCTCGGGTCGGCTTCGGCAGGGCGAGGAAGTGCGCGAGCGCGGGCTTGAGCGCAGGCTCGACCAGGCCGACCTCCAGGTCGCCGTAGCCGAAACGGGTGGCCAACTGCCAGGCCTTGGTGCCGCTGACGACGTCGACGTGGTCGATCCGCGACAGGTCGGTGGCGTAGATCCACGACGGGTCAGGGGTGCCCTCGTCGACCGCGACCAGCACCTGCTCGGGCCGGTCGAGATAGTCGAGGTTCACCTGCAGGCTCGGCGGATTCTTCATCATGATCAGCTCGAGCTCTTCGCCGCGGAACGAGATCCGTTCGCCGCGGCCGAACACCGTCTCCATGGCCGCGAGGCCCGAGACGACGGCATCCACCCTCAGCTCGTCGCCGAGCAGGGCGGCCGCCATGGCCGTTGCGGCCGCGGCATCCACGGCGTTGTGAAGGCCGCGCGCGGGCAGCACGACCGTCACCCGCTTGCCGAGAACGGAGAGCTCGGCGTCGCGACCGGAGCTCGATTCGACGACGACGGCGGCATCCTTGACCCGTTCGGCGGGCGACGCGAGAGCTGGATTGTCTCCGCGCGCCAACCAGGCCGGACCGTTCTGCAGCACAGCGGGGGCGACCGCGAAGGTCGACTGAGCGGCCCGGCCGGCCAACCGGGAGGCGAGCGCGACGAGGTTGTGATCGTCGGCATTCACGACCAGGTGCCGATCCGCCACCGCGGCGAAGCTCTCGAGCATGCCGGCGACCCTGGCCGGCTCGTGGAAGCGGTTGAGCTGGTCGACCTGGAGGTTGATCAGCAGCACGCTGTGCGGCGCGAGCTGCTTCGCGAGTCGGGGACCGAACCCCTCGTCCACCTCGATCACCGCGACGTCTTCGCGCAGGCGACCGTTCAAGGGGATGTCGGCGAGCATCGCCGACGCGACGCCCTGGGGAATGTTCGCGCCCGACGGGTTCGTGAATACCGACAACCCGTGCGCGCGAAGGATCCCGACGAGCATGTGGGTCGTCGTCGACTTGCCGTTCGAGCCCGAGACGAACACGACGCCGAGCGGCAAGCCGGCGACCGCACGCGTCAAGAACCGCGGACGCAGCGCCAGCAGCACCCGCCCGGGCACCGCCGAGCCGCCTCCGCGGAGTCGCAGCAACCAGCGGACGAAGCGGCCCGCGAGGATCGCGAGGGCCGTCACCTGCGGTCACCGCCCCTCGGCGGTGCCATCGGCATCACTCGAGGTAGTCGCGCAGCGACTGCGAGCGGGACGGGTGGCGCAGCTTGGCCATCGTCTTCGACTCGATCTGACGGATGCGCTCGCGCGTGACACCGAAGGTGTCGCCGATCTGATCGAGGGTCTTCGGCATGCCGTCGCCCAGGCCGAAGCGCATCCGGATGACGCCGGCCTCGCGCTCGCTCAGCGAGTCGAGCAGGCTCTCGAGCTGCTTCTGCAGCATCGTGAAGCCCACCGCATCCGCAGGAACGACGGCCTCGGTGTCTTCGATCAGGTCGCCGAACTCGCTGTCGCCGTCTTCGCCGAGCGGGGTGTGCAGCGAGATCGGCTCACGGCCGTACTTCTGCACCTCGATGACCTTCTCGGGCGTCATGTCGAGTTCGCGCGAGAGCTCTTCGGGCGTGGGTTCGCGACCCAGGTCTTGCAGCATCTGACGCTGCACCCGGGCGAGCTTGTTGATGACCTCGACCATGTGCACCGGGATGCGGATGGTGCGGGCCTGGTCGGCCATGGCGCGCGTGATCGCCTGGCGGATCCACCAAGTGGCGTAGGTCGAGAACTTGAAGCCCTTGGTGTAATCGAACTTCTCGACCGCGCGGATCAGGCCCAGGTTGCCCTCTTGGATGAGGTCCAGGAACTGCATGCCGCGACCGGTGTAGCGCTTCGCGAGCGAGACGACGAGGCGCAGGTTGGCGCCGAGCAGGTGGCTCTTGGCGCGCTGGCCGTCTCGGGCGACCCACGACAGCTCGCGGCCGAGCTGCGACCGCTTCTCGGCATCGCTCATGTGCGAGAGCTTCTCTTCGGCGAACAGGCCGGCCTCGATGCGCATCGCGAGCTCGACCTCTTCGGCCGCGTTCAGGAGCGCGACCTTGCCGATCTGCTTCAGGTAGTCCTTGACCGGGTCTGCGGTGGCACCGGTGATCGCAGCCGAATAGACGGGCACTTCGTCTTCGTCATCCGTCATCGACAGGCGCAGGGCTCCGGTCGGTAGCGGCTCATCGGTACCGGACGAGGTGGTCTCGTCATCATCATCGTCGCTGTCATCGACGGCTTCCGGGTCGACGACGGCGTCTTTCTCCACCTCGACATCGACCTCGTCGACAACCACTACTTCAACATCGTCTTCTTCGTCGTCACCGACCACCACGTCGGCGTCGTCCAGCTCTTCGATGTCGTCGTCGAGCTCGTCGTCGCCGGCGTTCTTGGCCGACTTCGTGGCGGACTTCGCCGCCTGAGTCTTCGTGGCCGCCTTCGCCGTCGCAGGAGCCTTGGCCGCCGGGGCGGCCTTCGCAGCCGCTGCCTTCGTGGCCGCGGCCTTCGTGGCGGCAGTGGGAGCCTTCGTGCCGGCAGCCTTGGCCGGCGCCGTCTTGGTCGCGGGCGTCTTCACCGCAGGGGCAGCTTTGGTCGCGGTCGCGGTCTTCGCGGCAGCGGTCTTGGGCGCAGCGGTCTTGAGCGCAGCAGTCTTCGGGGCGGGCCGGTCGTCCTTGACCTGCTCAGTCGCCTTCGTGGTTCGGGTGGCCATCGTGACCTCTTCCTCTCGGTCGTACGCCTTTTGGGCAGTACTAAGACCCATGTCAAGTCCCTGGCGAATCCGCGCCGAGCGCGGAGACGAATCCGGGGACAAAACCGGGTCCTGAATATCGATTATCGCACACCTTTGGCGAGCCGACTTCCGCCGCTCAACTCTGCGAGCCATTGGACCGGCCAGGCCTGTCGCCCGCCGGCGCGGTCGGCCGCATTCGCCGTCTCGATGCGAAGAAACGCGATCTGAAGAGTGCAACCCACAAAGGGGCGATCTCTATTCCTCGTTCCTCATACATTCTGCGTCGGGTGCGACGTCGCGCGTGAAGCAGTCCGACCACGCCGGCGCCCACGATGACGAACGGAACCACGAATGCGACCCGGAACGAGTCGAATGAGTACAGGTCCGACGCCGCACCGCCGGCGACACGCGCCGCGTCGACCATGTCCAAGGCGACCCCGATCAACAGCATGCTGATGAAACCCCCGAGAAAGCCGCCGACGTTCACGATGCCCGACGCCGAGCCCAGTGCATGGCTGGGGTTGAAGGTGCGCGCCAGATCGAAACCCACGAGCGAGCCTGGGCCTCCCGTGCCGATCGCGATGAACAGCGCGGCGACCAACCCGATCGGCGGCGTCCCCGGCCAGGCCAGAACGGCCGCGAACAGCAGGAAGATCACCGTCACGAGCCCGAGCACGAGATTGCTACGCCGCAGGGGGAAGCGCGCGACCAGGATGCCGACCACAGGCCCGGCAAGCACGCTGCCCAGCACGAGCAACGAGAAGACGGTTGCGGCTGTCGGCACGTCGTAGCCCAGCCCGGCGGTGAGGAACGGATAGCCCCACATGATCGACATGAGCGTCGGAACCGTGCCACCGACCAGGTGCGCCCAGAAACCGAGCTGCGTGCCCGGGCGCCGGATGCTCGCCCCGAGTTGCTGCAGGACGCCGCCGGTCGGCACCGGACTGGTGGCGGCCGGGGGCTCGCCCCGACGGACGAGGCCGAGAGCCACCGCCGCAGCGACGACCGAGGCGCCGCTCGCGATCAGCAGCCCGGGCTGCCAGCCCAAGGAGTGCAGCACCAGAGCGAACGGCACGGCCGAGACGATCTGGCCGAGCTGGCCGATGATTCCGACCCACTGGCTGAGTTGCGGCAGCAGCCGGCCCCCGAACCAGTTGGGCAACATGCGGATGACGGAGACGAAGGTGGCGGCATCCCCCATCCCCACCAGCACCCGGGCGAAGATGGCGGGGCCGATCGACGGTGAGAAGGCAAGGACCGCCTGCCCTGCGGCCATCACCACGGCGCCGCAGACGATCAAGGTGCGCGGGCCGATGCGGTCGACCAGAATGCCGACCGGGATCTGCAGGGCCGCGTAGACGACGATCTGCACCACCGCGACGGTCGATACTGTTGCGGCATTCACGTGGAAGCGCTCGGTCGCATCGACACTGAGCACTCCGAATGAGGTGCGCTGAGTCACGCCGATCAGGTAGGCGAAGACCGCCCCGCCGAAGACGATCCAGGATCGCGCCGAGTTCACCCTCTCAGGCTAGAGCGGCGCCTGGCGTGCTTCGCTCGGCGTCAGTCGTCGTCGCGCCGGTTGGCGAGGAACTTCTCGAGCTCGGCCGCGATGGTGTCGCCACCCGGAAGCTCCCCGCTCTCGTCCATCAGCGGCGAGGGCAGCGGGTTGTCTTCCATGTAGCTGTCGTGGCGGGCCTCGAGGGTGCCGACCAGCCGCTGCAACTCCTGGTTCCCTTCCACCTGGTCGTCGACCTTGGCCAGGAACGCGCGGTTCTCTTCACGCAGCTGCTCGGTGGGGAAGATCAGCCCCGTCGCTGCGCTGATGCTCTCGAGAGCGGTCACGGCAGCCATCGGGTACTCGGTGTCCGCCAGGTAGTGCGGAATCAGCAGCACGAAGCCGGCAGTGGGATGCCCCAGCTCGGACAACCGGAACTCGAGCAGGTGCAGCGCGTTGCCAGGCGCCTGCGTGCGCGGCTTCCACACCGAGAGGGAGTCGATCAGGTCGAGGCGGTTGCCACTCACGGTCACGCCGATCGGCCGGGTGTGCGGAACAGGCATCGGGATCGCGTGCACCCAGGTGGTGTCTTTCACCTTGTACTTGTCGACGAGCTGCAGCACAGCCTCGGTGAACCGCTCCCACTGGAAGTCGGGCTCGAACCCGGTCAGCAGTAGGAAGGGCTGGCCGAGCTCGTCTTTCACCAAGTAGAGCGACAGGGTGAGCGGGGTGTACTCGGTCAGGTGATCCTGGTCGAAGAAGATCGTGGGCCTGCGCGCGCGGTAGTCGAGCAGGGCGTCGGCGTCGAAGGTCGCGATCTCACGGACCTCGAGCGTGTCGAGCAGGTATTGGCTGAACTGCGAGACAGCGGAGCCCGCGTCGGCGAATCCGGTCAGACCGGCAACCAGGTGCAGGCCGTGCGGAACCTGGGAGACCTCGACAGAGAGATCGTAGAGTTCACCAGGGTCGCGCATGGGTCGATTCTAAATCGTGGGCCACGGCCCTTGCCGGAACGCGCTGGCCCGCCGTCAAGCTGACAGCGAACAGAGAAGTACCGTTGATGGATGGCCGCACCGACGCTCTCGCTCACCGCTCTCCCGCCGCTTGCCGACGAGCCCGATGGCCTCGCCGCCGATGTGCTGGTGCTCGGCGTGCAGAAGACGGACGCCGGTCCCCGGCTGCTCAGCGACGACCCGGGCTTCGCCGGCGTTGCCGCAGCGCTGGCTCAGCTTGGAGCGACCGGCTCCGCCGACGAGCTGCGCCGCTTGCCCGCCGTCGAAGGGTCGAGTACGCCGATCGCCCTGATCGGTCTGGGCAAGGAGGTCAACTCCGAGACTCTGCGAGCGGCGGCGGGCGCGGCGACACGCCAGTTGTTCGGTAGTGAACGCCTCGCTCTCGCACTGCCTGCGAGCTCGGCCGCCGAGGCTCAGGCGGTGCTCGAGGGCGCCGGCATCGGTGCCTATTCCTACACGCACTACCGGGTGGCAACGCTCGAAGCCACCAAGACTCCGGCGGCGGTCATCATCGCGCACGTGAGCCACGACCTCGCGCAGGAGGCGACAGCCGCGCGGGCGAGCGCGATCGTCACGGCGATTCATCAGGTGCGCGACCTGGTGAACATGCCTCCGTCCGACCTTTACCCCGAGACCCTCACCAGCGCCGCGGTCGCGCTGGCCGACGGCTTGCCGGTTGAGGTCGAGGTGCTCGATGTCGCGGCACTCGAGGCCGGTGGCTTCGGCGGCATCCTCGGAGTGGGGCTCGGCTCCAGTCGCGGGCCGCGCCTTGCCGTCGTCCGCTACGCGCCCGAAGGGGCCGAACGGCACCTCGCACTCGTGGGCAAGGGGATCACGTTCGACTCGGGCGGGCTCTCGCTGAAGCCCGCGGCATCCATGGTCGGGATGAAGTACGACATGACCGGGGCCGCCACGGTTCTCGCCGTCACCCTCGCCGCGGCGCGCTTGGGACTCCCGCTGCGGATCACCGCGTGGATGTGCATCGCCGAGAACCTGCCGTCGGGCACGGCGGCCAGGCCGAACGACGTGCTCCGGATCCGCGGTGGCAAGACGGTCGAGGTGCTCAACACCGACGCGGAGGGCAGGCTCGTGCTGGCGGACGGGCTCGTCGCGGCAAGCGAGGAGCGTCCCGATGCGATCGTGGATGTCGCGACCCTCACCGGCGGCGCACGGGTCGCGATGGGCGAGCGCTACGTGCCGGTGATGGGCGACGACGACCTGGTCGCCCGGGTCATCGCGGCCGGAACATCCGTCGGAGAACCGATCTGGCACATGCCGCTGCCGCCCGAGCTGCGCAGCGTGCTCGACAGCGACGTCGCCGACATCGCCAACGCCCGGCCAGGCAATCCGAACGGAGGCATGCTGGTCGCCGCGCACTTTCTCAAGTACTTCGTCGGCACCGTCAGCGACGACAAGGACGCCCCCCAGATCCCCTGGGCGCATCTCGATATCGCCGGGGCGGCCAACAACGCCGGCAGCCCGCACGGCGAGGTGGCCAAAGGTCCGACCGGAACAACCGTTCGCACGCTCATCGCCCTGGCAGAAGATTTTTCGCGGCCATAGTAGGGTCTTTGTGGCAAGGAAACCCTTGCCTTTGCATGTGCCGCACGCCACCCTTGCGCGGTACTGATCGAGTGCTATCGCACAAGGGAGTCGCCGGGTGTCCGAGCAGAATTTCGACCTTGTCGTGCTGGGCGCCGGGAGTGGCGGATACGCCGCCGCGCTGCGCGCAGCCGAACTGGGTATGTCCGTCGGTCTCATCGAGAAGGACAAGGTCGGTGGCACCTGCCTGCACATCGGCTGCATCCCGACCAAGACCCTGTTGCACTCGGCCGAGGTCGCCGACTTCGCGCGCGAGTCGGCCAAGTTCGGCGTGAACGCCGACTACCAGGGCATCGACATCGCCGGTGTCACGAGCTACCGCGAGGGCATTGTCGCGAGCAAGTACAAGGGCCTTCAGGGCCTCATCAAGGCGCGCGGCATCACCACGATCGAAGGCGCCGGCCGCCTCACCTCACCGACCACCGTTCAGGTCGGCGACGACGTGATCACGGGAAAGAACGTCATCCTGGCGACCGGGTCGTACTCGCGCAGTCTTCCCGGCCTCGAGATCGGCGGTCGGGTGATCACCTCCGAGCAGGCGCTGCAGCTCGACTTCGTGCCGAAGAAGGTCGTCGTGCTTGGCGGCGGCGTCATCGGTGTCGAGTTCTCGAGCGTCTGGAAGAGCTGGGGCGCTGAGGTGCAGATCGTCGAGGCGCTTCCGCACCTGGTTCCCAACGAGGACGAGTCGGTCAGCAAGCAATTCGAGCGCGCGTTCCGCAAGCGCGGCATCAACTTCAGCGTCGGCGTGCGTTTCCAGAGCGTCACGCAGGATGACAACGGCGTCGTGGTCACCCTCGAAGACGGCCAGACCTTCGACGGCGAACTGCTGCTCGTCGCGGTCGGACGAGGCCCGTCGACGGCGAACGTCGGCTTCGAAGAGGTCGGCGTCACCATGGATCGCGGATTCGTGATCACCAACGAGCGCCTCGAGACCAACATCCCCGGCCTGTACGCCGTCGGCGACATCGTGCCGGGGCTCCAGCTGGCGCACCGCGGCTTCATGCAGGGCATCTTCGTCGCCGAAGAGATCGCCGGCCTCAACCCGGTGGTCGTCGAGGACGTGAACATCCCCAAGGTCACCTACTCGGACCCCGAGGTCGCCTCGGTCGGCCTGAGCGAGGCCAAGGCGGTCGAGAAGTACGGCGCCGACAAGATCACCAGCTACGACTACAACCTTGCGGGCAACGGCAAGAGCCACATCCTCGAGACCTCGGGATCGGTCAAGGTCGTTCGTCTCAACGACGGCCCAGTGCTCGGCGTCCACATGATCGGCGCCCGCGTCGGCGAACTGATCGGCGAGGCGCAATTGGCCGTGAACTGGGAGGCGTACCCCGAAGACATCGCGCCATTCATCCACGCCCACCCGACTCAGAACGAGGCGCTCGGCGAAGCATTCCTGGCTCTCGCAGGCAAGCCGCTGCACGCCGTCTGAACCACTCCCGATTCTTCGGCAACAGCCGGACCTAAACTAGCTACACCGCTTTGCACTAAGGAGCATCACTGATGAGCGAATCCGTCAGCCTTCCCGCACTCGGAGAGAGTGTGACCGAGGGCACGGTGACCCGCTGGCTCAAGAAGGTCGGCGACCGCGTGGAGGTCGACGAGCCGCTGCTCGAAGTTTCGACTGACAAGGTCGCCACCGAGATCCCCTCGCCGGTGGCGGGCGTGATCGAGGCCATCCTGGTGCAGGAGGACGAGACCGTCGAGGTGGGAACCGCGCTGGTCACCATCGGCGATGGTTCAGGATCCGGCGCGCCCGCCGCAGAGGCGCCCGCTGCAGCGCCTAGTGCGGTCACACCCGAGCCCGCCCCGGTGCCCGAAGCCGCCGCACCGGAGGTCGCTCCTGAGAACGCGGCACCCGAGGAAGCGCCTACGCCCGAGCCTGCTGCTGCGCCTGAGCCTGCTCCTGCGCCCGAGCCGGCTCCCGCGCCCGAGCCTGCTCCTGCGCCCGAGCCGGCTGCTGCGCCCGAGCCTGCTCCTGCACCCGAACCTGTCGCCGAAGCCGAGCCCGCGCCCGCGCCCGAAGCCGCTCCCGTTCCCGCGGCGGAGGCCCCGACCACCCCGGTCTCGCCCAGTGCTCCCGCAGCGACTCCCGTCGCTGCTCCGGCGGCCGCCGCGGCCCCGGCCGCTGCTGCGGCCTCCGCCGCCGGCGCCAACGCGGGATATGTGACCCCGATCGTCCGCAAGCTGGCGCACGAGCAGGGCGTCGATCTGTCCGGTCTGCCCGGAACCGGCATCGGAGGCCGAATCCGTAAGCAGGACGTGCTCGATGCGGTCTCCGCTCCCGCCGCTCCTGAGGCCCCGTCGGCCGCTCCCGCCGCGACTCCTGCGGTGGCGCTCGAGACGTCGGCGCTGCGGGGCACGACCGTCCCGATGTCGCGCTTGCGCAAGGTCGTCGCGGAACGCGCCGTGGTGTCGATGCAGACCATGGCCCAACTCACCACCGTGGTCGAGATCGATGTGACCAAGGTCGCGGCGTACCGCGATGCGGTCAAGGGCGCATTCTTGGCCAAGACCGGTGTGAAGCTGAACTTCCTGCCGTTCTTCACGCTCGCTGCGGCCGAAGCCTTGCGCGCGTACCCGATCGTGAATGCGACGATCGATGGCGACAACATCGTCTATCCGGATCACGAGAACATCAGCATCGCGGTCGACACCGAGCGCGGCCTGCTCACCCCCGTGATCCGCGACGCGGGCGACCTGAATCTCGCCGAGATCGCTCAGCAGATCGCCGACCTGGCCGAGCGGACCCGTCAGAACAAGCTCAAGCCCGACGAGCTGGCCGGTGGAACGTTCACCGTGACCAACACCGGATCGCGGGGCGCGCTGTTCGACACGCCGGTCGTCTTCCTGCCTCAGGTCGCCATCCTCGGAACAGGCATCGTCGCCAAGAAGGCGGTCGTCGTGAGCGATGCCGGAATCGACGCCATCGCCATCCGGTCGACCGTCTACTTCGCGCTGTCGTACGACCACCGCATCGTCGATGGAGCGGATGCCGCCCGTTTTCTCACCGCGATCAAGGAGCGCCTCGAAGGCGGCGACTTCGCCGACAAGCTCGGCATCTAACCTCCCGTCGAGCTCGGGGGCGCATTCGAAGTCGCGCCCGCCGCGATCACATCGCGGATGCGCCATCTGCCATCGCCCTTCACCAGAAGCAGCGATGGAGCAGATGGCGCTTCGCCGAGCCGCACGAGAGCTGAGTCGCCCAGCCGCTCGATCAGCACGGCCTGGCCATCGCTCGCTGCACCCGGGAGCGGATCCGGCAGTTCGCCACCCTGCTGCGCCACCCGAATCGCCGCCTGATCGTCTTTCAGAGCGCCGGAGCCGTCTTCGTCCACTCCATCGAGGCACCGCAGCGACAACGAACTCAGGCAGCGATCCCTCGCGCTGACGAGCGCCGCGGTCGCGGCCAATGGGTCGTCAGCCCCGACCCGGTCGTCAGCCCCGACGAGATCGCCGGTCGACGGCGAGGTGGCCGGGGTCGATTTCGCCGATGTCTCTGACGTCGGTGGGCCGCTGGATGCCGTCGAGTGGGTCACGGCCGCTCCCGCCGGGATGACCGCGGTCACGATGCCGACCGTCGCCGCGGCCGCGACGACCGCCAAGGCGGCGCGGCGGCGCCCGGATGTCCACGAGCTCCAACGGCGTCCGACCACCGCCGCTGCGGACGCGAGCACCGGCGCGGCGGGGCTTCGTCCTGCTGCGTCGAGCACGCCCTCCAGCAGTGGCTCGGGAACGAGGCGCCCTACTGCTGCCACCAGCCCGCGCGGCGAGGCGACAACGACATCCGGATCTGGCATGTCCCCTATCGCGCCGACCGGGATCGGGCGCCAATTCGACGGCGCCACGTCGGCCTCGGGGTCATCCGGTTCGAATCGAACCGGCAGGGCCGCCGCCACGTCGAACAACCGGGAAGCCAGGAGGGGCAGGACGAGCTCATCATCGCATCCGTCGATGTCGGCGAGCAGTTCTCGCGCGGAACGTGCCCTCGACCCGTCCACCCGCTCGAGCACCGTCACCGCAAGGGAAGCGGCGGCCGTGCGGTCCCGTCGCACGGCCTCGACCCGCTCGAGCACCACCTCCGGAGCGCCGGCCTCGAACAGCTCCGACCGCGAGAATCCGATGAGCGTGGGGGCACCGTCGTCGCGGAAGAGCACCGTGCGAGCGCTCAGATTGCCGTGCGCCACCCCGGCCGCGTGCATCCGGAGCAGCGTCACTGCGATCGGGGCCAGTACGGTCACCGCCTCCCCCGCATCGAGCCGCGGCCTGATGCGCAGCAACTCGGCAAGGTCGCCGCGTGGGAGTCGCTCGAAGATGAGCCGGATCGACTCGTCGTCAGCATCCAGATCAAGCAGATCGACGACGTGGTCGCCGCGCGCGCGTTCGAGCGCCGCGCATTCCCGCAGGGCGGCGTCCCACGCCGCATCGGAAACGGGCGACACCTTGATCGCCACTGTCTGCACGGCGGTCTCGGCCGGATCCGTGACGCCGCCCGGTGCGATCACGCTGCGATGCCCGAGCAGCACCTCGGCGTACTGGTCGCCCGCCAACGATCGCAGCACCCGGTAGCCGGCGAGCTCGCGAGCGCCGAGTTCGCGCGGCGAGAGGTGCGCATCCGGAACGGTCATCGGTCCAGGGTGACGTGAGGCCGCCGACCGTCGCGGGCGCCCGACGGCCCTCCGTGGAAACCGAGCACCGCACCGTGGCCGGGAGGACCGGCGCGAGGTGCTTAGACTGGCGGAATGGTCGACTACGTCGACACGGGGCTAAGCGCCAACTCCGTGCCGTACTTGACGGCTCTCGAACAGCAGCGTGCGACGCACGCGGCCGTTGCGAGTGGCCGGGCGTCAGATACCGTCATCCTCCTCGAGCACCCCTCGGTGTACACCGCGGGCAAGAGGACCGAACCGCACGAACGCCCGACGGACGGCACGCCCGTCGTCGACGTGGATCGCGGTGGCAAGATCACCTGGCACGGCCCGGGTCAGCTGGTCGGCTACCCGATCGTGCGACTCGCGGATCCGATCGACGTCGTCGCCTACGTGCGCCGCCTCGAGGGAATGCTGATCGCTGTGCTCGCCGAGTTCGGCATCGACGGCGTTCGAGTCGAGGGTCGGAGCGGGGTCTGGCTGGTCGACGAGAACCGCCCGACCGGCGACAAGATCGCGGCCATCGGCATCCGGGTCGCAGAGGGCGTGACCATGCACGGCTTCGCGCTCAACTGCAGCAACGGCTTCGAGGCCTACGAGCCCATCGTCGCCTGCGGGATCGCGGATGCCGGGGTCACCAGCGTCTCGCGCGAACTCGGCCGCACGGTCACCCCGTCAGACGTGGTCCCGATCGTCGAGCGGCTCTTCGCGGAGCACCTGGCCGCGAGCCTCGCGACCTCTCCCCTGCGTGCCGCGGTGCCCGCATGAGTGTCATCACCAACGGTCGCCTCGAGACGCCGAACGAGCCGGCCGGCCGCAAGCTGCTGCGCCTCGAAGTCCGCAACGCCGAGACGCCGATCGAACGCAAGCCCGAGTGGATCAAGACCAAGGCGCGGATGGGGCCGGAGTACACCGCCCTGCAGCACCTGGTGAAGGACGAGAACCTTCACACCGTCTGCCAGGAGGCGGGCTGCCCCAACATCTACGAGTGCTGGGAAGATCGCGAGGCCACCTTCCTGATCGGCGGCAGCCAGTGCACGCGGCGCTGCGATTTCTGCCAGATCGACACCGGCAAGCCGGCTGACTACGACAGGGATGAGCCGCGCCGGGTTGCCGAGTCGGTCGTGAAGATGGGATTGCGCTACGCGACCGTCACCGGCGTCGCCCGCGACGACCTGCCCGACGAGGGCGCGTGGCTGCATGCCGAGACCGTCCGCGCCATTCACGCGGCCAATCCCGGAACCGGTGTCGAGATCCTGGCGACCGACTTCTCGGGCAATCCCGACCTGCTCGCCGAGGTGTTCTCGAGCCGGCCGGAGGTCTTCGCACACAACGTCGAGACGGTGCCGCGAATCTTCAAGCGCATCCGCCCGGCGTTCCGTTACGAGCGCTCGCTCGACGTGCTGACCCAGGCGCGGGCGGCGGGCCTGATCACCAAGTCGAACCTGATCCTGGGCATGGGCGAGGAGCGCGCAGAGGTCACGCAGGCCCTGCACGACCTGCACGACGCCGGCACGGACATCATCACGGTGACCCAATACCTGCGCCCGACCCCGCGGCACCTGCCCGTCGCGCGGTGGGTGCGGCCGGAGGAGTTCACCGAGATCAAGGACGAGGCCGAGCAGATCGGATTCCTGGGGGTGCTCGCCGGACCGCTCGTCCGCTCGAGCTACCGGGCCGGCCGTCTGTGGGCCAGGTCGATGATGGCGAAGGGCCGCGACATCCCGCAGCACCTGCAGCATCTCGCCGACGCCGAGCTCGGCTTTGCGCAGGCGGTGTCCTGAGTAGCGCGCAGCGCGTATCGAAGGGCGGTCTAGCCCGTATCCTGAAACCATGGCACGCCCCACCACCAAGCCCGAGAAGGAACCCGGCCGTCTGAAGCAGATGTGGCAGGTGTTCCAGATGACGAGGCGGTACGACTCGTCGATCGTCTGGTTGCTGATCCTGTGCCTGGTGGTGCCGATCGGCGCCGCGATCGTGCTCGGCGTGCTGCTGGGCGGCAACATTCTCGGTCTGGTGCTCTACATCATCGCCGGAGTGCTCGCTGGTGTGCTGATCGGACTCATCGTGCTCGGCCGTCGCGCCGAGAAGGCGGCATACGGCCAGATCGCCGGCCAGCCGGGCGCCGTCGGCGCCGTGCTGAAGAGCGGTCTGCGCCGCAACTGGACGGGCAGCGAGATGCCCGTCAACGTCAGCCCGCGCACCCAGGACGCCGTCTACCGCGCCGTGGGGCGCGGCGGCATCGTCCTCATCGGAGAGGGCCCGAGGTCGCGCACGCAGCCCATGCTCGACAAGGAGCGCGCCAGTGTGCACCGCATCCTGCCCAATGTGCCGGTGAACTTCCTCTACGTGGGCCCGGACCCCGACGCCACCGCCCTGGACCGCGTCCCGCGCGCACTCGGCCGCTTCAAGAACGTGCTCACGAAGGCCGAGGTGCTCGCGGTCTCGAACCGGCTCGCCTCGCTCGGCAAGAACGGACTGCCGATCCCGAAGGGCATCGACCCGATGCGGGTACGGGCACCGAGGCCCCGCTAGGAGTCGAGGGCGCTACGGCGCCGTCGACGCGGCCTCGGTGGCGTGAGCAGCCGAGTGGCGTTGAGCTTGACTGAGCGCCGACACTTCTTCTCCACCCGCATCTTCTAAACCAACACCAGCACCGTGCCGGCCACCCGGTCGTGCAGGCCCCGCTGGTCGCGGTCCCAGATCAGCGCCGGGATACCCAGGCAGAGCAGCGCGGTGCGCACCAGCGGCCGCCACGGCGCGAGCGATCCGCCACGGATCGGGACCACCCGCATCCGCAGCACCAGGTGCCCGATGCTGGCGTTGAAGAAGAGTTCGAACAGCAGCGTCAGCACGGCGAACACCGCGAGCGTGGCCCAGGGATTCGCTGTGCCGTCTTTCTCGCGGAAGAACACGAACGACAATCCGTACGCAATCGCCCAGTCGATCGCGATGGCGGCAAGGCGGCGGCCGAATCGTGCAACCGAGCGCGGCCCGTCCTCCGGGAGCCCGAAACGCTCCCCCGGCCAGCTGGGCGGGGTCTGTTCGGTCACTGCTCCAGCCTAGGCGGGAGCGCAGCCGTAACATCCCGGAAACAATTGCGTCACGGTCGGGAAATCCCGGAGCCCTAGCCTCGGGTCAGGCTGCGGTCTGCAGCCTCCCTCAGTTCTACGGCCCTTGGAGTCACTCCCTTATGTCCACCCCACTGTTCAAGGACTCTTCCGAGGTCCTGAAGTTCATCAAGGACACGGAGGTCGTCTTCGTCGACATCCGGTTCACCGACCTGCCGGGCATCCAGCAGCACCTGACCATCCCGGCGAGCACCGTCGATGAGGACTTCTTCGCGGTCGGTCAGATGTTCGACGGTTCGTCGATCCGCGGCTTCCAGTCGATCCACGAGTCGGACCTGCAGCTCATCCCCGACATCTCGACCGCCTACATCGACCCGTTCCGGATCGCGCGCACGCTGATCCTGATCTTCGACATCTACAACCCGCGCAACGGCGAGATCTACCCGCGCGACCCGCGCCAGGTGGCCAAGAAGGCCGAGAAGTACCTGGCCTCGACCGGCATCGCCGACACGGCGTTCTTCGCGCCGGAGGCCGAGTTCTACATCTTCGACGACGTGCGCTACGAGGTGAAGCAGAACAAGAGCTACTACGAGGTCGACTCCGACGAGGCCGCCTGGAACAGCGGGCGCGAGGAAGAGGGCGGAAACCTCGCCAACAAGACCCCGTACAAGGGCGGCTACTTCCCGGTGTCACCGGTCGACAAGCACGGCGACCTGCGCGACGACATCATGATCAAGCTCACCGAGGCGGGCCTCGTGCTCGAGCGCGGCCACCACGAGGTCGGCACCGCCGGCCAGGGCGAGATCAACTACAAGTTCGACACGATGGTGCACGCGGCAGACGACATCCTGAAGTTCAAGTACATCGTCAAGAACACCGCGCTCGAGTGGGGCAAGGTCGCCACCTTCATGCCGAAGCCGCTGATGGGCGACAACGGCTCGGGCATGCACACCCACCAGTCGCTCTGGAACGACGGCAAGCCGCTGTTCTACGACGAGAAGGGCTACGGCGGGCTGTCGGACATCGCGCGCTGGTACATCGGCGGGCTGCTCAAGCACGCCCCGGCTGTGCTCGCGTTCACCAACCCGACCGTCAACTCGTACCACCGCCTGATCCCGGGCTTCGAGGCGCCGGTCAACCTGGTCTACTCGGCGGGCAACCGCTCGGCATCGATCCGCATCCCGATCACGGGCACCAACCCGAAGGCCAAGCGCATCGAGTTCCGTGCGCCCGACGCCTCGGGCAACCCGTACCTGGCCTTCGCTGTTCAGCTGATGGCGGGCCTCGACGGGATCAAGAACAAGATCGAGCCGCACGAGCCCGTCGACAAGGACCTGTACGAGCTGCCGCCCGAGGAGGCCAAGCTCATCCCGCAGGTCCCCGCGTCGCTCGGCGAGGCGCTCGTCGCCCTCGAGAACGACCACGACTTCCTGCTCGAGGGCGGGGTCTTCACCGAGGACCTCATCCAGACCTGGATCGACTACAAGCGCGAGAAGGAGCTGCTGCCCTTCGCCCAGCGTCCGCACCCCTTCGAGTACGAGCTGTACTTCGGGGTGTAGTTCCCGTCCTGTCATCCGATGGCCGCGTTTCCGTGAGGAGCGCGGCCATCGGCGTCAGAGGCGTCCGGCGACGTGCAGCAGCAGAAAGTCACGGCGGCGCAGCAGGCGCAGCACCCAGGAGCGTGGCGTGCCGTAGGCGCGAAGTCCAGCCGCGGCATCCAGCTCGCTGATCGCGTCGATGACGAAGGGGCGCCCGTGGTACCGCACGACGCAGCCACCCGCGGCCCGCGCGTTCTGGTACCAGGCGACCTTCGGACCGTAGGTCAGTTCGGCGACGAACCCCGCGTCGACCGGAGCCACGATGATCGGGGTCTCGTAGTGCTTTCCCGAGCTACGGCCGACGTGTTCCACCAGCGAGAACGGCCCGCTCCCCCGGCGCGCTGCCCGGACTGCGACGGGGTTGATGGTGTGCTTCATGACGGTCAGCCACCCCGACCGCACGCTCAGCGCCGCCCCCCGTAGAACAGCCGCTCGAACACCTGGCGCGCCAGTCTCGTGGTGCGCAGATAGTCCTCTTCGAGCTCCTGGGCGCCGCCCGGCGGGTATTCCAGCAGCCGCGCAACGCCCTCGAGTTGCTGGCGGTCGGTCGGCAGCACGTCGGCGGTCTTCGCGGTCCACAGGGTCATGCCCGAGCGGGCGCGCGACGCGATGAGCCAGGCGGCGCGCAGCTTGGCAGCGTCGGGGCCGGCGATCAATTCGGCGGCCACGGCGGCATCCAGGGCTTGCAGTGTCGAGGTCGTGCGAAGCCCGGGCAGGCGTGCGCCGTGCTGCAACTGCATCAGCTGCACCAGCCACTCGACGTCGCTGAGCGAGCCGCGGCCCAGCTTGAGGTGGCGGGCGGGGTCGGCGGCCTGGGGCAGCCGCTCGGCCTCCACCCGCGCCTTGATGCGTTTGACCTCGCGCACGTCGGCCTCGGAGATGGATGCCGGGTACCGCACCTCGTCGGCCAGTTCCTCGAATGCACGCAGAACGCCGGGGTCGCCGACGGCCCCGCGTGCGCGGAGCAGCGCCTGCGCCTCCCAGGTGAGCGACCAGCGCTCGTAGTACGCCCGATAGGACTCGAGCGACCGCACGACCGCGCCGTTCTTGCCCTCCGGGCGAAGCCCGATGTCGAGGTCGAGCGGCAGCCGCATGTCTTCGGTGAGCCGATTGAGCTCCCGCACAATGCCCTCGGCGCGCTCCTGCGCCTGCTGGGGATCTGCTCCGGCCGGCTGGTACACGTAGACCACGTCGGCGTCGCTTCCGAAGCCGAGCTCCTCGCCGCCGTAGCGGCCGAGCGCGATGATGCCGAACTCGATGCCGTCGCCGTAGCGGTGCGCGAGTGCCAGGGCGCCGGTGAGCAGGGCTGTCGTGATATCGCTCAGCGCGACGCCGAGCTCTTCGACGGTGATCATTCCGATGATGGCCGCGATGGCCGCTCGCAGCACCTCGCGCCGCCGGGCGGTTCTCAGGGCGAGAGCCGCTCCATCCACGTCATCGGAGTGCCGGGCCACCGTGGCCGCGGTCTCATCGAGCAGGTCGGCGAGCGGGCGCGGTCGCAGCTCGCCGTCCGTCTCGAGCCAGGCGGCGGCCTCGGGGATCCGCTCGAACAGCAGACCGACGAACCGCGAGCCGGACAGCACCTGCGTCAGCCGGTGCGCGGCGCCCGACGAGTCGCGCAGCATCCGCAGGAACCAGTAGGTCTCACCCAGGTCGTCGCTCAGCCGGCGGAAGCTCAGGAGCCCGAGATCGGGATCAGCGCCCTCGGAGAACCAGGCGAGCATCACCGGCAGCAGGTTGCGCTGGATCTGCGCGCGGCGCGAGACGCCGCTGGTGAGCGCGGCGATGTGATGCAGCGCCCCGCGCGGATCGCGGAAGCCGATCGCCGCGAGCCGGGCCTCGGCCTGCTCGCTGGTCAAGGCGTAGCCGTCGTCGGGCAGTGCGGCAACCGCCGAGAGCAGCGGACGGTAGAACAGCCGCTCGTGGAGCGTCCGAACCGCCTGCTTGACCCGCTGCCACGCCTCGAGCAGCCCATCGGAGGTGGTGGCGAGCCCCGATCCGCGGGCCAGGGCGCGAAGAGAGTCGGGGTCGCGCGGGATCAGGTGAGTGCGGCGCAGGCGCGACAGCTGGATGCGGTGTTCGAGCAGGCGCAGGAACCGGTAGTCGCGCCCGAACTCGGCCGCCTCGACGCGGCCGATGTACCCGCGCTCGGCCAGGGCGATCAGGGCGTCGAGGGTGGCGCGCTGGCGCACCTCGTGATCCGACTGCCCGTGCACGAGCTGCAGCAGCTGGATGGTGAACTCCACGTCGCGCAAGCCGCCAGGCCCGAGCTTGAGCTGAACATCCACCTCGTCGAGCGGGATGTTCGCCGTGACCCGCTCGCGCATCAGCTGCACCGACTCGACGAAGTTCTCGCGCGACGCGCTCGACCACACCATCGGCGCGACCCGATCGACGTACTCCGCACCGAGCTCCTGGTCGCCGGCGAGCGGGCGCGCCTTCAGCAGCGCCTGGAACTCCCAACTCTTCGCCCAGCGCTCGTAGTACGCGAGATGCGAGTCGAGCGTACGCACCAGCGCGCCGTCCTTGCCCTCGGGCCGCAGATTGGCATCCACCTCCCAGAGCGGCGGTTCGACGGCCAACTCGTGGATGGCGCGCATCGTGTCCATGGCGAGTCGCGTCGCGATCTCGACGGCTCGGTCGTCGGCGAGATCAGACTCCGCCTCCGATCCTGCGACGAAGATGACGTCCACGTCGCTCAGATAGTTGAGCTCGCGCGCGCCCGCCTTGCCCATCCCGATGATCGCGAGCCGGGTGGCTGCCACCTGCTCGGCCGGGAAGCGGCTG
>Ga0207711_10000843_pt1 | contig 29642 bp, 27 predicted proteins | sample KBSS34metaG_FD_184401 | JGI IMG/M metagenome (GOLD analysis project Ga0207711, IMG submission 184401) | Switchgrass rhizosphere microbial communities from Kellogg Biological Station, Michigan, USA - KBS S3-4 metaG (SPAdes) (version 2) | ecosystem: Host-associated > Plants > Roots > Rhizosphere... | reverse complement strand
CCGGCGTGCGGCGGCCTGGCCGACGGTGGGCGAGTACACGCTGGCGCCGCTCAGCCCGAGCCCCGCGGCCGCGGCGAGGAAGTCGGCGGCGTGTGGCCCGCCCAGCAGCATCGGCGAGGCGATGTCCTTCGGATGGATCGGGCTCATCACGGCGGCCTCGACGTAGCGGCCCGCGCCGGCGTGGATGGCTTCAGCGGAGGCCAGCTTCTGGCCCGGTGAGCAGGAGTTGAGGTCGAGGTAGAAGGCGCCGGCGGGCAGGTGGGCCGCGACGGACTGGGCCGCCGCCAGGTCCTGGGCGGCGGTGACCGCGCTGATCACCAGGGCCGCGCCATCCACGGCGTCGGCGGCGCTCGCCGCGGCGCGGACCCTGTGGTCGGCCAAGGCGCGGCTGGGGAGGCTGTCTGGATCGCTGAACTTCAGGTCCCAGGCGGCGATCCGCGGGACGCCGGCTCTGGCCAGGTCTCTGGCGAGGGTCTGGCCAACCTCGCCGAAGCCGATCAAGGCGATGGGGCCAATCATCTGCCGCCCCAGACGCTGGCCGGCACATAGACTTCGCCGCGCATCAGGCGGCGCGCCGTGCGCAGCAGGGCCGAGCGGCGCACCTTGATCTCACCGTCCACGAGGACGACGTCCATGGCGACGGTGAAGAACCCCGTGGGATGCTCGACCTCCAGTTCCTTGACCGCCTGGACGTCGGCGATGCCCGCGACCTCGGCGGCGACCGAGCCTGGCGTCACGCAGGCGGTCGCGACGCTGACCGCGCCGAACACGCCGATCGCCTCGTGAACCCGGTGCGGGATGAAGCTGCGCGTGCAGATGACGCCGCCGTGCTGCGGCGGCGCGACGAGGCACATCTTGGGCACGGTTTTCTTCGCTACATCGCCCAGGTTCATGCGCGGTCCGATCTGCAGACGGATCGCTTCGACGCGAGTCTTGAGCGTGGTGTCGGCTTCCAGTTCTTCCGGGGTCTCGTATCCGGTCTTGCCGAAGTCGGCGGCGCGCATGACGACGACCGGCATGCCATTGTCGATGGCCGTCAGCTCGATGCCGTCGATCACGTCGCGGGCATGGCCGGTCGGCAGCAGGGCGCCGCAGCTCGAGCCGGCGACATCCAGGAAATCGATGGGGATCGGCGCCGCGGTCCCCGGCACGCCATCGATGCGCGCGTCGCCGTCATAGCGGACGCGCCCGCCGGGCGTCTGGATGGCGGCCTCCGCGAGGCTCGCGGTGTTGAGCATGTTGATGCGCACGCGGGTGACGCCGTCGCAGGCCGCGAACAGACCTTCCTCAATGGCGAAGCAGCCAACGCCGGCGAGCAGGTTGCCGCAGTTCTGGCCCGCGTCGATGCGCGGTTCGTCCACCACGGCCTGCAGGAACAGGTAGTCCACGTCGGCGTCGGGATGGGTCGGCGGGCTGATCACCGCGATCTTGCTGGTCAGCGGGTGGGCGCCGCCCATGCCGTCGATCTGGCGCAGGTCCGGCGAGCCCATGACGGCCAGCAGCACCGCGTCGCGGGTGGCGACGTCGGCCGGCAGGTCTTCCAGGCGGAAGTAGAGGCCCTTGGAGGTCCCGCCGCGCATCACGGTGCAGGGGATCGCCGTCTGGGTCATTTGCCCGGCGCCTCGTCGATCCACGTCAGGCCCTTTTCGGCCAGCCGCTCGCGCATGCCGTAGATGTCCAGGCCGAGTTCGCCGGCGGCCAGGCGGGCGCGCTTGTCGATCTCGTTGGCCTCGCGCTTGGCGGAGGCCTCGGCGACGGTGGCCGCCTCCTGGCGGCGCACGACGCAGACGCCGTCGTCGTCGGCCACGATCACGTCGCCCGGATGGATCAGGGCGCCGGCGCAGACCAGCGGCAGGTTCACGTCGCCGACGGTTTCCTTGACGGTCCCCTGGGCGAAGACCGCCTTCGACCAGACCGGAAAGCCCATCTCGGTGAGCACGGCGATGTCGCGCACGCCGGCATCGATGACCAGGCCGCGCACCCCGCGCGCCTGCAGCGACGTCGCCAGGAGGTCGCCGAAGTAGCCGTCCTCGCAAGGGCTGGTGGGGGCCACCACCAGGATGTCGCCGGCTTTGCACTGCTCGACGGCCACGTGGATCATCCAGTTGTCGCCGGGCGCGACCGAGCAGGTCACCGCCGAGCCGGCGATCTGGGCCGGGCGGTAGATCGGGCGCAGGTGGCTGGCCAGCAGGCCCTTGCGGCCCTGCGCCTCATGCACGGTGGCCACGCCGAAGCCGGCGAGGTCGTCGATCACGTCGGGCGCGGCGCGGGGAATGTTGCGGACCACAAGGCTCATGCCGCAGGGCTCCTAAAGCAGGCTCTTCTCGATCTGGTCGAGCGTCCGGTAGGCCGGCAGGACCTGGGCCACCGAGCTGTTGGGTTCGCGCCCTTCGCGGATGGCGGCGAAGAATTCGCGGTCCTGCAGCTCGATGCCGTTCATCGACACGTCCACCTTGGACACGTCGATCGGCTGTTCCTTGCCGTCCACCAGGTCGTCGTAGCGGGCGATGTAGGTTCCGTTGTCGCAAATGTAGCGGAAGAAGGTGCCCAGCGGGCCGTCGTTGTTGAACGACAGGCTGAGCGTGCAGATCGCGCCGGACGGGACCTTCAACTGGATCGACATGTCCATGGCGATGCCCAGCTCCGGATGGGGCGGGCCCTCGACGCCGCGCGCCACCGAGACGGTCTCGCCGGTCTGGTATTGGAAGAGGTCCACCGTGTGGGCCGCGTGGTGCCAGAGCAGGTGGTCGGTCCAGCTGCGCGGCTGTCCCAACGCGTTCAGGTTCTTGCGGCGGAAGAAGTAGGTCTGCACGTCCATCTGCTGGACCTTCAGCTCGCCGGCCTTGATGCGCTTGTGGACCCACTGGTGGGACGGATTGAACCGCCGGGTGTGGCCGGCCATGGCGACCAGGCCGCTCCTGGCCGCCACGTCGGCCAGGCGCTCGGCGTCGGCCAGGCTGTCGGCCATCGGGATCTCGACCTGGACGTGCTTGCCGGCCTCGAGGCACTGGATGGCCTGGGCGGCGTGCAGGCCGGTGGGCGTGGCCAGGATCGCGGCGTCGACGCCGGGCTGGGCGAGGCCCTCGGCGATGTCCAGCGACCAGTGCGGAATCTTGAACCGCTTGGCCACGTCGCGCGTGGAGTCGACCGATCCGCCGACCAGGCTGACCACCTCGATTCCGTCGATCTTCTGCATCGCCTCGAGATGCTTGACGCCGAACGCGCCCTGGCCGGCCATGACCACCTTCATGGTCGCGTCTCCCTAGCTGCCGATCTGCCGCCGGCGCGTGAAAAAAGAATGGACAAACTGGATAGTCCGTATTTGCAACGCGTCCAATAGCTATCCGTTTGAAGGTGGCACAGCCGCCCTCAGGCCGCCACGTACCTCAGGATCATTTCGGTGACGGATTCCCGGCGCGCCGCCGTCGCGGCGGGGGAGGCCATGTCGACCTTGAAGATGGTCGAAAAGGTGTGCCGGTTGGCGACGTTGAAGAAGCACAGCGCGCTGATCGACATGTGCACGTCGATGGTGTCGAGGTCCTTGCGCATCACCCCTTCGCGGACGCCGCGCTCGACGATGTCGCGCAGGGAGCGGATGGCGCCCATGCCCTCCTGCTGGGTGCGGGACAGCTGCGCGATGTGCTCGCCGTGATGGATGTTCTCCACCATCACCAGGCGGATGAAGTCGGTGTTGGCCAGCTGATAGTCGAAGGTGAAGCGCACGTGCTGCGCCAGCGCCTCCATCGGCGGCTTGTTCTCCAGGTCCAGTGTCGCCTCGATGGAGCGGATCCGGCGGTAGCTCTCCTCCAGCACGGCGCGGTAGAGGCCCTCCTTGCTCTCGAAGTAGTAGTAGATCATCCGCTTGGAGGTGCGGGTCCGCTCGGCGATCTCGTCGATGCGTGCGCCGGACAGGCCCTTCTCCGAGAATTCGTGGGTGGCGACCTCGATGATGTTGGCCTTGGTGCGGTCCGGATCGTTGGTCCGGGTCTTTTCCTTGGGCCGCGCAGCCGGCGCGCGCGGGGCGGCCGCCTCGTCCTTGCCCTTACGCTTCAAGCTCTGACGCGCCACGAATCGCTTCCCCCGAAAACTCTGGATCGCCCGGCCGAACTATCGCCCAAACGAGCGGCTTCGAACACCGCAGGGCGCGGCGGGCGGCTAGGCCGTTTCATTGAACTCTACGCGGACAACCGGCCCAAGTATGAAAATGTACGAAAAAGCGCCAATCAGCGCGACGACCGCGATGAAGCCCAGGGCGTAGAAGAACGATCCGGTCGCGGCCACGATGAACCCGACCACCAGCGGCGTGATGATCCCCGCCAGGTTGGCGCACAGGTTGAACACCCCGCCGGTGAGCCCGATCAGCGCCTTGGGCGCCACATCGGTGATCAGCGTCCAGCCCAGGTTCACCATCCCCTGGCCGAAGAAGGCGATCGACAGAACCGCGATCACCAGCCGGTTGTCGTGCAGGAAGTTGGCGGCGACGATGCCCGAGGCCAGCAGCAGGCCCGCGATGATCGGCAGCTTCCGGGCCAGGGTCGCGTTGCCGGTGCGGCGTAGCAGATGGTCGGAGACCTGACCCCCCACCAGCACGCCGGCCGAGGCGGCGATGAACGGCAGCACCGCGTAGAAGCCGACCTTCAGCCAGGCCATGTGCCGCTCGGTCGCCAGGTAGGTGGGGAACCAGGTCAGGAAGAACACCATGGTCGAGTTGCCGGCGAACTGGCCGATCGAGGCGCCGATGATCTGCCGCTGGCTGAACAGGAAGCGCACGTGGGACCACTTGAAGGCGGTCTTGGGCGCGGTCTGGTCGAGGCCGCCGCCGGCCGCGATGAGGTCCAGCTCGGCGCGGTTGACGCGCCCGCTGCGGTCGGGGTCGCGGTAGCCGGCGTACCAGACAAGCGCGAAGACCAGGCCGATCAGGCCGACGATGATGAACAACGCCCGCCAGCCCAGCGCTGCGGTGATCGCGAACAGCACCGGGCTCAGGAACGCCAGGCCGAAGTACTGGCCCACCGAATAGACGCTGGTGGCCCGCGCCCGCTCGTGCTGCGGAAACCAGATGGACAGGATGCGGCTGTTGGTCGGGAAGCACGGCGCCTCGGCGACCCCCAGCCCCAGGCGGAAGGTCAGCAGCGTGCCGAGACCGCTCGTGAAGCCCTGCAGCAGGGTGAAGCCGGACCAGAAGGCCACCGACAGGAAGTAGGTCAGTCGCGCGCCCAGCCGGTCCAGCAGGATGCCGCCGGGGATCTGCGCCGCCGCGTAGGTCCAGGAGAACGCCGAGAACACCACGCCCATCACCGCCGCGTTCAGTCCCAGCTCCTTGCTCATCGAGGGCGCCGCGACGCTGATGACCGTGCGGTCGAGGTAGTTGATCAGGGTGCCGAGGCTCAGCAGGGCGAGGATCAGCAACCGGACCCTGGAGGCCTTGCTCGCCATGCCGGCGGTCGCGGTGGTCATCTCATCCCCCTGAACGGTCGCGCCTGACCGGCGTCTATTTCGCTTCGGAATGGACCTGAGCGATGTGCTCGAGGGCGAGGACATAGCCGTGCACACCGAGCCCGGCGATCACCCCGGTCGCAGCCGCCGACATGATGCTGTCGGCCCGCCAGTGGGCTTCGGTCACCCGCTTGTGGATGTTGGAGATGTGCACCTCGACGATCGGGCATTCGCACATCTTCAGCGCGTCCAGCACCGGCACGGCGTTGTAGGTGAAGCCCGCGGGATTGATCACCACCCCATGCGACTGCCGCGCCTCCTGGATCCAATCGACCATCTCATATTCACGGTTGGTCTGGCGGAACTGCAGCTCGAAGCCGTGCCGCTCAGCCACCGGCCGACACATCGCTTCCACATCCTTCAGCGTCCTGGACCCGTAGAGATGCGGCTCGCGCAGACCGAGAAGATTCAGATTGGGGCCATTCAGCAGGTAGACTGTCTTCGGCATCCAGCGAATCCTCCCGCCCTATCTGTCGCGTCGGCGGGAGCGGCGGCCCGGCGGCGTTGTTGGCCTATCGATAGACGACCCGCGTACTGTTGTGAACACACTGGTACGTACATATTCAGCGCCAGGCTAGCGTCATGTTGACAGGTACGTACTAGTCCGTACGTTATTCGGAACGATCCGCTTCGAGACGGGCCGGCAAGGATTCGGGGAGACCACGGATGGGCGCTCAGCACCAGCGAGCCCGTTTGCGCCAGGGCTTGGCGGCCTGCGGCGCAGCTATCGCCCTGATGAGCGGAGCCTCCGCCGGCGCCGCCCAGCCCGGCGACTGGCCCACCTACGGCCACGATCCGGGCGGCATGCGCTACTCGCCGCTGAAGCAGATCACGCCCGCCAACGTGGTCGGTCTGAAGGCTGTGTGGACCTACAAGATGCAACCGTCGGCGGCTGCTCCGGGCCGCGCCGAACCCTCAGTGCAGGAATTGGCGCAGCGCCAGGCTGAGGGCCTGGGGCCGCCGCCTGGTGCGCCGCCGAACGCGCGCCGACGCGGCCCACGCCCGTCCAGCTCCGAGGCGACGCCCCTGGTGGTCGACGGCCTGATGTTCGTGACCACGGCCTACAGACAGGTGGTGGCGCTGGAGCCGGAGACCGGCAGGACGGTGTGGGCCTACGACGTCAAGACGCCCGGCGCGCCATCGCTGCGCGGAGTCGAGTACTGGCCGGGCGACGGCAGGGCCGCGCCGGAGATCCTGTTCGGCACCCGCGACGGCTTCCTGGTCGCGCTGGACGCCAAGTCGGGCAAGCCGGTGGCCGGGTTCGGCAAGGACGGCGTCCTCGACCTGAAGACGCCGGAGATCATGAACGGCTATCCCAAGGCCTCCTATGGCCTGACCTCGCCGCCGATCGTGTTCAGGAACCTGGTGATCACCGGCGCCGCCAACCAGGAATTCCCGACCCTGGGCTCGGCCGGCGACGTGCGCGCCTGGGATGTGCGAACCGGCAAGCTGGCCTGGACCTTCCACAGCGTGCCGCGGCCGGGTGAGCCCGGTCACGAGACCTGGGAGGGCGAGAGCTGGAAGGGCCGTTCCGGCGTCAACGTCTGGGGGTTCCTGACCGTCGATGTGAAGCGTGGCATCGTCTACATGCCGTTCGGCGCGCCGACCTGGGACCGCTACGGCGGCGACCGCAAGGGCGCCAATCTTTATTCCAGCTCGATCGTCGCGGCCGACGCGGCGACCGGCAAATACCTGTGGCACTTCCAGGTGGTGCACCACGATATCTGGGACGCCGACACCGAGGCGCCGCCGGCGCTGTTCGACGTGCGCCAGGGCGGCAAGACCATTCCCGCCGTGGCCGTGGTCTCCAAGTCCGGCATGCTGTTCCTGCTCGACCGGGTGAGGGGCAAGCCGATCTATGGCGTCGAGGAGCGCACGGTCCCGAAGAGCGAGGCGCCCGGCGAGGCGGCCTGGCCGACCCAGCCCTTCCCGCTGAAGCCCGCGCCGTTCGCCCGCCAGAGCTTCTCGATGGCCGACGTGGCGACGGTGACACCTGAGCTGGAAGCCTACTGCCGCAAGCTGATCACCGACGCCAGAATGCAGCTCGGCGGGCCCTATCTGCCGACCGGCTTCTCGACGCCCACGGTGCAGTTCCCGGGCTATCAGGGCGGCGCCAACTGGGGCGGGGGATCGTTCGACCCGACGCTCGGCCTCTATTTCGTCAACGCGAACAATTTCGGCCAGATCGCTCAGGACGGGCTCGCCGCCGATGGAACCGCCAACACCGCCAACAATCCGGTGCTGGGTCGCTTTCAGCAGCCGGAAACGCGATTGATGTGCCAGCAGCCGCCCTGGGGCACGCTCACCGCCATCGACGTCAACACCGGCGCCGTCGCCTGGCAAAAGCCGCTCGGCGTCAGCGACAACCTGCCGGCCGACAAGCAGAAGACCGGCCGGCCGAACATCGGCGGCTCCATCGCCACGGCGAGCGGCCTGGTGTTCATCGGCGCCACTGACGACGCACGGTTTCACGCCTTCGACTCCAGGACCGGGGCCGAGCTCTGGACCTACAAACTGGGCGCCTCAGGGCACGCCACGCCGATCACCTACCTGGGCAGGAACGGCAAGCAGTACGTGGCCATCGTGGCGACGGGCGGCAGCTTCCTGGACAGCCCGACGACCGGCGCGGCCATCGAGGTGTTCGCGCTGCCCTAGACGCCGGGCGTGGGAGAGGAGGGCGTCGGGGCAGGGGGCGTCGGCGCCGCAGGGCCCGCCGGTTTCACGCCGAGGTTCTTAACCAGATAGGCCAGCACCTGCTGCTGCTCGGTTTCGGTCAGCGCCGCCCCGCGGTCGACCATCTTGCCGATCAGCTTGTCCCACTCGTCGGCGGTGCGTGGCTTGACAGTGATCAGTCCGATATCATGACAGCTCGTGCAGCCGCTGAGGATCACCGCCTTGGCCGGATCGTCCGGCAAGCCGTCACCCGGCGTCTGGGCGAAGGCGGGGGCGAAGAGGCCGATGGAACAGACGGCCGCGCCCAGCGCCAGAGAGGCTCGCAGGATCATCATCAGTCTCCGGCGCCGGTGTCTGGTGACGCTCGACGCATTATGAACCAAGCGGTACAAAACAAGCAGAAATGTCAAATTGAAGGCGGATCGCCGAGCGATGCAAGTGTTGCGTGATTGACCTGTCCGGTATTTTGTACGAACTAGATCGTAATGACAAAGCAGCCCGTTCGTGAGCTTCGCCGCCAACGACCCGAGACGCTGCCGGAGGAAGGGTGAATGGACTCCACGAGGCCCGCAGAAGCGCTGCCGGCCGCGGCCGGCCAGGGCGCGGATGCGATGCGCGTGGGCCTCATCGGGCGGGGGATCCAGGGCTCGCGTAGTCCGGGCCTGCACGTCCGCGAGGCGGCCGCCCAAGGATTCCTACTCAGCTATGCCCTGATCGATCTCGACGCCGCGCCCTGGGCCGGTCAGAGCCTGGCGCAGGCCCTCGAGCGCGCCGAGACCGATGGGCTGGCCGGCGTCAACATCACCTATCCGTTCAAGCAGGAGGTGCTTGAGCTGCTCAATGACCTGTCGCCCGACGCAGAGCGGCTGGGGGCGGTGAACACCGTGACCTTCAAGGCCGGGCGTCGTCTCGGCCACAACACCGACTGGTCAGGCTTCGCCGAGAACCTGCAGCGCGGCCTGCCGGGCGCCTCGATGCGGCGCGTCGTGCAGATGGGGGCGGGGGGCGCCGGCGCCGCCGTCGCCTACGCCCTGCTGCACGAGGGCGTGGAGCGGCTGACGGTGTTCGACCTCGACCGACCGCGCGCCGAGGACCTGGTCGGTAAGATGAACGCTCTGTTCGGCCCGGGCCGCGCCGAGGTCGGTGACGAACTGGCCGGCGCCATGGCCGCCGCGACCGGCCTGGTCAACGCCACTCCGGTGGGAATGGCGCCGCACCTGGGCTCACCGGTCGCCGAATCGCTGCTGTTCCCGGACCTTTGGGTGACCGACATCGTCTATGTCCCGATCGAGACTCAGCTGCTTGCGGCGGCGCGCTCGCGCGGCTGTCAGGTGCTCAATGGCGGTGGGATGACGGTCTTCCAGGCCGCCGACGCTTTTCGTCTTTTCACCGGCCGCGAGCCCGATCCGGATCGCATGCGGGCGGGGTTTCTCCGGGAGATCGAACCGGCCGCCTGAGGCCGGCGCGGGGCGTCGCCGGTGATGTCCCAGGGGAAAGCCTCGGGCCCGGTTGCCCGGCGTTTGTTGCAAAAAGGTGACGAGAATTTCGCCGCCTTGCTTGACATGTACCAACTGGTTAGTACCGTGCGTCGCAGAGTACGAGGGCGCAGGCAGAGGCGCCCCGCCCGTGGTCGGCCATCACGTCGTCAGGCCGCACGCGGGTCCGATTGCATACCTGCCGAGGAAACGAACGGCGCTTACCAGCTTCCATCCAGACACCGGCATGCGCCGAGCTGATTTCGGCTGCCCAATCAAAATGAACTAACTAGTTCTTTAGGGGGAACAGATGAACCGATCGGAACGCGCAAGCACAGGGTCTGCCCGCAGCCTTGGCCTGATGTGCGGCGCCTCTGTGGCGATGATCGCGGCGCTCGGCGCCGGGTCCGCCGGCGCCCAGGCGGCCAAGCCCGCCACCACGGCCGCCGCGGCCGCCGCTTCGGCCGACGTCAGCGAAGTCATCGTCACCGGGACCAGCCTGCGCGGCGCCGCGCCCGTGGGCTCCAGCGTGATCACGATCGGCCAGGACGAGATTCAGAAGACCAGCGCTCAGACGGTGCAGCAGGTGCTGAGGAGCGCGCCAGCGGTCGTCGGGCTGGGCGCCGCCGGCCAGGGCAGCTTCGGCAGCGCCGACAACGCCGGCACCGACGCACCGACCATCCACGGTCTCGGCGCCTCGGCCTCCAACTCGACCCTGATCCTGATCGACGGCCACCGCCTGCCGCTGAGCGGCATCAACCACGCGCTGGCCGACCCCAACATCCTGCCGCCGTCGGCGCTGGAGCGGGTCGAGGTGCTGGCTGACGGCGCCTCGTCGGTCTACGGCTCCGACGCGGTCGCCGGTGTGGTCAACTTCATCACGCGCCGCCACTTCGACGGCCTGGAGGTGAGCGGCCAAGGCTCCTACGGCGACAAGTACCACGCCTATACGGCCGGCGTGGTCGGCGGGAAGACCTGGGACACTGGCTCGGTGCTGGTGGCCTATGGCTACTCCAAGCAGAGCGCGCTCAGCGTGGCGGATCGCGGTTTCGCCCAGGCCGACAAGCGCGCGTTCGGCGGGACCAACGGCGCGTCCTTCGCCTGCGCGCCGGCGACCATCCAGGTGGGCTCGGGCAATATCTTCGTCTCGCCCTACACCGGCGCCGGCGTCAGCAGCGCCGCGGTCAACTCGCCCTGCGACTATACCGGCGTGGCCGACATCCTGCCGTCCTCGGAGCGCAATAGCGGTCTCGTCAAGGTGACGCAGGACCTGACCGATCGGCTGACCGTCAGCGTCGATGGCGTCTATTCCAAGCGCAACAACGTGACCCGCACGTCGCGCGGCTCGGTCACGGCGACGATCTTCGGGCCGGGCAACGCGGCGGCGACGCAGATCAACCCGTTCTTCGTCGGCCTGCCAGGCAATGCGGCGACGGCGGAGACCGTGCGCTTCGACGCCGACGACCTGCTTGGCCCGGGCGCCCACATCGACGCGGGCGAAGAGAGCTACTACGTCTCCGGCGACGCCACCTACAAGCTGACCGACAACTGGCGGATCACCGCGGGCGGCGTGGCCGGCGCCAGCAACTCCTTCCTGCAGCGCTTCGGCCTGCTTTGCGGCAGCTGCGCGAACCTGGCCTTGAACGGCACCACCAATGCCAACGGCAACCTGACCACCCCGTCGGTGGCCGGCTCGACGATCATCGCCCTGAACGTGCCCCTGACGGCCGCCAATGCGCTGGACGTCTTCCACACCGGCTCCGCCAATCTGACGTCGGCGGCGGTGCGCAAGGCGCTGGCCGACTCGACCCTGACCCAGACCGCGCGCCAGACCATCCGCGACGGCACGATCAAACTGGACGGCGACCTGTTCCAGATGCCGGCCGGCCCGGTGAAGGTCGCGATCGGCGGCGAGGTGATCTACTACACCATGGGTGAGAACCTGACCCAGCCGCAGGGCACCGGTCCGGCGACCACCGGCTCCACCACCACCAACCTGCAGTTCGACCGCAACGTGAAGTCGGCCTACGCCGAGTTCCTGGTCCCGCTGATCGGGCCCGACATGAACGTGCCGCTGGTCCGCAAGCTGACGGTCAACGTGTCCGGCCGCTACGACAAGTACAGCGACTTCGGGTCGACCTCGAACCCGAAGGTGGGTGCGGACTGGGAAGTCGTCGAGGGCTTCAAGCTGCGCGCCAACTACGCCAAGTCCTTCGTCGCGCCGGCGCTGTCGAGCCGTGGCGACGCCAACGGCACGACGGCCGAGACCAACTTCTCCAACTTCGCCGGACCGCTCAACGTGCCGGTGGCGGCCTATCCGAACATCGTCGGGCTGCCCGGCTGTGCGGCTGGCGCCGTGACCTGCCAGGTGGGGACGACCACCGTCACCGGCCTGCAGGTCAACGGCGGCAACAACCAGCTGCAGGCCGAGACCGGCAAGAGCTATGCGATCGGCGCGGACTGGTCGCCGGCGTTTGTGCCCGGCCTGCACGGCTCGCTCACCTACTGGTCCAACCAGTTGACCGGGGCGGTGACGGCGCCGACCGCGGCGCTGGCGGTCAACGCGGCGGGCCTGAACTCCCTGCTGACCATCTTCCCGGGTGGCGCGACGCCGGCGCAGATCGCGGCGATCACGGCGGGCCGGCCGCAGACCGCGCCGCTGCCGCAGGTGGTGTACTTCGTCTACAATTTCCAGCAGCGGAACGCGCTGAACCTGCTGGTGCAAGGCTTCGACGGCAGCGTCGACTACAGCTTCGACACCGACGTCGGCCGGTTCGGCGTTCAGGCGGTGGCCTCCTACAAGACCAAGTTCCAGCAGCAGGTCGGCACCGGTGGTCCGAAGTTCGACGTGCTCGGCACGACGGGCATCAACACCACCTTCCCGTCGATCAAGCTGGACAGCCGCGTGGGCGCGAGCTGGACGTCGAAGTTCGGCCTCTCGGCCGACCTCTTCTGGAACCACACCTCGGCTTACCGCAACTGGGGCAACACGCCGCTGAACCCGGTGACCCGCAACGCCCAGGGCGTGCCCACCGGCGGCGGCGACACGGTCAAGGCGGCCAACACCGTCGATCTGCACGCGGCCTACGACTTCCCCGGCGACGGCTGGGACAAGGGCCTGCAGGTCTACGTCGACGTCACCAACCTCTTCGACAAGGACCCGCCGTTCTACAACACCGGCTCCGTGCCAAACGGCGGGTCGAGCGGCTATGACGTGTTCAGCGGCAACCCGATCGGCCGGCTGGTCTCGGTGGGCGCGCGCAAGAAGTTCTGATCCACGATCATTGGTTTCGCCCCTCCCCGGGGGCGAACTCAAGAACCCCCGGGCCGAAGGGTCCGGGGTTTTTCTTTAGGCGCGATCAGGCGGCCGAGGCGTCCGCGCCGGCCGCGCGGGCCTGGGCGGCCATGCGGACCGGGGCGTTGACCGCGCCATACTGGTCGTAGCCGCCGGTGCGCTGCACGACCTCGAAGAAGAAGCGGTCGTGGAACGTCTGGGTGTAGACGTGGAAGAATTCCCCGCCATTCGGATCGCGGTCGTAGAGCACCTCGTGGGTGCGCAGGCGCGCGATGAAATCTTCGTCGAGGCCCAGTCGGGCCGACAGGTCGTCGTAGTAGTTCTCCGGAATCGGCAGCAGTTTCATGCCGCGCTCCCGCATCCGCACCACCGCGGCGAAGATGTCGTCGGTGGCGAAGGCGACCTGGTTCACGCCGGCGCCCGAGAAGGTGGTCAGGGAACGCGCCACGACGGTTCGATTGCTCTCTGAGAAGCTGAGCGGCAGGCGCACCGATCGCGTCTCATTGATCAGCGCGCGGCTCTTCACCAGCCCGTAGGGATCGGGCAGCACCCAGCTGTCCTCAGGACGCAAGCCGAACACGGCGCGATAGTAGAGCAGCCAGGTGTCGAAGTGGTCGCCCGGCAGGGCCTGGCCCACGTGGTCGACACGAACGATCAAGCCGTCACCGGTCGCGGCGCCCTCGGCCCGGTCGCGGACGAAGTCGGCGGCGGCGTCGAAGCCCTCCTCGACCACATAGACCAGGCTGCCATCCGGCGAGCGGATGCCGGGCATCGGCGCCTCGTCCGGCCCGACGCGCTCCTCGAACCGCTGCGAACCGAACACCTCGGCGCGCGCGAGCAGACCTTCCGGGTCCCTGGCGCGCAGGCCCACCGCGCAGACCGAGACGCCGTGCAGCAGGTAGTAGGAGTGGGCGAAGGCCTCATCCTCGGCGTTGAGCGCGATCGAGAAGTCGCCCTGCCGGTAGAGGGTCACATCCTTGTTGCGGTGGCGGCCCAGGCGGGCGAAACCGAGCCCCTCCAGCCAACCGGCCAGCTCCTGTTTTGCGGCGGGATCGACGGCGAATTCCAGGAAGGCGACGCCGGAGAGGTCGGGCGGCGGCGGCGGATCGAGCAGGTCGACCCGGGCGCGGCCCGGGCGCCTTGCGTCGCTCGGCATGTCGGCCTGTCGGGCGCGGACCTGTTCCTCGAGATAGAGCAGCGAGCGCATGCCGTCGCGGGCCGTGCGGGACGGCGCGGCGGCGCGGAATTCGTCGTTGAAGATCTCCAGCGACAGCGGCCCTGCGTAGCCGGCGGCGATGGCCTGGGCGGTGAAGCCGGCCACATCGAAATCACCCTGGCCGGGGAAGCAGCGGAAATGCCGGCTCCAGGACAGCACGTCCATGTTGAGCTTCGGCGCATCGGCCAGCTGGACGAAGAAGATCTTCTCTCCGGGAATGTGCGCGATGCCGGCCGGATCATCGCCGAGCGCCAGGGTGTGGAAGCTGTCGAGGATCACGCCCAGGTGGCTGTGCGCCGCCGTCTGGACGATCTTCCAGACGTGGCCGTAGGTTCTGACGTGCGCACCCCAGGCCAGCGCCTCGTAGCCGATCCTGATGCTGCGCGCGGCCGCGCGCTCGGCGAGCTCATGAAGTTGGGCCGCGGCGCGGGCGTCGTCGTCCACGGCGAGCGGTGAGACGCTGGAGCAGACCAGCATCATGTGGGTGTCGAGCTCGCCCATAAGGTCGAACTTACGCTCGGCGCGATCGAGATTGCGCTTGAACACCTCGTCGGGGACCGCCTCGAAGTCGCGAAACGGTTGAAACAGCACGATCTTCAGCCCGAGCTGGGCCGTCATGTCGCGCACGTCACGCGCGGTTCCGTCGAAGAACAGCAGGTCGTTCTCGAACAGCTCGACCGCGTCGAACTTCGCCGCCGCCACCGCGATCAGCTTTTCCTGCAGGCTGCCGCTCAGCGAGACGGTGGCGATCGATCGACGCAAGGCGGTTCTCCCTGATTCGAAACGGCGTTCTGCGCGCCGCGCGATGGCAAGATTGACACGAACCAGTTAGTTCATAAAGGTCCTCAAGCATGCCGGCTGACAACAAGAAGGGGCGGGGGAGGGCCGGATGAACACGCGCGAAGTCGCCGCCGCGATAGCACTGGCGGCCGGGATCGGGCTGGCGGCGACGGCCGCGGCCCAGACCGGCAATCCGGGCGGCCCGATCAACGACAACCTGGGTGCGGCGGACTATGGGGTTTGCCGCGGTGTGGACCCCAGGTGCTTCCACAACTGGAACCCGCCGAAGACGGCGCAGTATCGCGTCCTGCTGTTCACCCGCACGGCCGGGCCGCGCCACCAGAACCTCGGGCCCGCCCTGCCGCCGGGCCTCAACCCGGAACTGGTCGACGGCAACGTGGTGCAGAAGGGCATGCTGAAGCTCGCCGAAGCCAATGGCTGGAAGCTCGACTACACAGAGGACCTGCAGTTCATGACCCGGCTCGACGGGTACAATGCGGTGATCTTCTTCTCGACCTCGCGCGACGCCCTGGACGACGATTCCAAGACCGCGCTCCGCCAGTACATGCGCGCCGGCGGTGGGTTCGTGGCGATCCACAACGCCTTCGGTACGCTCTACAACTGGCCCTACTACGAGGGCCTGCTGGGCGGGACCAACTACTATGACCACGGCCCGTTCCGGACGGGCGATGTGGTGGTCGTCGACAGCAAGGACGCCTCGACCAAGGCGCTGCCGGCGCGCTTCGGCTTCAAGGACGAGTGGTACAATCTGGTCCCGTTCCCGACCAAGGTGCGCTTCCTGGCGACGGTCGATGAAAAGTCCTGGACCGAGGTCGTCCGCGAAGGTCCGCCACAAGGGCCGCCGCCCGGCGCGCTGCCTCGCCGCCCGCCCGGCCCGCCACTGCCGCGCGCCGTCGGATCACACCCGGGCCACGGGTCCTTCCACCCGGTGGTCTGGTGCCAGTACTACGACGGCGGCAAGGCCTGGGTGACGACGCTCGGCCATGACTCCGGGCTGTTCACCGACGCGACTCCCGGCGCGGCGGAATTTCGCAAGCTGATCACCGGCGGCATCAGCTCGGTGATGGGGGCTCAGCCCTTCTGCCAATAGATCAGCCGCCGCGGTGCGACCTAGCGCGGGGGCGCCGGCGGCGCAGGGCGTGGCGGCGGCGGGGGCAGGGTTCCGCCCTCGGCCAGGGTCTTCATGTTGCCGAGCGCGCGTTCGAAGGTCGTGCGCCGCCGCTGGATTTCGGCCTGCTTGGCCGCGTCGTCGCCGGCGATGCCGGAATTGTCGTACATCAGGGTGTAGACGATCTTCGAGGTCTTCGCCGTGAGCGGCCGGGCCTCCAGGGTGCCATGGTAGAGGTTGTACGCGCGGCCTTCGTAGACCGGCTGGGTGTAGCTGTAGGAAAGCTCGGTCCGGCCGACGAGAATCTCGCGGCCGACAGTGCGCACCGCGCCCACCTGGCCATCGGCGCCGGAGGTGATCTGGCAGCCGGACGGGATCTGCAGCCACTCGCCGATGTCGCAGAACTTGCCGATCCGCTTCCAGACCTCGGCCGCCGGCCGGTTGACCACGATCTCCATGGGGATCGAGACATAGTTCGGCGCCGCCACGGCGAGCTTGGGCGGTGTGGGCGGAGCCGGGGCGGGCTGAGCGAGCGCGGGGCCCGCGACAAGGACGGCGAGGACGGCGCTGGCGGCCTGAACGGTGACTTTCATCTCGATTCCTTCAGCTGCCCGGCGCGCGCGGCGCGCCCAGGAAGTCCTGGGCGGAGAAGCCCTCCGGCGCCGCCACCTCTACGATCGGGTCGGGCCGATTGTCGAACTCCATCCGCAGCGCGCGCGTGATCACCGCATGCATCGCATAGAGCGTGGTGATGTAGGTGAACTCGAAGATCTGCTCGTCGCTCCAGAAGGTCTTCAGCTTTTCGAAGACCTCCAGCGGCGTGCGCCCGTCGCCCTCAGTCAGGCAGTCGGCGTAGGCCAGGACGGCGCGCTCCTGGTCGTTGAAGAGGTCGGAGACCGTCCAGTGCGGCACCGCGGCGATCTTCTCGTCTGACACGCCGAGACCGCGCAGGGACTTGCAGTGCTGCGAGAAGACGAACTGGCTGCCTTTCACCCATCCGGCGCGGGTCTGGCCGAGTTCGCGCAGCACCGGGTCGATCTTGCGGTCCGGATGGCGGTAGACGGCGAACCCGTCGACGGCGTGCTTGAAGATATCCGGGGCGAGCGCGAACACCGTCCACCAGTCGCCGGGCGTACCGGTGGCGGTGCCCGGGCTGGCGACCGGATCACGGTCGGGGCCGAACAGGCGGTCGTAGTAGGCTGTGATCACGTCATTGGTGACCTCGGCGCGGGGGACTTGGCGCAGGACAGGCATGGGAAACCTCAGGCGAACTTGCGGAATTCGGCGACGCCGGCGGAGTCGAAGTACTCGTCCAGGCGGGTGATCTTACCGTCTTTGACCGCGCAGACGATGCAGGCCGGCAACTCGACGCGGACGTTGTCGTGTTTGCGGGTGCCCTTCAGCACGTGCTGCTGCACGAAACCATGCGGAAAGACCTCGACACGGCGGTCGTCATAGACCCGGTCGACGATGCGGGTGACCATGCCGGCGAGCGTCTTGCGGTTGTCCTCCGGTCCCTGAATCTGGCGGTCGGTGTTGTGCCAGATTTCGGCGTCGGTCGCGTAGCAGGCGACGAGGCCGTCAATGTCACCCTGCTCCACGCAATCGAAGAAGCGTTTGGCGAGGGCCCGCATGGCGGTGGGGTCATCGGACATCGGATAGGCTCCAGGACGAGGGTTCAAACAGGCGGCGGGTGCGATCAGCTCGCCACCGAGACGTTCATGCGCTTGGCCCCGTTGGCGGCGACCAAACTTTCGATATCGTCGCCGGCGTAGTCGGGGTCGGCGGACTCGCCGAACGCCGCCAGCATCTCGGCGATCTGCGGCTCGGCCAGGCGTTTCCACTCCGGGTGGGTGAAGATGTAGAACTCGTCCCGCTCGATGGCGCGCACCACGCGCTGGCCGATCTTGGCGGGCGACATGCCGGCCGCGAGCACGTTGCTCATGGCGCCGGCCGTGGCCGCCGCCGCGCCCTGTTCGCCCGCGCCCGGCCGCAGCTTCTGGGTGGTGGCCACGATGTTGGTCGCCGACATGCCGGGGCAGAGGACCGAGATGCCGACGTCGGTATCCGCCAGCTCGTTTCGCAGGCCCATGGCGATGCCCAGGGTGGCGAATTTCGAGGAGATGTAGGCCACCGAGATCGGCGGCGGCACGATGCCGACCATCGAAGAGGTGATGGCCAGGTGGCAGGGTTTCCCCATGGCCTTCATCGCGCCGAGGAAGGTTCGGCAGGCATAGAGGTGGGCATGGGCGTTGACTGCATAGGCCCAGCGCCAGACGTCAGTGTCATAGGTCTCGAACTTGCCCGAGCCGCCGCCGACGCCGGCGTTGCTGAACAGGATCCGCACCTCGCCGAAGGCGGTCGCGGCCTCGGCCGCGCGCGCCCATTGTTCCTCTTCGGCGACATTCAGCTGGATGCCGATGACCTCGGCGCCGCCCTGGCGCAGGTCGGCCGCGGCCGCCTCGACGCCAGGCCCGTCGATGTCGGCCAGGATCAGCCGTGCGCCCCTGGCCGCCAGGGCCCGCGCGGTCGCCAGGCCGATGCCGCTGCCGCCGCCGGTGATGAAGGCGGTCGCGCCCTTGATGTCCTTCATTGTCCGGTCTCCTGCAGCACCGCCGCGGTGTCGCGCGACACCGCGCCGGCGGCGACGAAATAGGCCACGGCCGCCAGCACCGCGACCGGCGTCACGCTCAGCAGCGCAATGCGCAGGGGCTCCAGCCGATGGGCGGCCGACAGGGCGTCACTGACCATGCCGATGGCCAGCGGGCCGCCGCCCAGTCCGACGATATTGAACGCCAACAACAACAGGGCGGTGGCTGTCGCCCGCGAGGCGACCGGCGACAGGTTCTGCACCAGGGCCAACGCCGGGGCGACATAGATCGTGCACAGCACCATGGGCGCGCACATCAGCGCCAGCGAGGTCTGCCAGGACGGCGCCATGACCGCGAGCGCGAGGGTCGGCGCGGTCAGTAGCATGGAGACGCCCGGCACATAGAGATAGGCCTTCAGGCTTCGGCGGCCGGACCAGTTGACCAGGGCGCCGCCGCCCCAGATGCCCAGGCCCATGCAGAGGCCGACGGCGGGTCCGAACCAGCGCGCGATCTCGCTCAGCGGCATGTGTTGCACGCGCATCAGATAGGCCGGAATCCAGTTCAGCATGCCGTAGCTGACGAACGCCGACAGGCCGCTAGCGAGCAACAGCAGGCGCAGCGTCGGCCGCGACAGGAACAGGGCGAGCGAAGACCCGAAGCTGGCCGTGCTGCGGGAAATATCGCGGCTGGCGGGCTGGACGTCCAGGCCGCCGCGCTCCGGTTCGCGCACCAGCGTTGCCAGGGCTACGGCCGCCAGCGCCCCGATCAGCGCCACCAGGATGAAGGCGCCGCGCCAGCCGAACTGTCCCGCCGCCCAGCCGCCGAAACTCGCGCCGATGAACACGCCCAACGGGCCATTGACGGTGAACAGGCCGATCACCGCCGGGCGCTGCGATGGCGGGTAGTAGTCAGCGAGGATCGACAGCGACGGCGCGGTCCCGCCGGCTTCGCCGACGCCCACACCGAAGCGGGCAAGGGCCAGTTGCCAGAACGATGTCGCGAAGCCGCAGGCGCCGGTGAAGACGCTCCACACCAGGCACGCGCCGGCCACCAGCCGCACGCGGTGCGCGCGATCGGCGATCATCGCGGCGGGAACCCCCAGCAAGGCGTAGAACAGGGCGAAGCTCAGGCCGGTCAGCAGACCGAGTTGGGTGTCGTTGAGCTGCAGGGCTTTGCGGATCGGCTCGGCGAGAACCGAGAGCACCTGGCGGTCGACGAAGTTGACGGTCCCGACGGCGGTCAGCACCAGCAGCGCCAGCGTCCGGCCCGGCGCGGCGACAGGCGCGCTCGCATCGCGCGGCAGGACGGCGGCCTGGTCCATCTGTCTCCCTGATGGCGCTGTTCCACGCCTTGCGGACACGGTAGGCCGGGACCCCATTCTGTCAATCAAGTTTACGGTTTGCGGCGATCAGAGCTAGGCTGCCTGCAACAACAAGACGGATCGTATCGGGAGGACGAACATGGCGGGGCGGCTGGCCGGCAAGGTGGCGATCATTACCGGGACCGGGAGCGGCATGGGCCGCACCGCGGCGCTGATGTTCGCGCGGGAAGGCGCCCGGATCGTGGGGTGCGACGTCAACCCCGCCGCTGAGGCCGTGGCGGACGAGGTGCGGGCCGCCGGCGGAGAGATGGTCTCGCTGCAACCCGTGGATCTCTCGGTCGAAGCGGGCGCGCAGGCGTTGGTCGCCTTCGCGCTCAAGGCGTTCGGCGGGTTCGACATCGTCTACAACAATGCCGCGATGGCCTACTTCGCGTTCGTCCACGAGATGGACTTCGAGACCTTCGCCCGCACGCAGCGCGAGGAGGTCGATATCGTCTTCCACCTGTGCCGCGCGGCCTGGCCGCATCTGATCGCGCGCGGCGGCGGCTCGATCGTCACCACCGCCTCGACGGCCGCGAAGAAGGGTTCCATTGGCCAGGGCATGCTGGCGCATTCGGCCGCCAAGGCCGCCGTCACCGCCATGACCCGCCAGTACGCTGTCGGGGGCGGCGCTCATGGCATTCGCGCCAACACCATCTCTCCCGGCATGATCCGGTCGGCGCAGACCGAGCCACTGATGACCCAGCCGGGATGGACCGAGCGGGCGATCGGCCGGCAGGTGATCAAGCGGATCGGCGAGCCGGAAGATGTCGCCGCGACGGCTCTGTTCCTGGCGTCGGACGAAAGCAGCTTCATCACCGGAACCGACATCGCCGTCGACGGCGGCACGATGGCGAACTGAGGTCTAGGCCTCGGAGCTTTTCAGCATGTTCTCGCCGAACAGGTTGGACCATTGTTCCGCCGTGAGCGTCGGGCGCAAGCTCGACAGATTGGGCGCGTTCTTGACCTCGGTCCCGCGCATCACCGCCGGCCGGTCTCCCACCGCGGCGAACCAGCGGACGATGTTCGCATAGGGCTCCAGGTCCAGGGCGATCGCACGGGTCGCCCGCACCCACGGCCAGGTCGCCATGTCGGCGACGGAATACTCTTCGGCCAGGTATTCGGCGACGCCGAGCCGCCGGTCCAGCACCGCCAGCAATCTGCGCGCCTCGTTGGTGTAGCGCGCCACGCCGTAGTCCTGACCCTCCGGCGCATAGCGGACGAAGTGATGAGCCTGACCATGCATCGGTCCAAAGCCCGCCATCTGCCACATCAGCCATTGCTGGGCCAACGAGCGGCGACGCGGGTCGGCGGGCATGAACGCGCCGCCCGCCTTTTCCGACAGATAGAGCAGGATCGCCCCGGACTCGAAGACCGCGAACGGCGCGCCGCCGCCGATCGGATCGTGGTCGAGGATCGCGGGCAACCGCCCGTTCGGATTCACCTTCCGGAACGCCGGCTTCAGATGATCACCGCCCAGCATGTCATAGGGGATCAGCCGGTGGGGAAGGCCGGCCTCTTCCAGCATGATCGTGACCTTGTGGCCGTTGGGCGTCGGCACGAAATGGACGTCAATCATGCCGGGGCTCCTTGGCGTTCGGCGAACCGGGCGCGCGCGGCGTCGAAGGCCCGGTCAAAGGCCGCGCGCCCGCCGGCATATCCGGCCACGATGAAGGTGCAGCCGCGGATCTTCCAGCCCGCCGGCCCGCGCCGCAGGTCGTGCCGGTAGGTCCCGCAGGCGAACGCCTGCAGGTCCTCGTCGCCCTGTCGGATGAAGTGCGCGGCGTCGACGTAGCTGGTGACGCGGGCCTCATCCCCGTCGAGTTCGACGACGAAGTTCGAGACCTTGTGATGGGTGGCGTCAAAGGCGTCGAGCAGCTTGCAGCGGTCGACCCAGGTCTGGGCCGGCATCACGCCGCGGATCGAGCCCAGGGAGCTGTAGTCGAGGTCGATCTCGTCTTCGAAGAGGGCGCGAAAGGCGGGCCAGTCGCCGGCGTCCAGCGCCATGGCGTAGGCGATGACGACATCGGCGGCCGCGGTGCGGGCGGCGAGCGCCTCGAGGTCTGGACCCTGAGACATCCGCCGCCCTTTTCCGTCAGAACTTCATGCCGGCTTCGATGGCGACGTTGCGGGTTTCCTCGAGGTAGAGGATCGCGCGCGGCACCGGGGTGATCGGCGCCGGCAGATTGAACGCGCTGCCGGTCGTCTTCTCGTTGGTCAGGTTCTTGCCGACCAGAGCCACGTGCCACTTGTCGTCGGACGGCGCGTACTGGATGCGCGCGTCGATCTTGGCGTAGCCCTTCTGGATGCCGAACAACGGGCTCTGGTTGTCGGAGTCGAAGTACTTCGAGCGGCCGGCGATGCCGATCGTGCCGTCGATATAGTGATCGTTGGCCAGGTCCTGCCGGTAGTGCCCCTGCACACTGAAGCTGAACTTCGAGGTGTAGGGCAGTCCGACGCCGGCCAGGTTGTTCGCCGAGAAGCTCGCCGGCACCGCCGGGTTGCAGACGCTGATCGGCTGCGAGGCGAGGCACGCGGCGCCGGGATAGTTGTCGTACTTGGCGTCCTGGTAGGCGGCCGACGCCGTGAAATCCAGGTTCTTCATCGGATACCAGGCCGCCGAACCTTCGACGCCCTTGGAGCTGGCGCTGGCCGCGTTGCCGGTGACGTAGGTCGAGTTGGTCGGATTGTAGACCGACACCTGCAGGTTATCGAACTTGGTGTCGTAGACCGAGACGTTCAGGACCACCTGGCCGTCAAACAGCGTCGACTTGATCCCGGCTTCGTAGTTCTGGGACTTCTCGGGCTTGAACACGAACGTCGCGTTGGTCGTGCCGTAGGTGTTGGACACGAAGCCGCCGGACTTGGAGCCCTTGCCGTAGGTCGCGTAGCCCATGATGTGCGGCGTGAAGTCATACTGCACGGTCACCGAGGGGTCGGTGTTGGTCTCGCTGATCTTGGCGTTGGCGGTGGTGTTCACCGGCCGCAGCGCGAAGGGGCCGTAGCGCAGGTTGCCGAAGAACAGGCCACGCTTGTCGGTGGTCGTGTAACGCAGGCTGCCCACGAGCCGCAGTTGATCGGTCACGTGGAAGGTGCCCTGGCCGAACACCGAGGCGCTGGTGGCGACTTGCCGGAAGTCGGTCTCCAGAAGGCCGAAATAGTTTAGCGCCGGGATGTTGAACCCGCCGAGCTGGGTGAGTTCATACTTTGAACGGTCGGCGTAGACGCCGACGATGTACTCGAACCGATGGCCGGTCGGCGAGAGGAGCCGCAATTCCTGCGACATCTGCATGAAGCGCTCGGGGTAGCTGTTATAGACGGTGTTGAGCGTGTTTCCGCCGGCCGGCAGCGCCTGGTCGAAATTGTTGATGATGTTCGACTTGAAGAACGAGTAGCCGCTCACCGACGTCACCGTGAAGTCGCCCAGCGAGACGTTGCCGGTTCCGGAGATCAGCCAGGAGACGTCCTTTGTGCCTTCCTTACCCAGCGGGTTTTCGGTGCTGTAGCGGCTTTCGCGCGGGTTCTGACCCCCCGTGAGCACACCAGAGACGTTGCTGCCGCCGAGGACGGCGCGGTTCGCGTACTCGATCTTGGTGGTGTAGTCGAACTTGTCCTGGGCATAGCGCAGCGTCAGGCGCGCCAGCTGCATCTTGTTGGACGGGTCATCGTTGCCGGTGGCGTCGTTGTGGATGTAGCCGTTCTCGTCGAGCGCGCGGACCGCCAGGCGGGCCGAGAGGTGTTCCGTGATCGGGCCGGAGATGTAGCCGGTGCCCTCCACGCCCTGCAGATCGAAGTTGTAGAGGCCGGTGACCCCACCCTCGAAGGTCGAGGTCGGGCCGGCGGAGACGATGCTCACCGCGCCGGCGGCGGTGTTGCGGCCGAACAGGGCGCCTTGCGGGCCGCGCAGAACCTCGATGCGGGCGAGGTCGAAGAACGGCGACTGAGCCTGGCGGTTGCGCCCGGCGTAGATGCCGTCGACGTACAGGCTGACCGATTGGTCGAACGAAAAGTTGGCCGGCGGCGAGCCGAAGCCGCGGATGTAGATCACGTCGTTGCCGGCCGTGGACTCGACCGAGACGTTCGGCAGTAGCTTCACGATCTGCTTGAAGTCATTCGGGTGGGTCTGCTCGAGCTTCTCGCCGGAGACCACCTCCATGGAGATCGGCACTTCCTGCAGTTTTTCCGCGCGCTTCTGGGCGGTCACGACCACTTCGCCGAGCGTCGCAGGCGTCGCCTCCGCGGCCATGGCGGCGCCGGCGCAGGCCCAGGCCAGCAAGGTGCTCGTCAAGAGTATCCGACGGTTCATTGTCTCATCCCCCTCTTTGGTCGTGCCCCGTTTTCAGGGCGTTCTTCCCGCCGACGCGATGTCAGACGGTCAGTTTTGTTGATGTTTTCGTTAGATAACTAAGTAATTAGGTGACTGAAGCGCTACTCGCGAACTCGTTGGGTTGGTCGGTGCGTGCGCGGAGAGGCGATCGCCGCTAGCGGGCGTCCTCGAGTGCTTTCTTCAGCACCACATTGCGCGATTTCTTGCCGGCGGCGTCCACGGCCTCATGGGCGACATCGGCCTCGGTGAAGCCCGAGTGCGTCCAGGCGGCGAACTCAAGCATCGCCCCGTCGGGATCCCAGAAATAGACCGAGCGAACGAACACGTCGCTGGTGACTTCGGGACTCACCTGGTTGGGCGAATTGTCGTGGTTGAGCACGGGGCCGAGCTTGACCCCCTTGGCGCGCAGCTTCTCGACGTATTCGTCGAACTTCTCCGGCGCGATGTTGAAGGCGATGTGATTCATCGAGCCATGGGCCGACGCGATGTCGCCGCCACCGGGCAACTGAGCCGGCGCCGATATGCCCGGCGCCGCTTCCGGCGAATGGGGGAACCAGAAGAAGGCCAGCGAGTCGCCATTGCCGATGTCGAAGAAGAAGTGCTGTCCCATACCGCCGGGCAGATCGATGGTCTTGAGCAGGGGCATCCCGAGGATGTCCCGATAGAATTCCACGGTCCGCGCCATGTCCTTGCAGACGAGCGCCAAGTGGTTCACGCCGCGAATGTCGAACTCGCGATTGACCGGCTTTGACAATGTATCCTCCTGGCCGCTGCCCCATGTGCGCCGGGGTTCACGTTACCATCAGTAAACGCCCGCGGTCGATCTACGTCAATTTCATTGACATCAATTTTCGACATTCGTGTGGCGGGTCGAGCGCGGTTGGACCGAAATCACTTAGGATGCTAACCAATATTGGATGTCGCGGGAAGACGAAATTCTCGAAAGCCTGAGGGCCGGCGGGTTTCTGCAACCCGGCGCGCAGCCGCGCCTGGAGCGGCTGACAGGCGGCGTTTCCAGCGACGTCTTCCGCCTTGAGACGCCGAGCGGCGTCTACTGCGTCAAGGGCGCGCTGGCGACGCTGCGAGTGGCGGCCGACTGGCGCGCGCCGGTCGAGCGGTCGCACTACGAGGTCGAGTGGCTGCGGACGGCGCGGACCCTGGTGGGGGACCGGGTCCCGCAGGTGCTCTTCGAGGATCTCGCGCGAAACGCCTTCGTCATGGAATTCTACGACCCGCAGACCCATAGCGTCTGGAAGCAGGATCTCGCCGACGGGCGGGTGGACGTCGAGGTCGCGCGCCAGGTCGGCGCGCTGATCGGCAAGGTCCATTCGGGGACCGCCGGAGACCTCGATGTCGCCAGGCGGTTTCCGACCGGCGGCCTCTTCGAAGACCTGCGGCTTGCGCCCTACCTTCGGCATGCGGCGCAGGCGAATCCGGATCTCGCGCCTCGGCTGCTCGCGCTGGCCGATCGCACCGCCGTCACCGCGCTCGCGCTGGTCCATGGCGACGTCAGCCCGAAGAACATTCTCTGCGGTCCGGCAGGACCGATCCTGCTCGATGCGGAATGCGCCTGGTACGGCGATCCGGCCTTCGACCTGGCGTTCTGCTCGACGCACCTGCTGCTCAAGACTGTCTGGCGCCCGGCCCACGCGTCGGCGTTCCTGGCGGCCGCCACGGCGCTGCAGGACGCTTATCTGGCGACGCTCGACTGGGAGCCGGCCGCGCAGCTGGAAGCCCGCGCCGCGGCGCTGACAGGCGGCCTGCTGCTGGCCCGGGTCGATGGGAAGTCGCCGGCGGAGTATCTTGTGGCGGACGGCGACCAGGCGTTTGTCCGCAACGCCGCCCGCCGGTTGATCCAGAGCCCGGCCTCGACCATGGCGGACCTGACGATACGGTGGCGGGAGCTTCTAGAGGCGCGATGAGCACGACGATCACGGCCATACGCGGCCGCCAGATATGGGACTCGCGCGGCCGGCCGACGGTCGAGGCCGAGGTGACGCTGGCGGGTGGCGCTTGCGGGCGGGCCTGCGCGCCGGCCGGCGCTTCGCGCGGCGCCCATGAGGCGGTGGATCTGCGGGACGGCGGCGCACGGTTCGGCGGCTTCGGCGTCGACGGGGCGGTCGCCGCGGTCAACGGCGAGATCGCGCGCCTGCTGACCGGGCGCGATGTGCGCGACCAGGCCGGACTGGATCAGGCCCTGTGCACGGCGGACGGCACGGCGAACTTCGCCCGGCTTGGCGCCAATGCGACGGTTGCGGTCTCCCTGGCGCTGCTGCACGCCGCCGCCGCCGAGGCGGGCCAACCGCTCTGGGCCTATCTGGCTGAGGGCCGCGCCGTGCGGATGCCCCTGCCTGAGGTGCAGATCTTCGGCGGCGGCGCTCACGCCGGCCGGCGGACCGATGTGCAGGACTTCATGATCATGGCGCCGCGCGCCGCCAGCCTGCGCCAGGCGCTGGAGATCACCGCGGACGTCTACCGGGCGGCCGGTGAGCTGATGGCCGCGCGCGGGCCGATTGTCGGGGTGGCGGACGAGGGCGGCTGGTGGCCGATGTTCGAGAGCAATGAGGACGCCCTGGCCGTGCTGACCCGATCGATCGAGCAGGCCGGCTGGCGGCCGGGCGAGGATGTCTTCATCTCGCTCGACGTGGCGGCCAACGAACTGCTCAGCGACGGCCGCTATCGGCTCGGCCTGGACGGCGCCGAGCTGTCGAGCGCCGAGATGGTGGAGATGGTCGCCGACTGGGTGCGCCGCTATCCGATACTGTCGATCGAGGATCCGGTCGCCCAGGACGACTTCGACGGCATGGCCCTGGCCACCACCAGCTTTGGGGGCGCCGTCCAGTTGATCGGTGACGACCTGCTGGTCACCAACGCCGAGCGGGTGCGCCGCGCCGGGGCGGCCGGCGCGGGCAACGCGGTTCTGGTGAAGGTCAATCAGGCCGGTACGGTCAGCGACGCGAAGTCCGCGCTGGAGGCCGCCAAGGGCCAGGGCTGGGGCGCCATCGTGTCGGCGCGGTCCGGCGAGACCGAGGACGTCAGCATCGCCCATCTCGCCGTGGGCTGGGACGCGGGGCAGATCAAGGTCGGCAGTTTCACGCGCTCCGAACGGATGGCGAAGTGGAACGAGCTGCTGCGCATCGAAGAGGCGATGGGCAAGGACGCGAGGTTTGCCGGCATGTCGGCCTTCGCGCCTTCGGTGGCGGCGGCGCGGGGATGAAGGCGCTGCTGCACTATCGCGCCAGCGCGGGCTTCCGCGCCGCTCTCGCCGAGGCGGCGGCCGAGGCCGGCGTGACCGCGGCCATTGTCGCTGAGACCGACGCCGCCGGGTTCGAACGCGAAATCGCTGACACCGACGTCCTGCTGCACGTTCTGCAGCCGGTGACGGCGGCGATGATCGCCCGGGCGCCGCGGCTGAAGCTGATCCAGAAGCTGGGCGTCGGCGTGAACACCATCGATCTGGAGGCGGCCCAGGCCGCCGGCGTGGCGGTCGCCAACATGCCGGGCGTCAACAGCCAGGCGGTCGCTGAGATGACGCTCGCGTTGATGCTCTCGGTCCTGCGGCGGCTCTCCTACTTCGATCCGCTGACGCGAGCGGGGCAGGGGTGGTCGCCGGACCTCGCCCAGGTGGACGGAGCCGGCGAGATCGCCGGGCGGATCGTGGGGTTCGTGGGCTATGGCGCCGCGCCGTCGCGGTTGGGCGGCGCCCTCGAGGCGCTGGGCGCACAGGTCATCTACACGGCGCGCGGGCCGAAGCCGGGGGCGCCCGGCCGCTTCGTGACCCTCGATGAGCTGCTCGCGACGGCGGATGTCGTTTCGCTGCACGTGCCCCTGACGCCGGAGACCCGGGGCCTGATCGGCCGTGACGCGCTTGCCGCGATGCGTCCCGGCGCGATCCTGATCAATACCGCCCGCGGCGATCTGGTGGACGAGACGGCGCTGCTGGAGGCCCTTCGGTCGGGGCGCCTGCGCGGCGCGGGCCTGGACGTCTTCGCCCACGAACCGGTCGATCCCGCCAACCCGCTGCTCAGCTTGGACAACGTCACCCTCGCGCCGCACATGGCCTGGCTGACTCCGGAGACCCTGGTGCGCAGCCTGGCGGTGGCGATGGACAATTGCCGGCGCCTTGCGTCCGGCGCGCCGCTCGTCAACAGGATCGTCTGATGACCCGCCCCGCCGTTGTCTTCGCCTGCGGCCAACTGCTCACCACCGAGGTCTGGGCGCCTCAGGTCGCGGCCCTGTCCGTCGACTACGACCTGCGCATCTCCGACCACACCCGCGATGAGACGATCGCCGGCATCGCCGAACGATTTCTGGCCGAGGCGCCCGAGCGGTTCGATCTGGTCGCCCACGCCATGGGCGGTTTCACCGCCTTCGAGGTGATGCGCCAGGCGCCGCAGCGGGTGCGTAGCCTCGTCCTGATCGCCACGCTCGCGCCCAACGACGGGCCGGCCCAGACCGAACGGCGCCAAGGGTATATCCGACTTGTCGAAGACGGCCGGTTCGCCGAGGTCGTCGAGGAGCGCATTCCGATCCTGGTGCACCCGGCCCGGCGCGAAGACGCGGCCCTGCTGAGCATCGTGCGTCGCATGGCGCTCACCACCGGCGAGACGACGTTTCTGCGCCAGCAGCGGGCGATCATGGCCCGCCCGGACAGCCGTCCTTCGCTCGGCGCCATCACGGTCCCGACGCTGCTGATCCGCGGTGACCAGGACGGGATCACCACGCCGGCGCATCAGGCGGAAATCCTGGCCGGGATCGCCGGCGCCAGGCTGGAGGCCATCGCCGACTGCGGCCACCTGCCGACGCTGGAGGCGCCGCTGACGACCAATCGGCTTCTCGCTGACTGGCTGGCGGCGCAGTCCTAGGCGCCGGTCAGCTCTCGGCGCACGATGGCCGCGCCGTCGGCCATGGCCTTGAGCTTGCCGAAGGCGACCTCGCGGCTCTGGTATTTCATCCCGCAGTCCGGGGCGATGATCAGGCGGTCGGCGTCGATGAAGGGCAGGGCCCTGCGGATCCGCGCGGCCACCGTCTCGGCGGTTTCGACGTTCGGATCGTTGAGGTCGATCACGCCGTACATGATGTGTTTGCTGGGCAACTCACGCAGGATCGACGGATCGAGGTTCGGCTGGGCGGCCTCGATGGAGATGATGTCCACGTCCGACGCCTCGAGCTCCTCAAGGAACGCGTAGCCGCCGGGCTTGGCGGCGCCCTTGTGCACGTAGGCGTAGCCGAAGCAGATGTGCAGCGCGGTCAGGCCGCCGACGCCCTTCACCGCGCTGCACATCTGCTTCGGCTACGCC
>Ga0207711_10000832_pt1 | contig 29966 bp, 48 predicted proteins | sample KBSS34metaG_FD_184401 | JGI IMG/M metagenome (GOLD analysis project Ga0207711, IMG submission 184401) | Switchgrass rhizosphere microbial communities from Kellogg Biological Station, Michigan, USA - KBS S3-4 metaG (SPAdes) (version 2) | ecosystem: Host-associated > Plants > Roots > Rhizosphere... | reverse complement strand
CCTTCTCCACGGGGACGGGGCCCTCCTTGGGGGCATCTGATGTGGCTGGCTGCGTGCGCCTGGTCATCGGCCGTACGTGTCGCCGATCTTCACGGGCGTGCCCTGCTGGGCCGCGTTCCACTGGTCCGTGGCCTTGATGCCGAGATAGTCGAGGAGCGCTTGCGTGCCGGGGCTCGTGGCATAGGGCTGCTTGCCGACATAGGAGGAGCCGAGATTCGGTAGCCCGGCGCGCACGATGGCCAGGGGCAGGCCCCAGCTCCCGGTATTCGAGCCGCGCTCGAATTGGCCCACGGACTGGCCGATGCCGCCGCGCCCGGGCGAGAGGATATCCACGCCGCCGACCCCCGCGCCGCGCGTCAGGCTGGCCGCGATCTTCTCGAAGCCCACGTCTCCGAGTGCGCGCCGGGCTTCGCGCTCCACGCTGGGATCGAGGAGGCGATCCTGAAGGTACTGCGTGTTCAGCTCGGGGCCCGCGTTGCCGGGGCGCCACGCCGCCTTGCTGCTGATGAGGTCGGTGAGGAACAAGCCCGCGCGGTAGTCGCGCTGCCCCGCCTCCCAGATGGCGCCGAGTCCCGGCGTCACGCTGTCGAGCCCTTGCCGAATCTCCTCGGCGACCTTGGCGTATTCCTGCGCCACGACCTTCTGCCGCAGCGTGGGGTCGGCGATGTCGCGGTGCCGGAGGCCCTCGCCGATCTCCGTGAGCGCCGCATTGGCGTCGCGGATACTCATCTGGCCCGTGCGATTCATGGGCGACGTGCCGACCGAGGGCACGGGGATCATCCGGCCCCCGAGCGCGGTGTCGAGCCCGGTCATCACCTGCTCCTTGGCCGCGCTCATGCCGGTCTGGCCCGCGTCGGTCGCGACGAGGGAGCGCAGCCGCTCCGAGCCCGAGGTGCCCTGCGCGGGGGCCTGACCAAGCCCCGTAGCCAGCTCGCTCGAGGCGGCCTGCATCGCCGCCGCGTCGCCGTGCGCGATGTCGGCCTTGGCCCCGCCCGCCACGCGGCGGAACCACGGGATCACCTTGCCGAGCACCTCGCCCGCGAGCCCGCCTGCGCCCGCGACCGCGGCGTGCCCGGTCATCTGGGCGGGCGTGTCGCCCTGCGCGGCCGAGCCAGCCCCCGCGCCGAGGATGCCGAGTCCGACGCGCCCGAGCGCGCCGAAGGGGCCGCCCGCGATGGTGCCCACCTGGGCCCCAGCGCTCGGGAGATCGCGCGGGACCGGGTTGACGATCTCCGCAGCGAAGCGCCCCGCGCCTGACGTGGGCGGCGCCTGCGTCTCAGGGGAGGCGCCCGTGAAGATGCCGCGCGGGCCTGAGAGCGGCGACTGATCGAACTTGGGCGGCGAGAACACTTCGGTCGCGAGGTTCACGAGGTTGTTCGCGGCGGGCTGGAACCAATCCCGCGCGGCTGAGAGCCCCGCGTTCACGGTGCCCGCGATGCCGCCGCCACCGGCTGGCGCCTGGAGATCGGCCCGTAGCGCCTCGATGCCGCCTGGCTCCTCGCCGACGCCCAGGTCCCGCCGCAGATCGTCGACGCCCATCAGGGCACCAGGGTGATCCCGTACTTGGTCTGGATCTGCTGGTCGCTCATGCCACGCCCGCGCGCGTGGCTATAGAGCGGGTCCTGGCGCGAGAGCGTATTCGGGGCGCCTGCGGGCGCGGCCGCACTGCTCCCCGGTGCGCTCCATCCGGCCGCGGGCTGCGGGATCGCCATGCCCGCCTGCGACATCTTGGACTGGATCATCTGGTCAAGCTGGTCCGCGTCGATCGCGCCGCGCCCCGTCTTGGCCATGTACAGCCGCGCCTCGCGCGCGATCTTCGTGAAGGCCTCGAGGTTGCGCACCTTGGCCATCACCTCGGGCGCCCCGCCGCGCTCACTGCCGGTCGGCGTGTACTGCGAGACCACGGCTAGCTCGGTGCCGGTCAACTGCTTGCCGCCCTCTCCGAAGGCCGTGCCCTGCAACCGGCCCATGATCGGCTTGAACTCGTTGAAGCGCTTGTCGGCGTCGATGATCCCCGCGCCTGCCAGCGCGTTCTTGATCTCCGCGATCGGGCGGTTGATGAGCCCCGTGTAGAGCGCGATCTCCTGCGGCGAGAACTGCTTGAGGAGCGCGGTGGACGCGAGGATGTTGTTATGCGTGCCGATCGCGCCCTGCTCCTGATCGCTGAGGGGGCGCTGCCCGAGGGCGACGGCGCCCTGCTGCGCGGACACGTCCACGCGGTCCTGCTTGATCTGCGCGTTGATCGCCTTCTGCACATCCGTCGGCGCCTGAGCGAAGGAGCCGAACCCGCGCTCACGGGCCAGCGCGTCGTGGTCCACGCCCGAATTAATCCGCTTCTCGTGGTAGCTGACGCGCCCATTCTTGTCGGTCGTGGTCTCGATCTCGAATCCGGGGCGCGCCTGGGGCATGGCGCCCGCGTCGGGCCGATCGAACATCCTCGTCTCACCGGTCTCGGGGTTGAGGACGCCCGGCGCATTCTCCGAGAGGGGCACGAAGTTCTTCGGCGGGAACAGCATGTTCATGAAGCTCGTCAGCGCGGCATCCTTGTGGCCGAGCCCCGAGAGCCCCGCGGCGGTGTCCCACTTGCTGAGTTGCGGCGTGGCGGGCTTGCCCTCCGAGTACATGGCCGCGTCGTCGGGAGCGGGCACACCGGGTTGGCCCTTCGCCTGCTGAAGGAAGGCCGCCGTCTTGGCGTCGCGCTCCTGATCGCGCTGCACGCCCTGCTGGACCTGGTATTGCTTCATGGCGGCATCGACTGCGGGCGTCTGCATCCGCGTCGTGCCGCCCTCCAAGAGACTCGCCGGGAGAATGCCCGCCTTCACCAGCGGCGCGAGGTCGGTATAGCGCCCCGCGTCGGTGGCCTTCAGCGTGTCCTGGTGGATCTGGAGATTCTGGGCGAGCAGCGCCTCGGCATTCCGATTCGCGTCGTCCGCGCGCTGCTGATCCAGCGCGAGCCGATCCCGTTCGATCTGCTGCTTCTGCTGCTCAGCGATGGAGTTGCCGATGGCTCCGGCGGCACCACCGGCCCCCGCGAAGAGGCCCGAGAAGATCGCGTACGGACTCGTGCCCATGGCTAGGTCGTCCCTCCCGCCCACTGCTTCAGCAGCGGCCCCACGAGGTTCCCGAAGCCGGTGATACCGCTCCCGAGCGCCCCCGCGACCGTGCTGTTCTGTGCGCGCTGATCCTGCGCCTCCAGCGAGAGGAGGAGCTGTTGCATCGCCGCGTCGCGCCCCGACTGATTCTGCCCGCCAGTGAAGTCGCGGTTGAGCTGGTTCTGGCTCCCGGTGAAGTCGCGGCCCAACTGGCTCTGCGTGCTCTGGAAGTCGCGCCCGAGCTGGTTTTGCGTGCCCTGGAAGGCCTGCTGTGAGTCGGCGAGGTACTTCTGCAGCGCCCGCGTGGCCTCGTTCTGGCCGCCCGCGAAGCCCTGCTGGCTGTCGAGGAGCATTTGCTGGAGCTGCCGGTTGAGCGCGTTCTCGCTCGTGCTCTGATCGCGGTTGAGCTGGTTCTGCTCGCCCTGAAAGCCCATGTTGCGGCCGAACTGGTCGTTCTGCTGCCCGAGCTGCGCATAGTTGAGCCCGAGCTGCCCCTGAAACTGGCTCGCGGCCTGCGCGCGGTTGAGATCATTCTGCGTGCCCTGGAAGCCGAGGTTTTGCGCGAACTGGTTCGCTTGCTGCTCGCGCGCCAGGTTGGCGAGCGCCACGTTGGCCTCGCCCTGGAGCCCGGCCGTCGCGCTATTGAACGCGCCCTGATTCAGCCCGAGCGCGGAGGCCAGGTCCGCGCGCTGCTCGGCGCCCGCCTGGGTGAAGGCCTCGCGGGCGGCCTGCGCGAGCGCGTCGCTCTGCTCCTGCTGCTGGCGCCCGGCGAGCTCCACGCCGATGGAGGAGGAGCCGACCCCGCGCCCGAAGGTGCCCTCGAGCATGGTCTGCCGCGCGCGATCCGCTGCCGTGTTGATCCCACGCGAGGAGGTCTCGTAGAGCGCATCCTGGATCTTCTGCCGCTGCGCGCTCGTGTCCTGCGAGAGGAGCCCTTGCAGGCCGCCCATCGACTTCATTTGAAGCGCGCGCATCGCGGCCGAGGCGCCCGTGGGATCGGGGAGCGAGTAGCCCCCAGCCCCTGTGCCGCCGCCCGTGTACGACCCGCTCATGCCGCCGCCACCCGTGCCGCCGTAGCCCCCGTAGCCGCCGAGGCTGACCACCGTGTTGGGATCGGCGCCCGCGCCATAGCCGGGCTTGTACACCTTGGCGCCCGCGATGCGCTTGCCGCTGGCGTCGAACGTGTCCTGATACTGGTGCATGGGCTCGGCCCAGGCGGCTTCCATGGAGCCGTCGCCGCCTACCCAGTTGTTCGGGGCATTCGGCGCGACGCCGTAGTCCTGCCACGGATTGCGCGTGTCGGGCGCTGTTGGCATGGCGTTACTCCTCGATCACGTTGGGGCAGGCGAACTCGCCCCAAGTCGCGAGCGCGCCAGCATTGTAGGCCCTGGCCGCGGCGATCTCGTCTGTGAAGTAGCCCAGGCAGACTGTGCGGTAGTTGGATTTCAGTTGGGCTCGCCAGCGGCGCTCTCTCGTAACCCAGCACACTCCTTTATAGTGACTAGTGCCGCCGACTTGATGCCGTGAGTTCGCCAGATTCTGGCTGGCCGTACATGGGCGCAAGTTGCCACGTTGGTTGTTCAGCCCGTCGCGGTCCCAGTGGTCGATGCGAGGCGCATCTGGGAGGATCAGGCGATGCATGAGCTTGCTCGAGCGCGCTCGACCTGACTGCGCATACCAGATGCCAGTCGCATGTCTGACCGCGTACCACTTGTGGCCCATGACGAGCGGCACGTCCGCGTCATCAACCAAAGCGACCTTCCCTTGCGTCAACTGGATCTCAGCCATCACCCGAGCCTTTCTGAAAGTAGGCGCTGCAGCCCCGAAAGCCGCGGCATCGGCGCCTGGCCCGCCATCGGCAGGGGCCCGCCCGCCGTCGGCAGCGCGAGCGGAGTAAACGGCCGCGGCGCGGGGCCCGGGTCAATCGCCGACTGCATGGTCAGCGGGGAGCGCGGCACGCCCGCCGTCGCGGTGTACTGGGCGCCAACGGCATCCTGGCTCCCCGGGTGCAGGAGCGATTGCAGCCCGCCGCCCGAGGGTGGGCCCATGAGGTCGCCGAGCACGCTGGGGGCGCCGCCGCTCAGGCGCCCGGGGTCGCCCACGAGGCCAGGGTCGCCCATGAGGCTCGGCTGGCCCCCGGCGAGACCGCCTGCGCCGCCCGGAGTCGGGCCGCCCCCGCTGGGATCGCCCATCAGGCCCTTTAAGCCGCCGCCCGCGCCACTCAGCGCGTTGCTGAGGCCTTGCGCCAGCGCCTTGCCCCACCCGTTGTCGTCCGCGCTGGCGATGGACGCGCTGGGATCGGCCATGGCGTTCCAGTCGAAGGGCTCGCTGCCAGGCGTGTTCGGATCGGCCTGGAGGCTGCGCAGATGGTCGCTGGTCGACGTGGAGCTCGGGCCGAGGTTGAGCTGGCCAGAGCCGCCGCCCGTCAGGCCCTCCCCGTCCAGGTCCGTGAGGTCTTCCGGGCTCAGGCTCGCGATGTCCACGAGTTGCCCGGTGGCGGTATCCAGCACCATATTGGAGAGGTCGGCGCCACCCGCGACCGCCGACAGCCAGTCGGTCGGCATCTCGCTACTGAAGCCGCCCAGCAGGCTATCCCAGTCGAAGTCGGCCATCACATACTCCTATTGCCGCAAGAGGCCCTGGAGGCCCCCGCTGGTGCCCATGTCGCCCCAGAGCGGCGTGCCGCCCGGTGCGGCCCACTGGTCTTCCTGGAGTTGCCGCAGCACGCGGGGGTCGATCTCGTCGGGGTTGATGTCTTCCAGGTTGCCGATGAGGAGCGGCTTCTCGCCGCGCCCCAGCACGTCGTGCCCCTCTTCCATGCTGTCGACGAGCCGGTAGTGATCCGCACTCGGGGCGCCGACCGATGACTCCACTCGCTGGGTGCCGCCTTGGGTCGGGTGGCGCGCGTCCCAGTAGAGCCCAGCGCCCTCGCCGAGCGTGCGCCGCGCCGGGCGGTGGCCGTAGCCAAGCCGGTCCATCATCTTGTCGGCGGCCTCTGGATCTTGGTCGGCCAATTGCTGGAGGAGCGATTGCGTCTCGGACGGGCCAATAGCGGACCCCGCCAAGTGCGCAAGCAAGCCCTGGAGACCCTCAGCCATCAGGCGCTCCTATCGGAATGTTTCCCGTGGAACATAGGTAGACCCTATCACTCTTTCGCCCACAACCCGTGGTAGGATCGGGCCCGTTGAGGTTCTTGCGGGCAGCCAGAGGCCGTCCCCGCCTCTCCCCAGGGACCAGGACGGCCTCTGGCGAATGACTATGCGGTGGGACGCGGAGTCGCAGACCTACGTGGCGAACGCCACGATGCTCCGGCTCTATTCGCAGGGGCGCACCGAAGACGAGGCGACCGAGGCTCTTCGCAGCGCCGTGCGTCTCTTCCTGGCCGTGGCGACCCATAATCGCGGCTACTGCTGGAGCGACAACTAGCATCATGCCGTCCCTCCCCCGCTCCCCAGGTTGAACTCGGAGTAGGGCGTTGCCAGGCTCGCCCGCTTCCGTGGCGTCAGCGTGAGCGGGTCCAGGTCGGCCAGCGCGTTGTTCGGGTCGAGCGCCGACGCGTAGCTCGCCCACTCGGGGTTTTGGGACACATTTGGATCGAACGATCGCAAGTAGTTCAAACTGGCCAGCCCATAATTCCCCGGCGTGAAACCGTAGCCCGCCAACTGGTCGGGGTTGAAGTTCTCGTAGTCCCCCTCGCCCTTACTCCGCAGGTCCACGCCCAGATGCCGCGCCATCCCGCTCACCGCGTTGCCGAGGTCTTGCGCCTCCTGCGTCTGGGCGGGATCGCCCACTTCGTTCAGGCCGAGGCGCGTGCGGTAGTCGGAGCCCGTGGTATTGGGGCCGAGCGGCGTGTACTCCATGCGCCCGTTCTGGTCGAAGGGCACCCACTGGCCGAGGTTCCAGTCCCCCGTCATGCCGCCCGTGTCCAGCCCGGCCGCCTGGCCCTTGTCCATCAGGCCCAGGAATGCGGCCTGGTTGTGGCCGCCCAGTTCGGGGCTGGCCGCGTTCCAGGACGACATGTCGGGCGCGTCGAATTTGAGCCGATGCGGCGTGTGGCCCACGTTCCAGGCGGCCGGTTCCACGTTCGCGTGCGCGCCGCTGGCGGCCGTGGCGAGGCTTTGGCTGATCTCGTCGGGCGTGTCCATGTCTCCCAGCGTGTCGAACGTCTTGGCGCCCGCCGTGCGCCGCGCCGCGAGGCCGGGGAAGTCGGCGGCGTAGCGCTTGTACTCCTCGAGCTGGCGCTGCTCGATTGGCTTGTAGCCGCCGAAGAGCATGTCATCCAGGCCCGCGCCCTTGAAGTCCACGGAGCCGAGCAGCAGCGTGAGCGCGGCAGGCGCCAAGGCGACGCTGAGCCCGCCCAGCCCGCCCATCGCGGCCAGGGTGGCGCTATCCAAGCCCGCCGCGGCCAGGCCCTCGGTCGCGAGCGACCCGAGCGTGGGGCCACCCAGGTAGCCGCTGGCCAGGCTCGCGGTCTGGAGGCCCCCGAGCGTGCTGCTCAGCGGGTCGCCCGAGGCCAGGCCCGTGGCCAGGGTGAGCGGGCCACCGACCGCGCCCAAGGTATCGGCCACGCCCGGGTAGTCCGCGAGGCCTGCGAGCCCGCTGCCCACGTTGGCCGCGCCGCCCACCGCTTGGCCCGGGTCGCCCTTGGCGATGCCGCGGGTAAGCGAGAGCAGACCCGCCAGCCCGGTGCCCGCGTTGCCCAGGTCCGTGTTGCCGCTGAGCTTGCCCGCGCCCTTGGCGAGGGCGCCTGCGGGGGCGAGGCTCTGGAGCGCGGTGCCGAGGTCATCGTCGGCGCCCGTGGGGGCCTGGGGCGCGATCCGGACGTAGCGCGGCGCCATCAGCCGTCGATCCGCACCATCAGCATGAGTTGGTGGCTGAAGGTGCCCGCGGCGGCCGACACGACGAGGCGGTAGGACAAGAGGTCGCCGAGTGCGATGGCCGTCGACTGGCTGAAGGTGATGTTGCCGGTCGTCGCGGCGCCCGTCAGCGTGAGGGTGTTGCCCACGACGGCGCCGCCGATCCGGGGGCGATAGGTGAACGTCTCCGTGCCGCCTGGGGCGCCCGTCGTGACGACGTAGGCGCGAATGAGCGTCCCCGTGAAGGCGCTCGGCCATTGCACGTTGGCCTCGGTCGCATCCTCGTTGCCCAGCCCGAGGAAGACCGTGCCAGGCGCGACCGCCGTCGCTTGCAGGAGAATCGGCACGACCACGCCGATTGTCTGGTTCGTGCCCCCGTTGGCGAGCGGGAGCACGCCGGTCACGCCCGTGGTCAGGCTCACGGCGGCGGGGGCGGCGAAGGCGGGCGGCCCCCCCGTGACGGCGGTGAGCACCTGGCCCGTGGTGCCGGGGGCCTCCAGCGTGGTGGGGTCGATGGCCGAGCCGAGCCCGATCACCACGCAGTTGCGGCGCAGCGGCTTGGTATGCCTCACGGCGCCTCGGGATCGCGCTCCAGGCGCTTCATCACGTCCGTCACCTCGGCCTCCACCTGGTCGATCTGCGCGCGCACGTCCTCGCCGAGCTTCTCCGGCAGATTGGCGCCGCGAAGCTGATCCAGGAGCGCGCGGAGCTTGGGGGGCAGCGTGCCAGCCATGGCTAGGTCCCGAAGCTCCACACGGAGAAGGTCTGCAACGACATCTCGCCCCCGGCGCCGGTCGTGACCTGGCCCGTGATCTTCACCGTTTGGGCAATCGCAAAGTTGGGTGAGCCGACCACGGAGAATCGGCCCGCGGCCTCGAGGGTCGGGCTGGACGCCCCGTCGAGCGCCGAGAGCGTCACCATGCCCGCGATGTAGTAGCCGGTCGACGTGACCCGCGTCAGCCAGAGGTCGACGTAGAACGTCTTGGACTGAGGCGCTGCGGTGAGGTTCAACTGCGAGGACGCGCTGCCGACGTAGAACTTGAGCGTCTTGGCGTTCGCCACGTTCTCGAAGAGTCCGAGCGCGCGCACGAGCAACCCCCCGCCGTTGGCGGGAATCGCGTTCGCGGCGAGCGTGAAGCTTGCCAGCGTCGTCTCCGTGGCCGCCACCGTGGAGACCGGCGTCGACGTGGTGTAGAGCGGCGTCATCGACGCCAGAATGTCGGCCTGCGCGGCGACGAGGTCCGTGTTGAGCGCCTGGAAGTTGGCGTTGACATCGGCCGAGCGGATCGTGTCGCCCGCCGTGAACGTGGTGAGGGTGGCCATTTACAGGCTCCGTGGGCGCCGGATGTGGCGCCGGTCGCGATAGAAGCATTCAAAGCCCAGCCACGTGAAGGGCTGGTCGGGTTGCAGGTTCTGCACGGTGAACTCCACCACCTCGCCGAGGCCGCTCAGGTCGAGCCGGAAGATCCCCGTACGCGGCCCGCCTGAATCCCAGAGGCCAATGTCCCAGTGCGCGCTATCCCAGAGGGTGGAGCCCGCCGAGAGATCAGCGGTGTAGACTTGGCCCCCCGCCGCGCCGAAGTCGAACTGGGTCGAAATCTGCACGGAGCCGAAGTCCTCCGTGGAGAAGTAGAAGAACCCGTAGCGGACGCTCTTCTGGACACCGGGCTCGCCAAGGTCCGTGATGTAGGAGGCAATCCCGCTGATCTGCTCCGTGGAGCCCGAGGAGCGCGTGAGGGAGTACACGAAGCCGTCGTAGCCGCCCGCCCACACCTCGCGGGCGCCGGTCGTGGGATGGCGCACGGTGAAGAGGGACGCGTAGGGCGTGTTGGGCCAGATCGTCCACGCCTTGAGGATGTTGTCGTAGCAGAGCGTGGTGTCGTTCACGCCGTCGTTGTCGGAGTCGGCGACCACCATGATGTTGTTGGCCTGGGAGTCGTAGGCGCACACCGCCCAGTTCAACTGGTTGATGGAGAGCGCCACCTCGCTATCGAGGCGGAAGTAGGGCTCGATGCGGTCGGAGAGAAACGCCTCCTTCAGGTCGCCGAACTGCTGCGTCTGCGTGAGCTGGTGCACGCCCAGCTCGGAGACATAGAAGACATCGTTGAGCGCGAAGACGGCCCCCTGCGAGGAGACCGCGCCCACCGAGCCCACCGTGGGCACCAGATGATCGGCCACCGTGTAGCCGGTCGACGGCCCGATGCCCTGGAGGCGATACGGGCGGCGCCCCTTCAGGATCACCAGCTCCTGGATGGAGGAGACGAGGTCGATCAGGATCGAGTTGTCATTGGGCTCCACGTCCATGAAGCCCGCGTCCGTCGTGCCGGTCCAGCTCACCGTATTGTTCAGCGCGGACCAGTACAGGCGCGACGGCACTGCGCGGGCGGTCATGAAGGCGCGGTTGCCGTGCATCACGATCACCTGGCCCGTGGCCGGGGGCGAGCCCGCCATGTTCTGGAACGTGGTGCCGTCCCAGGTCATCGGCGCGTCGTAGCCGTTCGTGATGTGCAGGAGATCGTTGTAGGTGGCGAAGCGGTAGCGCACGCCCGCGTTGGTGGACTTGCCCGTGGCGAGATTGCTGGTGGTTCCATCGGTGTTGATCCGGACCACGCGCCCGTCGCTCGTGCCCACCACCTGGTAGTCGGTGCCGCTCGAGAGGCGGAACTGGGTGCCGCCGAGGATCTTCACGGAGGCGCCCAGCGTGGTGGCGTTGATCGCCACCTTGCCGAAGCGCTTGGTGACGCCGCCCTCGGTGGTGAGCACCATCGAGTCGCCCTGCGTGAGGCGATTGCCATTCTTCAGGCGCGACAGGCGCAGCTTCGTCGTCTTCACATCCACGCCGCCCGCGAAGGAGTCGACGCGATAGGACTTGAGCTTCTGGCCGACCGACGGGATCGCGAACGGGCTCACTCGAACATGCTCTGGACGACCGTCGTGTCTTGGGACTGGCGCGCGCCTGCGCTGAAGAGGCGCTGGACGCTGTTCTCGGCCATCTTGGCCCACGCGGCGGCCATCACGTTGCTGTCCTTCAGCATCGCGCGCATGGTGGCGACTTCTTCGACGGCCATGTAGCCAGGGAACGGCATCACGAGCTGATCGGTGGTGGCGAGGAAGTCCATCTGGTACACGTCGGCCGAGCTGCGAATGATCGCGCTGCTGATGTACGTGATGCGTACGTCGAAGGCGGTGTCGCTCTTCGGGGCGATGGTCAGCGTCCGCTCGCCGAGGATGTCGAAGTAGAACCCGCCGTTCGGCGACTGATTCGTCGTGGCGGCCCGCGACGCGCGGTGGGCCGGGTCCGTGATGTCGCGATACTCGAACACGGTGCCCGTATAGTTCGTCGTGATGCCCTCGATCAGCTTCAGCTCGAGCAGATCGGGCGGCAGCGTGTACTCGGCCGTGCCCGCGACGATGGCCAGCGACGAGGGCGCATAGGTCTCCCCGCCGAAGACGTACGAGGCGTCCGTGGAGGCGAGCGAGCGCACGAAGTAGTCCTCGCGGATGCGGCGCACCTCCGTGGCGACGGCATGGGCAGCGCGCGTGAAGACGGTGTAGAGATCGGGGTCGGAAGACCAGAAGGAGGCGGTCTGCTCGTCCAGCGCGCTCCGCACGGAGGCCATCATCTGCGTGAGCGTGCGCCGGGCTTCGTTGGCCATCAGGCGTTCACCGTGCGCCGGTCGTAGACCACGTAGCCGTCATGCTCGTGGCGCAGGGGATTCGGCCCCGCGACGTGGGTCGAGATCGCGCGCTTGTTATCCCACTGGAGCCTGTCGTAGAGTTCCTTCGCGCCCTGCTCGTTGATGACATTCCACGCCCGCTGGTTGCGCGCCTCCTCCTCCGCTTCCGCAGCGTCGAGGCGGTCGATCAGCCGATCCTTCGCGGCGTGCGCCTCCAGGCTCAGGTGGCGCAGGTGTTCGGCGATGAAGGCCCATGGGTACTCCACTGGATGCTTCATCTTCGTCACGTACAGGTAGCCCTCCTTGTAGCCGTCCCACGTGTCCTTGGCGCGGTTCGTGTGCCCGAACGGATTCGGGCGCTCCAGGAGCCAGGCGGGCTGGCGCTCGGGCATCTTCAGCTCGATGACCCAGTGCTTGCCGTGGGTGGCCCACCGCCACCGCATCTGCGGGTCGAAGGCGTGGAGGGCGCGGATGAGGTGCGGCGCTTGCGTGGGGGTCACTGGGTCACTCCGTTCACGTGGTGATGATGGAAAATCATGGTGAACGCGCCGCCGCCGCCGCCCCCGCCGCCCGTGGACTCCTCAAGGATGAGGAAGCCGCCGTCCTCTTCCAGCGTGAACTTGCTGGTGCCATCCTCTTCCTGCACGAGGTAGTCGGTGGCCATTAGAGGCGCTTGACGGTGTCGACCGCGCCCTCGCCGAAGGGCACGCCGCAGGCCATCAGGAACGCCTTGACGCCCGCGTCGATGTCGGCGGCGAGGGTCTCGCTCTCGGGGTCGAGCGTGGGGATCAGGCAGCGGAACCGCGGCGGATAGTCCAGGGGCACGGTTCCTTGGTCCTCCCCGAGGATCACGCCCATGATCGCGACCGAGCAGTCCGTCGTGGTCGTGGTGGACTGGCAGAGGTTCTCGGCGCCGAAATCGTCGGCGCGCACGATGTAGATCGCTCTTACCGCCATGCTGTGGCTCCTTCGTGGTGCTCGGTGGACAGGGCTAGCCCCCCTGGCCCATCACGGCGAGGAAGTCCGCGAAGTTGTCGAAGAACTTGCTGACGCGGTCGATCACGATCTTCATGGCGGCGTTCTTCTGCGCCTGCGTCTGGCCATCCCACGCGAGCACCTCGTCGCGGCCGTCGGACGCCCAGGTCCGCAGCACGGCGACCTTGCCCCGCAGCGCCAGGGCTTCGGGCGCGACGCCGAAGTCGGGGTCGAACACGTAGCTGCTGAGCACGCTCGCGACTCCGGCATCGTGGGCCGCGCTCAGGGTCGGGTGCGTGACCAGGATGGTCGTGGCCGTCGCCTGGGTCACGCAGCCGGTGAGGCCGAGCGCCGTGTTCAGCAGCGCGGCGAGGTGCGGCTCGCTGAACTGCAAGCCGTTGCGGGTGTACGTGCGCGTGGCCATCAGCTCGTCTTGATGAGCACCAGCGAGGCGCCCGCCTTGACCGTGGAGGCAAAGGCCACCTCGGAGGCATGCCAGAGCTCGAGGTTCCCGGTGACGGTGACGATGAGGAAGCCGTCGATCACCGTGAGCATGTCCGCGTCCTGCACGTCCACCGAGATGGTCGGGCCCAGGTCGGGCGCGGTGGTCGTGAAGGCGCGCGTGGAGGCGTGGGACATGGCCACGGGCGTGGTGAGCTGCTGGTCGTGCGCCGTCGGGGCGCCGCTCTGGCCCGCGAACCGCATCGTCGCCGCGAAGGCCGTCACCGTGCCCGTGTGGTTGATCCCGAACTTCACGCCTGTGGTGGTCGCGGCGCTCTGGTGGCGGATGTAGTACTGGAAGACGAAGGTGCCGGTGCCCGTCGCCTTGTTGAGCCCGGTGATCGCGACGCCCGTCGTCGTGCTGTTGATCGTGGCATCGGAGGCCAGCGTGAGCACGCTGACCACGCTCGCGCTGCCGACGGGGACGGTGTAGGCCCCCGTGCCGTCGAGGTACTTGGTCGCGTCGTTGGGGAGCTTCGGCGCGAAGCCGTGCTTGGTCGTCGCGACATTATTGGTGGTGATGTCGCTCGTCGAGAGGTCGGAGTCCTTCACCGCCGCGTAGGCCGGGGTCGCCGCGCCATTCAGAAAGGTCGTGGCGTCCGCTCCGCTCTTGGGCGCGAAGCCGTGCTTGGTGGAGGTGACGTTGTTCGTGGTGATGTCTGTGGTGGCGAGGTCGGAGTCCTTCACGGCGGCATAGGCGGGCGTGGCGGCCCCGTTCAGGAACGTGGTGGCATCCGCGCCCGACTTCGGGGTCAGCCCGTGCTTGGTCGAGGTGACGTTCAGCGTGGTCACGTCCGTGGGCGCCGCGAGTGTGTCCAGCGCGATGGGATCGCTACCGCCCGCCTGGTGCGTGGTGGCGTGCGTGGTCGACGCCTTCGCGGCGAGGTCGCTGACCAGGTTGGTCACATCGGCCTCGGCGTGCGTGTGCACGAGCGCGGCGAAGGTGCTCCCGAAGAGGGTCGCGAGGTTGGTCAGCGACAGGCGGCGCGTGGTCGCCCCACGGGCCACGGGGACGATGTCCGTCGCCTGGGCCGGGGCGCCATCGGCCAGGCCGGAGATCTTGGTGTCGGCCACGAGGGCCTACCCCTTCAGCGTCCCGGCTAGGCTCCCGAGGCGGTCCCTGATGGCGCGCTCTTCCGCGCGTAGGGCCTTCAGGCCGGTGGCGACGGCGACCGTTTCCCGGTCGGACTCCTCCAGGTAGGCGCCCAGTTGCGCTTCGGCTCGCTCCTTGGCCTCACGCGCCGTCACCGTGGCCGCCTTGAGCGTGGCGAGCTCGGCTTCCTGCTTGGCGCGCTCCTTTTTGGCGAGGTCGGCCTTCTCCTGCGTCACGCGCTCGAGATCGGCCAGCGACGCCTTCATGTCGGCCTCGTACTTCGCGCGCTTGGTGTCGATCTCCTTCAGCGCGGCGTCGCGGGCCTTGAACGCCTCATCGCGGGCGCGCTCGGCCTTCTCCTGCTCGTTCTTCAGCACGAGGAAGGTCTTGGCGAAGGCGCCGGCCCCCTCAAACCACTTGCGCTTCTCGCTCTCGGCCGCACAGAAGCCGATGAACTCCTGCAACTCCAGCTTCTCGACGCTCATTTAGGCGCCCCCGTCGCGGGTGAAGAACACGGGAATGACGACGGGGCCGCTCGACGCATCGGCCGAGGCCACGAAGCGCAAGTTGCCGCCGCCCGTCGCGCTGACCGGGATCGTAACGGTCGTGCTCTCGGGGAGCGCGTCCAGCGCCTCGAAGGTGCCGTCCGTGAGGTCGAAGACGGTGATGTCGGACCACACCTGGGTGGCCTCCACCGTCTCCGTGGGCGCCAGCGTTTGCAGCTTGATCGTGGTGGCGGCGCCCGGGAGCGCGGGGACGTGAATCGTGAGCATCTTGGCGCCACTCGGCACCGCGAAGGCTTCCCCGTTCACGGTCCCGCCGCTCTCGGGCATCAGCGGGCGGGCTGGGATGCCATTCCACGCGTACTTGGCGCCCGTGAAGGCCATTAGCGCAGCACCTCGGCGTAGTCCACCTGTTGGATGTCCACGCCGCCCTGGCGCTGGGACGCCACGACCATCACGCCCTGCGTGGCGAGCCCGTCCTGCGCCCAGACCACCTGGACCGACGCGGCGTCGGCGCCGTCCTGCACCACGACGTTCAGGCCGTCGCGGAACCGCTCGAGCGGGCGAAGGATGTGAATGGGGATCACGGGACTACCCTGCCGCCCCGACACCTGGACGCGCGGGGCCAGGAGGGAGTGAACCGCGGGCATCGGGTCGGCAAGTGGGGAAGATGCGCTCGTATCCGATCGCGTAATTCTCGTTGGCGGTCCTGCTTCCTTCGCCGCAGACGGCAAAGTGCGCGCGATCGAACTTGTGGTGCAGATCCTGCGCCTGCACGTCGAACATGTCGTGGCGCGCCCGGAGCGCGGTATCGGCGGCCTGCCGCCGCACCTTGCGCTCCGCGTCCGCGTAGTGCTGCCCCCAGGTCGCCATCACAGGTGGCTCCACGACCACTCGAGGTTCGTGAAGGCGCCACAGGGGCACGCGGGCATCGGCGGCGTGGCCACACACTCGTGGTCCCCCCGCGCATCCTGGCTGCGATGCGCGAACCGCCGTCCCTCGATGAAGATCCGCTCGTCTTGCGCCGGGCGGTCGTGGCGCGCGTGCCGCGCCGCCTCCTTGGGCGCGTCGTCCCGATCCCGCTGCGCCATTACGTGGTGCCGACCAGCGCCGCGCGGCCTGCACCACCGGCCACGGTCGCGACCCACGAGTTGACGATGTCGCCTTCGCCCGCGAGCCCGGTCGCTGCTTCCCAGCCCAGCGCGGTGGTCGCGCCGCCCACGGAAGTGGTGACGTTGCGGATCGTGGCGTTGGTGCCGTTGGCGGTCATGTCGATCTGGGCGCCGAGCTGCGTGATGACCCCACCCCCGCCGATCTGCACGTGGCCGGGGCCGATCACGACGCCGGTTGCGCCCGCGCCACCCGAGATCGTCTCGTACAGACTCGTGACCAGCGTGTTGGCGGTGTGGAAGTGCAGGAAATTGGTGATGGCGCCGCCGATGCTGGAGGCCGCCACCTGGTACAGCGGACCGATGGCGGTATTGGTGCGCATCACGAAATCATCGAAGGTCGTCGCCAGGCACGCGCCCGTGTCCTTCATGAAGATGGTGCCGACGTTGGCCGTGATGCCGCGCGCGTCGTAGGTGAAGTCGTGCATCCACCAGCTATCCGCGCCGGCCGTGGCGCGGGCGAACATGATGCCCGCGGTGAGCGGCACGAGCCGCAGGTGCGCGATCTCCACGTTGTCCGCGGCGGCGGTGGGGCCGAAGCAGAGATCCACCCCCGCGACGAGGGAGGCCGACTGGCCGCGCTTGCGCTTGCTGCCCATCCAGCGCGCGTCCGACTTGTTCATGACGATGGCGGTCGCGGGCGTGTAGGTGCCCGGGAGGAAGTACAGGATATCGCCGCGCAGGCTGACCATCGCGTCCTGCGCGGCCTGGAGCGCGGCGGCATCGGTATTGCCCGAGGGCGTGGTGGCGCCACCCGGCGTGTAGAAGACGCGGCCCTGATTGCGCTCCTGCCAGAGATCGAGCGGACCCGTGCCATCCGCCACGCTCCAGCCCGTCGTGGAGTAGTCCGAGTCAACCATGTAGAAGGTCTCGCCGTAGTCCTGCGAGGCGATGATGTCGTTGATATTCGGCGCTGTCATGGTGGCTCCTAGGCGAACAACACGTACACGTCCGGTGGCACGGACGGGGCCGCGCTCGTCTCCGACGCGCTGGACGCGGCCACGGTGAGGCCCGTGGCCCAGAAACGGGACCAGGACGCGCCGTAGATGACCAGCGCGACGCATTCCCCGTTGGTGTTGCTGCACGGGATCGTGAAGTCCGCGTTGACGCCTTCTGTCACGGACGTCGCGGGGTTGTTGTAGAACTGCACGTAGCTCGCGGCGGCGGCGGCATGCGCGTTGATGATGATGGCGATGGGCCGCTTGCCCGTCGCGCTCAGTTCCTGCTTGGTGGTGCTGATCGCGGGGAAGGTGAACCAGCCCGCGCCGTCGGAGGCGATCACATCCGGCGGCAGGAAGCGCATGATGCTGTCCGCGATCTGGCGGACGCCATCCGGCAGGTAGGCGACGGCATTCTTGAGGTTGGCGACAGCGGTCACGTTGGCCATGGGGCTACGCCCTCCCTGCGGGGACTGCGGTCATGTTCCCCTTGCGGCCGAGCCGATCGCGGGGTTGTTCGTTCGGGGGCAGCGAGAGGCGCTCGATGCGCACGGGCTCCGTGCGATACAGGGGCGCATCCGACCCCTCGATGACATCGGGGTCGCGCTCGATGGGCGAGCAGTCGGCGACCTCGGCGCCCAGCAGATCGATCAGCTTCTTGGGGCAATTCTTGATGCCGTAGCGGTTGACGAACTGCGTCGGCTGCGTCTCCGTCGCCTTCGTCCAGACCTGGAACTTCTCTTTGCCGAACAGCCACTCGGCGACGAACTTCGGGAAGGCCTTTTCCGTGACGACCTGGCCGTCGTCGTCCACGAAGGGGAACGGGATGCCGTCGAACATGAACTCGGCATCCTTGCCGCCGAGGCCGAGGCGATCCACGAGGACCAAGCTGGTGTAGAAGTCGACATCCGCGAAGGTGCTCATGGCTAGTCGACGTGCACCACGACGGTGGTCGCCGTGACGCCCTCGAGCTTGAAGCTCTTGTTGGGGTACTCGTTGTGGAAGTTCTGCCAGATGCGGTAGGCGGCTTCCCACTCGTCGGTGAAGGTCGCGCCCACGCCGACCGGGCGCAGGATCGCGCCGTCGTCGTTGATCCACTCGCCGGGGACTTCAACGAAGCGCACCAGCGTGGAGGTGTCGAGGCCGTACAGCACGTTGTAGTCGGCGTACTTGTCGACTTCCATCTCGATGCCGCCGAAGGTCATGTTGCGACCCTTCGCGGCCTTGGTCCCGGCGTCGGGGCTCATGAGGTCGCCCCCGGCGTAGCGGCGACCCGAGTCCATGAGCTGCAGATAGGCGCGCCGGACAGCGTGGTGGCACGCGAAGAGGTCGATGTCGCCCCCGCCGCGCTGCTCGGCCACGTCGAGGCCGCGCTGGATCACGTCGGCTGAGAGCGCGCCGACGGGCGAGCTCGCGCTGCCGATCAGGGTCGACGCGAAGATCGGGTACGAGGTGCGGTTGACGCCGTGGAGTGTGGCCACATAGGTCCCGTCATCGACGAGGCCTCTGAGTCCCATCGCTTCCTTTGCATAACTCGTGCCCGAGATGTCGGTGACGCCGGCCACGTTGGCGCGGACCACGAAGTCGTTGTCGGCGATGACGGCCGCGGCGGCGGTGCCGATCGTGACCGTGAGGCCGGTGTTGGGCACCGCGGCCACGAACTCATCGGCGGCGGCGCGGAGGCCCCCCGTCACGGGCTCCACGAAGGTGATCAGCTCGTTCAGATTCAGGAAGCGTGAGCCGTTCAGCGCGCCGGGCATGCCACCGGGCGAGTCGAGTGTCACGGTGACGCCCGTACCGGGGTCGCCGTTGACCAGCGCGAGCACCCCGCGGCCGTCGGACCAGATCATGCGGCCGAACTCGTTCACGAACCCTTCCACGAGCCCGTCCTGCTCCTGCTGGAAGATCGAGGCGAAGGCGCCCTTGTCCGAGGCCGAGTGCTTCATGGCCTGCGAGGTGAGCCGGATGCGCCCGCCCTCGTACCGCATCGGGATCGACACGGTGGTGTAGCTGTTGCGCCCCGGGGTCGGGAACGCGCCGGATTCCGCGTAGGCGCCGATGCCCTGGTTGCGTCCCGTGCGGATCGGGTACGTCACCTGCCGGCCGCCCCACTGATGGGCGTCCTTGTCCTGGAAGCGGCGGTACATCTTCGCCTTGGTGACGATCTGGTCGCGGATCGCGCCCTCGTACCAGTCCTTGAGGATCGCGTCGGCGGCGGTGGTGTCTTGTCCTGCCATGGGGGCTCCTGTGCGGCGCCTAGCCCGTCATCTGCTCCCAAGCCGCCGCGGCGCCGGCGTGAATCTTGGCCATGGAGCCGCGGTGATCCTTGGGGTCGTACTTCGGGATCGGCGTTGAGCCGGGTGTGCTGCCGCCGATGCGTGGCGGGGGCATCCGGGATTTGGTCTGGGCGATGGAGGCGCGCGCGGCTTGCTGCTGCGCGGCGTATTCTTGGCGTGCGATGTCGAAGGCCCACGGCAGCACGCGCTGATCCCCGCCGACGAACGCGGCATGGGCCTGCGGGTTGCTGCGGATGATGCCCGCAACGAAGTTTTCAAAGGCCGCGCCCTGCTGGGCCGAGAGGGTCAGGCCTGCGGCGGCAGCCATCTGGGGCAAGCGGCTTTGTTCCCCACCGATGAACGCGCGCGCGCTGCGTTCATCGCTGCGCGCCTGGCGCTCTTCCATCGCGAGGATCTTCTGGATGAGCGCGGGGGCGGCCTGCGCAAGCTGCTGCATCCGCGCGTAATTGGGATTGGCGCTCTGGAGCTCTTCGAGCACCTTGATCGCGGCCTGGCGCTCCTGCTCCTGCTCAGGGGTGCGCGAGACCTGCTGGGAGCGCGTCTGGAGCTGGCTCTCGAGCTGGGCAAGGCGCTGCTGCGTCTGCTGGCCCTGCTCGCGGAGGAGCTGGGCGGCCTGTTCGGCCGCCGCGGCCCGCGCTTCCGCCTGGCGATACCCCGTGTTGACTTCGTGGAAGCGCTCGTACGGAACGGTGGGCTGAGGCTGGGAGCGTGGCGCGGTGTCGGTGTTTAACGTCCCCGCGGACTGTGCGCCGTCGTCGAGAACTTCGGTGCCGGTGGGCGACTCCGACGTAACGCCCGGGTCAAACCCTTCCATGCTTCACTCGCGAGCCGTCGCCTTGGTCGCGGCGGTGCGCGCAACGAACAAAGCCGCCGAGGAGTTTCCCCCTCAGCGGCCTTGGTCCGCTACGTGTGGCCCAGGCTCCAAGGAGCCCGGCTTAACGGCGCCTGATCAGGGCGCGCCCGATGAAATCGCTCGAAGTCGCTAGGCTATCCCTGCCCGTACGGGCTCATGGCCCGGGCGCGCGTGAGCAGGCTTTGCAGCCCGCCACCGGCGGCGGGCCCACTGCTGGTCCCGCCTGGACTGGCGGGTGCGGCACTGCCACCACTACGCGGTGCCCAGTTCGCGGGCTCTGGCCCTGCGCCACTGGGCGCGGGATCGCCGAAGAGCCCCGGGGCGCTCGCCGGGCCGCCATCCGTGGCCGCGGTACGCAGCGCGCCATAGGGATTGCCGCCGCTGATGCGCTTCTGGGCGCCGCGATTGCCGAGCTTGAAGCCTGCTCGGGCTGGCGCGGCAGGAGCGCCACTCATCCCGGCGCCGCCCATCCCTGGGCCGCTCGGGTCAAGGCTGCCCATGCCACCGCCGCCCAGGGTGGGCGCGCCGCCGAGGATCTGATCCGGCGTGGTGCCGGGACCGTAGCGCGGCTGGATGTTCGTGTTCCAGTCGTTCGTGATCGCGTCGGGGCTCATCCCGGACCAGCGCGAGGACATCGCGGCCTGCGTGCCGGGCGTCTGCCGGTTGTACATGTCCACCCAGGGCTGCGGGATCGCCCCGCCACCACCGAGGCCGCCGCGAAGATCGCCGAGCAGGCCCTGCAAGCCGCCCGTGCCGCCACCGCCGCCGATGCCACCCGTACCGCCTGGGCTCGAGCCCCAGCCGATGCCACCGCCCCCGCCTGCGGGCGTGGAGCCCCAGCCGAGCGCGGGTGCGGGGGCTGGCGTGTTGCCGAGCATGCCGTTGTCTACGGGCTTCGCGCCGATCTGCGTCGTCTTGGGCATGGTCCTAGTTAGCCTTCGCGTCGGGCGCGGTCAAGATGTGGCGTGTGCGCCACAGGCGGTAGAAGCTCGACCGATCCATCTTCGCGAGCTTCGCGGCGGCCCGCATCGAGCCTGCCTGGGCGCGTAGCTCCTCGATGCGCTTGATACGGCCCTCGATCTCGGCGCGCTTAATCGGCGTCATTTCCAAGCCTCCGAATCAGGCCACCAGAACGCTCGCGCCTCCGGTGTCGGCGAGGTCGCTGCGGCCGGTGGGCCAGAGCAGAACTCCTCGGCGCCAGCGCGCGGCCAGCGGCTGTGGGCACAATTCAGCGCGTCATAGGTCTTGGGGCGCCAGGCACGAAACGCCTCGACTGACCCATCGTCGCGGCGCACGTAAACCGAGACCCACTCGCGGCCGTCGGACTCATTCACGCAGAGGTTGATCCCGGGCTGCAGCATGTCCGATTCGCCAATGCGGTGAATCATGCCGCGCTCTGCTCCATCTCGCGCTGCTCCCCCTGCATCCGCGAGGGCGGCTGCTCCTGCCCGCTCGGCCCCTGCTGGCCGCCCGGATTGCTCAGGAATCCCGAGGTCGGATAGGTGCCCGAGCGCGCGGCAGCCTGTTCCATCGCGCGTTGCTGGGCGATCATCCAATGCTCGTTAAATTTGGCTTCGGCCACCTTCTGGATCGGCTTCGGGAGCTGCTGGCTCGCGTCGCCCTTCAGCCAGTTGCCCAATTCGCGCGCGAGGATCGCGTGACCGTCGAGCATCGGCCGCACCTCGGGCAATTCCAGCCCCTGCGCGGCAGCGAGTTGCACGATCTGGTCATAGGTGATCGGCTGAAGCGGCGGCGGCGTCGCCTGGGGCGCCATCCCCGAGGCTTGCGCCTGCATCACGGCCGCGTTCTGCTGGGCCTGCATCTGCGCGGCCTGCTGGAGAAGCATGCCGAGGAGCTGGACGGCTTGGGGGTCGAGCGCGAGCTGCTCGAAGATCTCGATCTGCTTCGCCGCGTTCTCCGCGTCGGCTTTCATGCTCGGCAGCCAGCTCGAGCGCCCGTATTCCTCGAGCGCCTTCATCTGCACCTCGGGATCGGCCGCGTTCAGCAGGCCCGTGGCGAAGAGCTGCTCGGTTTCCGCGCGCTGCACGAGCGTGGTGCGCGGGGCGCCGCTGCCCGCCTCGGCCACCACGTCGATCCGCCCGCTGAGGTCCGAGCCCATGAACTTTTGGATGCGCCACTGGCTCCCGCGCCCCTGGATCTTCAGCAGGCGCGGCTCGGTGGCGAATTGCTTGAAAATCGCGAGCTGCTGGCGCGCCCATTCGGCCCAGGCGGCTTCCCACAGGATGTACAGCGGGCCAAAGCGGTTATTTTTGCGGTCCTCGATCATCTGGAGCGAAATGCCCGCGCTCACGCCGCTCGGATGGTCCCCGCGTGTCCCGGCGTACGTTGCGGTAATCTCTTCCATCTCGTGATCGATCACCTGCAAGCGCGTGATGGCGCCATTCGGCAGGCCCGCGCCCTGCACGCGCTCCGGTTTGGCGCCGTTCGTGCCGAGCGCGCTGTATTTCAGCACTTGGCCCGGCTCGCCCGTGAAGGTCGCGACATTCGCGCCCTCGGGCACGAGCCAGATGGGCCACGCCATGCGATTCATGGTCATTTCCATGTGCGCCTCGTGCTTGTTGCGCTGCCACTGCTTGAGCGCGAGGTCATCGGCGGGCGTCTTGGAGTACATCGAGCCCGGCACCGGGTCGATCTGAAAGCACACGGTGTTCAGGAACGGCTGGCCGTCGTCGTACTGGTACGGCAGCGCGCGAATGTCGACGACGGTCGTCCCGCCGAGGACGACGATGCACACGCCCTGCGGGTAGTCGTCCGTGGGCATCCCCCAGTAGTAGCCTTCGCTGATCCGCTGCGCGGTGCCGCTCGTGCGCTGCAGCGTGCCGGCGCCGGGGCCGGTCTCTGGCGAATAGCCAGCGAGGGAAGCGAGTTGCTCGGGGTACGCATCGCCGACTGAGGATGCCATGTCGGGCGTGAGGCCCTCGGTGGCCTCTTTGCCCCAGCGCCGCGCCAATTCATCCGCGACCGACGCCTTCTTGCGGATGTACTCGCGCACGCCCTTCTTCCAGTTCGTCTTCCCGCCGTCGAAGTACGCCTCGAAGAGCGTCATCACCTCGCTGTACTGGCGCCCGATCGGCACGTCGCGACCCTGCGGCTGACCCTGCGCGTCCACGGCGGGCTGCGTCGGCCCGCCGCACACCGCGCACTCGGGCGTCGGCTGCGGGACGCCGACGGCACCGCACGCGAGACACTGATCGTCCTGCTGGAAGCGCGTGCCGTACTCGGGTGACGGGTCGTACCCGTTTTCAATCCACGCGATCCCCGTCAGGCCCACCCACTGCGCCAACTCTTGGCGCAGATTGCGGATGTCGGTCTCGTCCTCGCAGATTTCGATCACGCGATCGGCGACTTCTGCCGTCGCGATGTCTTCGGGATCGTCCGTGGCGGGGCGGAACGTCAGCGTGGGCTCGATCCGTGCGAGCACGGCGCAGAAGGCATTCATGTAGCTCGCGTAGATATTCGTGACGGGGCGCGGGCCGCTGTACGTCTTCACGGGGATCGGCTGCCACCACGCGCGGCTGCGGTCGTACTGAATCCACTGCCACCCTCTTTTGTAGAGGATATTTCTCCACGCGTTCCGGCAATGCGCGGCGCGCCCGGGCGTGGTCCACGCGGCGAGCTTGTCCTTGTACAGCGTGAGCGCCTTGGCCTTCGCGTCCGGGCTGCGGATGTCGTAGTTGTCGGGCGCAGCGGGCGGCATGGTGGCCGCGGCGGCAGCGTCTTGGGGCGCGAGGGTTTCGTCAGCGATGGCCATTGGGGTACTCCGCGAGGCTTCGGGGGGTTCGGGTGCCCTGCGCTTCGATGGCGGCGCGCTCGCTCAATTGCCAGGCCGCCAGATGATGCGCGCACATCGCGGTCTCGCCGTACTCATCCACCGGCATGATGGCGGGATTGTGGCCGACGCCGATCGTGACCCACTTGTGCGGGCAATCCACCCACGAGCACAACTCCGACGAGGGGCGCACCGGATACGCGGACGGGGCCTTCGTGCGCGACGCCATCACATGCCGTCCAGGTTCAGCCCGGCCAGTGCTTGCTCTTCCGACCCGGGGAACTCGCGCGGCAGGCGGTCATCGCGGGGCGGCAGCGTCACGCCGCGGATCGACTCGTGCGTCTCGCGGCACACGTCGATGGCCACTTCCGCGCGCTGGCGCTCATGCACCACGTCGCGCCGCAGCGTGGCCACGAGGTCCAGCAGGTGCGCGCGGAAGGGCGCGTCGGGGTCGGCGAGGCGGGCCAGCTCCGCGTTGCGGTCCTCGCGGAGGCGCTGGATCTCGGCCTCGGCGCGCGCTACGACCACGGCGATGCGCGCCTCGGTGTAGCTCTCGGCTATGCGCGTCGCCTCGCGACACATCTCCGCGAGTTGCGCGTCGGTCACGAACCACTTCATCGCGCGCCTCGGCGGCGGCGCAATTCGTCGCGCATGTCCTGCTCCAGGCCCACGGCCTCCTGATGGAGCCACGCCTCCTGCTGGGCGAGGGTGGCCTGCGGGCGCGCGGCGAGATTGAAGCGGATCTGGCCGACCAGTTCATTCGGGCCGGTCTGCCCGTGGTCGCAGTGCTCGCAGCGGTGGGGCGTACTCATGGCGTCTCCTTGCGCTCGGTCGGATGCACGAGGCACTGCACGTGAGGCCGAAGATGCAGGGGCACCATCCGCTCGATCCAATCGCACGAACAGCGCGGATCGCGGAGCGGGTTGCCGTACTGGTCGAAGATCATGGCGTCAGCTCCATAGCTCGTGGCCCGCGCCGGTCAGCGCGCGGGTCTCCTCCTCGTGCTCCCGGCTCACGCGCGCCTGGTGATGGTGGTACGCCACGCGCAGGCTCATCGCGTCCAGTTCGGGCGACTTCAGCTTCAGGCGCTGCTCCCACTGCCAGCGCGCGGCGAGCTCGGGATCGCCGCTCACGGTCGCCTCGGCCTGGCCCGGCGCGGGGCGGCGAATCTGCCAAAGGTCGGTGACGGCGTCGAGCAGGTCGTCGTGGTCGGAGTCGCGGTCGGGGCGGAACTTGTTGGCCTCATCCAGCAGGCCCGCGAGATCGCGACAGCCGCGATAGGCCTTCAGTTGCCCCGCCTCCCAGTGGCCCTGGAGACCCGCGATCCGGATGTTCTTCTTCGTGTGTGTGTCGCGCGCGAGCGGCAGGATGGGGAGCTGAAAGCCCCGGCGCTCCCCCTCGTGCACGAGGAGGCCCTGGTAAATCTGCTGGAAGCCGGTGGTCTCGAAGCCGATCCCCTTGATCATGGGGTATTTCGCGAAGAGCTCGAAGATCAGGCGCACCAGGCCGCGCTCGTCGCGCTTCTCGCGCAGCACCTCGAGGAGGTACAGCGTCCCCTTGTAGTCGAAGCCGCCGACGGCGAGGCCCGAGTAGTCCGAGCGGTACTTGACCGAGATCGCGGGGTCGACCGTCATCGCGACCCACATCTCATCCAGCGGCGGGTGGGCGTCCACGATCTCGAGGTGCTCGCGCTTGAAGTGCGCGGTGTCGTCCGAGACCGGATCGAGGAGATACTGCGCGGCGAAGTCGCTGGTCCCGATGTCGGCGCGCTCCTGGAGGAGCCAGGCCATCGTGAAGCGCTCGGGGAACGTGGGGCGCACCCAGCCGAAGCCGGGCACATCGGCGCCCTCGGCATGGCCGGGCTCGCACGCGATCCAGCAGGGGCGGCGGTGCACGCCGAGCTGCATGCCGTGGCGCGCGTGCTGCTCCAGCAGATGCGCCCAGAGGTCGGCGTAGTGCCACGTCGTGCCGATGTAGTCCTTGGTGGAGGGCGCGCCCCAGCTCGTGACGGGGTCGATCAGGGGGCGCGACTTCTTGTAGAAGTCGATCACGCCCTCGCGCGCGTCCTTCGTCTGCGAATTTTCCTTGCCCACCACGTCGTCATAGGTCGCGTGGTCGAAGTGCTTGCTCGTCAGCTCGCCCGTGACGCCGATCGTGTCCACGGTGGAGCCGCGCCCGCGCCGCTTGGACTTGACCGTGATGGACTCCTTCGTCCACTCGGGCCAGCGGGCGGGATCGGCCTCGAAGATGTGGGGCCAGAGGCGGACGACGTAGGGATCGGTGCAGAAGCCCTGGATCTCCTGGAGCATCTCGCCCGCGTTCTCCACCTTGTTGCTCGCGATGAGGATGCGGATCTCGGGATGCAGCAAGATGCGCTGGAAGTTGCGCCCCGCGTTCAGGATCGCGGTCTTCAGCGACCCGCGCTGGAAGAGGTACAGGTTCTCGCGATAGGGCGAGGCCTGCGCGCGCGCACAGATGCGCTTGTGGAACGTGGGCGACACGTGATTGGGCGTGCGGTCGCGATACAGCACGTGGCGGCAGAGCGCGTACAGGTCCGTTTCGCACGCATGCCGCACGCCCGCGTCGGATTCAGCGTCGGGCGTGGTCTTGTTGGACGTGACGACGGTCGGCGGCATCAGGTCACGCGGATTGGATACACGACTGGGCCACCCGTCAGCGTTACGCGGGGCGCCGAGAAGTGCTCGTAGAGCGACGGGGCGCCGAGCATCGCCTTCATGTTCGCGACGACGTAGTCGCGCAGAATGTCGTCGTACGTGGGATCGAGCGCGCCGACGGCGACCCAGCCGCGTCGCATGTCCTCCACGAACCGCGCTTCGTCCGTGAGCCGGATCGGCCGGTACCAGTGCGTGTCCGTGCGCCAGAGGGCCATCAGCGGGGCGGCGGGAACACGAAGGAGTCGACGATTTCGCAGCGGGTCACGAGGAGCGTCAGGACAAGCGCGACCGACCATGGGGCTTGCCACCAGACCGCGCCGAGCAGCCCCGCTTCGAGCGCCCACCGCAGCCAGACATCACGGAGCCGAAAGGGCACCGTGACCGGCTGGCGATACCACTGTGCGTCGGGACTGCGTATGGCCACGTCGCTCCTGTCGGTCCCGCGCAAAAGAAAAGAGCCCCTCCCCCCGTACGGGAAGGGGCCCTCGTCTTCGCTTGGAGGCCCGCCGCGGTCATGAGGCGCGGCGGTGCGCGGGGGTGTGAGGGTTAGGGCGTTGTGCGGTACTCCCACATGTCGCGAATGGTCTCCATCGTCATCGGCGGATCACTGGCCACCTGCGGGCAGCCCCAGCGGAGCGTGCCATCATCGCCGAGCGCGATCTGCGCCCGTTCGATCATCTGCTCGGCGCACGCATCACCGCACGAGTACATGCCGATGATCGCGGTGAGCTCGGCCCGCAGGCGGCGCACCTCCGCGATGAGCTGCCGGAATCGGTAGCGGATCAGCACCTCGGCGGGGGCGGGCTCAGGGGCGATCTCGAGATACGCCTCCCAGCGCGCGAGGTCGGCGTCGGTCATCGCGCAATGCGCCGTCGGCAGATCGGGCAGAGGCCCTCGTGAACCAGCCATGCGCCGATGCCCAGCGCCATCATGAGCACGCCGAGGCCCAGCACCACGTGGCCGAGCAGCTCCCACGCGGTCATGCCGTCTCCCACAGCGCCACGGGGCGCGGGTCATCGGCCTCGCGGGGCTCTTCGCATGTGCCCCACCCGCACCAGGCACAGAAGCAGGTCGGTTGGCCCCACGTGGGCCGGGGCTTCGGCGGCGTGAAGAAGTATTCCCCGCACCGCCCGCACCGCTGCGCGCCCCACTCGCCCCGCAGGGACCGGACGCTAGTCTTCATGCCGACCAGTTCGCCAGGGCGCAGTAGTACAGGCCCCGGCCCTGATCCACCAGGTCATGGCCGCCGCAGTTCTCGCAGCGCATCGTGGCCACGTGCTGGGCGCGGGCCTGGTGGTATGCGTCCCGCTCGGTCTGCACGAAGGGGATGGACGTGGCGATGCCGGAGCCACTGAGGTACGCCACCTCGCCGCGCAGGCCGGTGATGTTCGCGCTGACCGCGTCGGGGGCCAGGAGGGCGTCCAGGAGGTCCAGCACGTCATGGAGGTCGACGTGTGCCATCCAGCGCGTCTGCCACCGCTCCCGCAGCGTCTCGAGCGCGGGGCGGTTCATCGGGGGACCACCTGCAGGCGCCGCCGACAGTTGGCGCAGTGCTCCGACGGGTGCGCCCCATGCACCGGGCACCCGTCGCCCCACGTCTGCGCGGCGTAGGTCTTGGCCCATTGCGCGTGCGCGAGGCAGGGCTGCGTGATCGCCGTCTCCTCCGCGTTCATCTGGCACGCGCAGGTCATCGGCGCTCCTCCCGCTCCAACTGCGCGATCGTCTCCCGCCACCGCGCGGCCACGTCGCGCTCGCACGCCTCCCGCTGCCGCGCCTGACTCGCCGCGAGCCACCAGGACGCGCCGAGGGCCACGCCCATCGCGCTGAGCAGCACCAGCCACTCCGTCTCGATGGCCTCCACCCCCACAGCCCCACGAGTCCCCCGCCCAGCGCCCAGAGCCAGCGGCGCATCAGCGGGCCCCTTTTCTCTGTGGAAATTCTGTTTCGGAGCGCAGGCGGGGAGGGTCGAGTGAGGCTCGTGCACGCCCGGCCCTATCAGAAGGGACTCCCATGGCCTCGACGCCTTCCGCCTGGCCCTCGGACCCCGTCGCGCGCGTTGGATCGCAGCTACAGTACGCGGGAGGCCAAGCTAGACGCATCATGTGCTGCGTAAGTAGGCGTAATGTATAGAGGTTCACGGCCTCCGTCACATAACGCTTGTTCTGTGCCGGCCCGCCCGGCCTCGTCAGGCCAGCCACGCGTCGGCCCCCGTGTACTCGTGCGGTGGCGTGAGCGCCGAGCGCTGAGCCTGACTCTGCGCCTGTTGCCAACTCCGCTGCTCAGCGAGACGGGCACACGACGCCCACGCCAGCACGGGGCTCGCGGTATGCGCCAGCACCGTGTCGTAGGCCTCCTGCATCTCCTGGAGGCGCCGCATACTCTGCCGGGCATCCTGGAGCGTGGCGCGCCACGCGATCACCTCGCGCACCTGCGCCGGCGTGCGCCCCTGCTCGGCGCCCGGCACGTCGTCACGCGCGGCGGTCAGGCGCCGCATGGCGTCCTCGAACGCCAGTGGGCGCATCTGGGAGCGGCACGTATGCGTGTGCATCTCCTCGCAACCGCACGGTCCGCGACTCACCACGCGTCCTCCGTCGGCTCCGTCGCGGCCGGGAGCGCTGGCGCCGGGCTGCTGAGCAACTGCTGCGTGGGCGCGCCCGGGTCGCCCACGATGGCCCGGAGCACCGCGGCGCCGTCGATCTCGCCGAGCGTGCCCGTCAGGTTGATCGACATGATCGCGTGCTTCTCGATGTACTCGGCGGGGCGGAGCTTCTTCAGGATCACGATCGACGGCACGGGATCATCGCTGCGCTCCCCGATGTCGAGCAGCTTCTCCTCCACCGTGTCGGCGAAGATCTCTCGCGCCCAGCGACACCGGGCGTCGAAGGCGGGATCAGCGTGGCGGTACTTGCGCACCGTCTCATCGCTTACGCCCGTCCGCTTGCAGGCCAGCGCATACGTGCCCTTGGCCTCGAGGTGGCCGATCAACGTCTCCTGCCAGCCCTCGGGCAGCGGGGGGCCGTGCTTCCACGCGTTCTTCTCGTCCCCCAAGGAAGCCAACGACGCGTCGGGTTGCGGCATGGCGTCAGCGATACCACAGCCCGTGGGGGCGGCGCAAGGGAAACGCGATGGGGAGCATAGACTCCTCCGATGCCGCTAGGGGCTGTAGAAGCACACTAGTGTAAGAGTCTCTCCGCGTGACGCAGCGTGCGGCGTGAAGATTCTTGTTGACATCCTCATGACCATCGTCAATACTATCGTCATGGACACGCAGACCAGCAGCCAGGAGGCGATCATGAGCGCAGCGATCCTGCAGGCCATTGCGGAGTGGAAGAGCGGCGCGGCCTACCGCGACAACGCGGGCAACTATCGGGTGCGCGTCACCCGCTGGTGTGGTCGGTACACCGGGCGGGGGCCCATCGCGTCCTGGAACAAGGCCGTGAAGCACGCTGGCATCGACCTGCATGTGGCCGCGAAGGGGGCCTGAGCCATGGACCGCCTGACCGCCCACAACCACGCGACCCTGCCCTTCGGCCGTCGCGTCCCCGGC
>Ga0207711_10000830_pt1 | contig 30009 bp, 26 predicted proteins | sample KBSS34metaG_FD_184401 | JGI IMG/M metagenome (GOLD analysis project Ga0207711, IMG submission 184401) | Switchgrass rhizosphere microbial communities from Kellogg Biological Station, Michigan, USA - KBS S3-4 metaG (SPAdes) (version 2) | ecosystem: Host-associated > Plants > Roots > Rhizosphere... | reverse complement strand
GGCATACGAGGTTGTTGCCGGTGGCGACGTTGATCGTCCGTAAGGCCGCGATGACTTCGGCCCAGGTGGCGCGCTCGCCGCTCGGGGCCAGAAGCAGGCCTTCGTCGGCCGAGCCGTGGGCGTCGATGTGGAGGATTGGGCGCCATCCTTCGTCAGCGAGCTTCGCGACCTCGGCGAAGGCCGCCATCAATTCAGCCTTGTCCGCCACCACGATCTCCCGGAAGGCCTGCCCCTCGGCGCGGGTCAGGTCTTCCAGGTCTTCAACGATGCGGCGGCTGGGGCCGAGCTCCGCCTCGGGCAGGGAGCGGATCCAGACCACCGCGTTGTTTTGAAGGACATCGGAGATGGTGAGCGCCGTTCCTGATGGCGCGACGTCAGGCGTCTGGGACATGGCGCGCTCCGGGTTCGGTATCGCCGGCAGCGCTTGCGGCGCTGGACTTAGGTCCGGCGCAGAGGCGTTCATTGCCGCGGCCGGGGCAAGATGTACCCGAGATGGGGTCTCGACACCTAAAATCGAAGCTGCGGATGCGACGATTCTGGACGGGTTCGCCCCTCACGCCGCTTACCATGCGCTTACCAGCACGGTTCCGGAAGATCTTCGGGAGGATGGTGGTTCCCTCAACGAGTTGATTTCGTTGAGGGAACCATGGTGCCACGACAGGGATTCGAACCCTGGACCTCAGCCTTACCAAGGATGCGCTCTACCACTGAGCTATCGCGGCGAATGGCGAGGCGGGGGCTATAACGAACGCCGGGGGCCGCGTGAAGCCCCAATCCGCGCCGGCCCCGCTTGACGGGCGGGCCGCAGCGTCGCACCGGATGGGCCCATGACGGCCCCGGAAAAGCCCCGCAATGACGAGCGTTCCGCCCGCGAAGCGAAGCTGGCCCAGGCGCTGCGCGCCAATCTGCGCCGGCGCAAGGCCGGGGACGGCGGCGCCAAGGTTGCCGCTACGGCGCCGAAAACCGTGGACAAGCCCTGAGGCGGCCTTTGCGAAGGCCCCCGCCGCACGCTAGATAACGGCGCTAGGCCCGCCCAAAGCACTTCCCCTGGAAGCGCGGCCGCTTCGAAGGATCTGGATTGGACCGCATCGCCATCATCGGCGGCGCGCGGCTGCAGGGCGAAATCCCGATCAGCGGCGCCAAGAACTCGGCCATCAAACTGATGGCGGCGAGCCTTTTAACGGAAGAGGCCCTGCGGCTGACCAACATGCCGCGGCTGGCCGACACGCGGTTTTTGGGCAGGCTCCTGCAGCGGCTGGGGACCGAGGTGGTCGAAGCCGACGGCGAGGACGGGCCGGAAACGCTCTTGCGCACCCGCGAGATCGTCAGCGCCATCGCCCCCTATGACCTGGTCCGCCAGATGCGGGCCTCGTTCAACGTGTTGGGCCCGCTGCTGGCGCGGACCGGCCAGGCGAAGGTCTCGCTGCCTGGCGGCTGCACCATCGGGGCGCGGCCGGTCGACCTGCACCTGAAGGCGCTGGAGGCGCTGGGCGCGCGGATCGACCTGCACGAAGGCTATGTCTACGCCCAGGCGCCGCGCGGCCTGCAAGGCGGACGCATCGAGTTTCCCAGCATATCGGTGGGCGCCACCGAGCACGCCATGCTGGCCGCCGTGCTGGCGAATGGCGAGACGGTGATGACCAACGCCGCCTGCGAACCCGAGATGATCGACCTGGCCGACTGCCTCAACAAGATGGGGGCCAAGGTGACCGGGGCGGGGACCTCCACGATCCACATCCAGGGCGTCAGCCGGCTGGGCGGGGCCACCCACGCGGTGATGCCTGACCGGATCGAGACCGGGACCTATGCCCTGGCCGCGGCGATGGCGGGCGGCGAAGTCCGGCTGACGCGCACCCGAAGCGACTTCATCCAGGCGATGATCGACAAGATGGTCGAGGCCGGCGTCGAAGTGACGCCGCACAACGACGGCCTGACAATCCGCCGCAACGGCGCCTTGTTGAAGGCCGTCGAATTCGAGACCGATGTCTATCCCGGCTTTCCCACTGACCTGCAGGCGCCCTTCATGGCGCTGATGACCCTCGCTGACGGCGAGAGCGTCATCCGCGAGAACATCTTCGAAAACCGGCTGATGCACGCCCCGGAACTGCGGCGCATGGGCGCCGATATCGTGGTCCAGGGCGGCGAGGCGCGGGTGCGTGGCGTGCCCTCGCTGGAGGGCGCGCAGGTGATGGCCACCGACCTTCGGGCGTCCGTCAGCCTGGTGATCGCGGGCCTAGCGGCGCACGGCGAGACCATGGTCAACCGCGTCTACCACCTCGATCGCGGCTTTGAGCGGCTGGAAGAGAAGCTCGGGGCCTGCGGCGCCCAGATCCGCCGGATCAAGGGCGACGGCGAGGGCGACGAGGACTGACGCTGATGGCTTCGCGCACCGCTCGTCTACGACTACTGGCCCAGGACGCCGACGACCTGGCGGTGATCTCGGCCGCCATGCAGGACGCCGTCGCCAAGGTCGGCGACATCAACTACGAGGCCAAGGCGCATCTGCTGACCATCGCCTTCAACCGCTATTGCTGGGAAGCCGAGGCGCATGTGCGGGTCCGCTCGGCCCTGCAGCTGGGCGGGGTGATGAAGGTGCAGACCCGCAAGATCCGTCGAAATGTCCGCGATGCGGTGCTCGAGGTGCTGGCTGTGAGCTTCGAGGCCGGCGAGGCGCCCGGGGGCACGGTGACCATCAGTTGCGCCGGCGGCGGTGACCTGCGGGCCACCGTCGAATGTGTTGACGCCGTGCTGGCCGACGTCTCCGAGCCCTGGCCGACGCCCAGGACCCCAACGCACGCCGAATAGGCCCGCCGCCATGGCGCTTGACCGCCAGCGCAGCTAAAGAGGCGCGCCATGCGCCGGTTCCACCTCTCCGACCCGAGTTTCGAGGCCGCCTTTGCGGCCTTCGTTGAAGAACGGCGCGAGACGCCGGACGATGTCGATGCGGCCGTGCGCGACATCATCGCCGCCGTGCGCGCCGAGGGGTTGGCGGCCCTGCTGCGGTTCGCCCGCGAATTCGACGGCCTGGACCTCGACGAGACCTCGATCCGCGTCAGCCAGGCGGAGATCGACGCCGGCGCCGAGGCCTGCCCGGCGCCCGTGCGCGAGGCCATCGCCTTCGCCGCGGAGCGGATCCGCAGCTACCACGCCCGCCAGCGACCGGCGGACCTCAGGTTCACCGACGAGGCCGGGGTCGAACTCGGCTGGCGCTGGACGCCCCTGGAGGCGGTGGGAATCTATGTGCCCGGCGGACGCGCGGCCTATCCCTCCACCGTCCTTATGAACGCCGTGCCCGCCGCCGTCGCGGGCGTTGAGCGCATCGCCATGGTCACCCCGCCGGGGCGCCTGCAGCCGGCCGTCCTGGCGGCGGCCAAGACGGCCGGGGTCCGCGAGATCTGGCGCGTCGGGGGGGCTCAGGCGGTGGCGGCGCTGGCCTACGGCGCCGGACCGATCCTGCCTGTCGACAAAATTGTGGGGCCAGGCAACGCCTATGTGACCGCCGCCAAGCGCCGGGTCTATGGCGCGGTAGGCATCGACGCCCTGGCGGGTCCCTCGGAGATCGTCGTGGTGGCGGACGGGGCCAACAACCCCGATTGGATCGCAGCGGACCTGCTGTCGCAAGCCGAGCACGACCCGGCCGCACAAGCCATACTGATCACCGACGACGCTGCGTTCGCCGACAAGGTCGAAGCCGCCGTCGCGGTTCAGCTGACCACGCTCAGCACCGGCCGGGACGCCGCCGCGTCCTGGCGCGACCACGGCGCGATCGTCATCGCCCCGCTCGACCAGGCCCCGCGGCTGGTGGACCGGATCGCGCCCGAGCACGTCGAGTTTGCGCTGGACGATCCCGAGCGGCTCGCCGACCGGGTGCGGCACGCCGGGGCGATCTTCCTGGGCCGCCATGCGCCGGAGGCCATCGGCGACTATGTGGCCGGCTCCAATCACGTGCTGCCCACCAGCCGCGCGGCGCGCTTCTCCTCGGGCCTGTCGCTCTATGACTTCCTCAAGCGCACCTCGATCGTGAAGTGCGACGAGGCCGCCTTTGCCCGATTGGGGCCAGCGACCGTGGCCCTGGCCGAGGCCGAGGGCCTACCCGCTCACGCACGGTCCGCGGCGATTCGCCTGGGGCAAGGTTGAGCGATTGTCGTAATCGCAACTTGATTCGGGTGTAAGGGTGCGGCTCCCCGCCCACTTTCCCGAAAGCTCGACCATGGCCGACGATGCCCCTTCCGCTGGAGCATGGTCCAAGACGCTTGCGCCGTACCGCCAGGCGAAGACCGGGCGCAGCATCCTCGAGATCGTGATCACCGTCGTGCCGCTGCTGGCCATCTGGGCCGTCGCCTGGGCGCTGCACGCGCACGGCTGGTGGTGGGCGTCGCTGCTGCTGACCATCCCGGCGTCGGGGTTCCTGATCCGCCTGTTCATGATCCAGCACGACTGCGGCCACGGCTCGTTCTTCGGGCCGCGGCAGGCCAACGACTGGGTGGGCCGGGTGATCGGCGTCTTCACGCTGACGCCCTACGACTACTGGCGCACGACCCATGCCATGCACCACGCGACCTCCGGCAACCTCGACCGGCGCTGCCATGGCGCGATCGGCATGCTCACGGTCGCCGAATATGACGCCCTGCCGCCGCTGCGCCGGCTCGGCTACCGCCTCTATCGTCATCCCCTGGTGATGTTCGGCCTGGGTCCGGCCTACGTCTTCCTCGCCGAGCAGCGTCTGCCGGTCAGCCTGATGAAGCAGGGCTGGCGGCCCTGGGCCAGCGTGATCGGCAACGCCCTGGGGGTCCTGGCCGGCCTGGGCGGCCTGATCTGGTTGTTCGGCCTCGCGCCGGTGCTGATCGTCAATGTGGTCACCATGCTGCTGGCGGCGACCATGGGCGTCTGGCTCTTCTACGTGCAGCACCAGTTCGAAGGGGCCTACTGGGCCCGCAACGGCGCCTGGAAGCGGGACGACGCCGCCCTGATGGGCAGCTCGCACTATGACCTGCCGCCGGTGCTGCGCTGGTTCACCGCCAACATCGGCATCCATCACGTCCATCACCTGTCGAGCCGTATTCCCTTCTATCATCTGTCCAAGGTGCTGAAGGACCACCCGGAGCTGCACGGCATGAGCCGCATCGGCCTCTGGGAGAGCTTCCGGCTGGCGCGGCTGGCGCTGTGGGACGAGGCGGCCGGCCGGCTGGTCTCCTTCCGCGAGGCGCGCGCCGCCTGATCGCGGGCCCGTCGACGACCTATGAGACGCCCGGCGCCCACGCGCCGGGCGTTTTTCTTTGTCCGGCGCCCCCGCGTTCGCAGGTGCGGGATGACGCGGGGGGCCGGAATGCCATAAAGCGTGGCTGACTCCTCACGTCCGGACCCGATGCCCGACGACCGCGACATGCACCGCCTGCAGACCGTCGAGCTTGACGAAGAGTCGCTCGCAGCGGTTTCGCGCGACCAGGAGCAGGAGCGGCAGATCGCCATCTTCGATCTGCTCGAGGAGAATCACTTCCACCCGGAAGGCGCGGACCAAGGTCCCTACGATCTGCGCATGGGCCTGGTGGAAAACCGCCTGGTGCTGGACGTGCGTGGCCCGGCCTATGAACGCCGGCACATCCTGTCGCTGTCGCCGTTCCGCAGCCTGATCAAAGACTATTTCATGATCTGCGAGAGCTACTATCAGGCGATCCGCAACTCCACGCCGGCGCAGATCGAGGCCTTGGACATGGGCCGGCGCGGCCTGCACAACGAGGCGTCCGAACTCCTGCAGACCCGGTTGTCCGGCAAGATCGAAACCGATCTCGACACGGCGCGCCGGCTCTTCACACTGATCTGCGCCCTGCATTGGCGGGGCTGACGGGCATGGCGGCTGATGTAACCCCCGTGGCGCCGGGCGCCGTCCTGTTCACCTGCAACTTCAACCGCGTCCGCTCCCCCATGGCCGAGGCGCTGTTCAAGCTTATGCTGGGCCGCGGCGTGTTCGTCGACAGCTGCGGGCTGCGGCACGCGCCGCCCGATGCGGACGATCGCGGTGACGCGATCCAGGCCGATCCGTTCGTTCGGGTCGTCATGGCCGAGCTTGGCTATGACCTCTTCCACCACCGGGCCAAGACCTTCGACGAGCTGGAAGACTCATCGTTCGACCTGGTGATCTCGCTGACCACAGAATCCCAGGAGCGCGCGACCGAGCTTGCCCGGGGCCGGGCCGCCGATATCGAGTATTGGCCGACCTCCGATCCGACCTTGGTCGAGGGGTCTCGGGAGGCGCGGCTGGCCGCCTACCGCGAGGTGCGTAACACGCTCGCGCAACGGATCGCCGAGCGGTTCGGCGTGCCGGCCCCGGCGCCCATCGACCTCGCCCCGCGCAATGCGCTATAATTCCATGCTATTGGCGGCTCGCGGCCTCACCTGAGGGGCGCGGGCCGTCATTTTATCTCCGTTTGGGAGCCTGCATGGCCAAAGAAGAACTGTTGGAATTTCCGGGTACGGTCAGCGAAGTCCTGCCCAATGCGACCTTCCGCGTGAAGCTTGAGAACGATCACGAGATCATCGCCCACACCGCGGGCAAGATGCGCAAGAACCGCATCCGCGTGTCGGCCGGCGACAAGGTGCTCGTGGAGATGACGCCCTACGACCTCAGCAAGGGCCGCATCACCTTCCGCGTCCGCTAGACGCTCAAGACGAGGTCCCGTGCCAATGCCGCCCGCCCTGGTGCTGGCCTCCGCGAGCCCCAGGCGGCTTGAGCTTCTCCGACAGATCGGGCTGGAGCCCGACGCCGTTGACGCCTCGGACCTCGACGAATCCCCCCTGAAAGATGAGACGCCCCGCAGGCTCGCCCTGCGGCTGGCGGTCGCCAAGGCGCGCCACGTGGCCGGCCGCCACCCCGGCGGCTATGTCCTGGCGGCCGATACGGTCGTGGCCCTAGGCCGCCGCGTGCTTCCGAAGGCGCAGACGGATGAGGAGGTGCGGTCCTGCCTGGACCTGCTGTCCGGGCGGGCCCATCGGGTGCTGACCGCGCTCTGCGTCGTCACGCCGGCCGGTGAAGCTCGTGAGCGACTGGTGGAGAGCAAGGTGGTCTTCAAGCGGCTGACCGGCGCGGAGGTCGATGGCTACGTCGCGTGCGGGGAGGGCCGGGGCAAGGCTGGCGGCTACGGCATCCAGGGCCGGGCTGGGGCTTTCGTGATCAGCCTGCAAGGCTCCTATTCCGGCGTCGTCGGCCTGCCGCTCTACGAAACCGCGAATCTGCTGGGCGGCCTGGGGTATGGGAAGCCATGAGCGAGCGGCGGATCTATCTCGACGTCGGCATCGGCGAGACCCGTGGCGTGGTGACGCTCGATGGCCGGCCGGAGCGCCTGATCGTTCGGCGCGACGATGACGATCCGCGCCTGGTGCTCGGCGCCCGGCTGGTGGCGCGCGTGGCGAGCCTGGAGCCGGTGCTGGCGACGGCCTTCCTGGACCTTGGCGCCGGCGCCGAGGCGATCCTTCCGTTCCGGCCGGATGCCAAGCCCGTGCGCGGCCAGGCGCTGACCGTGGAGATTCGCGGCGAGGCCCGGCGCGGCAAGCTGGCGGTGACCAGGAGCCTGGGCGAGGCCGAGGGCGCGCCGCGACTGCTGAGCGCGGCGCCCGGTCTGGGCGATGAACTGCAGGCGTTGGTCCCGGGCGCCAAACTGGTGACGGGCGCGGCGGCCCGCGACGTCGCCGACGACGCTCAGGCGGAGGCCCTGGAGATCCTGCACCCGCTGCCGGGCGGCGGCGGGCTGGCGGTGGAGCCGACGCGCGCGCTCACCGCCATCGACATCGATCTCGGCGCCACCAAGGGCCAGGACGCCAAGCGCGTGACCCGTCAGGCCAATCTGGCGGCGCTCGGCATGGCCGCCCGCCTGCTGCGGCTCAAGGGCCTGGGCGGCATCGTGGTGATCGACCTGGTGGGCCGAGGTCATGATGGCGCCGCCTTGCTGGCCGCGGCCCGCACGGCCTTTGCCCCGGACAATCCTGGCGTCGCGATTGGGCCGGTGGGTCGGTTCGGCACCATGGAGCTATCGCTGCCGCGCCGGACCCAGCCGCTGCTCGAGCGCCTGTGCCGCGAGGACGGAGCGCCGTCCGACCGCACGCTGGCCCAGACGCTCATCCGACGCCTCCAGGCCGAGGCGGCCGCCCAGCCGGGCGCGCGGCTGGTCGCTCACTGCGCGCCGGCGGTGGCCGAGGCCGCCGCGCCGCTGGGCGCCTTGCTGGCCGAGCAGATCGGCGCACGGTTCTCGATCGTCGGCGACGCTGGGCGGCCCCGCGAGCGGCTGGAGGTCAGTGCGCCATGAGCGCCGCCAAGTGCCCGATCTGCGGCAAGCCTTCCGCGCCGGAGCGTCTCCCATTCTGTTCGGCGCGCTGCGCGGACGTTGACCTGAACCGCTGGTTATCCGGGCGCTATGTCGTGCCCGCATCGGATGATGCCGACAGCGTCGCCGATTCTGATGACGACGACTGATCGGCGCCTCGCTGGACTTCGCCGGGAGGCTCTTCTATAGACGCGGCTCCCCGCGCGGCGGTCCTTGCCTGGGTAGCTCAGTTGGTAGAGCAGCGGATTGAAAATCCGCGTGTCGGTGGTTCGAATCCGCCCCCAGGCACCACGCCTTTTCTTCCCCTTCAGTTCGCGCATTCCGCCGCCGGTTCGCGGCCTGGCGCCGCAAGCGACTACAGTCTGAGCGCATCCGGACGTTCGTCGAACATTGAGCTCCAAAGTAGCGCTTGTTCGCGATTGCTGCACTGCAGCGATAATATTCCACCGGAAGTGGAAAAAGCCGCATCACGACCCGGCGCGATTTTGTGCATCGCAATAATCAAACTGGCCGAAAGACTTTTCGCGACCGATGAAAGTGGTCTGCCCCTTGACGCCTGAATGAGGGGTTGCCAAAGGTCGCCGGCCGCAGTCCTAACATTGCGGTAAGACTTTGGGGGTCCCCCGGGATGCCCACAGTCGCCTCGCGTATTCGAAGCGCCAGCCTTCCGGACGAGAAGGCACGCGTAACGGGTCGCGGCGCAGCGACAGCGGCCTGGCGTCCGCCACCGAGCGATCGGTTCAGGACGTCGGGATTGTTTCAACTAGGGTGGAGACGCTCTCGCGCGACGACCCTCCGGCCAATCGTGCTAGACCAATCAGGAACTGGCGACAGATGTTCGACAACAAACTGAAGACCCCTTTCATTGCTCTCCTCGGCGCCATGGCGTTGATGGCGAGTGCGCCGGCGTTCGCCCAGAACGCTGCTCCCGCCGCACCAGCGGCTGCTGCTGCCGCGGCTCCCGCTCCGGCTGCTGCGGCTCCGGCCGCCGCCCCCGCCGCGGATCCCGCGGCTCCGCCCCAGATGCAGGGCGGCGGCAAGCTCAACATCGGCACCATGTTCCTGGCCGCCAAGCCGGTCGTGAAGGTGGTGATGGTGGGCCTGCTCCTCGCCTCGGTGTTCTCCTGGGCGCTGCTGATCACCAAGCTGCTAGAGTTCCGCTCCCTGAACCGCGTTTCGGACAACTTCCTTGAGGCGTTCCGCGGCGCGAAGTCGATCAACGACATGGGCCGCATCGCGGCCGGTGAAGAGTTCGACGGCAACCCGCTGGCCGACATGGCCGCCGCGGCTGCTCAGGAAATCGAGCTCAGCCGTCAGGCTGGTCTGCACGTCGCTGGCGAACATCGCGAGACGACGCTCAACCGGGCCGAACACGCGGTTTCCGCCGTGCAGGCCTCGCTGACCCGCCGCCTCTCCAGTGGCATGCAGTTCCTCGCTTCGGTCGGTTCCAACGGTCCGTTCATCGGCCTGTTCGGCACCGTCTACGGCATCATGGACTCGTTCATCGGGATCGCGAACACCAACACCACCAACCTCGCGGTCGTGGCGCCCGGCATCGCCGAAGCCCTGCTGGCCACGGGCCTTGGCCTGTTCGCCGCCATTCCGTCGGTTATCTTCTACAACTACTTCCAGACCCGCATCTCCGCTTACGGCGCGCGTACGGAAGGCTTTGTGGCTGAACTGATGAACGCGATCTCCCGGCAGCTCGACAAAGGAGCCTAAGCCAGATGGGAGCCAAACTCGGAGGCTCTGGCGGCGGTAAGTACGAGGAAGAAGCGAACAGCAGCATCAACGTCACGCCGTTTGTGGACGTCATGCTGGTTCTGCTGATCATCTTCATGGTGGCCGCTCCTTTGGCCGCCGTGACGGTGAAGGTGCAGCTTCCTCCCGCGGTCGCCAAGCCGGGCACAAACCCGCCGAAGCCGGTCTATATTTCTATCCAGTCCAATGGCCGGATCTTCATTCAGGATTTTCCGTCGGATCTCTCCACCCTTGGCGACGACCTCAGGAGACAGGTCGGCTCGAAGCGTGATCCGACCCACGAGCGGATTTTCATCCGCGCCGATAAGGACGTCATGTACGGCGACTTCATGGGCGTGATGAACATGTTGCAGGACAACCAGTTCTACAGCGTGGCCCTCGTCGGCGAAGATAATAACAAGTGAGGCGGGTGATCCATGTCTGATACATCATCCGCACCATACGCCGGTCGTCACAACCCGTTCGATGATCCGCGGCCGAGGCGCCAAAAGGGCTTCTGGATCGCCATCGTCATCGCGGTCGTGGTCCACGCCGCACTTGCGGTCTATCTCTGGAAGAGCAAGTTCGAGCCGAACTTCAAGGAGTACTCGGACGACGTCACCGACGTTTCGATTATCAAGCCGGTGCCGCCGCCTCCGCCGCCTCCGCCTCCTCCGCCGCCGCCGAACACGCCGCCGCCGCCGCCGCCGAAGCTGCAGCCCAGGCCCCCGGTCGCCGCGCCTGACGTTCCGTCGATCCCGCCTCTGCCGGTTCCCCCGGTCGAGCATCGGATCGAGGAGCCGAAGCCGCCGGCCCCGCCGCCGCCTGAGCCGCCGCGTCCGTCGGTGATCACCAACCCGGACTGGGCCCACAAGCCCAGCGGTGAGGATATCGCCCGGTACTATCCCGAGCGTGCGCAGCGTCTGAGCGTCGAAGGTCGCGCGACCCTCAGCTGCACGGTCAACGCCCGCGGCGGTCTTGACGCCTGCTCGGTCACGTCCGAGGAGCCGGAAAACCAGGACTTCGGGTCTGCGGCGATGAAGCTGAGCAAGCTGTTCAAGATGCGTCCCCAGACAAAGGACGGCGCACCGGTCGACGGAGGCAAGATCAACATTCCGATCCGCTTCCAGCTTCCGAAGGGCTGACGCTCTTCGGAGCGACTAAGAAGATCGAGCCCCGGCGGCGAAAGCCTCCGGGGCTTTTTCTTTGCCCGCCTTCACAGGGCGCGCGCCGCGCCGCATGCTGGGCGCTGTGAAGCGCGGGTCGGCGAGAGGACAGGCGGGGTGAGCGAGGCCGACGATCCAGCGCCGCGCCGCGGGCCGCCGCCGGGGCGGCCAGGCGACGACCTGATGTTCATCGCCATCGCCGTCGCCGCGATCAGCGTGTTCCTCATCTTCAACGCCCTGAATGTCTATCACGAGCGCGGCAGGACCGATCACCCCATCGCCTTCTGGGAGCCTCTGTCCTGGGAGCTCACCAGCGGGGTCTGCTTTGTGGCCATCCTGCCCGCGATCCTGGCGTTCTCGCGTCGGGTGTGGCTGGGCGACAGGCCGCTTGCGCCGAAGCTCGCTCTCCATCTGGTCGCCGCGGTCGCGACATCGCTGGTTCATGTGATCGCCATGGGGGCCCTGCGATGGGCCGTCTATCGTCTCGCGCACGCCCACTACGACCCGCTCTCGCCTCTGGGCGACTGGCCCTATGAGCTGCGCAAGGACCTGTTGGGCTACGCCGCCACCGTCAGTTCCTACCTCGGCTGGCGCTATCAAAGGGCCGTCCCGTCGGCGCCGGATGCTGCCGGGGCCGACGTCCTTGAGGTCCGCGACGGCGCGCGCCGCCACTTCGTGCCCCTGGCCGAGGTGGTCTGGGTGGAGGCGGCCGGCAACTATGTGGAACTGCACCGGGGTGGCGCGGGGCTGCTGCACCGCGCCTCGCTCTCGGCCATGGAGCAGCGCTTGCAGCGCGCGGGCTTCGTGCGCATCCACCGCTCGCGCCTGGTGAGCCGTGACGCCGTCGCCGCCGTGGAGTCCAAATCGACCGGGGATTTTGTCGTTCGTCTGCGCGACGGGCGCGAATTGGCCGGCAGCCGCCGCTATCGCCGTCCGCTGCTCGCCGATTAACTTGATCGCAGGCCAGGGGGCGACTAAAAGCCCCCCTCGCGATGGGCCGGCTTAGCTCAGTTGGTTAGAGCGCTAGATTGTGGATCTAGAGGTCCTCGGTTCGAGCCCGAGAGCTGGTACCATCGCGAATTCCCTTCAGGCTCGTGTCAGGCCCCGGCCGTGCGCCCGCGCAGGAACGGCTGCGGGCTCCAGCGGACCAGGGAGCGCCAGGCCCATTCGAACGGCCCGTAGTGGAACCGTTCCAGCCATGGCTTGCTCCACACCAGAATGAACACCCACACGCCGGCCACCACCGCCAGCTCGCCGAACCGCGACAGCTTGCCGTAGAGCCCCAGGCCGAAGCCGCAGAACACCAGCGTCGTGATGATCGACGTCATCAGGTAGTTGCTGAACGCCATGCGCCCGGCCGCCGCGAGCCGGTTCACCACCGCCGGCGCGGAACCCCCGCGGACCAGCAACAGGATGACGCTCGCATGGGCCAGGCCGATCAGCGGCCGGGAGATCTGTTGCCAGGCCTCCAGGCGGTTGAGCGTGAGCGGTTCGAAGCCTGACCGCTGAATCGCCCAGGCGAGCCACGCCGTGAACGGGACGGCCAGCAGATAGCCCACCGCGATGGTCGTCAGATAGGTCCGCGTGGACCACTTCAGGGTGAAGAACCCGGCCTGGAACAACGCCATGCCGAGGAACATCTGGCCGATCGCCTCGGGGATCTCGCTGGTGGGCATCAGGAGCATCTGGATCAGGCTGGCGACCTTGGCCCGGGCCCGCAGCGCATCCATGAAGCCGCCGCCGAAGCCGGCGATCTCCTGGGCCTTCATGGCCAGCGGCGGCGCTACCACCTGAGAGGCGTCCTGCCAGGCCTTCAGGGCCTGCGCCGAGGCGCCGGGCGCGATCGCCGCGGCGTGCAGGCGAGTCAGCTCGGCGGCTTCGAACAGGTTGAGGCCCAACAGCGCCGCCAGCACCACCACCCCGATGACGACCAGGGTGCGGATCTTGAGCTTGCGGAACGGGAAGATCACCAGCCCGGCCAGGGCATAGGTCACCAGGATGTCGCCCCACCACAGCAGGTAGGCGTGGACCATGCCGATCACCAGCAGCCAGAACATCCGCCGATAGTGGGTCTGCGCCGGCCCGATCCGCTCGCCCTCGGCGCGCTGGGCGATCAGCACGGTGCTGGCGCCGAACAGCATGGTGAAAAGCGCGCGCATCTTCCCGTCGGTCAGGACGTTGTTGATCGCCCAGGTCCAGAAATCCGCACCGGTCGCCCCGCCCGCGTAGGTCGGATCGATGTAGGCGAAGGACGGCAGCCCCATGCCGACGATGTTCATCAGCAGGATGCCCAGCACCGCGAAGCCGCGCACGGCGTCGATCGAGATATGGCGGTCGCTGTTCGTGGACGATCCCACACTGGACATTCACACCCCCCGTTTTGTTCGTTGCGGCGAGCATGGCCGCGCCTCGCGAGGTGTCAACGTGGCGCGGCTCCGCCACGGCTGGCCCAGGCGCCGGGGCGTGCTAAACCTGGGGTCGATTCCGGCTGCCGCGGCGGCCAACGGCCATGGAGATCGCCCGGTGAAGCTGCCCTGGATCGGCCTCGTCTGCGCCCTGGCGCTCGCCGCCTGCGACCGCCCCGCGGCCCCGCCCAAGCCGGCGGCGCCCGCGGCCCCCATCGGCGTCGAGCGCGCCGGGCCGGTGACCTGGAACGCCACGACCGGTGGCTTCGAAATGGCCGGCCAGCCGCTCAAGACCCTGAAGCTCTGGACCTTCGACGGCTCCACCGACGGCTATACAGCGGTGCACAGCAAGATCGAGCCCGCCGCCGGGCAGGGCCTGCAGGTGACGGTCGCCGACCCCACCATCCGCTCGCCCAAGGGCCTGAAGGTCATCGGCAGCGAGTATTCCATGGTCCTGGTGCGCCTGACCCGCACCGCGCCGGCGCAGGCCTGGGACGGCGCGCTCTACTACTCGACGCCGAAGCATTCCGAGGAGGTCGCCTTCTTCGGCAAGCCGACCTCGGGCGCCAATCCGGCGGTCGGTGAGACCACCACCCTGGTCTACGACATGAGCCGCCAGACCGTGGGCGCGCCTGACTGGATTCAGTCGACCATCGACCAGATCCGCTTCGACCTGGAAGACAAACCGGGCGGCGTGTTCGTAATCCGCCAGATCGCCATCGTGCAGAATCCCAACCCCGCGCCGGAGCCGAAGGCCGAACCCGCCGCGCCTGCGCCCGCGTCGGCCGCGACCCCGAAACACTGACCGCGCTGCACTTAGGGGGCGTTACGGCGTGGTCTTCAGTTCGGTCATCTTCATCTTCTATTTCCTGCCGGTCTTCCTGCTCGGCTACTACGTGTCGGGCTGGCGGGCGGGCGCGCTGCTGCTCGGCAGCGCGGTGTTCTACGTCTGGGGCGAGGGCGCCTACGTCTTCCTGCTGCTGGGCCTGATCCTGCTCAACTATGCGGGCTCACGCTGGCTCGACGCCACGCCTGACAAACGCCGAAGGCTGGCGATCCTGGCGGCGCTCATCGTCGCCGACTTCGCGGTGCTGGGCTTCTTCAAATATTCCGAGTTCCTGGCACACAACCTGAACCAGCTTGCGCCTGGGCTGCACCTGCCGGAGCGCCATCAGGCGCTGCCGCTGGGCATTTCCTTCTTCACCTTCCAGCTGGTCAGCTACGGGATCGACGTCTACCGCGGCTCGGTGAAGGTCGAGCGCGACCTCACCCGCTTCGCCGCCTACATCCTGATGTTCCCGCACCTCATCGCCGGGCCGATCGTCCGCTACGCCGATATCCGCGACGAGATGCACGGCGAGCGCCGCAAGTCCGGCCACGTGGGTCTGGGCTTCCAGTACTTCATCGTCGGCCTCTGCCAGAAGGTGCTGGTCGCCAACACCGTGGCCCCGCTCGCCGACCATGGCTTCGGGCTGGACGCCGCCCACCTCGACGCGACGGCCGCCTGGCTCGGCGTCTGGGCCTACACCCTGCAAATCTACTTCGACTTCTGCGGCTATTCGAACATGGCCATAGGCTTGGCCTTCATGCTGGGCTTCACCTTCCCGAAGAACTTCGACTACCCCTACGTTTCCCAGTCGATCACCGAGTTCTGGCGGCGCTGGCACATGAGCCTGTCGTCGTGGTTCCGTGACTACGTCTACATCCCGCTGGGCGGCAATCGGAACGGGCTGGCGCAGACCGTGCGCAATCTGCTGATCGTCTTCTTCCTCACCGGCCTGTGGCACGGGGCGGCCTGGCGGTTCATCGTCTGGGGCCTCTATCACGGCGCGTTTCTGATGCTGGAGCGGTTCGGCTTCGGCCGGCTGCTGGAACGGCTCCCGCGCGTGGTTCGCCATGCCTATGCAATCCTAGTGGTCATGATCGGCTGGGTGTTCTTCCGCGCCGACAGCCTGCCCCAGGCCCTGGACTATCTGGGGCAAATGGCCAGCGTCGGTCGGTTCGGCGGGCCCGACGCGGCCCTGTCGATCCTGTTGAACGCCCAGACGCTCGCCGCGCTCGGCTTTGGCTCGGTGCTGGCGATGCCGCTGCTGCCGGCCCTGATGGCCCGCCTGCGCGCCCCGCGCGCCGAGCCGCCGCGCCCCGACCTGCCCAGCCGGCTCGAGACCCGCAGCGTCCACGCCTTGCCGATCCCCCTGCTGGCCGCCGGCTTCGTGCTGTCCATCGCCATACTGGTGGGCTCCACCCTCAACCCCTTCCTCTATTTCAGGTTCTGACGCGTGCTTGCCTCACGTCTCCACTGGCGGCTGCTGATCGGGACCATCCTGGTCCTGATGGCCGCGGCGTGGCTGGCGCCCCTGGTGGTCCGCGCGCCGGACATTCAGGAGAACAGGGTGCTGGCGGGCAAGCCGCCATGGCCGCTGCGCCTGGTGGGCGTGCGCGCGTCGCGCAAGGCGGCCGACGCCTATGTGGCCGATCACTTTCCTGCCCGGCCGCATCTGATCGGCCTCCTCAACCGGGTGCGTATGCTGGCGGGCGTCAGCGGTTCGAACCGGGTGATCATCGGGCGTGACGGCTGGCTGTTCTTCGACGACGACACCCACCTGGGCGCCGCGCGCGGCGACCCGCCCATGGTCGGGCCGGAAATCCGCCAGTGGTTGATGAACCTGGCCGGGCGCACCGAGATGCTGAAGGCGCGCGGCGTCCCCTACCTGATCATCGCGCCGCCCGCGAAGGAGACCATCTACCCGCAGCATGGTCCGGCCTGGTACCGCGGTCCCAGCCCGGGCCGCCCGGCCATCACCTTGCCGAAGCTCGCCCAGGCCAGTGGGGCAGGCGAGGTGCTCTACCTCTATCCAGCCGTCGCCGCGGTCACGGCCGCCGGCCAGATGACCTACACCCTGCACGACACCCACTGGGACGGCTACGGCGCCTACGCCGGCTACGCCGCCCTGATGACCCGCCTGCACGCCATGGGCCTGACGGAAGGTCCGCGGCCGCTCTCCGATTTCCTGCGCATCGACATGCCGCGCCGCTCCGGGCCAAGGGATCTCGCCCTGATGCTGGGCGTCTCCAGCTTCGTCGATCTGCAATACCCCAACTTCGACACCCGACCCGGCGAACCGCCGATCACCCGCACCTACCTCACCGCCAAGACCGACTGGACCGCGCCCCAGGTCGTCGACACCGGCCACCCCGGCAAGCCGGTCCTGCTGATGAACCGCGACAGCTTCTCCAACGAGATGCTGGCGTTCCTGTTCTCCCACTTCAGCCGGATCATTCTCGTTCACAACCAGGACGGCTTCTGGCGGCCCGACATGATCGAGCGCTTCAAGCCGGATATCGTCCTGCTGGAGGTGATCGAGCCCGGCTTGCGGGTGGCGCTGGGCGAAGGCCCGGTCCCCTCGAAGGATGCGGTGGCCCGCATCGATCATGTTCTGGGAACGATCGCACCATCAAGCGCGGCGCCCGTCATGCCGAACCTCGCCGCGCCCGATTCGAAGACCCTGGCGGCGGTCAACGGGGCCGCCCGCACCGACAACTGCCACATCGAGTCTGCCGTCATCACGCCAGGCGCCAGAGGGGAGGCGACCTTCTCGGTCTCGGGCTGGCTCTCGGAGCTTGGAACCCAGGTCACCTCGCCGGACGGGGTCGTGGCGCTTGCCGGCCCGACCGGGGTGTTCTCCGCCCCGATGAAGATGGACAAGCCCCGGCCCGACGTGGCGGCCTTCTACAAGAACCCCAATGCGGCCCCGAGCGGCTTCGCCGGAACCTTCTTCGTCAGGAAGCTGCCGGCGGGCGCCTACAGGGCCATGGCATATCGCCGCGCGGGGACCGGCTGGATCGCCTGCGAAGGCAAGGATTCCCTCTCAGCGCCCTGACCTGAGGGCGCCGCAGGGGCGGGCATTAGAAAAATCTTCCCCGACCTCAGCTTTCCGCCCATCGACAAGGGCCGATCTTGCCGGGTAAATGCCCTCAATCACGGCCTGCCTCTCAAATGAGCGGTTCCGGCCGCGTTTTGGCGTGCGCTTAAGAGGACCAGGATGGGGTTCCCCCCGAAGCAAGGACTGTACGATCCGACGAACGAGCATGACTCGTGCGGCGTGGGCTTTGTGGCCAATATCAAAGGCCGCAAATCGCACGAGGTGATCGACTGCGGCCTGCAGATCCTGGTGAACCTCGATCACCGCGGCGCCGTGGGCGCGGACCCCCTGGTCGGCGACGGCGCGGGCATCCTGGTTCAGATCCCCGACGCCCTGCTGCGCGCCTGGGCCGGCAAGGAGGGCGTGAGCCTGCCCGCCGCCGGCGAATACGCGGTGGCCATGTGCTTCCTGCCGCAGGACCAGCTGGCCCGCGAAATGGCCATGGCCCAGCTCGAACACTTCCTGACGGTCGAGAAGCAGCCGCTGATCGGCTGGCGCGACGTGCCGACAGACACCACCGGCCTCGGCGACGCCGTGCTGGCCCAGATGCCGGTGATCCGCCAGGCGATCATCGGCCGCGGCCCGAACGTCAAGGACCAGGACGCCCATGAGCGCAAGCTGCTGGCGATCCGCAAGCAGACCCAGAACCCGCTCAGGGAACTAGCCGCCAAGAAGAACCTGCCGGGCCTGACCGAGCTCTACATCCCGTCGATGTCGACGCGCACGGTGGTCTACAAGGGCCTGCTGCTCGCCCATCAGGTCGGCACCTTCTACAAGGACCTCACCGATCCGCTGGCGCAGTCGGCCCTGGCGCTCGTCCACCAGCGGTTCTCCACCAACACCTTCCCGTCGTGGCGCCTGGCGCACCCCTATCGGTTCATCGCCCACAACGGCGAGATCAACACCGTCCGCGGCAACGTGAACTGGATGAACGCGCGCCGCCGTTCGATGGAAAGCGACCTGCTGGGGCCCGACCTCAACAAGATGTGGCCGCTGATCCCGCACGGTCAGTCGGACACAGCCTGCCTCGACAACGCCCTCGAGCTGCTGGTCGCCGGCGGCTATCCGCTGGCCCAGGCGGTGATGATGCTCATGCCCGAGGCGTGGGCCGGCAACCCGCTGATGGACGCCAGGCGGCGGGCTTTCTACGAGTACCATGCCGCCTTGATGGAGCCGTGGGACGGCCCCGCCGCCGTGGCTTTCACCGACGGCCGCCAGATCGGCGCGACGCTGGACCGCAACGGCCTGCGTCCGGCCCGCTTCATCATCACCGACCAGGATCATGTGATCATGGCCTCCGAGGTCGGCGTGCTCGACGTCCCGGAAGAGCGGATCGTGCGCAAGTGGCGCCTGCAGCCCGGCAAGATGCTGCTCATCGACATGGAAGAGGGCCGCATCATCGAGGACGAGGAGATCAAGGCCTCCCTGTCCAACGCCGCCCCCTACGAGGAGTGGCTGTCGGAGACCCAGTTCAAGCTGGAAGAACTCGCGCTCGCCGCCGAGCCCGAGACGCCGCTCTCCAACGATCCGGCCACCCTGCTCGATCGCCAGCAGGCGTTTGGCTACACCCAGGAGGACATCGCCTTCTTCCTGGAGCCGATGGCCAAGAGTGGTGACGACCCGCTGGGCTCCATGGGTTCGGACACGCCGATCGCGGTGCTCTCGCGCCGCCCCAAGCTGCTCTACGAGTACTTCAAGCAGAACTTCGCCCAGGTCACCAACCCGCCGATCGATCCGATCCGCGAGGAGCTGGTGATGAGCCTGGTGTCGATGATCGGGCCGCGGCCGAACCTGCTGGGCCGCCAGGCCGGCACGCACAAGCGTCTCGAAGTCGCCCAGCCGATCCTCACCGATGAGGACCTGGCCAAGATCCGCGCCGTCAACGAACTGCTCGACGGCGCCTTCCGCACCGCCACGCTGGATGCGACCTGGCCGGCCAGCGAGGGCGCCAACGGCCTGGACGGCGCGCTCGACAGGCTCTGCCGTGCGGCCACCGACGCGGTGCTCGCCGACATGAACATCCTGATCCTCTCGGATCGGGCGACCGGGCCGGACCGCGTGCCGATCCCGGCGGCGCTGGCCACCGCGGCCGTGCACCACCACCTGATCCGCCAGGGCCTGCGCATGCAGACCGGCCTGGTCATCGAGACCGGCGAAGCCCGCGAAGTGCACCACTTCTGCGTCCTGGCCGGCTATGGCGCCGAGGCGGTGAACCCCTATCTGGCCTTCCAGACCCTGGAGCAGATCCGCACCGAAAACGGCCTGGCCCAGTCCGCCTATGACGTGCGCAAGAACTACATCAAGGCCGTCGGCAAGGGCGTGCTGAAGGTGATGTCCAAGATGGGCATCTCCACCTACCAGTCGTACTGCGGCGCACAGATCTTCGACGCCGTGGGCCTGTCGACCAGCCTGATCGACAAGTACTTCACGGGCACCGCGTCCACGATCGAGGGCGTCGGCCTGGCCGAGGTCGCCGGCGAGGCCGTGCGCCGCCACCGCGACGCCTACGGCGACAACCCGATCTACCAGACCATGCTCGACGTGGGCGGCCAGTATGCCTGGCGCCTGCGCGGCGAGAGCCATGCGTGGACGCCCGAGACCATCGGCAACCTGCAGCACGCCGTGCGCGGCAACCTGCCGGAGGCCTATGCGACCTTCGCCAACGCGATCAACGAGCAGTCGGAGCGGTTGCTCACCCTGCGTGGGCTCATGCAGTTGAAGCCCGGCGAGACGCCGATCCCGCTGGAGGAGGTCGAGCCGGCCTCGGAGATCGTCAAGCGTTTCGCCACCGGCGCCATGAGCTTCGGCTCGATCAGCCGCGAGGCCCACACCACGCTGGCCATGGCCATGAACCGCATCGGTGCGCGGTCCAACACCGGCGAGGGCGGCGAGGAAGCCGACCGCTTCGTGCGCCTGCCGAACGGCGATTCCATGCGCTCGGCGATCAAGCAGGTCGCCTCGGGCCGCTTCGGCGTGACCACCGAATACCTCGTCAACGCCGACGATATCCAGATCAAGATGGCCCAGGGCGCCAAGCCCGGGGAGGGCGGCCAGCTGCCCGGCCACAAGGTCGACGCCAACATCGCGCGCGTCCGACACTCCACGCCCGGCGTCGGCCTGATCAGCCCGCCACCGCACCACGACATCTATTCGATCGAGGATCTGGCCCAGCTCATCCACGACCTGAAGAACGTCAATCCGGTCGCCCGGATTTCCGTGAAGCTGGTCTCGGAGGTGGGCGTCGGTACCGTCGCCGCGGGCGTCGCCAAGGCGCGCGCCGACCACGTGACCATCTCGGGCTTCGAGGGCGGCACGGGTGCGAGCCCGCTGACCTCGCTGACCCACGCCGGTTCGCCCTGGGAAATCGGCCTGGCCGAGACCCAGCAGACCCTGCTGCTCAACGGCCTGCGCACCCGCATCGCGGTGCAGGTCGACGGCGGCCTGCGCACCGGCCGCGACGTCGCCATCGGCGCCCTGTTGGGCGCGGACGAGTTCGGCTTCGCCACCGCGCCGCTGATCGCGGCGGGTTGCATCATGATGCGCAAGTGCCACCTCAACACCTGCCCGGTGGGGGTGGCGACCCAGGACCCGGTGCTGCGCGCGCGCTTCACCGGCCAGCCCGAGCACGTGATCAACTACTTCTTCTTCGTCGCCGAAGAGCTGCGCCAGATCATGGCCGACATGGGCTTCGCCACGGTCAACGAGATGATCGGCCGCGTCGACCGCCTCGACATGGCGCCGGCGCTGGAACACTGGAAAGCGCAGGGCGTCGACCTGAAGAACATCCTGCACCAGGTCCAGCCGGGCTCGGCCAAGGGCCTCTGGAACGAGGACCGCCAGGATCACGGCCTCGGCAAGGCGCTCGACAACACCCTGATCGCCGACGCCAAGGCGGCGCTGGAGAAGGGCAAGCCGTTCGCCGGCGAATACCCCCTGCGCAACGTCAACCGCACGGTGGGCGCTATGCTCTCGGGTGAGGTCGCCAAGCGCTATGGCCACGCGGGCCTGCCGGACGGAACCATCTCGCTGAAGTTCCGCGGCAACGCGGGCCAGAGCTTCGGCGCCTTCGCCGCCCGCGGGGTCAGCCTCGAACTGACCGGGGACGCCAACGACTATGTCGGCAAGGGCCTCTCTGGCGGCCGCATCGTTGTGCGCCAGCCGCCGGAGTCCGACCGCGACCCCACCCAGAACATCATCGTCGGCAATACGGTCCTCTACGGCGCCATCGCCGGTGAGGCCTATTTCGAGGGCGTGGCCGGCGAGCGCTTCGCCGTGCGCAACTCCGGCGCGGTGACGGTGGTCGAGGGCCTGGGCGATCATGGCTGCGAATACATGACCGGCGGCGTCGTCGTGGTGCTGGGCGACACCGGCCGCAACTTCGCCGCCGGCATGAGCGGCGGCGTGGCCTACGTCTATGATCCGGCCGGCCGTTTCGATGACCTTTGCAACAAGGCCATGGTGACCCTGGACAGGATCGCGCCGGCCCTGCCGGAAGCCGCCAACAGCGCCGACGAGCCCGGTCGGCCGAAGGTCGCGTCCGCGTCGGTCGAGGACAACGGCATGGGCGACATGCTGCGCTTCGACGCCGAGCGCCTGAAGATCCTGATCCAGCGCCATCAGGACCACACCGGCAGCGCGCGCGCCGCCGAGATCCTGGCCAACTGGGACAAGGCGCTGGGCGCCTTCGTGAAGGTCCTGCCCACCGACTATCGCCGCGCGCTCGAAGAGCTCGCCACGACCCGCGCGACGGCCGCCGCCGTCGCCGCGGAATAAACCTCTAGAGTTTCCGGAGAGTACCCCGATGGGCAAGCCCACCGGCTTCCTCGAGATCGAGCGCCACGACCGCGGCTACGACAAGGTCGATGCGCGCCTGAAAACCTGGAAGGAGTTCGTGAAGCCCCTGCCGCTGGCCGAGGTCGGTCAGCAGGCGGCGCGCTGCATGGACTGCGGGATTCCGTTCTGTCACCAGGGCTGCCCGGTGAACAACCAGATCCCCGACTTCAACAATCTGGTCTACCGCGACCAGTGGAAGACGGCGCTGGAGAACCTGCAGTCCACCAATAACTTCCCGGAGTTCACCGGCCGCGTCTGCCCCGCGCCCTGCGAGGCGTCGTGCACCCTGAACATTCAGGACAACCCGGTGACCATCAAGACGATCGAATGCCAGATCGTCGATCGTGGATGGGACGAGAACTGGATCGTCCCGCAGATGTCGCCGCGCGGCACCGGCAAGCGGGTCGCGGTGGTGGGCTCTGGGCCGGCGGGTCTTGCTTGCGCCCAGCAGCTCGCCCGCGCCGGCCACGCACCGACCGTCTTTGAGAAGTCCGACCGGATCGGCGGCCTGCTCCGCTACGGCATCCCCGACTTCAAGATGGAAAAACACCTGATCGACCGGCGCATCCAGCAGATGGAAGGCGAGGGGGTCATCTTCCGCACTGGGTTCGAAGTCGGCGTGACGGTGTCGGTCCAGCGCCTGTTGGACGACTACGATGTGCTGGTGATGGCCGGCGGGGCCGAGGCGCCGCGCGACCTGGAAGTCCCGGGCCGCGAGCTCGACGGCGTCCACTACGCAATGGAATTCCTCACCCAGCAGAACAAGCGCAACGCCGGCGACGCGGAGGCCGTGGCGGCCCCCGGCGGCACGCTCTCGGCCAAGGGCAAGCACGTCATCGTCATCGGCGGCGGCGACACGGGCAGCGACTGCATCGGCACCTCCAACCGCCAGGGCGCGGCCTCGGTGACCCAGCTGGAAATCATGCCGCAGCCCCCCGAGCGCGAGAACAAGCCGCTCACCTGGCCCGACTGGCCGCTGAAGCTGCGCACCTCGTCCTCGCAGGAAGAGGGCTGCGAGCGCGACTTCGCCGTGGCCACGAAGCAGTGCGTCGGCAAGGACGGTAAGATCACCGGCCTGGAATGCGTGCGCCTGGAGTGGGTCTCCGAAGGCGGCCGCATGCAGATGCGCGAGATCGCCGGCTCGGAGTTCACGCTCAAGGCCGACCTGGTGCTGCTGGCCATGGGCTTCGTCGGCCCGCGCCAGGCGGGCCTGGTCGAGAGCGGCGGGGTCGAACTCGACCCGCGTGGCAACGTGAAGGCCACGGTCGCTGACTACCAGACCTCGGTGCGCAACATCTTCTCCTGTGGCGACATGCGCCGCGGCCAGTCGCTGGTGGTCTGGGCGATCCGCGAGGGCCGCCAGTGCGCGCGCGCCGTCGACGAGCACCTGATGGGCGCCTCGAAGCTGCCGCGCTAACCGGACAGGGTCTAGGACCGCAAAAAAGCCGATCCCGGACGGAACTCCTCGTCCACCCGCCCGTTGGAACCGCGGGAGGCATGCCTGTGGGCCAGCGGCGAGCCGCCCCGTCGTGCGCGTGAAGCGCGATCGTTGGGGAAACTCATGGCAGGCCGCGTGTCCCCGACAAGATCCTCCAAGCCGAAGTCCAAGACCAAGCGCAGCCGGCGCGCGTCGCCGGGCAAGGCCTCCACGAGCGACTTGCTGACAGCTCTGCGGGCCCTGCGCGATGGCGACGTTTCCGTGCGCCTGCCGCGCGGGTCGGCCGGCCTCGACGACGATCTGGCTGAGGCTTTCAACGCGGTGGCCGGCCAAATGGCGGGGGACAGTCAGGGCGTGCGCCCTGCGCCTGCCCTGAAGGGCCACGCCGAAGCCCCACCGCGCACCGATACGCAGTGGGCCAGCATCCTGCAGTCTCTGCCGATCGTGATCCATTCGCGCAGCATCGACTCGCCCTTCGCCGCGTATTTCGTATCCGACGCCGTGGAGGCGCTCACCGGCTTCCCGGCCAGCCGCTTCGTCGACGAGCCTGAATTCGCCACCAGCCGTGTCCATCCCGACGACCTCGACGCCATCGTCCAGCGCGTCTCGGACGCGGTTCGGGTCGGCCACTATTCGGTGGAGTTCCGTTGGTTGTGCGCGGACGGCCACTACAAGGTGCTGCAGGACCAGGGCGTGCTGGCCCCCGGTGTCGACGGCGCCGGGCGCGAGATGTTCGGGGTCATGACCGACGCCACCGAGCGCCGCGCCATCGAGGAGCGGCTCACCCGGGCGCGCGAGATGGAGGCCGTGGGCCAGCTCACCGGCGGCATCGCCCACGACTTCAACAATCTGCTGACCGTGGTGCTCGGCAACATCGACATCATGGCCCGCAAGACCGAGGACGAGGCCCGCCGCGCGCGCCGCATCGACGCCATCCGTCAGGCCGCCGAGCGCGGCCGCGACCTGACCCGTCAACTGCTGGCCTTCTCGCGCCGCCAGCACCTCAGCCCGGTCACGCTCAACCTCAACACGCTGATCGCCGACATCGCGCCGATGCTGCGTCAGGCCGTGGGCGAGGCGGCGAGCCTCGACCTGTTCCTCGCCGACGAGGCGCTTTGCGCCCACATCGACCCCGGCCAGCTCCAGGCCGCTCTGCTGAATCTGGCCGAAAACGCCCGCGACGCCATGCTGGACGGCGGCCGGTTCGCCATCGCCACCCGCCGCCAAGGTGGCCACGTCGTGATCGAGGTCAGCGACACCGGCGTCGGCATGTCGCCGGAAGTGTGCGACCGGGCGTTCGAGCCCTTCTTCACCACCAAGGAGGTTGGTCGCGGATCCGGTCTCGGGCTGTCGCAGGTCTACGGCTTCGTGCGCCAGTCGGAGGGCGAGATCGAGCTGCGCAGCGCGCCGGGGCGGGGCGCGACCTTCATCCTGCGCCTGCCGCGCTCGGAAGAGGCGGAGGCTCAGGCGCAAGCCGATCCTTCCGTCGCGGTGGTCGAGGGCGGCCACGAGCGGATTCTGCTGGTCGAGGACGACGCCACGGTCTTGGCGCTCACCCTCGATATGCTCACCGGCCTCGGCTACCAGGTCACCACCGCCACCAACGCCGCCGAGGCCCTGGCCGTGATCCACGGTCAGGAGGACATCGACATTCTGTTCAGCGACGTGGTCATGCCGGGCGGGGTCAGCGGGGTCAGCCTGGCCCACACCGCCCGCGAGCTGCGCGGCAATCTCAAGGTCCTGCTCACCTCCGGGTTCGTGGGCGACAACGCGGGGCTCGGAGCGACGTCGTTCCCGCTGCTCGATAAGCCCTACGAAATCAGCCAATTGTCCTCGAAACTTCGCCGGGTTCTCGATCCTTCGCACATGGCGCCGTGCGGCGGCGCAGCCACCACCGGCGCCGCTGAATAGGCGTTCAGGCGGCCGCGTCGGGGTGCTACCACGGCCCGTGGTCCGCCGACTCCGCGGCGCGACCGAGCGGAGGGTGCGCCCTGGTGGACGTGCGATGCGTGGTGAAGGCCGACGATCGGCTGGGCGAGGGCCCGGTCTGGTCGGCGCGCGAGGGCCGGCTCTACTGGTTCGACATCAAGGGCAAGCGGCTGGCCTGGCTCGAGCCCGCCACCGATGCGCGCGGCGCCTTCGACCTGCCGTTCCGCGCCAGCGCCGCGGCGCCGCGCGCCAAGGGCGGCCTGGTGATCGCCACCGAAAAGGGCCTGGCCGTCTGCGACCCGGACGCCGGCGAGATCGCCATCATCCAGCCGCTGGACCTGCCGGAGGGCTTCCGCACCAACGATGGCAAGATCGACCCGGCCGGGAACTTCTGGTGGTCGACCATGGACGACGACGGCGGCAAGCGGCCGGGCTCGGTCTACCGCACCAACGCCAGGTTCGAGACCACGCGGGTGCTGACCGGCGTCCACATCGCCAACACCGTGTCCTTCAGCCCGGGCGGCCGGAAGCTCTATCTGGCCGACTCCAAGCTGCAGACCATCTTCGCCCACGACATCAAGGACCTCTCCAAGCTGGAGATGTTCGCCAACACCCAGGGCGGGCCCGCCACCCCGGACGGCTCGGCGGTCGATGCTCACGGCTATCTCTGGAACTGCCAGTGGGGTGGCTGGCGGATCGTCCGCTACGCCGCGGATGGGTCGGTCGAGCGGACCATCGAGATGCCGGTGGAGCAACCCACCAGCTGCGCCTTCGGCGGGCCGCACCTCACCACCCTCTATGTGACCAGCGCCTGGGACGATCTCAGCCTGGCGCAACGCCAGATGCAGCCCCTGGCCGGCGGCCTGTTCGCCATCGAAACCGGCGTCAAAGGCCTCGCCCTGCCGCTGTTTGAAGGGTGAGATAGGCCATGACCAAGAAACCGCTGCGCAGCACGAAGAGCTACGGCAAGCACGACCGCGACGGGTTCATCCATCGCAGCTGGATCAAGGCCACCGGCCTGCCGGACCATGTCTTCGACGGCCGTCCGGTGATCGGCATCGCCAATACCTGGAGCGAGCTGGTCACCTGCCAGATCGGTCTGCGGGACCTGGCCGAATATGTGAAGCGCGGCGTCTGGGAGGCGGGCGGCGTGCCCATCGAGTTCCCGGCCATGTCGCTGCCCGAGACCCAGATGCGGCCGACCGCCATGCTGTTCCGCAACCTGCTGGCCATGGAGGTCGAGGAGTCGATCCGCGCCAATCCCATCGACGGCGTCGTGCTGCTGGGCGGCTGCGACAAGACCACGCCGGGCCTGCTGATGGGCGCGGCCAGCGTCGACCTGCCGGCGATCTTCCTGTCCTCGGGGTCCATGTTGAACGGCAAGTTCCAGGGCCGCGACATCGGTTCTGGCACCGATGTCTGGCGGTTTTCGGAAGCGGTCCGGGCCGGCGAAATGAGCCTCGACGACTTCATGGCCGCGGAGTCCGGCATGAGCCGCTCGGCCGGGGTCTGCAACACCATGGGCACGGCCTCGACCATGGCCAGCCTCACCGAGGCGCTGGGCATGTCGCTGCCCAACAACGCCGCCCTGCCGGCCGTGGACTCCCGCCGTCGCGTCCTCGCCCACCTGACCGGCGCCCGCATCGTCCAGCTGGTGAAGGACGACGTGAAGCCCTCCGACATCCTCACGCGCCAGGCCTTCGAGAACGCCATCCTGATGCACGCCGCGATCGGCGGCTCGACCAACGCGGTGGTGCACCTGCTGGCGCTGGCGGGGCGGGTCGGCGTGCCCCTCGACCTCAAGGACTTCGACGAGATCGCCCGCGACGCGCCCCTGCTGGTCAACCTGATGCCGTCCGGCAAATACCTGATGGAGGACTTTTGCTACGCGGGCGGCGCGCCGGCGGTGGCCAAGGAGCTGGGCCCGCTCTATCGCCGCGACGCCGTCACCGTCTCCGGCAAGACGCAAGGGCAGATCGCCGACGCCGCCCAGGTCTGGAATCGTGAGGTCATCGGCACGCTGGAGGCCCCCGTCGGACCCTCGTCCGGAGTCTGGGTGCTGAAGGGCAACCTCGCCCCCGACGGCGCGATCCTGAAGCCCAGCGCCGCCAGCCCCTCGCTGCTCACCCACCGCGGTCGCGCCGTGGTCTTCGAGGACATCGAGGACTACCACGCCCGCATCGATGCGCCGGACCTGGAGGTCGACGAGACCTCGATCCTGGTGCTCAAGGGCTGCGGGCCGAAGGGCTACCCCGGCATGCCGGAGGTCGGGAACATGGGCCTGCCGCCCAAGCTGCTGGCCAAGGGCGTCACGGACATGGTGCGCATCTCCGACGCGCGGATGAGCGGCACGGCCTACGGCACCGTCATCCTGCACGTGGCCCCGGAATCCGAGGCGGGCGGGCCCCTGGCCCTGGTCCGCAACGGCGACGAGATCGCCTTCGACGGCCCGAATCGGTCGCTGGAACTGCTGGTCGACGCCGAGGAACTGTCCGGGCGGCGCGCCGAGTGGGCCGCCTCACGGCCTAAACCGAAGTACGATCGCGGCTGGTACAAGCTCTACATCGACACCGTCCAGCAGGCCGATCGGGGCGTCGATCTCGATTTTCTGGTTGGTAGATCGAGCGCCGAGGTCGACCGAGAGTCGCATTAATCGCGCCGCAGGCGAATTGTCCGACCACGGTGCGTCAGGACGCCACGGTTGAGCACAGCTTTCGTACTTCCCCCGCTTGCAATCGGCATGGCAATGCACAACCCTTAAGGCCGGGTGCGGGGGATGTGCGATGAGCCAGTCGAGCATGGAGCGCGCCAAGCGGCTCGCTCAAAATCTGGTCGAAATTCTCTCCTCCTACGAGGAGGAACTGATGCTGCTCGAACGCGAGATTCCGGCGTCGGGCCAGTTGCGTCGCGCGGTGGGAATCACTATTGCCGAGGCCTGCTTCCTGATCAGCGATCACACACTTGGTCAGGATGAGTGGGCGCCGCCCGCTGATGGCCAGGCGCGACGCGCCGGTTAGACCAGAAACCCCTGTCGGAGACATCATGGCCCGCAAGCCCGAAGCACTCGCTGATCCCATCGACATCGCTGTCGGCGCTAGGATCCGCTTGTTGCGCAAGGTCCGCGGGTTGTCCCAGCAGGCGCTGGCCGAGGCCGCGGGCGTGACCTTCCAGCAGATCCAGAAGTACGAGCGCGGCGCGAACCGGGTCTCGGCCTCCATGCTGTCGCGCATCGCCGGCACCCTGGGCGCCCCGATGTCGGAGATGTTCGGCGAGGCCGGCCCGGCCAGCGGCGCGATCGACGAGGTCGCGGCCCTGCTCGCCGAGCCCGGCGCTCTGGAACTGCTGCGGGCCTACACCCGCCTGCCACGCGGCGCGCCGCGGGCCACGCTCGTCGAGTTCGTGCGCAGCCTGAAGGCCGTCTAAGCCCCTACTCGAACCGCTTGGTGACGCTGACGCCGTAGGTGCGCGGCGCATTGAACACCCGATAGCCCATGCCCAACCCGTCGTCGGTGGACTGGGTCACATAGTGCTCGTCGCCGAGGTTCTTGCCCCACACCGCGAATTCCCAGCCGGCGGGCGAGGCGATCGAGGCCCGCGCGTCATAGACCCAGTAGCTGCCGGCGCTCAGGTAGGACGTGTTCAGAGCCTCCTTGAAGACCTTGCTGGAGTAGTGCGCGCCGCCTTGGATCGCCGCTGTCCAGTCGCCGCCCACCGGCCACTCATAGCGGGCCTGGCCGTTGAAGCTGGTGTCCGGCGCGTTGGGCAGCTTGTTGCCCTTCTTGACGACGATCGGCCCGGCCGCGCCCGCAGTCGTGAATGACCCCAATTCGGTGTCCAGCAAGCCCAGGCCGGCGCTCAGGGTCAGGCCACGGACCGGCAGCCAGGTCGCCTGGGCGTCGAGGCCGCGCACGGTCGCCTTTCCCACGTTGCCGAGCTTGATCAGCGACACCGCGCCCACATTGGTGAAGGTCTGGGTCTGCAGGTCCTGGTAGTCGTACCAGAAGGCCGAGGCCTCCAACTGCAGGGTGCGGTCCATCAGCCGCGTCTTGAAGCCCGCCTCATAGTCCGTGAGCTCCTCCGGCCGATAGGGCGCCAGAGCGAAGCTGTTGGTGGTGATGCCGTTGAAGAAGCCGCCGCTCTTGGTCCCGCGCGCGATGGTCCCATAGATCAGGGTGTCGTCCGCCGGCTTGAAGTTGAGGCCCGCCCGCCACGACCAGTTGCGGTCATGGATGCTGGCGTTCTCCGCCGACAGACGACACC